>Ga0209992_10000483_pt1 | contig 53482 bp, 41 predicted proteins | sample 2SBtaG_2_FD_182564 | JGI IMG/M metagenome (GOLD analysis project Ga0209992, IMG submission 182564) | Deep subsurface microbial communities from Kolumbo volcano to uncover new lineages of life (NeLLi) - 2SBTROV12_ACTIVE470 metaG (SPAdes)... | ecosystem: Environmental > Aquatic > Marine >... | reverse complement strand
GTCGTCGGACCTGGGCCAGCCGGTCCCCGGGGTGCAGGAGCCGGAGGCGCTCCAGGCGGGTTCGGCGCGTGTGGAGCTGTCGCGCCAGCGCACCTGTGGCCCTGGCCTCGAGCTCCTCGAGCCGCCCGATCAGTGCTGCGAGCTCCGGCACCACGAGCCCGGCGGCCGCAGAGGGTGTGGGTGCGCGCAGGTCCGCCGCCAGGTCCGACAGAGACTGATCGGTCTCGTGGCCCACCGCCGAGACCACCGGGATGGGACAGCGCACGATGGCCCGCACCACGGGCTCCAGGTTGAAGCCCCACAGGTCCTCGGCGGAGCCTCCACCACGGCCCACGATGACGACGTCTGAGCGCCCGTGGTCCCCCAGCAGGTCCAGGGCCGCGGCGATCTCTCGCTCACAGCCCGCGCCCTGCACCCTGCACGGGGCCAGGTACACCGGGAGGCCGGGAAAGCGCCGCGCCAGGACGTTGAGGATGTCCTGGAGCGCGGCACCGGTGGGCGAAGTCGCCACGCCGATCGCCCGGGGAAGCACCGGTAGCGCTTGCTTGCGCTCGGTCGCGAACAACCCTTCGGACGCGAGCCGGTGGGTCAGAGCCTCGAGCGCACGCTGCCGCTCACCAGCACCAGCCGGCACCATTCTTCGGGCCAAGAGCGACGTGCGTCCGCCAGGCGCGTAGAAGTCCAGGCGCCCCATCACCACCACAGCGTCGCCGTCTCGGGGCCGCCAGTCCTGGCGCTGGTTGTCGCCGCGGAACATGGCGGCCTGGATCGACGAGCGGCCGTCGGTCAGCGTGAAGTACCAGTGTCCGGACCGGGCCGCGGTGAAGCGGCTGACCTCGCCCTCGACCGCCAGGCTGCCGAATTGGTGCCCCAGCACGTCCTTGAGGGCCGCCCCGAGCTGCGTGACGGTCAGGACGTCGCCCACTGCTGCCTCCAGGCCGAGCCCAGTGCGCCCAGGACGAGCAGGGCGAGCAGCCCCCAGGCCGTGCCGGCCAGGCCCAGGGACCAGCCCCAGGAGGGGGCATAGCGGAACAAGACCTCGTGGCTTCCCGGCGCCAGCAACACCCCCCGGAAGGTCACGTTGGTGCGCAGGATCTCCACCGATTCCCCATCGACGGACGCCTGCCAGCCCGGGTACCAGGTGTCGGCCAGGACCAGCAGGCCCGGCCGATCCAGCTCGGCCCGCAGGCGGACCTGGGAGGGACCGTGGTGGTCCAGGACCAGCGAGCCCGGGTGGGGACCGCAGTCCACGCCCGGACCCTCGACCACCGCGGTGGTCCGCGGGTCGATGGTCAGGAGCCGCTCGAGCGCCTGGTCCGGATCCGCCGCGGACTCCGTGCACCCGACCAGGAAGGCCCGAGGCCGGGAGAGGGGGTTCCGGTACACCTTGACCGGCCCGGTCAGGAGCTTCTCCAACCGCGGGGCCTGCAGGGTGTGCACCGTGACCAGATAGCGCACACCCATCATCTCCAGGAGGGGCAGGCGCTGCTCGACCAGGCGGGCCTGGCGCACCCCATGGTCCATGCCCACGTCGAGCCCCGTCGCCGCGAGCAGGGCCTCGTGCCGCGGCAGCAGCAGCGGGGACAACAGGATCACGTCTCGGGTGCCTGCGAGCAGGCCCAGGTTGCTGCTCAGCAGCCTGCGGTCCAGGGTCGGGCTCTGGACCCGGTCCACCGTGGTGGTGCGAAAGAGCCCCTCCTCGCGGGTGACGATCTCGGCGGTCAGGGTGTCGGCGTTGGCCTGGGATGCGGGCACGCTGGGGTTGAAGTCCCGGGCAAAGGACAGGCCGTCCGCCAGCACCAGCACCAACACGCTGCTGCCCAGGGCGCGGCGGCTGAAGCGCTCGGCCTTCCAGGCCCACAGGACCGCGGCCAGGGCCAGCGCCAGGGCCGCGGGCCACCAGACACCGGGGGACGCCGGCGAGAGATTCCACGCCAGTCCCTCCAGGAGCGCGTCCACGCGAGGGGCGCCCCCCCGCTCGGCGAAGACGCCCAGCAGCACGCCTCTGAGCTGATCGTGTCGCGCAGCCAGCAGCACGGACCCGACGCCAGCGCCAACGACGCCCAGGCCCAGGCCCCACACCAGCCAGCGGGGGAAGCGCTGGGCCAGCGCGTCGGGGTGGCCGTTGACCAGCTCATCCAGGGCCCTCGCCGCCAGCACCACGACCGCCAGGGTCAGCAACATCGAGAAGCGCACCGGAAAGCGGAAGAAGTCCATGCCCGGGAGCAGTCGGAACAAGGCGTAGACCGGGGTGTAGCGCCCGAGCATGAGCAGCACGCTGACCAGGGCCAGGCCCTTCCAGGTGCGGGCTCCCTTGCGCAGGGTGCCCAGCACCGCCAGCAGGGTCAGGGGCACGCCCAGGTAGAAGCAGTCCTCCCAGAAGTTCTCGCCCGTGCCGAAGTACAGCGGCCCCTTGTGCACATAGGTCAACGCGATGTCGGCCGGGCGCTCAAAACCCCAGAACCGCGGCAGCACGCTGTTGATCAGCTCCCAGGGCGGCAGGGACCCGATGCCGGCAAATGCGGCGTCGACCCCCCCCTCGCGGGCCGAGTAGCGGGACAGCTCGAGGCTGGCCAGGAGCTGGGGTGCCGCCGCACAGATGCCCACGGCGGCGCCAAGCCCGGCCCGCCCCCAGGCCGCCTTGCTGCGAGCGTGGCCGGCAAAGACCCACAGGGACCCGAGCAGACCGATGACCGCGGCCTGGGGATGCCCGGCGGTGAGCATGGCCGCGACGCAGCCGGCCCAGGCGAGCCCCCACCGCCAGGAGCCCCCGCGGGCGATGAGGACGGTCGTGCCCACCGCCGTGGGCACCCAGGCGCTGACCGCCTGCATGCCCGCATAGGTCACGTGGGCGATCATGAAGCCCGAGAGCGTGTAGCCGACCGCGGCGGTCAGGCTGGCCAGGGTCCCCCGGCCCAGGACCCGGCAGAGCCACCACGCGCCAAAGGCCCCCCAGGCCGTGTGCAGCCACACGCTGGCGGTCAGTGCGTAGTGGGCCGGCAGGAGCCAGCCCAGCAGCACGTTGATCGGGTAGAACACCCCGGTCTGGCCGTCGGCCATCAGCGGGAAGCCATTGGCCACGTCGGTGGCCCACAGCGGCACCCGACCCGCAGCCCACTCGCCCGCCGCCCAGGCCCGCCAGGGGTGGTGGTGGTGACGCAGGTCGTGGGCCCACAGCACCTCGTCCGAGAAGAGGACCTCTGGGTAGAGCAGCAGTGGCAGTGCGAGGGCCATCACGATGGCCAGCCCCGCTCCCCAGCGCGGTCCCACGTTCACTCCCTATGCGGTCTGAATGCCTCGGCTACTCTGTGTAGCCGAGCGCCTCCAGCCGGTCGAGGGTCGTCTGATCCGCAGCGGGCGCCACGTGGCCCAGCGACTCCGCGTCCGGGGCGACCTGGCGCCGACACTGGGCCAGGGGCTCGGCCTGGAGCGGGTCCTGGGACAGATCCTGGGCCTCGGCGGGGTCCTGGGCCAGGTCGTAGAGCTCTTCTGTGCCCTGGGCGGGGTCCAGGATGTACTTCACGTCGTGGGCCCGTAGGCCCAGCAGCACACCCTCTCGCAGGGAAGCCTCGCGTCGGCCGTACAGCGGGCACGCCAGGTCCCGGGTGCGCACGCCGGTCGCATAGCCCAGGAGTTCGGCCCCCTCGGCCTGGGCCAAGGGATCGAGCTTGATGTACTTCAACACGGTGGGCGCGATGTCCATCATGCGGACCTGGGGCGCGATGGTCCGGGTCACCACGCCGCGCAGTCCGGGCGCCCGAATGATCAGGGGGATGCGCAGGGACTCGTCGTAGAGCCCGTGGTGGTGGAACATGATGTCGTGCTCGCCGAGCTGTTCCCCGTGGTCCGAAGTGATCACGACCAGGGTGTTGTCAGCGGCCTCCAGCTCGTCCAACAGGTCCAGGAGCTGGCCCACCAGGGTGTCCGACAGGGTGGCCTCGTGGCTGTACTGGGCCCGCAGTGCGTCGGCCTCGGCAGCTGTGAAGTCGTGGTGAGGCTGGCTCAGCAGCGCCCTGTGATCGACGGTCTGGTCCGGCGACTCGTAGGGCGCGTGGGGCTCGAAGTAGTGCACCCAGGCCAGCCAGGGCTGGTCCCCCCGGGCGCGGAGCCAGTGGCTGGCCCTGCGGTTGGTCTCGTGGCCCAGCCGCTCCAGCAGCCAGGGCATGTGTTCGGGGCGGCCGACCTTGAACAGCAAGGGCACCAGGAAGCGGCCGGCGACCAGGTCCGTGGCGCCTCGAAAGAGGGGCAGGAAGTCGTCGTCGTAGACGTCGAAGCCCTGGTCCAGCCCGAGCCGGGAGTCGACCGCAAAGGACGAGACGAAGGCCCCGGTCGCATAGCCCTCGTCCTGGAGCCGCTCGGCCAGGGTCTCGTACCCCGGCGCGAGCTCGTGGCCGTTGGACAGCACCTTGGACCGCAAGGGGTGCAGCGCCGTGAACAGGGCGGCGTGGGACGGACCGGTCTCGGGCGTGGGGGTGACCGCGTCGAGGAAGAGCAGGCCCTCCTCGGCCAGGGCGTCCATGCGCGGGGTCTCGGCCAGGCCCGCACCATAGGCGGACACGTGGTCCCGACGCAGGGTGTCGATGGTCACGATCAGGACGTTGGGATCGCCTTGGAGCGCCTTGGAGGAGCCGGCGTCATCCCGGGCCCCGAGCCACGCACCGACGCTGCCCAGGCCCCCCCCGATCAAGAGGGCGGACAGGACCCAGCCCAGGCGACTGCGGGCCCCGGCGGCCTCGCGCCGCAAGAAGTACCCGGCGTGGAACCAGATCACCCCGGCCAGTCCCACGGGACAGGCGGCCATCGCGACCGCCGCAGGCACCCGCCCCTGCTGCCAGATGGTCGCGGCGACCAGGCCCAGGTAGACACCGCTCAGCGCCAGGGTCACGGCGCTGGCCGTGCCCGCCAGGATGCGCCAGGGCGCTGCAGCGCCGAAGAGCCGCCGGAGCACCGGCGCCGTGACCAGTCCCAGAGCGCCAGCGGCGCCGCCGATCAAGGCCATGTCGAAGGCGGCCAGCTGGAGCGCCTCGGGCAGGGTGAGCGGCAGCTGGGTCGACAGGCCAAGCTCGATGAGCTCGAAGCCGGCGGCCACGAAGCCCAGGCCCAGGCCCAGGCTGAGGCCCGCCCGCCATGGCGCGTGGTCGATCACTCGATGTACCCCAGGGCCTTCAGGGCATCGACGGTCGCGGCATCCCGCTGGGGTGCCACCCCTTCGGCTGCGCCCAGGAGCTCTTGCTGGAGTGCCGACTCCAGCTCGGCCAGGCGGTCGACGAAGGTCCCGCTCAGGTCCCGCGCCTCGTCCGGGTCTGGTCCCAGTTCGTAGAGCTCCGCCCCGCCAGCGCCGTGGTGGATGACCTTCCAACCTTCGGACCGCAGGCTCCAGTCGGTGGGGGGGTCATCGACGAAGCGGGCTGCAATGGTGCTCGACAGCGCCGGCCGGTCCTCGCAGGCGCCGCCCCGCAGGTCCTGCCACAGGGACCGGCCTTGGGCGGGCGACGGGTCGAGCCCAGCGGACTCGAACAGGGTGGAGCCCACGTCGTACAGGCGGACCTGACAGGCGACGCGGGTACCCGACTGGACCCCGGGCCCGTGCACCACGAGCGGGATGCGCAGCGACGCGTCGTACAGGTAGTCCCCGTGATCGAAGAGGTAGTCGTGCTCGGTCAGCGACTCGCCGTGGTCCGCCGTGACGACGATCAGCGTGTCGTCCAGCTCACCCCGTGCCTCGACGGCGGCCACCAGCTCACCCAGCAGCTGATCGGCAAAGGCGATCTCGGCGTCGTAGGCGTCGAGCAGCCATTCGGTCGACGTCACGGCCCGGTGGGGCGGGGGCCAGTAGGCGGGCAGCGCCAGCGGCGTGCCGTCCCTGGGCGCGGTCATGACGTCGGTCCCGGGCGCCTCGTAGGGGCCGTGGGCGTCGAACAGGTGGACCCAGGCGAACCACGGGCCCTCGACCTGGTCCAGGAAGGCGGTGGCCCGGCGGGTGGTCCGGTCCCCTACCCGCTCGCGCAGCGTGTTGCCCGGCAGGAAGAGCTGCTCGTAGAGCTTGACCAGGGAGAGGCGGTGCAGGCCGGGCACCGGGCCAAAGTCGTCGTCGTAGACGTCGAAGCCCTGGGTCCAGCCCCACTTGCCGTGCAGCGGGAAGCCGGACACGAAGCCGCCGGTGGTCCAGCCGGCGTCTTGCAGCCGACGGGACATCAGCTCGGGGCGGTCTCCAAGGGCCGTGGCGTTGGTGCGCACCCCGGTGGTCGAGGTCGGCTGGCCGGTCAGCAGCGACAGATGGGAGGGCTCGGTGAGGGGGGCTGGCGCGATGGCCTGGTCGAACACCGCGCCGTTCCGGCCGAGCTGATCGAGCACAGGGGTCGCCGCCGGACCCCCGTAGATGCCCAGCCGGTCGGGCCGGGTCGTGTCCAGGGTCACCAGCAGCACGTTGGGCCCGTCCCCGCCGCGGTCGGCCAGCCCCGGGTTCGCCCGCAAGAAGCCCACGGGCACCGCCAACAACCCGACGGCCACCAAGGGACGCACGAGGCTTCGGAGCCAAGGAGCCAGGGCCAGGCCCAGGACCAGGCACCCGAACGCGATGGCCAGCAGGCCTCCCCAGACCCGCGGGTCCCGCACGAACTGGTTCAGCACCACCTCGAAGCGGTAGTACAGCGCGGCGTGCAGCGCGAGCACGGCGGCGAGGACCCAGCCCCCGGAGCGGGGCAGCCAGCGAGCGATCACGGCGGCGGGCAGGGTCACCGCCAGCCCACTCCCGACCGCGAGCCCCAGCCAGACCGCTGTCTCGCCCACGCCCAGGCCCAGGCGCGGCTCGGCCCTCAGGGCGACCTCCAGCGTCCCGGAGACCACACCCAGCAGCACGGCGATCCGGACCAGGCCGGCACGTTCGTCAGGTCCGTTCACCCGCTGCCTTCAGGTGCGCCTGGGCCTCTTCTGCGGTCATCTGCCGCTGGCCCTCGAGCGCCGGGTAGTCGTCGAAGTAGGGCATCACGTCGCTCGCCCGCACACGCCGGCGGAGCAGGAGGAAGTAGAGGTACTGCTCGGGGTAGCGCACGACCCACTCGCTGAACACGTCGGCAAAGGCCTGCATGTTCACCTGGATCTCGTCGGCCCGGTCCGAGCGCTTCTGGTACGGCAGCGCCGGCGTGATGACCATGCGGTGCCGGTCCTCGCCAGGTTCCCGGACCACCAACGTGGGCAGCAGCGCGGCGCCGGTCTTGCGCACGAGCTGGATGGGCTGGGTCGACACGTTGGCCCAGCGCTCGACCAGCCTCACTCGGGTCCACTTCTTGCCGCCGCCCCCGTCAAAGGCCAGGCCCAGGACCTGGTTGTCACGCAGGCACTGAAAGGCCGGTCGCAGGAACTTGAACACGTTGATGTGTTGGACCGGCAGGCGCTGCTCCAGTTCCCAGCGCCGGCCCAGCACACGCTCCCAGAGGGGGGTGGTGCGGGTCTCGCGCAGGATGTCGGCCCACACCGGAGGCGGCGCCGAAAGCTGGTTCATCGGGTAGCCCTTGTGGCCCAGCGCCGGCATGATCATCTGGTTGGCGCCGTAGTGGCCGATCAGGATGACCGCGCCCTTGCCGCGGGCCAGGGCGGCGTCCAGGTGCTCCAGGCCCTCGATGGTGCAGTACTGGTCGATGGTGTCCGGGTTCATGTGGGGGTACCGCAGCACCTCCAGCTCGTTGAACATGTTCAGGCGCCAGGCGTCTCTCACGATGTCGTCTGGCGCCCGGGGCATGGCGCGGTCCCCAAAGGTCAGCCGGAGCTCTTCGGCAGCCTGGGAGATGTCGTCTGTGCCCAGGGTGCGCACCAGGTCCCCGCCCAGCGTCGCCACCCGGTCCAGCAGGCCTCGGGGCGCCTTGGAGACGAGGGCCTGCCCCGGGTAGTAGATCGCCAGCCCTCCCAGGTCCTTGACCAGGAGCTTGAGGGGGGGCCTTCCCGTGCCTCCCACGGGCTCCTCGCTCGTCATCGGGGCTGCTTGGGCGGCACGGCCAGCACGGCCTTCTTGTCGATCTTGCCGTTGGCCATCAGCGGGATCTCCGGCCAGAACTCGATCAGCCTGGGCACCTTGTAGACCGCCAGCCGATCGCGGCAATAGCGCCGCAGGCGGGGCACCGTGAGGGTGGACCCGGGGGCCAACTGCACGACGGCCCGGGCGATCTCGCCCCGGATCCGCTCCTCGGCCCGCACCACCACCGCAGTTCGCACGTCGGGGTGGGTCATCAGCACCCGCTCGATCTCCAGGGGGTAGACCCGGATGCCGCCGATCTTGAGCATCTCGGACCGGCGCCCGATGAACTCGATGTACCCGTCGTCGGCGCGACGCATGAGGTCCCGGGTCCAGTACCAGCCGTCCCGGAACAGCAGCGCTGTCTCCTCGGCGTTGTTCACGTAGCCGCTGACCACCGCGTCGCCGCGCACGATCATCTCGCCCACGTCGCCGGTGGGCACGTCGCGGCCCTGGGTGTCCACGATGCGGATCTCGTAGCCCTGGACCGGCAGGCCGGTGCACCCGGGCCGCCGGGTGCGGTCGGGCCGCAAGGCGATGGCCACGCCGGTGGTCTCGGTCGACCCCCACACGGGCATGAAGCTGGCCCCGAAGCGCTGCTCCAGGCGGTGCAGGGTCTCACTGGTCACGAAGGCGCCACCGCTCTCCAGGATCTCCAGCGCCGACAGGTCCGAGCCCCCGTCGTCGGCGTGGTCCAGCAGCATCTCGTAGAAGCTGGGCACGGCCATCATCCACGTGACCCGGAACCGCTCGATGGTCTGGGCGATCACCCGCGGGGACAGGGAGTCCATGATCACGAAGGCACCGCCACACAGGATCGAGCGGTGGAAGAGCTCGTGGGGGTGGGCGAAGACCGAGAACATGCCCAGGAAGACGTGGCGCTCGGTGAAGCCCAGGCCGTCGTGGCCCGGCCGATCGAAGGCGGTCAGGCCATTGGCGTTGATGTGCCGGTGGGTCGCCATCGCGCCCTTGGGCCGACCGGTCGTGCCCGACGTGTAGTTGTAGTAGCAGACGTCGTCCACAGAGACGCTGACGCCGGGGTCCTGGGCCGGAAAGCCGGTGTTCTCGCCGTAGTGGGTCTCGCCGTGCTTGCCCGGCTGGCCCACATAGATGATGCGGCGGGGGTCGCCCAGCACCGGCAGCAGGCCCTTGAGGAGCGGATCGAACTGCTTCTCCACGAACACCGTGCGGATGTTCGCGGTCTCGAACTGGTCCCGCAGGTGGTCCGGGTGGAGCTTGAAATTGACCGGCGCCATGATGGCGCCGATGCGCGCACAGGCCAGGAAGCCGATGGACACTTCGGGCCGCTTGGTGAGCAGGAAGCCCACGGCGTCGCCCTTGGCCACGCCCACGCTGATCAGCAGGTTGGCGAGCCGGTCCACCTCGGCGTCGAGCTCGCCATAGGTCAGCTGGCGCTGGTCGCCCAACAGCGCAGGTCGATCCGGGCCTTCCGCGGCAGTCTTGCGCAGGACGTCGCCCAGCGTGAGCCGAGCCTTCAATTCGAGACTGTCCAAACCAACCCTCTGACCCTGAGAGCGGCACAACTACCCGCCCCCGACACCCCCCGTCAACCGGCGCGGGGCAGTCCCTTGAGCGATGCCAGGTGCTGGCGGGCCTCTGGCAGCAGGCTCGCTTCGTCTTCGCCGGCGTAGCGGACCCGGTAGTGACAGCTCGCCAGCTCCTGGAGCGGCACCGCTGCCGGACCGGCCCGAGCGACCAGCCAGTCCGCTGCGGCGGCCGGCGGGAGACCTCGGGGCACCGCATAGCCGCGCTTGTCCACCAGCCCCCAGGCCCGCTGCAGGAGCCCTTCCACGCCCTGGCGGCGGGTCTGGTTGCGCGGCCGCAGGAGCAGGCTCCGCACCAGGCTCGGCAGCACCCCCACCAGGACCAGCAACGCCCCCACCGGCACCAGGGGGGCCGCGGGCGCCCAGCCCACGCTGGCGCCGGCGTTGAAGTCCGGGAGGTTCAACAGGGCCAGCTGGTCTCCCAGGTCAAAATCCACGACCTGCTGACGCCAGGCCCGGGTCGCGGCGTCCCCCAGCTGGGAGAGCCAGGAGGCGCTGGGCGAAGCGACCGCCTGGGGGGTCGCGTCAAAGGTCACCCAACCGGCGCCGCCCAGGTAGGCCTCGACCCAGCTGTGGGCGTCGGACTGACGCAGGGTCACGAACCCCGTGACGTCGTTCCACTCGCCGCCGTAGAAGCCGTTGACCACGATGGACGGCACGTCGAGGGAGCGCAGCATCACCGCCAGGGCCGTGGCGAAGTACTCGCAGTGGCCCCGCCGGGTCTCGAACAGGAAGTCCGACAGCGGCAAGCCCAGGCTGCCGGCCTCGGGCACGTCGGTGTAGGTGAAGTTGTCTTGCAGGTAGGCCTCGAGCGCCTGGGCCTTGTCGTACGGCGTGGGCTGGGAGCCGGCGACGCGCTCGGCCAGTGCTCGCACGTTCGGATCGAGCTCGGGCGGGAGCCGGGTGAAGTGGCGCTGCCCCCGTCGGTTGAGCGGAGCGCCGCGACTGGCCGACCGGAGCTGCTCCGGGCCGTCGACCTGGGGCCGGGACCAGACCCGGTAGGACAAGCGCCGGGGCTCGCCCAGGTGCCGCACATTTCCGGGCGCATGGCCCAACAGGTGCATCCCGTCGGTGCGCATCGCGAGCACCCTGGACAAGCCGAATAGGATGCGCTCACCCAGCGGCTCCAGCAGGACGTCCTGGACGATGTCCCCGCCCTGCATCGTCCGGGGCTGCTCGGGCACCCGCCACGGGACCAGCAGCCCGCTGCGCCGCCAGGACTCCCCGTCGAAGGCATCCAGGGCCACGCCGCGCATGCGCAGGGGGGGGCCCAGCGCCTGGTCGCCTCCGACGGGGACCGCCTCGACCTCCATCACGGGGGTCGGGTTGGTCTGGATGGCGCCCAGATCCCCCAGGCGCACCTGGTCGGAGAAGCCGGACACCGAGCTGGCCGCGCCCCATCGCGCCATCGCGCCGGCCTGGAGCCGGGGCAGCGAGAGGAAGACCCCGGCCGAGACCAGCAGCAGCGCCACACCGGTCGCCACGAGCCCCGACGCCCGGCGCGGCGTGAAGAGCGACGCGCCCCGGGCCGGACGGAGCGTGTCGACGTCCCAGGTGTGCAGCAGCAGCAGGGCCAGGGGCAAGAGCGAGACCATGCCGACGTGGAGTGGGGCCAGCCAAGGGGAGTCGCTCAGGGTCGAGCCCAGCAGGATGACCAGGTAGGACAGGAGCAACGCCACCCGATGGTCCTGAGGCGCCTGGGCGGTCCAGGCGCGGTGGACCAGCAGATAGACCACCAACAGCATCGCCACCTCGCCCCAAGGGCGGGCGAAGAGGAAGACCAGGACCAGGGCCAGCACCGCCGCAGCGGCGTTCGCCAGCCGCCAGCCGGTCTGCCACCGGGCCGGGCGGGCCACGACCCAGCCCAGGGCCATCAGGGCAAGGCCACCGACGGACGTCAGCGTCGGCACGCCGCCCTTGGGGGCCAGGCTCAACAGTCCCAAGACCATCAGCAGCCGAACGGTCCACGCCGCTGCACGCCGAAGGCGAGGCCCGTCTCTCCTCATGCGGGGTCGCCTCCGGCGAGCGCCAAGGCCGTCAGCATGGCCCTGACGTGGGGCTTGCCTCGGGCCGGGAGCCAGCGGCGCCCCAGGAGCTGGAGACCGACGGTCCGCCCCCGGGTGGTGTGGTGCACGATCTCTCCGCAGGCCCGGGCGAGCTCGCGCTCCATGTGGCCGGCGCTCCGCTCGACCACGACCAGCACCTCGCCGGCCCGGTCCGGCTCCCGCTCGACCACCACCGGCTCGCCCAGGCGCGCTGTGGTGGGCCAGTGGATCAGGCGCACCGGGTCGCCGGGCACATACGGCCGAAGGCCCATGAATTCTCCGCGGCCTCCCCGACGACTGGCGTTCATCGCGCCCCGCCCCTGGCCGATGCCCAGCGGCGCCCGGCGGCCCCGGCCCCGGTGGGGGTAGACCACGAGCTCCGCGGGCAGGGGCACGGTCCAGCGCCGCTGGAACAGACCGAAGGGGAAGCTCGACGTCATGCGCAGCCCCTCCAGCGGCACCCGGCCTCGCCTGGGGAAGTGCCAGGTGAAGGGCACCGGCACCGCTTCGCCGGGATCGACCACCGCCACGGCAGCGGTGCCCAGGGGGCCATCCGGGCTGACCTCCTCGACGATGAGCCCGTAGAGCGCAAACCAAGCCCGCTCGTTCTCGACGATCACCTCGCCCTGGCAAGGCTCTCGGGCGTGCACGTCCGCAGGCAGGCGCCGGCCGAGCCGGATCCCGCGCAGGTTCCACTCGGCCAGCAGGTTCTGCACGACCATCAGCCCCAGCAGACCCGCCAGGGACAGATACAGCAGGTTGTTGCCCGTGTTCAAGGCCGCCAGGGCCAGACCGGTGATGACGGCCAGGAACCACCAGCCGGTGGGGGTGGGCTTGACCCGAAAGTGCTGCCGGCGCTGAATCCGACCGGCGCTCACCGCCCGGGGGCCGGGAGCTCGTCCAGCAGCTCGGTCAGGGCCCGGGCAGCGGCGTCGCGGCCCTCACCCCGCGCCACGACCCGGTGGGCCATCACCGGCGCCACCAGGGCACGCAGGTCCTCGGGCAACGCATAGGACCTGCCGTGCAGGGTCGCCAGGGCCTTGACGCAGCGGTACAGCGCCTCGGCCGCCCGGGTGCTGGCACCGCGGATGAAGCGGGCGTCGGACCGCGAGCGGTCGACGATGCGCAGCAGATCGTCTTCGACGTCGGCGTGGACCTGGACCGTGTCGACCTGGTCGAGCAGGACCTGGAGCTCCCCAGGGCCCAGCGCCGGAGCCAGGGCCATGTTGCGGTAGCCACCGGCCCTCAGCACCGCCCGCTCGGACTCCCGGTCCGGGTAGCCCATCGACAGGCGCAGCAGGAAGCGGTCCAGCTGGGAGTCGGGGAGCGGGAAGGTGCCCACGTGGTCGTGAGGGTTCTGGGTCGCGACCACCACGAAGGGGTCCGGCAAGGCGCGGGACACGCCGTCGACGCTGACCTGGCCCGCATTCATGGCCTCGAGCAGCGCCGACTGGGTCCGCGGCGGTGCCCGGTTGATCTCGTCGGCGAGCACCACGTTGGCGAACACCGGGCCGGCCCGGAAGCGGAAGTCGTGGCGGTCCGCGTCCAGGATCGCGACACCGAGCACGTCGGAGGGCAGCAGGTCGGCGGTGAACTGCACCCGGGAAAAACTGCCGCCCAGGGCCCCAGCCAGGGCATGGGCCAGAGTGGTCTTGCCGACCCCCGGCACGTCTTCGAGCAGGATGTGGCCTCGGGCCAGCACGGCCACCAGGGCCAGCTCGACCACGTGACGCTTGCCCTGCACGACCTGCTCGATGCGGTCGCGCAGCGCCAGGACCCGAGGGTCCCCGTCAGAGGGTGACGAAGGTACCGGCGACGAGGACGGTGTACTCACACCCGATCTCCAGCTCTTCGATGGCTTCGCCCACACCCCGGATCTCGAAGGTCTCGAATCCGAACCAGTCGACCTGGGACGGCTCGTAGGCGAGCTCCAGGTGATCCCAGCCGTCGGTCGCGGACCAGGCGTACTGGGAGATGCCCTCGTAGATCTCGGTCTCGATGTCGCAACTGCTCCCGCCTTGTCGGATCACCGTGTCGGTCGACGTGAGCCGCCACTGGACCCATTCTTCGGAGCCGTCACCCCGCTCCTCACGCACGACACCCGAGTCATAGGAGAGCTTGCATCCGGCGAAATTACCGGTCGCGAAGGGGTCCTCGCCGATGCGCAGGACGCTCTCGCTGCCGACGAACTCCACAGAGTAGGTGTAGGCGTCGGCGAAGCCGACCGGGTCTTCGTGGCAGTCGTCGGCGACACCGACCACGTCGATGTCCCAGTGGTACCAGTCCGGATTCAGGCCGTCCGCTTCGCAGCCTGCGAGCGGCACGAGCAGCACGGGGATCGACAGCAGGCGCATCCGCCCTCCGGGGACCTGGGGACCATAACCGAAGCTCCGTGGATGCGGCTGTCAGGCTGTCGCATCCAGGATGGACCCGGGTTATCCGCCCGGGTCTCTCCCATCGCTTCAGGAGCCCCCGTGGCTGACACCCCCTTCGTCGCTCGCCCCGCTGACATCGCACCAGTGCGCGACAACTTCTACGCCGCCGCAGCCGGCACCGGCCGCACCCTGGTCCTGCCGGGCCGCCCGGGCGCTGGCCGCCGGGCCGCCGTCGGCGAGGCCCTCAAGACCATCGCCACCGACGGGGGCGACGTCTTGATCTGGCGCGTCGCCCTCACCGACGAGGAAGACGGCCTGCGCAGCGTGCTCCGCCTCTACGCCACGCTCCTGGGCACCCTGCACAAGGACCCCCTGCTCAAGGGCAAGGTCGAGCTCCTGCTGGGCGCCCAGCTGCCCCAGCACGGCAAGCGGGTCCAGGGCTGGTTCAAGGGCTTCATCGACACCCTGAAGCGCTCGGCCCCCAAGTCGGCCGAGGACAGCTTCCAGGTCAGCCTGCCCCGGGACAACCCAGTGGCCGGTCTGGTCGCCGTGGTCTCGGCCATCGCCGTACGCATGCCGGTGGTCCTGGACATGCAGAACGTGTCTGCGAACCACAGCCTGTCGGTCTGGGGCCTGATCGAGGCCCTCATGTCCGCCAGCGCGTCGAGCAAGCTCCTCACCGTGCTCCACGTGGAGCCCCTGACCGACGCCAACAAGGGCTACTTGCCGGCGCCGCTCCTGGACCTGTTGGAGCGCCGCGCCGACGACCTCTCCGTGCACGAGATCGCCCCATGGGGCGCCGACGAGGTCGGGACCTACCTGGCGTCCAAGGACCTCCAGGCCGACGCCGGGACCCTGGCGACCGTGAGCCAGGGCCTGCCCGGCTACCTGGTCGAGCTGGTCGGACTCGACGACTCACCGGACCTCACCGGCGCCAGCCTGGCGAGCCTCTACCCCCGAGCCGTCGACGAAGACGAGCTCGAGGCCAAGGAGGTCGAGGGCCGCCGCGTGGCCACCGCAGCCGACCTGGCCGAGATCGCTTTCCGGGCCTCGCTGCTCGGTCGCGCCTTTCCCAGTGGCCTGGTCGCCGACATCGGCGGCTTCGATCGCGACTCGGTCGACGACCTGTTGGATGCGGCCGAAGACCTGTTCAGCGAGCTCCAGTTCTCGGAGCCTCTGGGCACCTGGATCTACCAGTTCAACAAGGCCATCTGGCGCCAGGGCGCCGAAGACCACTTCCTGGCCAGCGACGAGCGTCTGGAACAGGGCCAGACCATCGGTCGCCAGACCGCGACCTTCCTGCAGCGGGTGCTGGTCCCCCGCTCCTACGACTTCGTGCACAAGACCGCCCGGCTGGCGTGCCAGGTCGGCCTGGGCCAACAGGCCGCCGCCCTGCGCAGCATGGCCATGAGCGGTGACCGGCCCGAGGTCTGGGCCTGGACCCACGATCTGATGACCCTGCACCCCGACGTCAGCTGGCCCGACCCCATGCGCCGCACCGTGTACATGAACCTGCTGTCCCGCATGGTCGAACAGGGCGACGTCAACCAGGCCGAGCGCCTGTTCAACGAGTGCATCGAGTGGGCCCAGGGGCGCGAGGACCGGCGCATGCAGGCCTTTGTCCTGGGCGCGGGCTCCAAGCTCGACGCCCGGCGCCAGGACTTCTACCGGGCCCGGGATCGGGCGGGCGACGCCCTGACGATCTACAAGGCCCTGGAAGACGGCCTCCAGCAGGCCGAGATCCTGAACCACCTGGCCATGATCGAGCTGAGCGACGGCAACCCCAACGCCGCCTCGTCCAAGGTCGACGAAGCCCTCCAGGCCGGCGTCATCGACGCCCCCGACGGCCGCAAGGCCGTGCTCCCCCAGGTCGCGGCCAACGCCGAGTTCATCCGCGGCCAGGTCGACCGCAAGGCGGGCAAGTTCAACACCGCTGGCGAGCACTTCCGGCTGGCCAACGAGATCGCCGGGCGTGCCGGCATCGCTGCCCTGGCTCTGGAGAGCGGGCTTGCCTATGGCGAGTGCCTGCTGCGGGGCAAGCAGTCGGCCAAGGCCTCCGAGGTGCTCGAGAGGGTCATCGGCATCGCCCAGGGCGTGAAGCAGCCCGTGCGCGAGCGTGCCGCCTGCGCCCTGCTGTCCCAGGCCCAGGCCGACCAGCGCAACTTCGAGGCCGCGCTCAAGTGGGGCCAGCGGGCCCTGGCGCTCACCCGTCAGCTCAAGTTCGACAAGCTCGAGGCCATGGACCTCTACAACATCGGGCTGTTCACGCTGATGCTCAACAAGCCGTCCGAGGCCCTGGCCATCCTCAAGGAGGCCCGGTCCAAGGCCAACCTGGTCCAGGACGTCATGTTCGCCAAGGAGCTGACCTACCACCTGGGCGTCGCCGCCCACCAGGCGGGCGACGCCGAGCTTGCCAAGACCTCATTCGGCCAGGCCCTGGCCGCCTCCACCCAGGCCAAGGACGCCCGCAAGGTGCTCGGCAGCCACAAGTTCCTGGGCGAGATCGCGGCCAAGGCCGGCAACACGGCGGAAGCGACCCAGCACTTCCAGGCCGCCATCGCCGCGGCGGAGAGCGCGAACCTCAAGGAGGAGCGCAAGGCGCTGCGGAAGCAGCTGGATGGGTTGCGCTAAGAGCTCATTGGGATTTGGGGTCAGAGCGCCCGGCCACACTGGGCGCTGTTGTCCCCGATCCCCGACAAGCTCTAAGGCGTCGCGTCCAGCCACAGCGACACCCGGGGCCCTTGCTGGTCCCGGGCCCAGCCCAGCCCCGTGCCCAGCGCCAGGCAGTCGCAGCCCGCGGCCCAGGCGAGCCCGGTCCGGACCTCGCCCAGGCCCTCAGCGTCGCCCAGAGCGTCGACGGTCAGGTCCCAGCTGCTGTGGGGGCCGTCCAGGCCGACCCAGCCGCCGGCCCGGGCCAGCAGCGCTGACTCGTCGCCCTCGCCCAGGGCCGCTTCGCCCCACGCACCCCCGGTCTCCCCGGTCCAGCCCACCCGGCCCGAGACCAGGCCCTCCCCGCCTCGCCAGCTGGCCTGACCCCGCAGGGACAGAGGCCCGTGCACCACAGCGCCCTGCCCCTCGACCCCCCAGGTCTGGCCATCCCAGGGCACCCAGACCCGGGCCCAGCCGTGGGTCCCGCCAGCGCCCCAGGTCAGGGCTTCCACCTGGGGTCCGACCACCACCCCCTGGTCCCAGGTCTCCCAAGGCGACGCCGCGTTCGGCCCCCAGTGGTGCCCGGCCTGGGCCCGCACCCCGGCCACCCACTCCTGGCGGCCCCAGGCCCCGTCACGCCAGAGGGGCACGCGCACCTCGCCCACGGCGGCGCCATCGAGACCCCCCGGGGTCTCGTCGTAGGCCAGCGCCCGTGCCGTGATGCCGGCCTGGGCTTCGAGCAAGGTGCCCCGGTGCACCCCCCACAGCTCGCCGCGGGCCTCGGACCGCAGCTGGCCGTCGACCAGGTCGAAGCGCCCGGTGCCAACGCCCCAAAGAGGCCCCAGGGAGCGCGTGGAGGTGGTGAGCACGGCCGCTGGGGTCCACGCCACGTCGGGCGCGGCGGTCTGGACCCCGGTCAACCAGAGCTGGGCGGGTCCGAAGCTCGCCTGGGCCCGCACGTCGCTCCAGGGGGCGGTGCGCTCCGCCAGGGTCCGGCCCCGCTCGGGCAGCCACCGGGGATCACTCACGAGCTGGCCGTGCACCCCCAGGCTGAGACCCGTGCTCACGCTCACGTGGCGCACGCTGGCCTGGCCTCGCAGTGCGCCCTCCTCCCACAACAGCTCTGAGGAGGCCTGGGAGTCGTCCCCCCAGCTGCCCGCGATGTCCGTGCCGGGACCCCGCCAGTAGCCAGCGCTCGCCCGCAAGGTGAGGCCCGACGGATGTCCCCAGCGCACGGGCAGTCGCAGCGCCGGGTGACCGTCCACCCAGCCGACCACGGGGGCCTCCAGGTGGGGCTCGTGCAGGTCCAGGCTGGTCGACCACGCGGGCACCGGGATGACCGGCACGCCCAGGACGCGAATCCAGGCCCCCTTGACGTGGAGCTGGTCCCCGGGCTCGACGGTCGCCGTGCGGGCCTTCAGCGCCCAGGGCACCGGGTGCTCACAGGTCGCCTCGCAGGCGGTCGCCAAGGCGTCTCGGACCACCAGCGTTCCGTCGGGCAGCACCGCCAGCTGTTCTCCAGTCAGGTGCCAGCCCAGGCCGTCCACGACCACACCGGTCAACAGGGCCCGCTCTTCGCTGACCGTCACGGTGGCCCCCTGGAAGGACATCACGACCTCGCCGCGCTGCAGCGACCCCCCGCGCAGGACCAGGACTTGCGCGTCCAGGTCGAAGACGGCCTCGTCGGCCCGCAAGGTCTGACCGGCGTAGTCCACCACCACGTCGCCGGTGGCGATCAACTCGCCGTCCTCGACCACCAGGCGCTCGGCCTGGACCTCGACCGGGGGCGGAACGCCGGCCGGGATCACAGGGTGAGCAGGTCCCGCACGGCCCCGACCAGGAACAGACTGCCCGCCACCACCAGCAGCCCGTCGAACTGTCGCCCCAGGGACAGCGCCTCTTCGATGGGGCCAGCCGGCAGCACCGGGACCGACAGATCCACCAGGGACTCCGCGACCTGCCCCGCCGGCTTGGCCCGCGGGTGGGCGCAGTGGGTCGTGCAGACCCGATCGATCTGGGACAGGAGCGGCGCCACCACGGCCCGGACGTCCTTGTCTCCAGAGACGCCGACCAAGAGCGTCCGGCCCCCATGACGGGGGAGCGTGGCCAGGTAGTCGGCCAGGGCCTGGGAGGCCTCGACGTTGTGCGCACCGTCTAACAGCACGTCGGACGCCGCCCACTCGCACCGCCCAGGATGGCGGACCTGGTCCAGCCCAGTCCTGAGCGCCGACTCCGAGCAGGCCAGGTCGGGCCGCTGCTCGCCCAGAGCCATCAGCGTGGCCAACGCCACCCCGGCATTCCGGACCTGGTGGGCCCCCTGCAGGCCGGTCTGCAGGCCGCTCAGGGTCCGGTCTCTCCAGCGATAGCGGAAGTCCTCTGGACCTCCTTGGACGGCGAAGTCCCGGTCCCAGACAATGGCCTGGGCCCCTACCTCGCCGGCATGAGACCGGGCGACCCGGGCCGCATCCGGCGGCAGCGGACCGATCACGGCGGGCACACTTCGGCGAAAGATCCCGGCCTTCTCGTAGGCCACGCTCGCCAGGTCAGGGCCAAGGACCTCGCAGTGATCCAGGCCCACGCTGGTCACTGTCGTCACGGCGGGACTGCCGGTCCGGGTGGCGTCCAGCCGCCCCCCCAACCCCACCTCGACCACCGCGACGTCGACCTCGGCCCGGGCAAAGGCCAGGAAGGCGCAGGCTGTGAGGGCCTCGTAGTAGGTCAGCGGCGGCGCGTCTTCCGGGAGCTCCATGGCCTGGGCCGCGGCCCAAGAGCGGGCCTGGTCTGCCACCTCGACCAGCAAGTCGTCCAGCTGGGCATCAGAGATGGCCTGGCCGTTGAGCCGGATGCGTTCGTTGACGTGCTGCAGGTGGGGGCTCGTGTAGAGCCCGGTGCGCAGCCCCTGGGCCTGGAGGCACGCCGCCACCAGCGCCGTGACGCTGCCCTTGCCGTTGGTCCCGGCCACGTGGACCATCGGGAAGGTGCCCTGGGGAGAGCCCAGCCAGCCCAGGAAGGACCCCACCCGATCCAGTCCGAGCCGGACGCCCCCGGCGGCCAGCCGCGAGAGCACGGGGTGGGTCCTCAACGCTCCCCTGCCATCCAGTGAAGCAGCGTGGACAGGGTGGCCCGGAGCTCGGCCCGAGGCACCACGCGGTCGATCATGCCGTGGTCCAGCAGGTACTCGGTGGTCTGGAAGCCTTCTGGCAGGGTCTCGCCGATGGTCTGCTCGATCACCCGAGGACCGGCAAAACCGATGAGCGCGTTGGGCTCGGCCAGGATCACGTCGCCGAGCATCGCAAAGCTCGCAGCGACGCCACCCGTGGTGGGGTGGGTCAGGATCGAGATGTAGGGCTGGCCGGACTCCTGCAGCCGCGCCAGGGCCGCGCAGGACTTGGCCATCTGCATGAGCGACAAGGCGCCCTCTTGCATCCGGGCGCCGCCGCTGGCGCTGATCACCACCGCCGGCCGACCGAGCTCCAGCGCCCGCTCGTAGAGCCGGGTGATGAGCTCACCGACCACCGACCCCATGGAGCCACCCATGAAGCGAAAGTCGAAGCTGCCGATCTCGACCGGCATCTCGTCGATCAGGCACGACCCTGTCAGGAAGGCGTCGTGCTCTCCCAGCTTGGCTTGGCTCTGGGCCAGGCGCTGGCTGTAGGGCTTGGAGTCCACGAAGCCCAGCGGGTCCACCGGCTTGATGCCGGCCTCGATGCGGGTCCAGCTGTCCGGGTCGGCCAGCAGCAGGATGCGCTCCAGTGCCCCCATGCGGAAGTGGTGACCGCAGTGGTGACACACCCGGTGCTGCTCGGGCAGATCCGGCCGGTAGAGCACCTCGGCGCAGCCGTCGCAGCGCACCCACAGGTCCTTGGAGGGACTGGCGGGCTCTTCCCGGGGCCTGGACATGGGACCCGGGGGAGGCTGCTCGAACCAGCGGCGCTCGCTCATCCGGCCCGGAGCCTAACCCGCTACCACCGGCCGAGGGCCGCCAAAGCCGAGACGATGGCGTCGTGTACCGCGGGTCGCAGGGACCGGATGCGGGTGTCAGCGACGCTGGGGTGCACCCGATTGGTGAGCAGGACCGCCACGACCCCCCGCTCCGGCGCGATCCAGATCGAGGTGCCCGTGAAGCCCAGGTGCCCGACACCGCCCGGCTCCCAGTGGCGGCCGGACGAGGAGCCGTCCGGGCTCACCCCGTCCCAGCCCAGCCTGTGACTGCCCGCGCCCTGGTGTCGCCAGGCGAAGGCCAGGGCCTCGGACACCAGCGGTCCTTGGCCCCGGGCCCCCCGCAGCAGGTCCCAGCCCGCCCGGCCCACGGCTTCCGCAGTCCCGAACAGCCCTGCGTGGCTCGACACACCCCCCATCGCCGCGGCATTGAGGTCGTGCACCTCGCCCTCGATCACCCGACCGCGGACCGGGCAGTCCTCGGTGGCGACCGCATCCGCCGCACCCCAGCTGAGACCCGTCCACCCGGCCGGTCCTGCCACCCGTCGCTGCCAGACCCTGTCCAGGCGATCGCCGCCCACGGCCTCGAGCACGCGACACAACACCAGGAATCCCAGGTCCGAGTAGGTGTGGGCCGTGCCAGGGGCGTGGGTCAGCGACACGCCGGTGGCCTCGGCCAGGATGGCGTCCCGGGTGGCCGCTGTGCCCCACGCCGTCTTGCCCTCGTAGAGCGGCAACCAGGCCGGGTACCCGGAGGAGTGGGACAGCAGGTGTGCGACGGTCACGTGGGCAGGCGCGTCGGGCAGCACCTCGGTGACCGGCAGTCCGAAGCGCAGCGCACCGGCGTCGACCAGGGCACAAGCCACGGCGGTGCCCACCAGGGGCTTGGTCAAGGACGCCAGGTCGAAGCGCGTCGACGCCGTGAGCGGTCGGTGGTCCGGGAGGCGCCTGGCATCGCCCAGCCTGCGGTGGTGCAGGGGCACCCCCTCCTGGCTCACCCACAGCTCCACGGCCGGGGCCACGCCGTCGGCGAGGGCCTGGGCCAGCAGCCGATCGATCTCAGACCAGGACAAGGTCCTGGATCCCTGCGCTTGCGGCCAGCCGGCCTGGGCCACCGAGCACCCAGGCGTGGTTGCGGGGCCCGTGGCCAAAGGGCAGGTCCACCACCACCGGCACACCCAGAGGGCCCAGGTGGTCCAGCAGCAGGTCGTCGTGGTCCCAGTCCGCGTCGGCGGGCACACGGCAGTTGCGCAGCTCGCCCACCCCGACCCCCACCACCCCCTCCAGCACCCCGGCGTTGCACAGGTGCTGGAGCGCCCGATCGAGCCGGTAGGCCGGCTCCCCGACGTCTTCGAGCATCAGGACGGCGCCCTCTGCTCGGAGCTGCCAAGGGGTGCCGCAGGTGGCGGCCAGGATGCTCAGGTTGCCGCCGACCCAGGGGCCGATCCCCTCGCCCGGCACCAGCGTTCGGCCCCGGAGCGGCGTGCTCGCGCGACCGCTGAGCAGGGCCCGCAGGACCTGTTGAGAGGCGGCGTCCGCCAGGGTCGCCAGAGAGTGAAGCACGGGACCGTGGATGGCCTGGAGCCCCCCGTCCTGGAGGAGGGCGACGTGGAGAGCCGTGCCGTCGGAGAAGCCGATCACAGGGCGGGCCGGGAGTTCGTCCAGAGCCATCGCACCCAGCAGCCGGGTCAGCCCGTGCCCCCCTCGGGCCATCCAGGCGGCGTCGAGCTCCGGGTCGCGCAGCGCCCAGTCGAGATCGGCCAGCCGTTGCTCGTCGGTGCCCGCCAGGACTCGCCAGCGGGCCCCCAGGTTCGGGGCCTTGACCACCTCGTAGCCCCAGCTCTCGACCAGGGCGATGCCCGCCTCCAGCCCGACCGGGTCGTAGATGCCGGAGGGCGCAAAGACCCCGATGCGGGCCCCTGGACGCAGGGCGGGCGGGGGCTGGAGCATCGGCTTCGATGATAGCGTCACGGCATGATCTGGCTGGTGTTGGCGTGTGGCGGACAGCCGGAGGAAGCCCCGGCTGTGGAAGGCGTGGAGACCCCACCGCCCAGGACCCACGAACGGCTCAAGGCCCTCCCCCTGCCAGACACGCTGCCCTTCGATGCCCGGACGCGGACACAGCCCCTCACCCTGGTGGACGAGCGCGGCCAACCCACGCTGGTCGTCGAGGCTCTCGGGGTGCAGGTGCGCGTCGAGCGGCTCTTGGCCGATCGCGCCTTTGGCACCTGCACCGGTTGCCGGGCCGAGGTCACGGGCTGGTTCCAGCGACAGGGTCTGCTGGTGGCCGAGACCGCCGACCCGGCCAGCTTGAGCCGCGAGGAGGCGCTGGTGGCCTGGCTCGACAGCCAGGAGCGTCCGGTGCTGGCCCACGGCGTGGTGCGGCGAGACAACGTCTGGCTGGCGCCGCCCTGGCACGACGAAGGGGGCTACGCGGGCCCCGTGGCGACGATCCAGTGGCGCCCCGGCGGCCCGTTCACCCTGAGCGTGACCGAGCCGGACCCCCCTGCCCAGTGATAGGCATCCGCCCATGACGCGCACCCTGTGGTCGATCGAAGGCAACCGCCAGTGGCTGGACGGCGGCGCGATGTTCGGCAATGCCCCCCGCGCGGTCTGGCAGCGCTGGGCCCCCCCCGACGACCGGCACCGGATTCCCCTGGCCTGCCGCGGCCTGCTGGTGCGAGAGCCGGGGCGTTCGGTCCTGTACGAGGTCGGCATCGGCGCCTTCTTCGAGCCCAAGCTGCGGGACCGCTTCGGCGTGGACGAGCCGGGCCATGTGCTGCTGGACAACCTGGCGGCGGCCGGGGTGCCACACGACCAGGTGGACGTGGTGGTCCTGAGCCACCTCCACTTCGATCACGCCGGCGGTCTGCTCACCCCCTGGGCTATCGATGCCGAGCCCGAGCTCCTCTTTCCCAGGGCGACCTTTGTGGTCGGTGCGCAGGCCTGGGAGCGAGCCTGCCACCCCCACGCCCGGGATCGGGCCTCGTTCATCCCTCGGCTGAACAGCCTGCTCCGAGACAGTGGGCGGCTGGAGCTGGTGGACGGCGAGCACAGCGCGACCCTGGGGCCCCAGGTGCGCTTCCACCGCTCCCACGGCCACACCCCCGGCCTGCTGCTGGCGGAGCTCGCGACCAGGAATGGCCCGCTGGTGTTCTGCGGCGATCTGATCCCGGGAGTGCCCTGGGTGCATGCGCCGATCACCATGGGCTACGACCGCTTCCCCGAGCAGCTGATCGACGAGAAGCAGGCCCTGCTGACCGATCTCGTGGCGCGGGGCGGCCGGCTCTACTTCACCCACGATCCGGAGACCTGCATGGCCCGAGTGACCCAGGACGAGCGCGGGCGCTTCGTGGCGGTGGACGCGGTGCCGAGCCTGGATGGCGTCGCGGCCTGACCCGGCCGATCAGGCCCGGACCTGGCTCGCCAACCCGCCCACCAGTTCCTCCAGGCCAGCGGCCAGAGCGATCTCGGCGGTCCACCCCAGCTCTTGGGTCGCCAGCCCGGTGTCGGCCACGCTGGCCACCAGCTCCGACTCTCGCCCGGGGCAGCGCTCCAGACGCGTGGTCACGCCGGCCAGAGCGCTGAGCTGCTCCGCCAGGGCCACGATCGAGGTGCGCACACCGGTGCCCACGTTGAAGGTGCCGCCCCCCTTCGCCAGGGCCACCACGTTCGCTCGGGCGACGTCCCTCACGTGCACGAAGTCCCGGGTTTGGCGACCGCTGCCCTCGACCGGAAGGGCGCGGCCCCCGCCGAGGGCCGCGAGGAAACGGGCGATGACGGCGCCGTCAAGACCGGCGGTCTGGCCGGGCCCGTAGACGTTGAAGTAGCGGAGCGCGGTGACCGCAAGGCCCCGGTGGGCATAGACGCGCCCCTGGGCCTCCATCGCAGCCTTGGAGGCGGCGTAGGGGCTGCGGGGGTCCAGCGGCGCCTGTTCGGCCGCCGGCGCGCCTTCGCCGTACACCGCCGACGACGACGCCAGCACCACCCGCGGCACCCCGGCCTGCCAGGCGGCCTCGAGCACGACCGCTGTGCCCTCGTCGTTGACCGCGTGGCACCCCACCGGATCGGTAAAGGAGCCCGGGACCGAGCTCCGGGCCGCCAGGTGGAGCACGGCCTCGGCGCCTTGGACAGCCCGTGAGACCAGGCCCTCGTCCCGCACATCGCCGATGAGCAGCGGTACACCGCGGACCCGTTCGGCCCGGCCCGTGGACAGGTCGTCCAGCACCACCACCGCCCGCCCGGCGGCCTGAAGCGCGGCGACAGTGGCCCCGCCGACGAACCCCGCTCCCCCGGTGACGAGCACAGCCATGGCGGCAGTCTAGCCCAGGGTAGAGTCGCCCCGTGACCGCGTCCCTGCTGCTCCTGATGGCCTGTGCGCCGAAACCCAGCGTGATCCGGGGCGAACGGCTGGTGACCGACTTCACCCAGGAGTACAACGGCGCGGCGGGCGCCGGCGCGGGGTGGGTTCGGCCCTGGCTGGGTTCGGCTCAGGACTGGCGAGGGGGACCCCAGGCCAGCCTCGCCGCCGAGCGGGCCTTCCCAGGGCACCTGGCCTGGTGGAGCGGCGCAGCCTGGAGCAGCCACGGCCTGCAGGGCGGCGATCGCACCTTTGACGGGTCCGGCACGACCCCGATCACCGCGAGCGCCGTCGACGGGCATCAGGTGTTGATCTGGGCAGAGACGGGCATCCAGTACACCCCCGATCGCGGGTGGACCCCGGGTCCGGTGGACCTGCGCCTCCTGATGCGCGGCACCCTCGCCCTCGGGGGCATCCAGACCCGCCTGGACGTGCCATCCGCCGGGGGGCGCACCCGTCTGGAGACCACCGACCTGTTGCTCGCACCCAACGGCCACGTGGGTGTGCAGGGCGTCTGGGACGAGCGCTGGGACCTGCGGCTCTTGGTCGGGGCCTCGCCCCTGGTCGCGTTCGACCGGGCCGAGCTGGGCGGCGGCGACAGCGGCCGGATCACCCTGCGCACCCACGCCACCGTCGAGACCCTTGTCCGGTTCTGACGACCGGCTCTCGACCGGGCCGCTGCTGTTCTGGAGCGCGGTGGGCATCGCCCTGTTGCACACCGGGTCGCTGCCCCTGACCACCAACGACCTGTCGATCTACCTGGCCATGGGCCGGCACATGGCGTCGACGGGGGCGCTGTTGGAGCAGGAGGTCTTCACCTTCACCGCCCAGGGCACCCCCTTCGTCAACGGCACCTGGGGGTTCTCGCTGCTCGCCTGGTGGCTGTTCGAGTCCATCGGGCCCAACGGCCTCCGACTGCTGAATGGGCTGGCGGTGGCGGGGGCCGTGGCTGGCATGGGTCTGGCCGCTCGGGCCCGGGGGGCCGATCCTCGGGCGGCTGCCGCCGCGAGCCTCTACGCCTGGTGGCTGTTGCTCCAGAACACCATCGTGCGCAGCCAGACCTGGGTATTCCCCATCTTTGCCGCCCTGTCCTGGCTCGCGGCGCGGCCCAGGCCCGGTCCTTTGGCGCTGGCCGGCGGCGTGGTGGGTGGCGCGGCATGGGCCAGCCTGCACGGGTCCTTCCCCGCCGGGTTGGTCGCCTTCGGGGCCTGGGCCGTGGGCCAGGCTTGGGACGAGCGCGACTGGCGGGCTGGGCGCACGCCCGCGCTGGTGGCCCTGGGACTCGCCCTCGGGGCATGCATCGGGCCCTATGGCCCGGGACTCTGGGGCTACGTGCTGGACAACTCCTCGCTGCCCGTCGCCCGCGGCTTCGTGGAGTGGCTGCCCCCCTCCCCGACCGAGTTCCACGGCATCCGACTCTACGGTGCGCTGGCGCTGTGGCTGGTGCTCCTGGGCCGCTCCCGGGGCCGAGCGCCGACGGCCTGGCTCCTGCTGCTGCTCGGCTTCGGCTTCCTGGGCATCCGGGGCACCCGCTTCGTGGCCTGGTTCGGGCTGGCGACGGCCGTGCCCCTGGCCGAGCGGCTCTCCCAGGCCCTGTCTTCAGACGGCGGTCTGCCGCGGCGTCTGCTGCGACCGCTCCAGATCGGGCTCGTCGCCTTGTGGGCGGTGTTGCTCAGCCGCGGCCTGGCGCCCCTCGATGAGCCCCTCGACTCGGACACCCCGGTGGTGCTCGTGGACGCCATCGCCGCGGACCTGGGGGACGCCCCGGGCCCCGGCCGCGTGTTCACACCCCCTGAGTACGGAGGCTACGTGGCCTGGCAGCTCTACCCCCAGGCGTTGATCAGCGGCGACATCCGGACCTGGATCTTCGATGACCCGGCGTGGAACTTCTACCTGGACGTCTCGGACACCCGGTCCGGCTGGCAGGACGACCTGGACACCCGCGGCGTCACGCACCTCCTGCTGTGGACCCCCTTCCACGGTGCCGTGCTGGAGCCGGCCGTGGCAGCACAGGGGGGCTGGGAGGAGCTGGCGCGCAGCGACAACGGCTCGGCCTGGCGACGGATAGGTGGGGGGTCGTGGGCACACTGAAGGACCTGTTCGGGGAGATGCAGGACCGGCTGGACGAGGACGTCCTGCCGGCGCTCTTTGCTGCGGTCTCGGTCGAGACAGACCAGATCCGTGCCGAGCTGCAGGCCGCAGAGCTGCCCTACACGGATCCCGAGACCCAGACCTGGCCCACCCTGCGCGAGCTGGACGCCGCCGCCCAGGGGCTCATCGACCGCGCCATCAGCCGCAGCACGGTCACCGGGGCGGTGTCCGGCGCTGCGGGGGCCGCGGGGGTTCCTCCAGAGGTCGTCGCGTCGATGCTCCAGGACATCCGGCTTGCCCAGCGCCTGAGCGTGCTCTACGGCATCGATCCAGCGACCGAGCGCGGTCGGGTCCTGCTGTGGCGGGCTTTGGGGGCCGCGTGGCAGGTCCCGGTCCCGGACCAGGGCAGCCTGGAGCTCCGGATGCGCGATCTCCCCAGTGCCTTCGGCAGCCAGCTGCCCGCCCCGGACCAGGCCGCCGCATGGATGACCCGCCACATCGTGCGCCGGGCCGTGCGCCAGGCCACCCGGCGGTTCTGGCGCTGGATCCCCGGTGTCGCGACCGGCTTGTCGGCAGTGGCCGGGCGCAAGCGGGCCCGGGCCCACGGCGAGCGCATCCGCGACCTGTACCGCCGGGCCTGGACCGGCGAACCCCTGGACCTGGGACACGCGGTCGACGTCGAAGAGCTGAGCGGCTGAGCGTCGACCGGACTTCGGGATAAGGGCTGCCGGCCTGGAGGACCGAATGATCCGCGAGCTGCTGCGCTTCTCCCCTCTGTCCGAGGGGAGCCTAGCCCCCGCCCTGTCCCTGACCGCCGACGAGGGCACGTGGATCAAGCTCAGGGACTTCGAGGGCCACCTCAACGTGGTGCTCTACTTCTTCAAGGACGGCGAGATCCCCGAGACCGCTCGGCTGCTCCGGGACCTCAACGCCAACCGCCAGCAATTCGAAGCCCTCGAGACCGCCATCTTCGGGGTCTGCGCCAAGCGCACGGACCAGCTCCGGGCCCTGCGCGATGCGCTAGGCCTGGACTTCTACCTGATCTACGACCCCCTGGCGGTGACCAGCCGGTCCTTTGGCGCTTCTGGGCGGGTCCGGCCGTACTGCAAGGACACCGTGTTCGTGATCGGCAAGGACCAGCACGTGGCGTTCTCCGAACGCGGTCAGCCCACGGTCGAGCAGGTGCTGAGCGCGGCGGCCAACCTCCAGGGCGTGATCGCACCCGACGCCGACCAGGCCGTCGACACGAGCGCCGGCGACGAGCCGACGAAGTCCGCGATTCGGGAACCGGGCACCGGGCCGGCCCGGGTCATCGAGATCGACCCCACCAAGGCCGAGGAGATGCTCGACGAGGAAGACAGCCTGTACATCCTGGTCGACGTGCGCACGGTCTCGGAATTCGAGTCCGATCGGTCGCCCCAGGCCATCCACATGCCCGTCGACGAGGTCACGCACCGGTACCACGAGCTCGGGCAGACCGATCACCTGATCTTCGTCTGCCAGTCCGGCGGACGCTCGGCCCAGGCCGCGGAGTTCATGTGCTCGATCGGGTCGTCCGAGATCTACAACGTGATCGGCGGCATGAGCAGCTGGGAAGGCGATCGGGAGTCCGGACCGGTCGGAGGCTGAAGCGTGGGCAACGACCTGAGCATCGTCGCGCTGATCCTGGACGCCGACATCGTCGTCCAGGGGGTCCTGCTCACCCTGGTCGGCATGAGCATCGCCTGCTGGGTGATCATCCTGGCCAAGCAGTCGACCATCCGCAAAGCGAGCCACCAGTCGGCGGACTTCATGGAGGTGTTCTGGGGCGCCCGCAGGCTCGACCACGTCTACGAACAGGCCGAAGCGTTCGACTGCTGCCCGGTCGCCCAGGTGTTCCGTGCTGGGTACGTCGAGCTCCACAAGCTCAGCAGCACCGCCCAGCAACAGGGCGGCGGCATCAACACCATCGACATGACCGGCTCGGACAACCTGCAGCGTTCTCTCCGCCGCGCCCGGAACCACGAGATGACCGGGCTGGAGCGGCTGATCCCCTTCCTGGCGACCACCGGAAGCACGGCCCCCTTCATCGGACTCTTCGGCACCGTCTGGGGCATCCTGCGGGCCTTCCAGCGCATCGGCGTCACCGGCAACGCGACCATCCAGTCCGTCGGGCCCGACATCGCCCACGCCCTCATCGCCACCGCCGTGGGGCTGGCCGCAGCCATCCCGGCCGTCATGGCCTACAACTACTTCGTGAGCCGGCTGCGCGTGATCAGCGGAGAGCTCGACAACTTCTCCGCCGACTTCCTGAACATCGTCAAGCGGCACTTCCGGAGCGCCTGAGCGTGGGCGCCCAGATGTCCGACCCGGGGGGTGGCGAGCGGCCCATGATGGCCGAGATCAACGTCACCCCCTTTGTCGACGTGATGCTTGTCCTGCTGGTCATCTTCATGGTCACCGCGCCGATGATGGTCACCGGCGTGGCGGTGGACCTGCCGGCCGCCGACGCCCCGCCGCTCGAGGCTCCGGACCAGGACCTGATCCTGACGCTGCAGGCCGACGGCACTCTGAGCCTCAACGAGACGGTGCTGTCCGTGTCCGAGCTCACCACCCGCCTGGCGGCCATCCAGCGCGAGAATCCCGGCCAGGCGGTCTACGTCAAGGCTGACGGCTCGGTGCCCTACCGCGAGGTCGCAGCGGCGATTGCAGCCGCCCGTCAGGCCGGCATCCCCAAGGTAGGCCTGGTCACACGCCCGAGTGAGCCGGAGTGAGGGGCGAGGACCGCCGGACCCTGCTGCGCCCGGAGCCATTCCGGCCGGGGCTGGCCCTGCCGCTCTCGGTCCTGGGCCATGTGGCGGTGTTCGGCGGCCTGTGGGCCTTCTCCGGTCGCGCCCCTTCGGCCCAGCCGCTCATCGACCCCCAGGACGTGGTCGAGGTGAGCCTGGTCTCGCTGCCGAGCCCCAAGGCTGCAGTGCCCCAGAAGGCGATGCGCAAGGCCACCCCGCCCCCGCCGCCGCGGGCAGACCCGGTCCCCAAGGCCATCGCCGATCCGGACATCGCACCCCTGGACACCGAGCCGCCCCCCGATGCCAAGCAGGAGAGGGACGCTCGGCGCGAAGAGCTCATGCGCCAGATGAAGCGCGAGGCCCTGCTGGACGATCTCAGGGCCGCGCCCGAGGGCCCCCAGGACCAGTCCGCGACCCCCTCGGCCGGCGACCAGACCGAGACCGGCTCAGGGCAGCAGGCCCTGGGCGATGCCGAGCGCGCCCGGTACAGCGAACAGGTCCGCCAGGTCTTCTACCGGGACTTCAGCCCGCTCCAAGACCAACCTGGGCTCGCGGCCGTGGCCTGGGTCTGGGTCGACGCGCAGGGCAAGGTGCTGCGGCACCGGATCCAGACCCCCAGCGGCGACGGGAGCTTCGACGCCGCGGTGGAGCGGGCGATTCGCCTGGTGTCCGACGTGCCCGCGCCGCCGTCCGAGCTCGTCGCATCGGGCGAGCTGCGCCTGGACCTCGTGTTTCGGACGGACGACCGATGACCCGCGGGCCTGCGTTGCTGCTGATCGGCCTGGGCGCCTTGTCCCTGGCCGCGCCGAGCGTGCCGGGCCTGGCCCAGCCCGTCCCCCAGGCCCTCCAGGTAGAGATCCGCAAGCCGGGAGGCCGCGACCTGCCTCTGGCGCTGCCGGCGCCCGAGGTCAGCACCGGGCCCCAGGCCGACGAGCTGCTGGCCCTGCTCCAGCGGGACATGGACCTGTCCGGCTACTTCCGCCTGGTCGATCCGGACGCCTTCATCGAGCCCGACAGCGCCGGCCCCAGTCCCGGTGCCTTCCGCTTCGAAGACTGGGACGTGCCCGGCGCCGTGGTCCTGGCCAAGACCCAGCTGGAGCCCATCGCCAACGGCTGGAAGCTCAGCGTGTGGGTCTACGACGTGCCAGGCCGTCGCAAGCTCGGGGGGCGGTCCTTCACCGGGACCAGCGACCAGCTGCGCACCCTGGGACACCGCGCGGCCAACGAGATCGTGCGCCAGGTGACCGGGGAGCCGGGGGTGTTCGACACCCGCTTTGCGGCCGTGCGGGCTGGCCGCAGCGGCAAGGAGATCGTGCTCGTCGACGTGGACGGGCACCGGGTGGTCCCGGTGACGTCGAACGGCTCGATCAACCTGCAGCCCGCGTGGGCCCCGTCTGGCGCCGAGCTGGCGTACACCAGCTACCGGTCCGGCAACCCGGATCTCTACGTGGCTGACCTCGCGGCGGGACGCACCCGTCGGATCAGCGCCCGGGCCGGACTGAACGCCGGTGCCTCGTGGGGCCCCAGAGGCGACCGCCTGGCGCTCACCCTGAGCGCCGGGGCGGACTCCGACGTGCACATCATCCACCCTCAGGACGGCCGGCGCCTGCGCCAGGTGACCCAGGGTGGCGGCATCGACGTGTCGCCGTCCTTCTCCCCAGACGGCCGCTTCGTGGCCTTCGCCTCGGAGCGTGCGGGGGGCCTGCAGATCTATGTGGTGCCGGCCGCCGGGGGCGGTCGTCCCCAGCGGGTGAGCCTGAGCGGCGGCGAGAACACCGATCCGGCCTGGTCGCCCCGGGGCGATGCCATCGCCTACGTCAGCCGCGACGGGCGCTTCGACGTGTTCGTGGCCGAGCTGGACAGCGGCGTGCCCACCGGCCGAGTGACCCGCATCACCCAGCACCAGGGCAACAACGAGGAGCCCACCTGGTCCCCGGACGGTCGCTACCTGGCGTTCACCTCGGATCGCAGCGGCACGCGCCAGATCTGGCTGAGCACCGCCGACGGCCATCACCAGGTCCAGGTCACCTCCGGGGGTAGCTTCTCCAGCGCGGCCTGGTCGCCGCGGCTCTCCTGGTGAGCCGAGCGGCCATCGACCTGGGCAGCAATTCCGTCCTGTTGACGGTCGTGGACGATGGGGGCCTGGTCCTGCACGACGAGGCCCGGGTCGTGGGGCTGGGCAAGTCTCTGGGAGACGGGGGCGCTTTCTTGCCCGAGCGCATGGACGCAGCGGCCAGCGCGCTGGCGGACTTTGCCGCCACCGCAGACCGGCTGGGCGTGCCCCCGATCCGTGTGGCGGCCGTGGCGACCTCTGCCGCTCGCCGGGCCACCAACGCCCGCGCCTTCTTCGCTCGGATCCGGTCCGAGACCGGGCTGGAGCTGCGCACCATCAGCGGCCAGGAAGAGGCGCAGCTGTCGTGGCTGGGGGCCCGGAGCGGGCTGGAGCAGGCCCCAGGTCCCCTCGCCGTCATCGACATCGGCGGCGGCAGCACCGAGGTCATCGTGGGCCAAGGTCCGACTCCCCGGGCCCGGCGCTCTCTCGAGGCAGGCAGCGTGCGCCTGACCGAAACCTTCCTGGGCACCGGGACCGTCGGCCCAGCAGACCTTGCCCGGGCCCGCGGCCATGTCAAGGCCCTCGTCGCCACCCTCTCCTGGTCCCAGCGACCCACGCGGGCCGTGGCGGTCGCAGGCACTGCCACCACTCTGGCTGCGATGGACGCAGGCCTGATCCGCTGGGACAGCACCGTGGTCCAGGGCCACACCCTCAGCCGCGCCCGCCTGGCAGCCCTCACCGACGCCCTCCTGGCCGCCTCTCCAGCGAAGCGCCGCCAGCTCGCCCAGGTCTCTCCCGAGCGCGCGGACTTCCTCCTGGCGGGCGCGGTCCTCTTGGACGCCATCCTCGAAGCCGCCGGCCTCCAGGGCTGCGAAGTCAGCGTGCGAGGCCTCCGGTACGGGCTGCTGGTCGTCCCGGACTGAGCGAGCCGTCTCCAGGGAGACCTGCCCTGAGCCAAGTCCGCCGATACCAGCGATCGCGTATCAATACCAGCGATCGCGTATCACAGGTCTAATGCTTAACCAGAGGTTCCTGACCCCGGTTCCCGAGGTTCCTGACCCCGGTTCCGACCCTCCCGACCCCGGTTCCCCCCCGGGTTCCCGGATCCGCCCAACCCCTTCCCGCGCCGCGGGTGCAGGGCGTGGCGCGTAGCGCCCACGCCCTGCCCGGCGGCCGCAGCCGGGAGCGGAAGTGTTTCAGGGGGTACTCAACCGGCCGAGCGCCAGCGAGGGCAGGCCGAGCGGAGCGAGGTCCCGGGTGAGTTCCCCCTGAGACACTTCCACGCATGGCGGAGGCGGAGGCCGCCGGACCAGAGGGGTGAGTCCGAAGGCGAGCGACAGCGAGCCCGGACTTTCACCCCCTGAACAGTCTAGATCGCCCCAAGCGAGAAGTGCAGCCGCCAAGGCACCTCACCCCGCTCCTCGCTCCAAGGCTGCTGCAGGAACACCGGGTTCACGCCCAGGTCCAGCTGGACCGGGCCCACCGGGGTGGCATAGCGCAGGCCGGCGCCGACGCCGTACCGCAGCCTGGGCTCAGGGTCTAGCTCCAGGGACGTGGCCGAGATCCCCGGGTCCAGGAACCACACATTGCCCACGTCGGCGAACGCGACCACCGACGCATCGACCCAGCGGGCGAGCCCCAGCGCCGCAAAGGGCACCCACCACTCGACGGTCGCCAGGGCATAGGCGTCGCCGCCGGTCGGGACCCAGCGGTCGGTGGCCGCTTCGGCCGCGAGCGGCTCCAGGCCCTCCGGCCACGGCAGCTCGGAGGGGGCCACCCGGTTCTTGGGGCCCACGCTGTCGACCGGGTAGCCGCGCATCGAGCTGGCCCCGCCCAGGGTGAACCGGTCCTCGATGGCGAGGGTCGAGGTCGTCCCCGGCACCCACGCCACGCCACCCCGCAGGCGCAGGTGGAGCTGGTTCGGACCGACCGGCTGAATCCACCGTGCGCTGCCCTCGGCCCGCAGGCCCAACCACCCCGTGGTCCAGGGCTCGATGAGCTCCAGCTCCAGGGACAACCTGCCGCCCTGGCGCGGGTTGAGCACATCGTCCCGACCGTCCCAGGTGCCCGAGACACCAAAGCCCCCCTGGGGTCTCCAGGTCTCGCTGCTCAGCCAGGGGTCCCCCGCCACAAGGGCCCCCGAGTCCACGTCTTCCAGCCAGCGGGCCTGGAGCCGTGTGTCCACCACGAGCTGGAGCTGGTCCTCCCGAAACAGGGCCACACCCACAGCCACCCCGGTCCGGGACACGCGCCAGGTCGGCTCCTGGCGCCGATCGTTGAGCAGCCCGTCGACGAACACGAGCTGGCCGCGGCGGGGCAGGTTTGGGGCCTCGTACCGCAGGGCAGCGCGCCACTCAGGGGTGCTGAGCTCGGGCAGCCAGCCGTCCCCACCGTAGCCAAACCCCACCTGGGCGGTTCCGGAGACCCGGTGGCCCAGTCCCCAGAGGTGCCGCACGGTGCCGCGGGTGAAGGCCCTCAGGCCCACGTCGGTGGCCAGTCCGCCGCCTGCCTCGACGGACAGGCGCGACTTCTCCTCCACGTCCACGACCAGGTCGCGAATGCCCGGGTCGTCGCCGGCCCACCCCCCGTCGACGAAGTCGAACAGGTCCAGCTCATAGAGCGCCGCTCGAGTCTGGCCCAAGGCCTCGGGCGTCGCTGGATCGCCGACCTGGACCTGAATCTCCCGCTCGACCCTGCCGGGCCGCGTGCGGCGGACGCCCCGCACCGCCACCGACCTCACGAAGATGCGGTCTCCCTCGTCGAGCACGATGGCCACGCTGGCCCGGGTCCCGTCCGCGCTCAGGCGCAGGTGCGCCCGGGCGTCTGCCCCCACGTACCCGGCGCCCCGGTGGGCCGAAGCCAGGTCGGTGGCGAGGGCCTGGAGGGCCAATGGGCTGAGTTCTTGGTTGACCTGGGCCTGCACCCGATCCCGAAAGGCCAGCACCAGGTCCGGATCCCCGCCCTCCACCACCAGATCCGCCAGCACGGCCTGGGGCCCCTCCCGCACCGCCACGTCCAGCGTCACCAGCCGAGTCCTTCGACGGTCCGTGACCGCCCCGGGGGTCGCTTCGATCTGGGCCTGCAGGTAGCCCCGGGCACGGTACAGGTCCTGGACTGCGCGAACGGCGCGGGCCAGGTCCGTGTCCGTGATCTGCGCCCTGCGCAGCAGGCTGGTCCTGCCCAGCGACGCCGGCGCCGCCTGGGCCATCGCGGCCCGGAGGGTCTCGCTGGACAGTGCCGTGTTGCCGGAGAAGCGCACGCCGTCTGCCGGAACCCGCACGCGCGGACCCGTGCGGCCCCGGATCACGAGCACCCGTCCGTCGTCGGCCTGGGTCTCGAGGGCCAGGTCCACCCGGGCATTCCAGTAGCCTCGCTCCTGCAGCCGCTCCACGAGCAGCGCCGACATCTCCTCCAACTCCCAGCTGCTCAGCCGACTGCGAGACGCGAGCCGGACCTGGCGGGCCAGCACAGCCCGCCGCCAGGGCAGGACTGTGAGGCGGCTCAGGCCCCACCCCTCCGTGCGCAGGGTCACCCGGTCCCCGAGCTCCACGATCACCGACGCCCGCACGTGCTCGTCGGTCAGCACGCTGACCCGGGCACCGGTCCAGCCCTGGCGCACCAGGTCCTCCTGGAGAGCCCCCCGAGCCCGCTCCGGCGTGGCCGGCGAGAGGCGCCGTGGCGGACGCCGTGCATCGAGACCCGCACGACGCAAGACGTTCCGGGCCCGGCGGGCCAGGCCTGGGTCGTCGATGCCCACCAGGGTGACGTCGTGGAGGCGACTGGGCTCACCCTCAGCCACAGCCAGCGTGAGGTCGACCGAGCCGTCCCCGCTGCGCTCGGCTTGCGCGGACACGGCGACCCTGGGGAAACCGGCCTCTATGTACAGGCGCCGGACCCGCTCCTCCAACGCGGGCCGATCCACCGAGTCGAACCAGCGCTCGCCCGGAGGTGTGTCTGCGGCCCCTCGGACCACCTGAGGAGACAATCGACGCACCCCCTCCAGCCGCACCGTGCGCACCACCGGCGCCGGCTGAACCCGGTACACCAGCTGGACCACCTGGACCGGCTCCCCATCGGCCCCGGAGGCGACACCGGGCTCCACGTGGGCTTCGACGGCCTCGAAGAGGCCCAGCCGCACCAGGAGCTCCAGGTCCGTGCGCACCTGCCACGGTCCATAGGGCTCCCCCGGAGACGAGCGCAACAGCGGCAGCAGGTAGTCCCCTGGCAGCGAGTTCCCCGTGGTCTCCAGGCTCACCTGGCCGAGCGCCAGCCCTTGGGTCCAAGGCGCCTCGGGTTCCGACGCGAGCGCAGCCCCCAGGGCCAGCGCCGCCCCGATCACTGGAGCTCCCAGCGCCAGACCAGGTCCGCGCCCCAGGCACCCTCGACGGGCAAGCCGGACTCCTCTTCCAGACTGGCCCGGTACAGGGTCAGGTAGATGGCGCCCGCCAGATCCCGCTCGATGGCCCAGTACCGCTGATCCCAGTCCGCCAGGTTCACGTCGCCGGTGAGCGTCCAGTCCCCGAGCTCCTTCTGGGCCAGCAGGCGCCAGTCGGAGCTCATGGCGTCGCCCCGCGGCGACATGCCGGTGACCAGATCGATGCGATCGGGCAGCACGTCCAGCCGGCCGGTCGTCAAGCGGGCCTCGGCTCGGCCCTGCCGCACACCCGTGGCCAGGTCCAGCCCCTCGATCAGCAGGGCCGTGTTGATGCCGCCGGCTCGCTCGACCTGTTCCCGCGTCATGCCGAACAGCAGCAGCGCGTTGATGTCCGCCATCGGAAGGGACGGCTCGGATGACGCAGCGGTCGTCCAGTCTGAGTACAGCCCACCCACCCGGTAGGTGATGTCGTAGTCCGTGTCCCCGGAGGGGATCCTGGTGGCCAGGGCCACGTCGAGCTCGGGGTCGAAGGACCACGGGTCTGCGTAGCGAAGCTCGGCCCGCTCGACCTCGAACAGCCTGTTCTGGAGACTCAGGATGCCTCCAGGGCGCATGCGAACCCAGCCGGTCATGCCCACCCGGTTCGTGTCGCCGAGCACGTGGAGATCAGCGTCGAGCACGCCCTCCCCCACGTTGTTGCGAACCAGGACGGTGCCGTCGGCCTGGACCCCCAGGTCATAGGCGAACAAGGGCGCTGCGGTGATCGGGGCCTCGAGCTCCACCAGGAGCTCCCCGCCGGGCTCGATGAGCCATGACTCCCAGTCGATTCGCTCGACGAAGCGCATGTCGGTCACGGTCACGTCCCCCGACAGCAGCAGCCCCCCCGGCGGGCCCGTCAGGCGGAGCGCCGCGTCCCCTGTGATCGGGGGCAGGTCGTCCACCAACTGCACGCGTCCCTCGTCCAGGGTCGCAGCCAGGTCGTACCGGGTCGGCACCCACCCCGCCGCTTCCAGTCCACCCGCTCCGACCAGAGTGCCGCCCCCGACCAGACCCTCCACCGTGCGGACCTCGTAGTGGTCCTGGGTGCCCCGCGCCGAGAAGGTCAGGTCTTCGAAGGGATGTGGGAACCAAGCGGCCTGCAGGATGGACAGCGTGCCACTGGTCTCCAGCTTGGCCCCGTCTGTGTCCTGGTGGAACCCGACCTGGGCCGTGCCGGCGGCGCGAGTGACCTGCGGCACGACCGCGCCGAGCCAGGCCAGGTCGAGCTGACCTCCACCCTCCAGCGTCCAGCCCGCCAAGGAGTCCCACGAGCCCTGGGCCTCGAGCCAGGTCGCACCCCCCGAGAGCCGTACAGGGGGAATCCGTACGCCGCGGTCGATCCACTCCACGGTCCACGGCGCCGGGTTGGTCACCTCCTGGGCGCCCCAGGCCGCGCGGACCTGGTCCAGGACGAGCTCGCCGTACAGATCGCCGTCCAGGAGGGTGCCATCCAGCACCAACCCGCCCGATGCCAGCGCCACCAGCGCACGACCGTCGACCGGTCGGGGAGCGAGCAGGTGAAGCGGAAGATCGGCAAGTCCCCCATCCAGGTGCAGCGCATGAGGCGCCTCGAGCTCCACCGTGCCCCGGCCCCACACCGTCCGCCCGACCAGGTCTCCGCTGAAGACCAGTAGACCCTCCTCGGTCTCGAATTGCACCTGAGAGTCCTGGACAGGCTCATCGAGCACCGTCGCCTCGCCCACCCAGACCCGACCTCGGGGCCGCCAGTCGTCCAGAACACCGTCCACCTGGACCTCGAGCCCCACCGTGCCACCGACGAGGTCGGCGCGTCCTGCCAGGTGGTCGAATTCGGCCAGTGCGAGACCGCGGCCCTGCACCTGCAGGTCCAGAGCGCCGCCTTGGGCGACGGTGCCCTGCCCCCTCAGCTCACCGGAACCCGCGGCCCGGCGGAGCAGGGCATCGTCGAGCAGGAACTCGCCGGCCTCCAGGCGCCCGTGCCCCTCGCCCGAGGCAAAGGTCTCTCCAAAGAGGTCGACGTCATGGAACATCAGGTCCACCTGGCCGTCCAGAGCGTCTGGCGGCCCGGACAGCGACAGCGCACCCGAGACGACACCGTCCAAGCCAGGCAGCGACGCGAAGGGCGCGATCAGATCTGCGATGCCGCCATGGTCTACGAGCAGGTCCACGGCAACACCGAAGTCCGTGTCGAAGATCAGCCCCGCTTCGCCTCGCAGCGTGGTCGACCCCAGGGTGGACGACAGCCCGTCCAGCGCCACGACCGGCGCCTCTGCGCCCAGATCGACGTGCACATGGCCGATGTGCACCGAGTCCCCCAGCGGGGCGTCGAACAGGCGCAGGTCGCGGAGCCAGGCCTCGGCGGAGACCTGGAGCTGATCGAAGGGCCCGGTCAATTCGCCCATCACCCGTCCTCGGCCTGCCAGCGCGACCTGGGAGAGCGGGGCGAGGTCGCGCAGGTCCAGGGCCACGTCGGCGCTGAGGGCCAGCGGGCCGGTGGGGGTAAAGCCGATGAAGGCCTCGACCTGGCCGCGGGTCCGCCCCAGCGCGGTGCGGTCCCCGCGCAGGGTGATGCCGTCACTCACCAGGTGCAGAGAGCCCTCGAGGGATCCACTGCGCAGCGCGATCAGGGGCTCGGCCCCTCGCGCCTCCATGGGCTCGGCGCCTGTGCGCAAGCCCGTCGCGGCGACCGCGAACGGCCCGTCCAGGCTGAGCGGCACCAGCGTGCCGTCCAGCTGCACCTCGAGGTCGGCGTCGAAGTCCACCCACGCGCCTTCGGTGACCGCGGTGCGCGCCATCACCCGAGCAAAGTCCAGCCCCTCACCCTGGACCCGGAGCGCTTCGACCTGACCGTCCCACCCCACGAAGCCGTCGATCAGCAGCTCGCCTTCGGCCCACTGCCATCGCAGCGGCTGCAACACCACACCGCTGGGGCCCAGGTCCACGACCCCCGCCGCCTGTTCGAAGTCGTAGCGATCGCCGTTGTCCAGGTCCACCAACGCGAACTCCGTCAGCACCGAGCCCTCGGCGCTGGGCCCGTCGACCTCGAGATCCACCCGGACCCTGCCCGAAGGCACCATCGGTCCCGGCAGCAGCGCGGCGAGCGCGTCCAGATCAAGGTCCAGCTGGACGTCGGCGAGCCCCTTGCCGTCCAGGTCCTTCTCGATTCGGCCCCAGACGTCGACCAGCTCGAAGTCCAGGTCGACACGGGGCAGCACCACGTCGTAGGGCCCCAGGACGGCGCCGAGCACCCGCGTGGGCTGGGAGCGCTGCCAGGTGCTCCGGTGCCGTACCGCCACGGCGCCCATCTTCAGGTCCGCCCGGCCGGGCTGGACGTCGGGCCGAACCTCGAGGCCCTCGAGCTGGATGCTGGCGTCCAGGGAGGCCAGCTCGATCTCCAGGTAGCCGCTGGACACGCTGAGTTCGTCCCATGGAAACTCCGCCAGGGTCGCCTCGCCCTGTCGCAGGGCCGTGAAGCCGCGCAGGCCCTCCTCGTCGAGCACCAGTCGAACCCGAGGCCGCTCGAGTGCCAGCACCGCCAGCACCGGCTGCCGGCCTCGCAGTCCTGGCTGGAGATACACGCGGTCGGCCTGGATCCGCGCGCCGCCGGGCTCTCCCATCACCAGCCCCTCGACGGTCAGGGCCGGCGGCCACAGGTGGATGCGCACGTCGTCGATGCGCACCGGCTCCCCAGTCACCACCATGGCCAGGTCCTCGAGCCGGCGATCGACCAGCCCCCGGACACCCGGCAGGTCCACCGCCAGCCCCACGGACAGCAAGAGAGCGGTGAGCAGCAGGACCCGGCCCAGGATCCGCCGCGCCTTGACAAGACGACCAGCCATTCCATTCTTCGGGCAGCAGAGGCGAGACGCCCGGTCCAGGGAGTGTCTTCCCGGACCGGGCGCCTTCGATGGAGCGAGAGACGGGACTCGAACCCGCGACAACGAGCTTGGGAAGCTCGGACTCTACCAACTGAGCTACTCTCGCCGGTGACCCGCAGCCTAACCAGGGACCCAGGCGCGGCAAGGGGCCACGCGGTAGGGCGCCTTCAGCTCTCCAGCTCCTCGAGCGCCCTCAGGCGGAGCTGCACCTCAACCGGGCGGAAGTGCGGCGCCAGCTCGCCGACCTCCTTGAGCTGGCGAATCGCCCGGCGGCGCTTGCGGGCCCGAGCGTTGAGCGCTGCCAGGTGGAACAGGGCCTCTGGCAGCTGGGGGTCGGACTCCTCGGCGTCGTCCACCGCGTCCAGCAGGGCCGAACGAGCGCCACTGAGATCTCCCAGCCCAGCGGTACACAGCGCTCGCAGGGCAGCACCCCGCAGGCCATCGACGCCGCCGAGGGCGCTCTGCGCTTCGGTGAACAGACCCATGTCCAGCAGAGCGCAGGTGTCCGCCAGCGGGTCATCGGCCATGTCCCGGCCCGGCTGGTGCGCGGGACCGCGACGGATGGCACTGGAGAATTCGTCCTCGGTCGGCGCCGGGAACTCCGGGACCTTGCCCGGCTTGGCCTTGGGCTTCGGAGTGGGCGTCGGTGCGATGTCCCCGAACAGGTTGCCCAGTAGATCGTCTCCCCCCTCGAAGACGTCGTCGGGTGGCTCCACGGCCTTGGCCCGGCCGGTGTCCTCGAAGAACGCGGCGGCCGCTTCCGCGTCGTCGACCACCGGTTCGGGTTCAGGCTCAGGGGCCGGCTCCGGCGCCGGCTCGTCATCGGCGGTGTCGACGGTCTCGTCGTCGATCAGCTCGTCGTCGTCGTCGAGCAGGTCGTCGTCGAGCAGGTCGTCGTCGTCCAAGAGATCGTCGTCGAGCAGGTCGTCCTCGTCGTCGCCCAACAGGTCGTCTTCGTCGGCCACCGGGCTGGGGCCCTGCTCGCCAGGTTCGGGCAGGAAGCGATCCAGGGGTTGTCCCCCAAGGACGGCCAGCCTGAGCTTGACCCTCTGGACGTCTTCGGCGGGCACCGCGCCTTCGAAGGCCCGGCAGAGCTCCATGGCGCGGCTGGTCTCGCCGCTCGCCGCGGTCACCTCGATGGCCCAGGCCTGGCCGGCCACGGACTCCTCTGGCAGGGACTCGAGCTCGGTGGCGGCGCGACCGAGCAGCCCGTAGCCGAGCATCACCGACGCCCGGACCACGACGCGAAGCTCAGCTTCGTCCCGGGGCTGTGCCGAAGCCAGGTCACCCAGGCGGAAGGCAGCGGCCTGGGCCCACGCCCGGGCCCGGGCCACCTCGGCCTCCAGGGAGTCTCCGACGTCGAGCTTCTGGGCCCGCTCCAGGGCCGCCAGGCGCGCCCCGTGGTCGCCCTTCAGGCTGTACTCGCGCCCGAGCGCCAGCAGGACCTCACGGGCCTTCTGGGGCTCTTCACTCTCCTCGAAGACCCTGGCCAACAGGTCCAGTGTGCGCGTGTCGTGGGGGTCCTCGGCATAGGCTGGCTGCAGCTGGGTCAGCGCGGTCTGGGGTTCCCCGCCGGCCAGGGCCGCCTCGGCCGCATCGCACAAGAGATCGCTCTCGTCCGGCTTGATCTGCAGGGCCATGGCGGCCACCCGCCCGACCTCGTTGAGCTTGCCGTGGCGCCTCAGGTCATCGATGAGCTCGCGGTAGGCCTTGTAGGCGCCCTTCTCATCCTTGGCCGCAGCCAACAGCTCCGCCGTGCGCAGCCGGAGCGGCGTGTCCCCGGGCTTGAGCTCCTGGAGCTCCGTGGCGAACACGGCGGCTTCCTTGGGCTCCCGCTGTCCGAGCAGGTTGATGGCCTGCTCGTAGTGGCGAATGGCCTCGTGGGGCAGCTCGGAGTCCCGATAGGCCTGGGCCAGCAGACCCATGACGCCCCCGTCGCGAGGCGCCAGCTTGCGGAGCTGCTTGAGGGTGGCCATGCGGGCCCGATCGTTGCCGTCCGCCGCATAGAGCTTCACCAGCTCTCGGTAGTGCTTCTCGGCCTCGCGGGTGCGCCCGACGGTCTCGTAGAGGCCCGCGATCTTCTGACGGACCCGGCGGTCCTGCGGATCTTGACGTAGCAGCGCAGCGTAGGTCGTGATGGCCTTGTCGGTGTTGCCCTTCTGCAGGTAGCGCTGGGCTTCCTGCTCCATCTGGTAGCGATCGACCGCCACGCGCCCTCCGTGTGCCCTGGAGCTCCTGGAGTCTACCGGAGCGGGGACGTTCGGTCAGTGGGCCAGGGTCACTCTCGGGTCGGAACCCAGCCGTCGACGAACTTCGTGTGGAAGGTGACGTCCCGAAACTCGTCCAGGTCGACCAGCTCGCGGTGGAGCGGAAGGGTCGTGTGGATGCCCTCGACGACACACTCCTGCAGTGCCCTGCGGAGCCTGGCGGTCGCGGCCTCGCGGGTGGGGCCCCACACGATGACCTTGGCCACCAGGCTGTCGTAGTAGGGCTGCACCATTGCCTGTTCGTGCACCGCGGAGTCGACGCGAATTCCCGGGCCACCCGGCAGGTGGAAGCCGGTGATCAGCCCCGGGGACGGCGTGAACTCAAAGGGGTGCTCGGCGTTGATGCGGACCTCGATGGCGTGTCCGCGCAGCTGGACGTCTTCCTGGGCGATGGGCATCGGCTCGCCGGCCGCGAGGCGCATCTGAAGCTTGACCAGGTCCACGCCGGTCACTTCTTCGGTGACGGGGTGTTCGACCTGGATCCGGGGGTTGACCTCGAGAAAGTAGAAGTCCTCGCCCTCGACCAGGAACTCACAGGTGCCGACCGTCCGGTAGTCGGCCGTCCGAACCAGGTCGACGGCGGCCTTGCGGATCCGGGCCCGCAGGTCGTCGGACAGGTTCGGAGCCGGCGCCTCCTCGAGCAGCTTCTGGTGGCGCCGTTGGAGGCTGCAGTCCCGCTCCCCCAGGTGGATGGCGCCGCCCCGGCCGTCGCCGGCGACCTGGATCTCGACGTGGCGAGGGGCCCGCAGGAAGCGCTCCAGGAACAGGTCCCCGTTCCCAAAGGCAGCCAGGCTCTCCGCCGCAGCCAAGGGAAAGGCGCGGGCGAGCTCGTCGTCGTCTTCGATGACACGCATGCCCTTGCCGCCCCCCCCAGCCACTGCCTTGAGCATCAGGGGGTAGCCGATGGTCGCAGCCAGGGCGGTGGCGGCGGCGATAGTCGGGACGGCACCCCCGCTGCCCGGCAGCAGCGGCGTGCCGGCCTTGCGGGCCATCTCCTTGGCCCGGAGCTTGTCCCCGAAGTCCAGCAACGTCTCTGGCGAGGGTCCGATGAAGGTGATGCCGTGATCGGCGACCTTGCGGGCGAAGTCCGCGTTCTCGGCCAGGAAGCCATAGCCCGGATGGATGGCGTCGGCGCCCGTCACCAGAGCGGCCGAGAGCACGTTGTGCACGTTCAGGTAGGACTCGGTGGCCTGGGGGGGGCCGATGCAGATGGCTTCGTCGGCGAAGCGCACGTGGAGCGACGTGGCGTCGCACTGGCTGTAGACAGCCACCGTCGGGATGTCGAGCTCGCGGCAGGCACGGATGACCCGCAGGGCGATCTCGCCACGATTGGCCACGAGGACCTTGGAGAACGGCATGTGTTCCGGGCCTCAGGAGGGACGGATGCGGACCAGCGCTTGTCCGAACTGGACAGGCTGGGCGTCCTCGACCTCGATGCTCACGACCGTGCCGTCGATGTCGGCCTCGATCTCGTTCATGAGCTTCATCGCCTCGATGATGCACACCACGTCGCCCCTCTTGACCGCCTGCCCCACGTCGGTGAACGGGGGCGCTTCTGGCGAAGGGGCTCGGTAGAAAGTGCCCACCATCGGCGACGAGACCGGGTGGGTGTCGTCGTCGGCCGAGGTCGCTACGCCGGCTGCAGCGGCCGCGACAGGCGCCGCCATGACCGCTGTCGCCGGGCCGGGGGCCGAAGCCACGAGGCTCTGGACCACGGTGGGCCCCAGCTTGACCTTCAGCTTGAGGTCCTCGTCCTCGAAAGAGAACTCGTTGACCTCCTGGTCGTTGAGCAGGCGCAGCAGCGCCTCGATCCGCTCCAGGTCCATCGATGCTCCGTCCGTTGGACACTAGCCGGCGAGATGCGCGACCAGGCCCCGCAGGCCGAGGCTGTAGCTTGCCGCACCGAACCCGACCACCTGTCCGACCGCCAGTTCCGCCAACAGGCTCTTGTGCCGGAAGCCCTCGCGTGCGTGCACGTTGGAGAGATGAACCTCGACGAAGGGCAGCGCGGTGGCAGCCAGGGCGTCCCGCAGGGCGATCGAGGTGTGGGTGTAGGCGGCGGGATTGATCAGCACGCCAGCGTGGTCGCTGGCGGCAGCCTGGATCCGGTCGACGAGCTCGCCTTCGTGGTTGGACTGGAAGTGGGTCAGCGCGACCCCCAGCTCGCCGGCCAGGCGGTCGAGCCCCGCAGTGATGTCGCCCAGGGTGAGCCGTCCGTAGTGCTCGGGTTCCCGACTGCCCAGGAGATTCAGGTTCGGGCCTTGAAGGACCAGGATGCGCGTCACGCCGAGCGGTCCTGGGCCCCGGTCAGGTCGACGCCGTCACCAGACAACGGCTCAGCCGCCGGTCTGGTTCGGCCCGATCTGGACCTCTTCGCTGTCGATGCCAATGTTGGCGTAGACCGGGACCAGAGCGTAGCTCTCCTCGGCGCCGCCCTCTTCTGCGCCGCCGCCCTGGACCGGAAGCGAGTCCACGTAGACGTAGGCACGGAAGATGCCGCGGTTGTCGGTGGCGCCGATCAAGTAGTTCGGGTGGTAGGCGTTGGCGTAGTCCGAGGCGAGCTCGAAGTAGACGTCGCCGGACGTGTCCCAGTTCCACGAGCAGGAGTCCGGCGCGTCGTCGTCGATGTAGCCGTCCTCGTTGTTGTCGCAGAGGGCGGCCTTGTCGTCCTCTTCGATGGTGGGGTACGGCACGATCTTGACTGCGGTCTTTGGAATCAAGTACATGCCGCCGTAGCCGCTGAGCAGCTCGACCCGGATGTTCTCCAGGGGCATGCCCTGGTCGGAGTCGAAGACCATGAAGTCCAACAGGACCAGTGCACCGATGCCGTCGTCCACGGCGTTGTAGGTGCTGTCCCAGGCCAGCGTGACGTCGCCGGGCACCGACAGGGCGGCGAAGGCAGGCGCGGGATGGCCTGTGTCCGAGATGCACCCGGTGGCAGCGCAGAGCGCGAGGGCGCCGGGAATCAGCAGTCGGGTCATCTGTCCTCCATCGGGGTCGACACGGCCTTGGCAGCGCCGGTGAGCTCGCTCAGGTCGACCTGTTCGAGCCGCACGTCTCCGAGATCTCTCGGAATGGTCAGGGTCAGTCTACCACGGGACATCTTCTTGTCCATCGTGGCGGCCTGCAGGAGCGCCTGGGGGGCCAGTCCAGGCCAGCTCACCGGGAGGCCCAGGCCCAGGAGCAGCGCTCGGATGCGGGCGGGCAGCTCGGGCCGGGCGACCCCCCGCTGCACCGCCAGCTGCGCCTCGGCGACCATGCCGATCCCGACCGCCTCGCCGTGCCGGATGGTGCCAAATCCGAGGGTCTTCTCGATGGCATGTCCGATGGTGTGGCCCAGGTTCAGCAGCGCGCGAGCACCGGCTTCCCGCTCGTCGGCCGCAACCACAGCGGCCTTGATGGCGCAACAACGGGTCACGCAGTGGACCAGGGCGGACGGGTCCCGTGCCAGCACCCGCTCGGTCTCTGCCTCCAGCCAGGCGAAGAAAGCGGGATCGGCCAGCACCGCGTGCTTGACCACCTCGCCCAGGCCGCAGCGGAACTCCGCATCGCTCAGGGTCGTCAGCGTGCCGACGTCGGCGTGCACCAGCCGGGGCTGGTAGAACGCGCCCACCAGGTTCTTTCCGTGGGGGGTGTTCACACCCGTCTTGCCGCCGACCGACGCATCGACCATAGCCAACAAGGTGGTCGGCACCTGTACGAAGGGCAGTCCCCGCAGTGTGCTCGCGGCCGCGAACCCGACCTCGTCGCCGGTCACCCCGCCGCCCAGGGCCACCACCGGTGTGCGCCGGTCCACGCCAGCGTCGAGCAGCGCCCCCACCAGATCATGCCAGGTCCCGACGGTCTTGTGGGCCTCGCCATCGGGCACCTCGAGCACCGTCACCTGCCAACCGGCGCTGGTCAGCCCCGCCTGGGCGGCCGGTCCATGGAGCGGCCGCACGACCGGGTTCGTGACCAGGACACAGGGCCCTGGGGGCAGGACCCGGGCCATCTGCTGCCCCAGCGCGGACAGCGGAGCCAGCACGATCGGGTAGGCCCGTTCGCCCAGCTCGACCCGCAGCTCAGTCTGGCTCAACCCTCACCTCCGTGCACCAGCGCGAGCTGGATAGCCTCGGCCACGGCCTGGGGCACCTGGTTCCCGTCCACGGTGATCCCGGCCTGGCGGTACAGCGGCCGACGCTCCGCGAACAGTTCAGCAACCCCCGGCCCCCACAGCGGCCTCCCGGATCCTTCGACCCGGCGTTCCAGGTCAGCGAAGGGCACGTCCAGGAAGACCATCGTGCCCCAGGCCTCCAGGGCGTCTTGCAGGCCGGGCTGACAGGGTGTACCGCCCCCACAGGCCAGGACCAGCCCCTCGCCGGCCAGGACCCAGAGCAGGGCCTCGCGCTCGAGCACCCTGAAGGCCGCTTCGCCCTGCTCGTGGAAGAGCGCCGGGATCGTCCGACCCGCCCGAGCCTCGATCAACCGGTCCAGATCCACGAAGGCCAGGCCCAGTCGCTCGGCCAGCAGCTGCCCGACGGTGGACTTGCCGGCCCCCATGAAGCCGACAAGGGCGACGCCCGAGGGGCTCAGTTCTCGGTGGTCGTGATGATGTGAGGCGTCACGAACACGAGCATCTCGTTCCGGGTCAGGGTGCGACTGCTGTTGCGGAACAGGGCGCCCAGCACCGGGATCCGACCCAACAGCGGGATGCGGTCCTGGCTGACGCCTTCCTCGGTGGAGAACACGCCACCGATGACGGTGGTGTCACCGTCCGCCACCAGCAGCTGGGTCTTGGCTTCCTTGATCTGGATCGAGGGCTGGCCCTGGACCACGTTGGAGAAGTCCGCTCGGTTGTTCTCCATGGCGAGGTCCATGAAGATCGTGCCGTCCGACGTGATGTGGGGGGTGACCTCGAGCTCCAGCGCGGCCTGGATGAACTGAACCTGGGTACCACCTGCAGACACCGACAGGAACGGCACACGGGCACCCTGCTTGATGCTGGCGCTGATGTTGTCCAGGGTGGTGATCCGGGGTGCCGAGATGACCTCGCCCCAGCCTTCGCTCTCCATGGCCGAGAGACGGGCGTCGAGGTTGATCAGTCCGGACACACTGCCCAGGGCAAGGGCCAGGGACCCTGCCGAGGCACCAGCGCCCAGATCGACGGCCAGGTTTTCCTGGCCCGGGCTGTAGAACTGCGCGGTCTGGTTGCCATCGTTGGATGCACCACCCTGGGTGCCGATGGTCGCCGGGAAGAAGATGCCCGTGCCGTACCCGGTGTTGGGAGTCATGTCGAGCTCACCACCCCACTGGATGCCGAGTGCCCGTGAGAACCGGCTCGTGGCCTCGACGATGCGGGCTTCGATCAGCACCTGCGGGGTCTGGCGGTCGACCTGGCGGATGAGCTCGCGGATCTGGGCGAGCTTCTCCTCGGTGTCCTGGATGATGACCTGGTTCGAGCGCTCGTCGGTCTCGACGGCGCCACGGGCGGAGAGCTGGGACTCGACCTGGCTGGCCACGTCGGCGGCCTTTGCATAGTTCAGCGGAACCACCAACACATTGAGCGGAGTCAGCTCGAACTGGGCCCGCTTGGCGTCCAGGGCGGCTTGCTGCTCGGCCTTGATCGTCTCGATGGGTGCGACCCGCACGATGTTGCCGAAGCGCTGGGAGGCCAGCCCCTTGGCCTGGAGGATGACGGCGAGCGCCTGGTCCCAAGGCACATCGATCAGGCGCACCGTCACGCTGCCCTGGACGTCGTCACCGCTGACGATGTTCAGGCGCGACACGTGGGAGATGAGCCGGAAGACCGCGTGGATGTCCGCGTCGACCAGGTCCAGGTTGATGCGGCGACCGGACCAGTTGCCGCTGGTGGCAGAGCCCGAGTCGAAGCTGAAGCCCGACAGGCCGCCCAGCTGCCCCGCAGCGCCAGCTCCCCGGCCCGCCCCAAAGGCGGTCTGGGGATCGTAGGTGCGCCCGCTCTCGCCGATGAGCGTCTCCGAGGCATAGGCGCCCTTGAGGCCTTCGCCGCCCGAGGTCTGGGGATCCGTCGGTGCAGCTTCGCTGAAGGACTGGGTCGCAAGGTTCCGGTCCTCTTGCATGTCCGCGGGCAGCGGGAAGTCCAGCACCAGCTGGCCCGGCTCGCCTTCGGTCACGGCCCACTCGACCGAGAGGCCAAGGCTGATGGCCACCCGGGCCCCGTCGCGGGTCTTGTAGGCGCGGACCATGCGCACAGGCGAGATGAAGTGGCTGGTGTCGAGCACGCGCTCGAGGGACTGGGGCACAAAGGCGCCCGGGATGTCCACCACCACCAGATCCCGCTGGGGCTGACTGGTCGTGTAGCTGACCTCGTCGCTGATGGCGATGACGACGCGGGAGCGCACGTCTTCGTCGATGAAGTCCAAGGACTTCAGCGCTAGCCCATCGAGCTGCTTGGGACCCGAGGGCGTGCCCACGCCTTCCGAGACGCCGCGACTGGTGTCCAGGGGGCTCGCGCCGCTGGCAGCCAGCGGATCGTCGGCCGCTCCGGCCACGCCAGCGGTCAACGCCAGGATGATGCGGCCGTCCTGGACCGAGAAGGTGTGCTCCGCAGGTCCGGTCAAGGCGACCGTCACCCGCGTGATGGTGATGTCCGTGTCGGCCAGCGGGGCCACGTCGACGCTGGCGACCAGGCCGCCGGCCCCGTCCACGGTGCCGCCCACCGCGCCGGGAACGGCGCCGAGGATGTCGACCATCACCCGATCGGGATCGGGCATGGCAAAGGTCGAGATGCTGGCCTCGGTGATGGTGCCGTCCAGCTGGATGATCACCTGGTCCGAGTCGCCCGCGACGACCTCGACCCCTGCGACGGGGATCTGGTCCTGTCCGATGAGGGGCTCAGCGGTGAGCGCGAGGCCCAAGATCAACGCCATCCCGGCGATGGTGCGCGACGCCTTCATGGTCCTACTCCTGAAGCTCTTCGACAGGCAGCGACAACGTGACCTGCTCGGTCACCAGCTCGCCTTCGATGGTCTGGTATTCCTCGGTGATGACCACCGAGTCCGCCGTGACCTGGGTGACTTTGCCCCAGTTCCGGCCGATGTAGGTGCCGATCTCCAGCACGTGGCTCTGGTTCTCTGGGTCTTCGACCATCGCCTTTGGCTGGTCGACGCCCCACACGATGCCCACCAGCAGGAACTGGTCGATGTCCCACCGCTGGAGCGGCGTCGGCGAGCGGATGTCGTCTTCCCGGGGCCCCGAGATGAAGGACCGGAAGGGGTCCCGCTTGCCGATGGGGTTGTAGGTGTAGACGTCGTCCTCGTCTTCTGAGTCGTCGACGATGAGGGGGCGGTCGTCGTCCAGGGCACCGCCCGCTGCCTCGGAGGGTTCCTCGCTGCCAGCGGATCCGCCTCCGTCATCGCCGCAGGCGACGAACAGACCGACCACCGCCAGCAGGGACCAGGAACTCAGTCGAAGAAGCATGAGGGTCTCCTACTTCCGTCCGCGCTTGCCGCGCTTGCCGCGCTTGCCGCCCGTTGTGCCGATCTCGTCTTCGGACAGGAATCGGAAGGTCACGCTGGTCCCCTCGACCTCCAGGTACACCTTGCCGCCGCGCTCTTCGGGCATCTTGATCTCGACGTTCTTGACGTAGACGATTCGGCCGAGCTTGCTCAGCCGATCGAAGAACATGGCCACCTCGTGGTACGAGCCGGCCACCTCGAGCGCGACCGGCACCTCGGCGTAGTACTCGCGGACCACCTCTGGCAGCGGCTGGAACTTGTGGATCTCCAGGCCGACCTTCTTGGCCACCGAGCTGATGCGCTTGAGCAGCTCCGGGATCTCGCGGTCGTTCGGGAGCTCCCGCAGGGCCTTCTTCAAGGCGGCGGTCAGCTCCTGGAGCTCGGCCTCGAACTTCTCGCGGTTCTCGGCGCGGGCGCGAACCTTGGCCCGCTTGACCTCGAGCTCGGTCTGTTGGGCTTCGAGTCGCTCGACCTCTTCAGCGGCGGGGCTGTAGAGCATGACCCAGAACAGCACGGCCACAAGCGCGTAGACCAGCCCCGTCAGGGCCAGCCGCTGCGCTCTGGGGAGTTTGGCGAGTCTCTCGAGGAGCTCATGGGTATCCATCAGCCCTCCTCCCCAGACTCATCTGAGCCGCCAGGCACCACGAGCTTGGCGGTGATCGAGAAGGTCTTGAGCTTGTAGCCATTCTGCTCGTCTTGATCGATCTCGATCAGGAAGACGTCGTCGAACCAGTCCGACTGTTCCATGTTGGACAGGAACTGGGAGATCACCTCGTTGCTGACGGCGATGCCCGTGATGCTCAGGTTGCGGCTCTCCTCGCGCAGGCCGGTCAGGGTCAGCTTCTCCGGGGTCGCGTTGGAGAGCTCGTCCAACAGGTGCACGGGGCCGTGCTTGTTGCGCTTGAGCTGCGCGATGACGTCGAGCTTCTTGCGCAGGTCCTGCTTGAGCTTGTCGACTTCGTCCACCCGGGCCACGATGGCCTTGAGGTTGTCGATCTCTTGTTGCAGCTGCACGTTGATGGCCTTCAAGTCGCTGACCTGGGCCTGAACCATGATGTACACGGCGCCGCAAGCCAGCAGCATCACCGAGAGCCCGACCGCACCGATGGCGAGCTCTCGCTTGACGGCCTCCTGACGCTTGGAGACGCGTACAGGGAGGAGGTTGATGCGAATCATTTGTCGCCGATCCTGCGCATCGCCAGGCCGACCGCGACGGCGGCCTGGGGGGACACGTCCCGGAGGAAGTGCGGGTTGAAGGCGCGCTCGTCGATCTCGACCTTGCGGAACGCGTCGACGATCTCGATGGGCGTCCCGGTCTTTTGCGCAATCGCTCGGGCCAAGCCCGGCGTGCGCGCTGCCCCCCCAGACAGGTAGATGCGGGCGAGGGTGGTGTTCGCCGACGACAGGTGGAAGTCGAGGGAGCGATGGATCTCGGTGGCCAGGTTGTCGGCCACACCGCTCAGGACCGTCTCGATCTCCTCGGGGACGACCGCGCTGGCGTCCTGTTCATTGCCGCCGACCTTCATGGCCTCGGCCTCTTCGTAGGAGATGTTCAGCGTGCGCTGGATCTCCTCGGTGAACTGGCGGCCGCCGATGCCGATGTCGCGCGTGAAGGCGGTCACGCCCTCTCGGAGCACGTTGATGTTCACGTTGCTGGCGCCGACGTTGACCAAGGCGATGGTGTCGCGAGGCAGGTCGTAGTTCAACTCGAACATGTTCTCGACAGCAAAGGCGTCGACGTCGATGACCGCCGGATTGAGGCCGGCTTCTTGGATGATCGAGACGTACTCGTTGACCAGCTCCTTGCGAGCTGCCACGAGCAGGACCTCCATCTGGCCGGCTTCGTCGCCTTGCTCGTTGAGGATCTGCACGTCGATGTTCACGTCGTTGATGTCGAACGGGATGTACTGCTCGGCCTCCCACTGGATGGACTCCTCGAGCTCGTCGGGCGTCATGAGGGGGAGGTTGATGCGCTTGATGATCACCGAGTGGCCAGCCACCGAGGTGCACACATCCCTTGTCTTGACCTTGTGGCGGGCGACGAGTTCCCGAATGGCGTCGACGATGACGTTCGTGTTCATCACGGCGCCGTCGACGATGGCCTCTGGGGGCAGGGCCACCATGCCGAAGTTGCGCAGCCGCCAGACCCCTTCCTTGGGGTCGTGGTCGAGCTCCATCATCTTCACGCCGCTCGATCCGATGTCGAGGCCGATGGCCCTGGCGCTCTTTGAGAACAGGCCCATGCTGCTACTCGCTCCCCGTCCTGGTCATCAGCTCTCCCGTCATCGGGCTGCCTCACCGCGCGCCAATCCTACTCCGTTTCCGGAGTGAGGGTGGTCAGGTGGAAGGAAGACCGGGTCCAGATTTCGCTGCAACAGGAACCAATTCAACCGAAGGACCCCAGCGGCTGTCCTGCCGTTCATACCAGAGCGTCGAAGACCGGGTCAATCCGAGGGACAACCCCGTCAGCGGTATCCTCGCCCCGATGAGGGGTCCTCCGAGCGTGCTGACGGGCTTGTGGATGCCTGTTGCCCTGGGAGGGGCCGCAGGTGCCGGACTGGTCTGGACCGCAGAGGTCTACGGGGCGACGCCCGCTGCCCTGGCTGGGGCGCTGGCCATCGCCTGCTTCGGCGCTGCCGTCGGGTCCGGGCGCTCGTGGGCCCCGGTCGTGCATCTGGGTCTCGTCGCCGCGGCTGTCGCGGGCCTGGTGCTGGGCCCGGGGTTGGCTGCGACGCTGCCGTCGACGTCCTGGTTGTCCCCCGACGCCCCGACGGCGATCGGCTGTCTGACCATGTTCGCCGCGGGCCTGGCCCTCGGGGCTGGACGTGTGGGTCCCGGCTGCGAGACGTCCCTGGCGGGCTGGTTGGCCGGCGGCGCTGGGGTCGTCGTCGGCGCACTCCTGCCGACTCTGGGGCTGGCTGTTGCCCTGGCGCTGCTGGGCATGGCCCGGTGGGTCAAGATGGCTCCGGCGCCCGATCCGGACTGGCGGCCGGCACTTGGCTGGGGCGCCCTGCTCGCCTGGTTCTCAGCCGTCACGGTCGCCACGGCCGGATGGGGCGTGGTCCGGGCATCCGTGGACCCCACCCCCGGGGGTGCCGCCGTGGCCTTGGCCGCAGCGGCGTTCTGGGTGGGCGGTGGCCGCGCCCTGCGCCGTCAGGTGGGCTCACCTGGTCTGCCACCCCGATCCCTCTGGGTCGCGGCTGCAGGCGCCTTGGTCCTCGTGGTGCTGCTCGGGTCCTGGCCAGAACGCTCCTGGGAGGCCATCGCCGGTTCCGCAGGCAAGAGCGACCCGCGCCTCTGGTTGTGGGCGCTTGTGGCGCTGGCCGTGGCACCCGGGGCCCTGGCCTGCGGCGTCGTGCTGGCGCCCCATCGAAGCTCCGCCACCGCGCGGACCGGCCTGTGGCTTGCCACCGCCGCAGGCCTGGTGCTCGGCTTGGACCTCGGACCGGATCTGCGCAGGGCCTGTCTGGGCCTCGCTGTGCTCGTCGGAGCCATCGAGGTCTGGCGCCCGACCCTCGTGGGACGTCTGCGCGGCGCGACGCTCATCGGAGTCGCCTCGGCGGTCGTGGCAGTCCCCGTGCCGTGGCCAGAGGCCCACCTGCCCGAAGGCCGGCTG
>Ga0209992_10000482_pt1 | contig 53493 bp, 48 predicted proteins | sample 2SBtaG_2_FD_182564 | JGI IMG/M metagenome (GOLD analysis project Ga0209992, IMG submission 182564) | Deep subsurface microbial communities from Kolumbo volcano to uncover new lineages of life (NeLLi) - 2SBTROV12_ACTIVE470 metaG (SPAdes)... | ecosystem: Environmental > Aquatic > Marine >... | reverse complement strand
CAAGGCTGGCAAGGCGAACATCACCGAGGAAACGCGGGTCTGGGCCAACCAGGATCTTCTCCGTCAAGTTCTTGGAATTCTTATTGAAAATGCAATAAAATACTCGGATCGCGGCACGACCGTCACCGTCATTCGCGACGAGAAGCCCAAGACGGGCCTGACGCTCGAGGTCGCCAACCTGGGCCTGCTGATCCCGACAGAGCTGTGGGAGAAGATCTTCGAGTGGGAGTATCGAACCCCCCGCGCCCAGATCAAGCGACCCGGACAGGGCACCGGCATCGGCCTCCACCTGGCGCAGATGATCATGGCGTCATTCGGTGGCGGCGTCACCGTAGACCGCGGGGTCGGGCAGGACTACCGGACCTACAACGTCTTCCGCCTACACTTCCTGACACAAGAGCCGAGGTGACCAGACATGGGTAGCCGAAAGCCGGTCCTCCTCTTCCACGATCAGCCAGACTTGATCGAGCGGCTGATCAAGTGGCTGACCAAGCGCGGTCATGAGGTCCACGCGGCCCGCTCCTTGCCAGAGGGCCGGGACTACATCGCGCAGATCGTTGAACGGAAGCTGCGCTACGCCGGTGCGGTGCTGGACGTCATGGTACCGAGCCTGACCGAAGAACAGCTCAATGCGACCCCAAATCCGACGCCACTCCAGGTCCAGCAGTCCCTCGACGCCGGGCTCATCCTGGCTCGGGAGATCCGTGGAAAGTACGGGCTGTCCCCCCAGATGCTTCCGTTGCTGTTCACGACCGTGCGCCCGGACAACGAAGTACGTCGCCAGATCGCAGCCCTCTCCGGGGTGCACCAGGTCGACTGGAGTCAAGGCTACGGCTACGACGACATGATCAACATCATCGAGCGCCACTTCAAGTGATCACCGCCACCCGCTGATCCGCAACAGTGCCACCCGCTCCCCGTCCACGACCCACAGATCCCCGCTGGTCGCATCCACCGCAAGACCCTCGATTCGCGTGACGCCAAGCCCCGCCAGTCCGACGAGCGGATCTGCCGCCACGGCCCCCGCCTCGTAGCTGTAGATCGTGTCGCCATGGGCGAGCAGTAGCGAGCCGCCGGCCTGGACCGCGACAGCCCCAGGCGCAAAACCGGCGTCATCCAGGCTCCAGAAGTGCAGCGGCGTGCCCTCCTGGCCGTCGAATTCTGCGACAAAAGCCTCCAGCGCCAGGTCGTCTTCCACCTGGATCGTCTGCGGCGTCGCGATCAGCCGGTCCCGCCCGGCGTCGTAGCCCAGGCTGTTGGTGTGCTGGTACTCCTCGGCCCACAAGCCCGTGTCACCCGGCTCGTAGCAAAAATGTTGGACGGTGCCGCCCACGGCGGGGTCATACAACAGGCCGTCGCTCCTCACGGACACCGCGAAGCGGCCATCGCCCATCGCCGCCACGTCGGTGTACGGCCGCTGATCCACACCACCGGTGACCGTCAGATCGTCCGACGTCAGGTGCTGTTGGAACCCTGTGTCGGTCAGGGCATAGACGCCCTCCCAGGCGTCCAGCACGTACAGCGTGCCCGAGTCCGGGTCCAGGGTGACGCCCACCGGCGCCGCGAGTGCCCCCAGCGCGGCGGCCAGGTCGTGGGTCGTGACCACCGTGCCGCTCGACGCCGGGGTCGCGGCCTGGCAGGCGGTGAGGAAGAAGAGCGGCACCAGTGGCGTGCGGGAGGTCATGTCGGCTCCATCGGCCCTGCGACCTGCAGACTCTCCCCGAACCGCTCCGCAGGCCAGTGGCTGGGCCCAGAAAGCGTATCCAAGGCGTGGACAGACCCCCGCTCAGCCGCCCAGCGCCGCCTCGAGATCGAGTCCCCAGGCCGTCTCGAGAGACTGGGCCACGGCATGGGGGTCCGCGTCCAGGGTGGTGACGTCCCAGTAGCGCAGCGTGCCGTCCCAGCTGCCGCTCACCAACAGCTCGCCCCTTGGCCCCCACTCCAGCGAGCTGACCCGCTTGCCGTGCCCTCGCAGGATCGCTTCCTGCTCCCCGGTCGCGAGATCCAGGAGCACGATGCCCCCGGACAGCAGCCCGACAGCCACCCGCTGACCCCCGGGGGCCAGGGCCAGGTCCATGATGCGCTCCCCGAGATCGTGGCACCGCCCCTCCCGGCAGACCTCGCGGCGACCGGCGACCACCACCCGGCCATCGTCTCCCACGTCGACCGCCACGGCGTCCGGCGCGTCGGCCACCTGGACCAGGCCCGCGCCGTCGTGCACCCAGACTCCACCGGCCGTGCCCAGGAAGGCCGCGTGGCTCCGGTCCGGACTGCTGGATCCGTCGAAGAGCTCGACGTCCGCCCAGGCCTCTCGCAGGACCTCGCCGTCACCGCTGACCCAGGCGGAGGTCGGGCCATAGCCCAGGGCCCACAGGCTCCCGTCTCGGAATGTGCCGGCCCGCCTGAACCGGGCCAGAGGCAGGCCAGCGGGCACGACCGGGTCCTGTCCGGGCGCGAGGACCCGCCCGCCTCCTGCGTTCATCGCCGCTGCGAACAAGCGCCCATCGTCCAGGAACGCCACGCACTTGGCGACCCCCGTCTGCCACTGCCAGTCCGCCAGGACGCGCCGGTCGACGGTCCGCAACAGCCCCACCGTGCCGTCCCCCAGGGCATAGGCCGTCTGGGCGCCGTCTCGGGACAGGGTCACCTGGGAGACGCCAGGGCCCACGCTGACGGCGGCCGGTCGCAGACCGCTCGGCAAGCGCCACCGCTCGAGCCCATCGCCCAGGAGCATCAGGCGGTCCTGGGTGCTGCCTGCAAACACCTGCTTCACCCGCGCGGGCAGGGCCCCCACCCAGGCATCCAGGTCAGTGTCCCACAGCCTGGTGCTGCCGCGCTCGCCGCGGACCAGGACCCACGGCGTCCCGGTCACCGGCGCGACCTGGAGCACGCCTCCGTCCCGCTGGTGGATCTCGGCGGTCCAGACGCCCGTGGCCAGCTCGAGCCGCCGGACTCGTCCGTCCCGGGTGCCGGCAAAGACCGCGACGCCATCGAAGGCCAGGTGTCCCCAGTCGACCTGGTCCCGCTCCACCTGGACCCGGGTGGTCTCGACACCGTCGGTGGCGTAGACCCGGAAGGAGCCGTCCTGGCAGCCGACCAGCAGCTGGCCTTGATGGGCCGCCAGGCCGGAACGCATCGAAGCGCAGATCTCGAACGAGTCCCCCGCAGGTTCACCGGCACGCAACACCGTCGCCTTGGTTCCATTCAAGGACCAGACGCCGGCCGAGCCGGCGGACAGCAGCGTGGGAAGGGACTCCACGGGCCGGCGCTCGAGCTCGCGCCCGTCTGCGAGTGCCAGCCACCGCACGTCTGCAGCGGCTGACGGCACCACGATCGCGTCACCGTGCCAGATGGGAAAGCGGCCCAGGTGGACGGGCTGGGTCCACAGGAATTGCCCTGTGGCCAGGGACCACAGCGACAGCTGCGCGTCGGCCGAGCACAGCAGCGTGGTGCCGTCGGGGGACAGGAAGGCGTCCTCGCGACAGGCGGTCGGGAGGGGCAGCTGGGAGACCCGCTCGGGCCTGGGACCGGCGGTCGCGGCCAACACGCCCCGTGCGACAGGAGAGGGCTCCAGGGTCAGGGAGTGGGCAGCGAGCACCGCCGCCTCGACGTGCTGCTCCCCATCGAGCGCCACGAGGGCCTGCTGGGCGAGCGCCTGGGCCAGGTTGCGCTGGGCCACCGCGTGCTCCTCCGCCGTGCGCTGGGCCCCCACCAGCCCCACCCAGGCCAGTCCGAGCAGTGCCACTGCGGCCACGAGCAACGGGGCCCGCCATGCGTGGGCCAGACGACCCAGCAACTGCCAGGGGGTGTAGTCGTGGACCTGGACCCGGCGACCATCCAGGTAGCGGCCCAGGTCGGCGGCGAGCTCGGCTGCAGAGGGGTAGCGCGACGCTGGATCCCGGGCGACGCAGTGCCGCACGATGGCGACGAGCTCTACCGGGACCCGTTCGTCCAGCCCCTCCAGCTCGGGGGCCACACCCGGCTCGGCCGGTGCCTTCTGCCCCGACAGGAGCTCATGGAGGACCACCCCCAGGCACCAGACGTCGGCCGCTCTGCCGGGCGCCTCCCCCCGAGCCTGCTCGGGACTCATGTAGCGGGAGGTGCCGGCGACCCCGGTGCCGTCTCCGGCCGTCACGATGCGGTCCCAGGCCTGGAGCGCCTCGTGCACAGGGCGGGCCAGCCCCCAGTCCGCCACCTGGGTCTCGCCGAACTCCCCGACCATGATGTTCGCAGGCTTCAGGTCCCGGTGCACGATCCCCATGCTGTGGGCGTAGGCCACCGCCTGGCAGGCGTCCTGGAAGTGGCCCAGCAGCCGCAGCCGGGCCCCCAGATCGTCGCACTCCGCGAGCCGCTCCTCGAGGGTCCGGCCGCGGATGAGTCGCATGGTGTACCAAGGGCGACCGCGCTCGTCGTGGCCCGCGTCGTAGACGGCGACGATGCCCGGGTGCTCCAGCTGAGCGGTGATCCGGGCCTCGCGAGCGAGCCGGGCGGTGAGCTCCGGCGTGGTCGCCACCTTGAGGGCCACCTCGCGCCGCAGGCGACGATCCTGGGCGGCGTAGACCCGGCCCATGCCGCCCACGCCCAGCAGTCCCCGCTGCTCGTAGCGCTCGCCGGCCTGGTCGCTGAAGCCCTCGGGTCCGGCACCCTCTCCGCCACCGCTCCATGCTGGACCGCTGCCGTCCGGCTCGCTCACGTGCGGTCCTCGACGCGGTCGCCGTCCAACAGGAAGAGCTCGAAGTGCCCGAAGCCGTCCGCCCGCACCAGATCGGCACGGATGCCCGCATCTCGCAGCTTCTTGCGCAGGCGAGACAGGTTCACGTCGAGCTTGCGTCGCAACAGATCCCGGTCGTCCTCGTCGGGCCAGAGCTCCTGGGCCAGGACCTTCCAGGGCACTGGACCGTCAAACGCGACCAGCTCCGACAAGATGCGCGCGGACAGACCGTTGAGCGCCAGCGCCTGGCCCTGGTCGACAAAGACATGGGCGGTCTCGAAGTGGGCGACCACGCGCACCGTCCGTTGGATGCTGCCGTCCATCCGCGTGGCCGTTCGGCCCGCCGACGACAGCGCCACCGCCACGGCCCGGAAGTCCCGGCCGTCCACTGTCCAGCTGTGGCCCGGCTGCAGCAACGTGGTCTGGTCCCCCAGCTGCAGGTGCCAGCCCTCGCCGTCGGTCCACAGGTGGGCCGGTGCCCCGGGCACGAACCGGGGGATCAGCTCTGGCCGCGGGCGCGTCATCAGACTGCTCACCCCCCCGAGCACCTGCTTGGGCAGCCCGTCCCCCTCGACCCCCATCACCGCCGTCGGCAGCACGACCTCTTCGACGGCCAGCTCCAGCCCTTCGGCCAGCACGATCCGCTGACCCGCCTCGAGCACCAGGGCGCTGCGGGTCCTGCCCTCCACGGCAAAGCGACCCCGCAGGGCCAACAAGTTCAGCTCCTGTCCGCGCAGGCTCACCATGGCGTGGGCACCGGAGATCCGCCCGTCGGCCAGGGACAAGGCCGCGCTCATCAGGCGACCGATCCAGTCGCCCGGGCCCAATTCCGCGACCCCTCCATCGGGCAACCGAAACCGGGCGTAAGCGCGCACCGAGCACAGAATATCCGCAGCGGGTGGGTCGTGGTCGCCGAGCGCCGATCCGATCCCCGGCTGGGAGGTCCCGTGTCCCAGTCCCCCAAGGTGCTCCACACATCGCCCGAGCACGCCCGCCTGCGACTGCTCGAGGACTTCGTGCTCCACTACGCGCCGGCGCTGACCTACGGCCATCCGCCCTACCTGGACATCGCGCCCACACCGCTGACCGTCTATGAGGATGGGGTCGTGCTGAACCCCAGCGGCCAGGAGCGACGCGCCACCCACCGGGTGGCAGCGCCCCGCCGAGATGACCTGACCCTGCAGCTCTGCACCCCCGACGCGCCGGGTGCCTTCGACGTCGCCGACCTGTCCGTCGGTGGGGCCAAGATCTGTGCAGCCCTGGGCCGGGTCTCCCTGAGCCCTGGCGAGCGCTTCAGCGGCTGGATCCGAGTCCGGGGCCAGCCCTACCTGCGCGTCGACCTCGAGGTCGTCGGCGCCCGCCCGGACACCCTGGGCGGACTGGCCCTGGGCCTGCGCTTCATCGGTCTGGACGGGCGCGCCGAAGAGTGGATCGCCCGGCTGGTCGCGGCCTGTGTCGCGCTCGAAGAGACCTTGTTGGCCGCCTGATCTCAGAGGGCAGTCACGACCTCGAACACGTCGCCGACGCTGTAGTAGTCGACGCTCACCAGGTTCGGCCGGCCCACCTCGGCGAAGCACCGCTCCAGGTGTTCGGTCAGCACCTCGGCCGTGTTGATCTCCGCCGCATAGGCCGGACTGGCGATGGGGTTGGTGAGCACGTGGGTCACCTCGTAGAGCCCGTGCTCGAGCACGTCTCCCTGGACCGCGCAGTCCAGGTCCTCCGGCGCCAGGTAGTGCCAGCCGGTGCCGTAGACGAAGTCGCCTTGGGGCAGGACCCAGGAGGGATCGCCATCGACCGGGCTGTTGAAGAACACCAGCTGCGACCCCGAGTCGAGCAGCTCCGCGAGCGGTGGCCAGGGCTCGCCAGCGGTCTGGGCCCACGCCCGGCGGCTCAGGTCGTGCGCGGCCAGGGACGCGTTGACGACGCCGGACGGCGCTTCGTCCTGGACATCCAACAAGATCAGCTCGTCCGGATTCGCTGCCAGGAAGGCCTCGAACTCATCCCAGATCTCCACCACGGGCTGGCTGCCCAGCTCACAGACCCCGTGGCAAGCGATCAGGGCGTCGTCGACCAGGTACAGATCCACGTTGAAGGACCGAACGCCGTCGGCGAGCTGGGTGGGGATCGCGAAGTAGTGGTTCATCGCGAAGGGGTGGTACCCCCGCTCCTCGCTGGCGTGGCTGTTGTGGGACCGAACCAGGCTCAGCTGGTCGAGGGGCAACTCACAGGCTGCAACGGTTCCGTTGCACTGGCGGGGGGCCGTGTCACCGGGATCGGTGCCGCCGCCACAGGCGACGAGCAGCACCCCGAGGATCAGAATTCCTCGTTGTTGTCGTACCCGTCCGTGCAGTTGGGGTCGTCGCTGTCGGTCAGACCATCGAAGTCATTGTCCGCGGCGTCGTTGCACTCGTAGGCGCCAAAATTGCCGTTGTCCTCGTCGTCGCCGACCCCGCAGTCCGGGTCGTCTGCGTCGGTCCAGCCGTCGGCGTCGTTGTCGGTCTTGTCGGTGCACTCCACGACCGGGTCGGTCTCGTCGGCGTCGGCGCCGTCCTCGCAGCCCGGGTCGTCGGCGTCCGTGAAGCCATCGAGGTCGTTGTCGGACCCGTCGTTGCACGCGTCTGTGCCCAGCCCGTCCGACTCGTCGTCCTGGGTGGCGTCCACGCAGTAGGGATCGTCCAGGTCGACCCAGCCGTCGCCGTCGTTGTCGAGACCATCGGCGCACTCGGGGTCGTGGTACTCGTCGCTGTCGAAGGCGCTCTCGCAGCCCGGATCGTCGAAGTCCGCCAGGCCGTCGGTGGGGCTGTCGTCGTCTTGGGCGTTGTTGCAGGTGAAGGCCGTCTCGTAGCCCTGCTCCGTGCTGCCCCAGGCACAGTCGGGATCGTCGGTGTCGGTCCAGCCGTCGCCGTCGTCGTCGCTGCCGTTGTCGCAGGTGTCCTGGGCGACCGTGCCCTCCAGGTTGTCCCAGGCGTCCAGACACTCGGGGTCGTCGCCGTCGGTCAGGCTGTCGCCGTCGTTGTCGGCGCCGTCGTGGCACTCCTGGGGATCGCTGCCGTTGGTCTCGGCATTGCCGATCACGCAGTCCGGGTCGAACAGGTCGGTCCAGCCGTCGCCGTCGTTGTCGCTGCCGTCCAGACACGAAGGACCGGTGGACGTCTCAAGTGGGTCGGTCGCCGCGTAACAGCCGCTGTCGTCGGCATCGGTGGCACCATCGGTGTCCTGGTCGACACCGTCGTTGCACTCGAGCAGCGAGTAGCCGACCTCGACGCCGTCGGTGGCGCAGTCCGGGTCGTCGGCGTCGGTCCAGCCGTCGCCGTCGTCGTCGAGCTGGTCGTCGCAGCTCGATCCATCCCCCTCCACATTGTCCCAGCCGCTGTCGCAGTCCGGGTCGTCGAAGTCCGCAAGGCCGTCGCCGTCGTTGTCGGCGCCATCCGAGCACGCATAGTCCGGGCCACCAATCTCGAGCAGGCCGAGCAGGCAGCCCGGGTCCAGCTCGTCGACCCAGCCGTCGCTGTCGTTGTCAGCGCCATCCGTGCAGGTGGCGTGGGGATCGTCCTCGTCGTCCATCGTGGCCAGCAGGCAGCCCGGGTCGTCGGCGTCGGCCAGGCCGTCGCCGTCGTCGTCTTCGAGGTTGTTGCAGATGGCCGATGAGCCGCCGAGCTCCTGGCTTCCCGTCGCGCAGTCGGGATCGTCGGAGTCGGTCCAGCCGTCGCCGTCGTCGTCGGTGCCGTCGCTGCAAGTGCCCGTGGCGGACGTGCCTTCGGTGTCGTCAAAGGCCGAGGAACAGGTGGGGTCGTCGCCGTCGGCGCTGGGGGCGCCGCCGTTGTTGACGCCGTCGTGGCACTGCCACAGAGACAGACCCAGGCCCTCGGTGATGTCGAAGACGCAGTCCGGGTCGTCGCCATCGGTCCAGCCGTCTGCGTCGTCGTCGATGCCGTCGGTGCAGGTGCTGTCGGGGTCGTCCTCGAGCGGGTCGTCGGCGTCCATGCAGCCCGGGTCATCGGCATCTGTCAGGCCATCGCCGTCGTTGTCCTGCCAGTCGTTGCACGCGTCGGGGCCGAAGCCGCTCTCGGCCGTGCCGGTGACGCAGTCGGGATCGTCGGCGTCGACCCAGCCGTCGCCGTCGTTGTCGTGGAAGTCCCCACAGGTGTCGGCGAGATCGGTCTCGGACTCGCTGTTGTCCCAGGCGCTGTCGCACGCCAGGTCGTCGGCGTCGCTCAGGGCGTCGCCGTCGTTGTCGGCGCCATCGTTGCAGGCCCCGGCCGTCGTGCTTCCGTCCTCGGCGCCTCCGTAGAGGCAGTCCGGGTCTTCGGAGTCGGTCCAGCCGTCCAGGTCGTCGTCGGTGCCGTCGGTGCAGGTGGCGTCGGCGGTGTACTCGTCGGCGTCCGTGGCGTCGTCGCAGTCGGCGTCGTCGGCATCGGTGGCACCATCGCTGTCGTTGTCGACCCCGTCGTTGCAAACGTCGAGGGTGAAGCCCACCTCGTCGCCCGAGCTGCCGCAGTCCGGGTCCTGATCGTCGATCCAGCCGTCGTTGTCGTCGTCCTCGAAGTTCTCGCAGGCCGGGTCGACCTCCTCGAAGTCCTGCCAGGGCACGGCGCAGTCGGCGTCGTCGGCGTCTGTGTCGCCGTCCATGTCGTTGTCGGTGCCGTCGTTGCACTCGAAGGCCGTTGTGCCGGCCTCGGCACCGTCGGTCAGGCAGTCCAGGTCGTCGGCGTCGGTCCAGCCGTCCCCGTCGTCGTCGGCGCCGTCGGAACACGAATCGGCAGACTCGTCTTCGTTGGTGTCCCAGGCGTCGGCGCAGCCGGCGTCGGCGGCGTCGAGGGTGAAGTCACCGTCGTTGTCCGCGCCGTCGTTGCAGGCGGTCGTGCCGTAGCCGAGCTCGTCGTCGCCGCTGGCACAGTCGGGGTCGTCGGCATCGGCCCAGCCGTCGCCGTCGTCGTCGGTGCCGTCCTGGCAGGTGCCGTCGGTCTCGTCGTCGTCGGACGCGTCGGCACAGGCCGGGTCTTCGGCATCGGTCAGGCCGTCGGTGTCGTTGTCGGTGTCGTCGTTGCAGGCCGTCGTGCCGAACCCGGCTTCTTCCGTGCCCCCGTCCAGGCAGTCCGGGTCGTCGGCGTCGGTCCAGCCGTCGCCGTCGTCGTCGGTGCCGTCCTCGCAAGAGTCCGCCGTGTCCTCGTTGTCGTCGTAGGCGGAGTCGCAGTCGACGTCGTCGACGTCGGTGTCGCCGTCACCGTCGTTGTCGCTGTTGTCGTTGCACTCGGTGGTGCCGTAGCCCAACTCTTCCGAGCCTTCGGCGCAGTCGGGATCGTCGCTGTCGAAGTAGCCGTCGTTGTCGCCGTCGAGCTCGTCCTGGCAGTCGGTCTGCTCACTGGTGTCGTTGCCGTCTTCGCAGCCATCGTCGTCGGCATCGGTCAGGCCGTCGCCGTCGTTGTCGTCACCGTCGTTGCACTCGATCGAGCTGACCACCGCCGGGTCCTCGGAGTCGTCGGTGTCGCCGCTGCAGCCCGGGTCGTCCAGATCGATCCAGCCGTCGCTGTCGTTGTCGGTCAGGTCGCTGCACTCGTAGCCGTCTTCGTACAGATCGTCGGCATCGACGCACTGGGCATCGGCGGCGTCGGTGTCGCCGTCGCCGTCGTTGTCGGCGCCGTCGTTGCACTGGTTGGTGCCGTAGCCGGCCTCGGTGGTGCCGCTGGCGCAGTCGGGGTCCGCGTCGTCGATCCAGCCGTCCAGGTCGCCGTCGTCGCCGTCCTCGCAGTCGAAGAGCTCACTGGCCACGCTGGCCGAGCTGCAGGCCGTGTCCAGGGCGTCGACCAGGCCGTCGCCGTCGTTGTCGCTGCCGTCGTTGCACTCGGTGCTTCCGAAGCCGCCCTCCGTCGTCCCGCTGCTGCAGTCGGGATCGTCGCCGTCGGTCCAGCCGTCGCCGTCGTTGTCCGTGCTGTCGTCGCAGAAGTCGGTCTCCGAGTCGTCGAAGGCGTCGGAGCAGTCCGGATCGTCGCGGTCCAGGCCATCGGCTGCGTCGGGGTCGTTGTCGACGCCGTCGTTGCACTCGGTGTCGCCGAAGCCGAGCTCCTCGTCGCCGGCCTCGCAGTCCGGGTCGAAGGCATCGGCCCAGCCATCGCCGTCGTTGTCCTCGCCGTCTTCGCAGTCGAAGCCCTCGAAGTCGTCGTCGGCCGTCGCGCACTGGGCGTCGTGGGCGTCGATGTCGCCGTCGCCGTCGTTGTCGTCCAGGTCATTGCACTGGGTCGTGCCGGTGATCCCGCCCTCGTCTTCGCCCAGGGCGTCGCCGCTGCAGCCGGGGTCGTCCAGGTCGGTCCAGGTGTCGGCGTCGTTGTCGAGCCCGTCCTCGCAGGCGTTGACCTCGGTGTCGTCTGCGCCGTCGGAGCAGCTCGGGTCCAGGGCGTCGGTCAGCCCGTCCTCGTCGTTGTCCAGCTCGTCGTTGCACTCGGCGCCGCCGAAGCCGAGCTCCTCGTCGCCGGTCGCGCAGTCCGGATCGTCGTCGTCGATCCAGCCGTCGCCGTCGTTGTCGGCCAGGTCTTCGCACGGGAGCGGGGCCTCGAGGCTGCGGGCATCGGTGCAGTGGCTGTCGTCGGCGTCGATGTCGCCGTCCAGGTCGTTGTCGATGTCGTCGTTGCACTCGAAGGTGCTGAAGCCGGTCTCGTAGACGTCGTCGGAGCAGTCCGGATCGTTGCCGTCAGTCCAGCCGTCGTTGTCGTTGTCCACACCGTCCAGGCACTCGGAGTACTCGTCGTCGAGCCCCGACTCGCAGTCCGGGTCGTCGGCGTCGATGAGATTGTCCTCGTCGTTGTCGACGCCGTCGTTGCAGTCCGTGCTGTCGTCGAAGCCGGTCTCGGACGTGCCACCGTCGGCACAGTCCGGATCCAATGCGTCGATCCAGCCGTCTTCGTCGTCGTCGTCGCCGTTGTTGCAGCCGTGCTGGGGCACGTCGAGGATCGCCAGGGCGGGTGCGGTGATCTCCAGGATCTCGTAGTCGCTGAAGGCGATGGGATCGGCGGCGGCGCCCTGGGCCACGAGCGCGTCCCCTTCCCAGGCCTGGGCGTAGACGGTCATGGTGGGCCGGTTGTCCCCCGCCTGGAGCTCTATGACCGGGAGCTCGTCGCCCCCCCAGAGGATGTCGTAGACCAGCTCCAGCTCGGGATCGTCGTCCAGGAAGTCGCCCAGGGTGACGCTGCCGAAGTCACCGGCGAGCATCGGCTCGCCGCTGGCGTCCAGGTAGGGGGTGTCGGGATCGACCAGCAGCCCGATCGTGTCGGCCACGTCGGCCAGAGCAGCGAGGTCCGGGGTGGTCAACTCGACCAGGATGGCCGTGCGGTCGTCGTCGCCGGTGCAGGCGAGGGTCAGCAGCAAGGGGGTCAGGCTGATCATGGGAGGGGCACCACCACGTCGCCGCTGGGGGGCGCATCGGGTCTCAGGGCCACCACGACGACGCCGACAGCGGCCGCGCCAGCCACGGCGCCTCCACCGGCGATGGCCCAGGTGGTCCAGCGAGCGAGCAAGGGCTTGCCCACCGCGAGTGTCGAACCGCCAGCCTGACCGTCGGGGGCCAGGGTGACCTTGTAGACGACGCCACCGACCGGCGGCACGTCTACCTTGGTCTCCAGGACCTGGTGGCCCGTGGCCGAGACCTGGAGCCCATAGGTCCCCCGCTCCAGGAAGACCTTGACCTTCTTGCCGGTGCCCAGGGTCTGGCCGTCGATCTGGACCACGGCAGCGTCGCTGTTGGCCATCACGGAGACGTTGGCGCCGGTGTCTCCCAGCCGGGCATCGAGCTGGACGAGCTCGCCGTCGGAGTTGTCGAAGGACTTGATCGCCACAGCCGAACCCTCGGCCTCCAGGCGCACCGAGTGGGCCCCCGGCGTGACGTCGGCCAGTCGCAGCGGGGTCACACCGCGATCCTGGTCGTCGACCCAGACCCTTGCCCCGGCGGGATCGCTGTCGACCCAGACCTGGCCGATGGCCGACTCCAGAGTGCCGGCGACGAGTACGTTGCCGCCCTTGGTGAAGGTGAAGCTGCCCTCGGCCGGCACGTGCTGCGGCGCCGTGACCCGCCAGGTGTGCTCGCCGGGCTGGACGCTGTCCAGTCGGATGGGCGACGGACCCACGTCGGTGCCGCTGATCTCGACGGTCGCCCCCCCGGGCCTGAAGAAGAACTCGACCGTGCCCCCACCGGGCTTGAGGTTGGCCACGATCTGGGTCGTGACGTTGGGCTGGACATTGACCCGGCGCACGAAGGGATCGTACCCATCGGCGCTGACCCGCACCGTGTGCTTCCCAGGGGGCAGGTACCGGGTCATCGGGGCTTCCCCGGCCTGCTCGTAGTCGATGTGGACCAAGGCGCCCTTGACGGACGAGGACACCTTGAGGATTCCCTGTGACTCGTCCTGGGCTTGGGCAGCCCCGGGCAACAGGCAGAACACCAGTCCAAGGACCAGGACGACGACTCGGTGCAAGTCTCTCTCCAGAACCGCGCGGCGACGCAGCTTAGCACTGGTGTGCGGGTTCTAGCGCGCCACCCGCCCGTCGCCCTGGCGGCGCGTGACGCCCTGGCTGTCGAGCCACTCCAGGAGCGGAATCGCACCACGGCGTGACAGGCCGGTGAGCTCCTTGAAGGCCTGGGGGCTCAGGACCGGCTCGCGGGCGAGCAGGCCCCGGACGTCGTCGACGAGGCGGTCGAGCACATCTCTTCGGAACAGCCGCCCGGCCACACGCTCGACCTGACCCAGCTCGCACATCAGCGCCACCAGCGCATCGCCTCCGGGCAAGCCCTCCTCGAGCACGTCCTTGAGCGCCGAACCCTCGAGGCCGGCCCCGGTGAGCCGTGCCAGCAGGCCGTCGCGGGCACGCTCGTGGGTCCCATCCAGGTGCACCTCCCAGCCGGGCAGGCGCACGCGGGGACCCTGGACGATCAGGGCCTGGGCCTGCTCCAGGCGGGCGATCAGCGCATCGAAGGCCGGGGCGGAGAGCCCGGACAGGCGGCCCCGTCGAAGCTCGCGACGACCGATGCCCGTGGACAGAGGAGCGGCCTGGTGGGTTGCAGCCAGGTCTTCCAGCAGCGCCTGAGACAGGGCCAGGGCGGACGGCGGGTCCAGGACACGATCGCCCAAGGACACGGCGCCGTCGGGCAAGGTGCCGAGCCGCTCCAGCGCCTGGGCCCGGGTCAGGCCGAGCGGACCACCGCGGGCGATGCGAGCCAGGCCGTCGCCGGCCTCGAGGCGGGCCAGCAGGGCGACGGCTGCCCCAGCGTCTCGACGGCGAACCCGCGGGGCCCAGGGGTCCAGGACCTCGCCGCCTCCCAGCGTGGTGACCGGACTCTGGCGCCGCAACACCAGGCGATCGCCGGGCAGACAGGCGATGGGCTCGGCGCAGCGCAGCTGGAGCAGCCGCCGCTCCCCCGGGGCCACGGGGCGGTCCGGGTCGTCGAGCGCGTCGGCCACGGCCATGACCTCGGCTGTGCCGATCAGGAGCCTGACCCGGGCGCCTCGCTCCAGGGCCGGCGCATCGGGCAGGTGCTGGTAGCGCACGTCCAGGATCGACGTGACAGCCACGCCCTGGGTGGACGCCACCACGGTGCCCCGGGCGAGGTCTTCGCGCTGGGGGCCGGCCAGGTTCAACGCGGTGCGCAGGCCGGAGCGGCTCTCTGGCTCGCTGGCACCGTGGACCTGGATTCCCCGCACCCGAGCCCGCTCGCCCTGAGGGAGCAGGACGACCTCGTCGCCGTCGCGCACGGTTCCCGACAGCACGGTGCCGGTGATCACCACGCCGAAGCCACGGCGCAGGAAGCATCGGTCCACCGGCAGGCGGAAGGGCCCGCTGGCATCCCGCGCACCGACCGGCAGCGAAGCGATGGCCTGGGTCAGCGCATCGAGACCCTGCCCCTGGTGCGCCGACGTGGCCACCACCGGCGCACCCTCGAGGAAGGTGCCGGCCACCGCGTCGGCCACGTCGTCGGCGGCGAGCTCCAGCATGTCCTGGGCGTCGTCGTCGTCGCCCAACAGGTCGACCATGGTCAGCGCAACCAGGCCGTGGCGCACCCCCAGCAGCTGCAGGATGTCCAGGTGCTCCCGGGTCTGGGGCATGACGCCCTCGACCGCAGAGACGCACAGCACCACCGCGTCGAGGCCACTGGCCCCGGCGATCATGGTCCGGACCAGCCGCTCATGGCCCGGCACGTCTACAAAGGCCGCCCTTCGTCCGTCGGCCAACGCCAGGTGCGTGAACCCCAAGGCGATGGTGATGCCGCGCTTCTTCTCCTCGGGCAGCGAGTCCAGGTCGACACCGGTCAGGGCTCGCACCAGCGAGGTCTTGCCGTGATCGATGTGTCCGGCCGTGCCGACCACGAAGGTCCCGGAGGAGGCGCTCACGGGACCGTCTGTAGCCCTACTGCGTGCTAGAGTCCCGCCGATGGAGGTCACCTGTCCGTCCTGTGGGGCCGTCTTCGGCCTGGATCCGTCCCTGGGGCAGGACCAGGTCTGTCCGGCCTGCATGTTTCCCTTCCGCCTCGAAGGAGACGGCGCCCAGGGCCTGCCGCCCGCCATGACCCTGGAGCTCCAGGGCGAGGACGGCCAGTCGCTCGGCAGGATGAACCGCATGACCATCCGAGAGCAGATCTACGCCGGGCACCTCAAGGGTGCTGAGCGGGTGCGCGTCGAGGGCCAGGAGTGGGAGCCCATCGGCGGGCGGCCCGAATTCGCCGAGGTCCTGGCGCTGGTCGGCGTCGACGTCGCAGGCCTGGCGGTGGCCCGCCAGCAGATCAAGGGCTGGAAGCGCGATCAGTCGGCGGGTGGCACCAAGCCCGTGCCACGACCCGAGGTTCTCCCCCGCAAGGATCGACCGAGCAATCGGATCGAGATTCCCGCTGCGGTCGGTGCCCTGGACAGTCGCCAGAAGAAGCTCCTGGCGGTGCTGGCCGTGCTGGGTCTGATCTGGCTGGTGGACTTCTTCACAGCCGGGTTCTGAAGGGCACGGGCACTCAGTCCCGAGACCCCGTCAGGGTGCGGAAGACGTCTTCGAGGGAGTTGCGCTCGCGCCGGAGCTCCAGCGCCAGGAGTCCCCGGGCCACCACCAGCCGGAACAGGTCCGCCCGGACGTCGCGATCGGCGACGACCTCGACCTGGATCTCGCCCTCGCCCAGGTCGACGCCGGGGATCAACCGGACGTCGCGCACCCCAGCGATCGTCTCGACCGCCTGGACCAGCTGCGGAGGGGTCAGACGCACGTCGCCCGGCGCCACGTGGAGAGTGGTCACGGCCCCTTCCTGGCGCGCCGTCACGCTCTCGGTCGGACCGTCGGCGACCAACGCGCCATCGCTGATGATGATCACCCGGTCACAGGTCGCCTGGACTTCGCTCAGGATGTGGGTCGACAGCAGCACGGTCTTGCGCGCGCCGAGCTCGCGGATCAGGGAGCGGATGTCGACGATCTGGTTGGGGTCCAGCCCAGACGTCGGTTCGTCCAGGATCAGGATGTCGGGCTCGTGGAGGATGGCCTGGGCCAGCCCGACCCGCTGCTTGAAGCCCTTGGACAGGGTGCCGATGGCCTGGCGGGCCCGCGGGGTCAGGCCGGTGCGGGTCATGGCCCGATCCACGGCGGCCGCGCGCTCGGCAGAGCCCAGGCCACGCACCTGGCCGGCGAACTGGAGGTAGTCGCGCACCCGCATGTCGGCGTAGACCGGCGCGGCCTCGGGCAGGTACCCCAGGTGGTGCCTGGCGCGGACAGGATCGGCCACCACGTCCTGGTCCATGACCCGGGCGGTGCCTTCGGTGGCGCTCAGGAATCCGGTCAGGATCTTCATCGCCGTGCTCTTGCCGGCGCCGTTCGGACCGAGCAGACCGACCACCTCGCCCCGGTCGATGGAGAAGTCGATGCCACGTAGCGCGACGTGTGCGCCGTAGCGCTTGCGCAGGTCGCGCACCTCGATGACCGGCACAGGCCCTCCCAGACATCCCCGTGCCTAACCGGGCGCCGGTGCAAATGGCCTAAACTCCGTCGTGGTGGCGCCGACTCCCTGGGTCGCGGCGCGCGCAGGAGCTGCATGCACGGTCCCCACATCCTCGAGGTCGCGGTCACCGGATCGACCTCGGTGGCGTGGACCAAACGGGTCCGGGTGCACCGGGTGCTCGGCACCCTCCAGGCCCGGCCGGCCATCGAGTCCGGAAGCCACGACGTGATCGTGCTCCACGACAGCAGTCACACCGAGCTGTTGCTCCAGGGATGCCCGCTGCCCGTGGTCGTCCTGAGCGAGCAGCGCGACGTCGACCGCGCGGTGGCGCTCCTGCGTGCCGGGGCTGCCGACTACGTCACACCCGCGACCTGTGAGGAGAGCTGCCTACGGGCGGCCGCCCAGGTGGCGACCTCCACCACCGGCGAAGCCCACCTCGACATCGAGCGCATCCAGGCGGTCCAGGCCAACCTGATCGAACGCGAGCGCCTCGCGACCGTCGGCAAGCTGGCGGCCGGCGTGGCCCACTCGATCAACAACCCCGCCGCGTACGTCGTGGCGAACCTCGACGAGATCCGCGAGTGCATGGCGCCCCTGGCAGAGCTCACCACCTTGGCCACCGACGCCGTGCGCCGACAGGGCGGAGAGCTCGAGCGCACCGAACTGGAGCGGCTGACGGCCTTGGCCCGGACCCCCCGGGTCTTCGAGGAGATCGGCGACATGCTCGCCGAGAGCCTCGAGGGCATGGGCCGAATCCGGGACATCGTGCATGACCTGAAGGGCTTCTCGGCCTTGGACGATGAGGCCCCCCTCCCCACCGATCTGTCTCGGGTGGTCGAGACGGCGCTGCAGCTCGCCCAGGCCGATCTGAAGCACCGGGTGAGCCTGGAGGTCCAGATGCCCGAGCTGCCCCCAGTCCTGGGCTCCAGTGGGCGGCTGTCCCAGGTGGTGCTCCAGCTCCTGATGAATGCGCTCCAGTCCTTTGACGACGACCACAAGGGCGAACGGCGGGTCCAGGTGATCGGCCAGGAGACGGACGGCGTGGTCGCTCTGGTCGTCCGCGACAACGGGCGCGGCATGGACCAGGCGACCCAGAGCCGGATCTGGGACCCATTCTTCACCACCCACACCCGCGGCGCCCTGGGCCTGGGCCTGCCGATCTGTCAGGACATCATCGCCAGACACGGGGGCACCCTCGACGTGCACTCCGAAGCCGGCGACGGCACCAGGGTCACCGTCGGACTGCCGAGCATGCAGGACTCGGTGCACTTCTCGCTGCTGGACCAGCCCATCGGCGACGCACAGGACCCGCTCCAGGGCGCAAGCATCCTGGTGGTGGACGACGAGCCGGCGATCGTCCGCTGCATCAAGCGCCTGCTTCGGGTCGCCCACGAGGTCCACACCGCCACGTCGGGCCGTCAGGCCCTGGAGCTCCTCCTGGGTGGGGTCACCCCGGACCTGATCCTGTGCGACCTGATGATGGCCGACGTGTCCGGCGTCGAGCTCTACGACGAGGTCTGCGAGAAGCGGCCCGAGCTCGAGCCGCGCATCCTGTTCATCACCGGGGGGGCGTTCACCGATCGGACCCGGGCCTTCTGCGAGGAACACTTCGACCGGCTCATCGAGAAACCCTTTGAGTCAAAGGTGTTGCGGGACAGGCTGCGAGCCGCCCTGTGCGGCCCTACTCCGCTGCAGACACCCACCCTGTTGGGGTGACGCCGGGGCAACCCGGAGACTTGACGAACCGGTGACGGCCTGGCTGATACGGTTCTGCGCTCGGAGGTCCCATGAGTCCCATCCTATTCCTCGCAATCTCCTGCGCCCCGTCCGAGGTCGAGGTCCACAAGATCGACGAAGACACCATCCCGGTGGACACCGTGGTCGAGGACTTCAGCGCGTGGGATGGCGCGAGCCTGGAGGTCCTGTACCCGGAGAGCGGCGACTTCCTGCCGTGGGGCCAGGTCAACCCCTTCAGCGCCAGGGTCGTCGACAGCGACGGCAACGACCTGGGCTTCGAGGACATCACCTGGAGCTCCAGCGTCGACGACGGCTGGGGGCCCGTGGGCAGCGCCTTCGACGACGAGGATCTGGACATCGGCACCCACACGTTGACCGCCACCGCCGAGCTCCCCAATGGGGACAGGCTGGCCTACAGCCTGGGCGGCATCCTGGTCCAGTCCATCTACGCCGGGACCTACGCCGGGTCCCTGACCGTCTCGACCGAGTACGACGGCTACGCATTTGCCTGCTCCGGCGGCTCCACGCTGGTCGTGGACCAGTACGGCGAAGCGGTGACCGGCGACGCCAACTGCCTGCTGCTGCTCTCCTACAGCGGGTACGAGCTCGAGCTGGACCTCCAGTACGTCTCGAACATCGAGAACGACCTGGGCACCCTGGGCGGGGACCTGTCCGCCGAGGTCTACGGCTACGAGCTCCCGGTGGACTTCGAGGGCACCCTGTCCGACGACGGCCACCTGACCGGCGGCTTCGAGACGGACCTGCTCGGCGTGATCCTGACCGGCGAGCTCACGGCCGACCGCGTCAGCCGCGACACCGAGGGCGTCGAAGAGCTGAACTGAGCCCTCTGGCCGTCAAGGCCTCACGGCATCGTGGGCCTGGTAGGCGGCCTGGAAGGCGCGGATGCGCCGGGCGTTCGAGCCCAGGTCACCCAGGCTGCCCCTGGACGCGGATCGGGTCATGACCCGGGCCATGCCGCCACCGGCGGCGTCGGTCCAGACCCACACGTCGTCGGTGAACAGCCGGGTGTGGGCCTCGCAGTGCAACACCGGCCGGCCCTGGGGACGCTCGACCTGGCACCCCTCCCAGCCGGGCATGGTCAGAGCCACGGCCTGGGCGCGATCGAAGGCGCGACCCGGGTTTGTCTGGGCCCACAGCGCCTTGAGCTCGGGGTAGGCCTGGGACTCGCCGGTGGTGACGTCGTTGACCGTCAGGGCCGCGCAGCTGGCCAGGATCCACAGGGTCATCGGGCACTTTCCTGGTCCGAACGGGCGTGCTACCCGTATACCCCGCCCACCCCTCCGAGGTCGCCATGCTGAACTGTCTCACGCCGATGTTCCTGACCGGCATGTGGTTCGGGGGCTACGAACGCCCCGACACCGACAACTACGTCAGCGATCCTGCAACCGGTGCCCGCTGCCACTGGCTCGAGAGCCAGGACGGTGACCTGGAGTCCCGTTGCCAGGACCTGCTCGAGGACCTGGACACCGCGTGGACAGCCCAGGTCGCCTGGGGCTGGCACGAGCCCTTTGCCGACCCGGGCGGCCCCGACCACGGGGGCAGCACCGGACTGGACATCTACCTCAGCCGGGACGCCTGGTGGGGCGCCTACACCCTCAGCGACTACGTGGACGCCAACCCCGACGACGGGCTGATGGGCTCCTATGCCTACATGGTCATCGATCCCCGCATCAACGCAAACGAAGACCACCTGTACATGGCCCACGAGTTCAACCACGTGCTCCAGTACGCCACGGACTTCACCGAGTACAGCTACCCGCCGTGGGAGGGCGCTGCGACGGTGGCCGAGGAGTACACCTACCCGGGCGAAGGCAGCTGGCAGACCGTCGCCGTGGACTTCCAGATCGCGCCCTTCGCCGGCATGCTCATGGACGGCTACTGGCTCTACGACTACCACGACCTGTACCTGTACTACGAGTACGGCACCGCCCTGTGGTTCATGTACCTCCAGGACCAGGGCGTGGAGCCGCCCGAGTTCTGGGACGAGCTGGTGAACGACCGGCAGAATTGGACCAACGAGCCGGATGCCTGGGACGCGTGGGGCACCGTCACCGGCGACGCCGACCTGGGGCTCCTGGACTTCGCGCTGGAGCGCGGCCGCATCGGCACCGCCGACCCGCCCAGCTGGTCTGGCGACTTCCCCATGGGCACCAAGATGCGGGTCACCGTCGACGCGCTCGACACCGAGTTCCTGCCCGAGAACGCGCCCTACAGCACAGGCATGGCGTACTTCGAGGTGGACCTGGAGGGACCGCTGGTCCTGTCTGTGGACTCCGATTCCACCACCCGATGGGGCGCGGTCGCCGTGGCCAGCAACGCGGTGGCCACTGCCGGGGAGCTCCCCCTGTCCTTCGAGGGCCCCGATCTGGTCGCGGTGGTGAACCTGGGTCCCCCGGGCTGGGACCCGGACTACGGCACGACCCAGGCCGACTTCACCCTCACGGTCACCGAGGGCGAGGCCGAGACCGACACGGACACCGACACCGACGCGGACACCGACACGGACTCCGACACCGATGCGGACACGGACACCGACACCAACACCGACACCACTGGCGATACCGGCACGGACACCCCGGCCGACGACACCGGCGTGGGTCCTGCGGACACAGGCGACGAAGGCACCGGCGGCTGTGGCTGCGCGACCGCCACGCCGAGCTCTGCTCCGGCCTGGGTGCTGGGCCTGATCGGCCTGATGGGACTTCGTCGACGCGCCTGACGAGCCGCTCGACGAATTCGTCTTTGCCCTCCCGGCCGCTGGCGGGTCTCCTGAACACAACCCGGAGATCCCCCATGCGTCACGCTCTGCTCCCCCTCTCGGCCTCCCTGATCATCACCGGCTGCGGCTCCAGCCTGGGCGACGACCTGGCCGACGTGCTCCCCGACGACCGCATCGCCATCAACATGCCGGTGGAGAACACGGCCGCCAAGACGACGGGCGCCGAGAAGCAGTGGTCGGACCTGTACCTGCTCACCGCCGAGGTGACCGAGGACGTCAACGGCCTCATCACGGTCGTGCTGTACACGGTCAGCACCATCGCCCGCGAGCTCGAGCCCACGACGGTGGACGAGGACACGCAGACCGCCACCTGGGGCCCCTGGGGAGGCGAAGGACTGGATCCGACTGAGGGTCAGCTCATCGTGCAGAAGCACGACGACGACACCTTCACCTGGGCCATCCAGATGTGGCCCAAGGGCGACGACGCCGCGGCGATCGACGTGGTGGCAGGCCAGGTGGACGCCGGCGCGACCCGCGACGCCAACACGGGCCGCTTTGCCATCGACTTCACGGCCATCCACGAGCTCGATCCCACCGAAGAGGCCACGGGCCTGTTCGCCGTGGACTACGGCATCGACGCCGCCGGGGCCCACGCCGACGTGGCCTTCGAGGACTTCGGCGGCAGCATCAACGCCGTCTACTTCTTCGACCAGAGCCACCAGGGCGGCGGACACATGGACCTGGCCGTGCAGGGCGACTGGGACGACGCCGGCAGCCTGGAGGAGCTCCTGAGCATCCGCAGCCGCTGGGCAAGCGACGGCACCGGCCGCTCGGATGCCTATGCCCAGGGCGGAGACCTGGGAGAGTTCGTGGGCGAGCGGACCGAGTGCTGGGACAGCACCTTCGACATGGTCTACCGGACCGACAACTACAGCGACGATCCGATCATCGGCGACGAGAGCGAGTGCGCCTTCGACCAGGCCGAGTTCCCCAACCAGTGACTCCAGGCGCCGCCTGAGCGAATCCTTCGGGACCTGGGGTCGTGCCCGGGTTCCGTCGCTTCGGGCTACGCTGGCCCTGTGCTTCCCCTGTGGTCGATCGGCGCCGTGGCGCTCGCGGGCGCCTACGACACCACCGAAGTGGTGGTGCTGGGACAGCCAGCGGCCATCTCGCTCAGGTGGCGAGCCGAGCCCGTGTGGGACGACCTCTCCCTGGACAGGGCTCGCAGTTGCCTGGTGACGGTCACAGTGGCTGACGACCAGGCTGCGTTCAACACCGCGAGCTGTACCGACGGGGATCGACCGATGGTGGAGCGGGTCCTGGAGACCACGGCCGCCGAACCCCTCGAGGAGCTGGGCTGGGGCCTCAAGACTTGGACCAGGGTGTGGGTCGAGATCGTACCCCAGGCCGATGCCGTCGCCGTGACACTCCGACCCGGCGGTTCGGGCGACGTGGTGGAGCTCCACTGGTCCCAGGTCCGGTCACGGGAGCTCGTGGGCCCCATCTACCCCCCCGACGCGTCCTGGCGGAGGGTCGAAGGGGACTGCGCCCTGCACGTTCGCGTGGACCCCAAGGGCCGTCCGACCCAGGTGGCACCCCTGCGCTGCACCGAAGGCTTCGCCGCTGCCGCTGTGACCGCGATGCAAGAGTCCCGCTTCAAGCCTCACCGCGTCGCTGGCGAGGCCGTCGAGTTCGACGCGGTGCTGACCCTCCAGTTCCGTCTGGACCCGCCGACCACAGACCAGGACGGCAGCCCCTGACCCGCGACGCCGAGCCTCTGCCCAGGGACGGCGCTCTGTCCGAAGGCCAGCTGGCCAACGGTGTGGGGTGGATGGTCCGCCGGAACCGGGTGCCCCGAGATCGGGCCGAGCTTCGCCTGGTGGTGCACGTGGGCTCGGTCGACGAGGACGACGACCAGCGGGGCCTGGCTCACCTGCTGGAACACATGGCCTTCAACGGCAGCACAAACTTTCCCGACCAGGCCCTGGTGAGGACCCTCGAGGCCCTGGGCATAGCCTTTGGCCACCACACCAATGCGAGCACGAGCACCGACACCACCGTGTACAAGCTCCAGGTCCCGACCGACGACCCCGGGGCTCTGGACACCGGCTTCAAGGTGCTCCAGGACTGGGCCGGGGCCTTGACCTTGGACACCAGCGCGATCGAGCGCGAGCGCGGCGTGGTGCTCGAGGAGTGGCGGCGGAGCCGGGGGGCGGCGGGACGACTGCGGGACGTCCTGTGGACCAGCCTGTGGCAGGGCTCCCGCTACGGCGAGCGACAGCCCATCGGCACCGAGGAGAGCCTGCGCGGCTTCGACCCCGACGCGGTCCGGCGTCTGTACAGGGACTGGTACAGGCCCGACAACCTGGTGGTGATCGCGGTGGGCGACTTCGACCCCGCCCAGGTCCAGGCCCGCATCGAGGACTCCTTTGCCGGGCTCGCTGCCGCTGGGGAGCTCCGCGACCGCGGCCCCTTGGGGCCCCCCGACCGGGGCGACCGGGTGGTCGTGGTGGCCGACCCCGAGATCACCGCGTCGAGCGTGACCCTGCGCACGGTACGCCCCAGCGCCGAGGACCCGACCATCGGGGGCTATCGGCAGAAGGTCCTGGAGGGCCTGGTCCAGGGCGTGTGGCGAGAGCGCTGCGAGGATCTGACCCTGGGAGGAAAGACCAGGATGCTGCGTTGTGGCGGGGGAACCCAGCGCATGAACCCGCACTTCAAGCTGGACTACGCCAGCGCGACGACCCAGGACGAGCACCTGCTCGACGGACTGGAGGACCTGCTCACCGAGCTGGAGCGCTATCGCCGCCACGGCGTGACTCCCTCGGAGCTCGCCCGGCGCAAGCGAGCCACCGAGAGCCGCTACGAGGGCTTCTACAAGCGCCGTGACGACACCGACTCGACCACGCTGGTCAACGAGCTCGTGCGTGCGTCGATCCACGGCGAGTCCGTCCCCGGCATCGCCGCGGAGCGGGACCTGGTCCAGGAGCTGCTGCCAACCCTCGGCGTGGAAGAGGTGAACGCGGCGATCGCCGACTGGTTGGCCCCCGGCCGCCGCCACTACGCCGTGCACCTGCCCGCTCGGCCCGATCTGCCGGTGCCAGACCAGCGCGACGTCCTGGACCTGGCCGACGCAGTCGCGTCGCGACCTCTGGCGGCCCCCGCCGACGACCAGGCAACCGGCCCGCTGATCCTAGCGCAGCCGGCCCCGGGATCGGTGGTCGGGAGCCGCGAACTCCCTGCGATCGGGGTCCAGATCTGGACCCTGAGCAACGGCGGCGAGGTGTGGCTGAAGCAGACCGACTTCAAGCCCGACCAGGTCCTGGTGCGTGGGTTCTCCCCTGGTGGTCTCTCGACAGCGACCGCGGACCTCCACGTGCCTGCGACCTCGGCCTCGGGCATCCGGCGCCGCTCCGGACTGGGACACTGGGCGCCTGCGGCACTGATCCGGCGCCTCCAGGGCACCCGCATGTCCTTCCGCCCCACCCTGGACCGGCACAGCGAAGGCGTGACCGGGTCGGCGTCCCCCGCATTCCTGGAGCCGGTGCTCCAGCTCGCCTGGCTCAACGCGACGGCCCCCCGCTTCGAACCGGCCGCCATGGAGACGTGGCGGCAGGCCACCCTGGCCGCCGTGCGCAATCGCCACAACAACCCGGAGACCGCCCTCAAGGATGCCTATGTCCGCCTGATGTGGTCGGACCACGTCCGCTTCCGGGACTGGGACGAGACCCAACTGGCTCACCTGGACCTGGCCGAGAGCGAGGCCTTCTACCGTTGGCGCTTCTCCGACGCTGCGCGGTTCACCTGGTTCTTCGTCGGGGACCTTGATCCCGCGGTCCTGGAGCCCCTGGTCTGCAACACGCTCGCTGCGCTGCCCGCCGAGTCCGGCGAAGGGGGGCCGGGAGACGACGGCGCCAGGCGTGGCCCGGGTGCCCAGGAGGAGACCGTGCACGCCGGCCTGGAGCCCAAGGCGCGCCTGCGCTGGCGCTTCCATGGCCCATTCTCGGATCCGGTGGAGAACAGGGTCCGCCTCTACGCCCTGCGCGACGTGCTCGACGTCTTGCTGCGCGAGGAGATCCGAGAGCGGCGAGGTGGCGCCTATGCGATCTCGGTCGGTGCCCAGGCCAGCTCGGTGCTCGACGAGTACACCCTGACCTTGGACTTCAGCTGCGATCCAGACCGCCTGCAGGAGCTCGAAGACGCCGCGACGAACGTGTTGCGCGACGTCCAGGAGCACGGGGTCAGCGCGACCGTGGTGGACGCAGAGCGGGAGATGAACCGCCGCGGATACCAGGTGGAGCTGCGCACGAACAGCTTCTGGCGGGCGCTGCTGGCGAATGCCGCGGCCACCCACGAGGACCCGGCCGATCTGGTCCTGGGCTTCGATCGGCGCAACGACGCCTTGACGCCGGAGAGCCTCCAGGACGCGGCCAGGAAGTGGCTGGACTTCGGTCGCTACGTCAAGGTGCGCCTGCTTCCTTGACAGCGCCGCCGGAGAGCTTGACGCCTACGTGACTCAGACCTGAGCTACTATCCCCGGGTGGGTGCACTCCTCCTGTGGCTGACCGCCTGTGACCCCGCCCCTCCAGGGGCGGATCCCGAAGACCTCTCAGGGGTCTGCGTCGACAGCCCTCGGCCACCCCAGGCGCTGCGCCTGCTGTCTCGCAGGGAGTACGAGGCCAGCCTGCGCGACCTGCTGGCCAGCGTCGAAGGCGCCAGCTGCGAAGTGGACCTGGACTGCGCCGTCACGACCGAGGCCTGCCTGGCCGGGACCTGCACGGACAGGGCCTGTGGCGAGGTCGGCTTCGCCCTGCCTGGCTCGGAGTGGGCCAGCCCCGTGGTGGCCGGCGACTTCAACGGATGGCAGACGTCGGTCGCGAGCGGCGCCCTGCCCCTGACGTGGGACGACGCCACGGGCCACTGGATCGGGACCGCGCTGCTCCCGGACGGGGACTACCAGTACAAGTTCGTCTCCGGGGGCACGGACTGGTTCGTGGACCCCGGAAACCCAGCGGCCAGCGACGACGGCTACGGCGGACAGAACAGCTTGCTCAGCGTGGCCTGTCGGACCGGTGGCTGGGCGGCGGACGTACCCCCTGAGACCCGGCCGGACGACTTCCCCTTCGACTCCCACACAGCGGGCAACACCGTCTCGAGCCGGCACCTCCAAGCCTGGCTCGACGCTGGCGCCCAGGCCGCCGATCGGGTGGCGGCGGCGGCAGCCTGCGAGGACGAGGCCTGTGAAACCATCCTGTTGCAGGCACTGGGCCGGCGGGCCTGGCGCCGGCCGCTGACCGACCCAGAGCTGGCCGGGTTGCTGGCGCTCGCCAGAGCGGCCGATCTCGCCCTGGCCGTGGAGGCACTCCTGAGCTCCCCCTACTTTCTGTACCGGTCCGAGCTGGGTGGATCGGTGACGGACGGCGTGACTTCGCTCACGGCTTGGGAGCGGGCGACCGCGCTGTCCTACACCCTGTGGGGCACCCTCCCAGACGAGGTCCTGCTGGACGCTGCTGAAGCAGGACTGTTGGACGACACCAGCGGGCTGATCACCCAGGCCCACAGGCTGCTGGACGACCCCCGAGCTGCCCATGCTCTCCGGGCGTTCGGCGCCCAGTGGCTGGGCACCGAGGCCATCGGCACCGTCGACAAGAACGAGTCCTTGGAAGCGGCGACCCGAGAGGCCCTCGACGAGGAGGTCGGCCGGCTCGTCGCCCATGTCGCGTTGGAGGGGGGCGGCACCTGGGACGAGCTGTTCACCACCCCCACCACGCTGGTCAATGAGAGCACCGCTGGTCTCTACGGCATCCAGGGGGTCTCCGGGGCCGCCCTGCGGCAGGCGGACCTGCCCGCCGACCGGGCAGGCATCCTAGGACTGCCCGCGGTCCTGGCGGTCCAGGCCCACTCGGACCAGACCTCGCCGATCCGGCGCGGCCTGTGGGTCCGGGAGCACCTGTTGTGTCAGTCCTTGGGCGTGCCACCCGCCGAAGCGGCGTCGGTGCCCGTGGTCGACACCGACGCCACCACCCGGGAGCGCTTCGCGCAACACACGGCGGATCCATTCTGCGCCGGCTGCCACGACTTCATCGACCCCATCGGCTTTGGCTTCGAGGGCTACGACACAGTCGGCCGGTGGCGGGACACCGACAATGGCCAGCCCGTGGACACCTCGGGAGACATGGTGGACGTGGAGCGGCTGGGCGCCGGAACCTCGGCCCCGTTCGAGAGCCTGCCCGAGCTGGCCGAGACCCTGGTGGCCAGCAAGGCCGCACCGGCCTGCTTCGCCATGCAGACCCGTCGCTGGGCCCTGGGGGTGGAAGAGCCGGACCACGACAACTGCGAGACCGAGGCCTTGGCCGGTGCCTTGGACGCGGCCGGACACGACGTTCGCACGCTGCTCGTCGCGCTGGTGAGCACGCCTTCCTTCCACGCACGCGCGGAGGCCCTGTGAACCGACCCAGCCGACGGGCACTGCTCCAGGGCCTGGCCGCCACGACGGTCGGGCTGGGCCTGCCGGCGAGAGCCCGGACCAGCGGCCACGCCGAGCGCATCTTCTTCTTCTACTTCCCCGATGGCGTGGTCGGGACCAGCCAGGACGGCGAGCCGAGCCGCTGGACCCCCACCGGGACCGAGTGGGACTTCGTCTTGCCTGATCAGCTCGACGCACTGGTGCCCTGGCAGCACCGCTGCCTCTTCCTGCGGGGCCTGTCCATGGGCAGCACCGACAGCGGCAGCCACCCCGGGGGCGCCAAGAAGCTCCTGACCGCCGTGGATCACGGCCAGGGCCGGTCCATCGATCAACACCTGGCCGGCACCATCGGCGCGGACCGGTACTGGCGTCACCTGCTCCTGGGGGTCCAGGCCAATGTGAACGGCGCCAGCGGCGACAAGCACATCTCCTATCCCTCGGCCGGCAGCAGCCTGGCGCCCGAGGACGACCCGCGCCGGGCCTTCGAGGCGCTGTTCGGGACCGGCAGCCAGGACGCCGGGGACCCCCGCCAAGCCCTGCTGGTGGACCACCTGCTCCAGGAGACCCGTGGCCTGCGCACGGGCCTGGGCGGCATCGAGGCCGACAAGCTCGACCTGCACCTGGACGCGCTCTCCGAGCTCGAGGGCCGCCTGGGAGGGTCGACTGGGACCTGCGACGACCCGGGCCTGGACACCGCCACGATCCAGGACGACACCCTCTACAGCCCCGAGCACTTCCCGGACATCCTCCAGGCCCAGCTGGACCTGGCCGTGCTGGCATCGAGCTGCGGCCTGACCCGGGTGACCACGCTTCAGTGTGCCCACCACACCAGCGATCTGTTGATGTCTCGCTTCTCCGACACGGCGATGCACGACCCAGACTTCGACATGCGGTCCCACCAGGCGAGCCACTACGGCGCGAGCCACGACCCGAACAGCCGGGAATTCGCCGCCTTCCTGGCTCAGCGACAGTGGTGGGTGGCCCAGTACGCCAGCCTGCTGGAGCGTCTGGACAGCATCCCAGAGGGGGACGGCACGATGCTCGACCACAGCCTGGTCGTGCTGTGCTCTGAGGTCTGTGACGGGAACCTGCACGAGCACGACGACATGCCCTTCATCGTCGCCGGCGGCAGCCTGGGCACCGGCCGCTTCCACGACGTCGGCTGGCGTCGGCACGGAGACCTGTTCGCATCGCTGGGACTCGCCCTGGGAGACGAGCTCTGGGGCTTCGGGGACGGCTCCACCGGTCCGCTGGCGCTTTGATCTGAGCCCCTTCTGGACAACCGGAAGACACGCACCTGTGGGCCTTGACGGTATCGTCGGCCCCGATGACACCCGCACTCCTCCTGACCCTCGCCTGCACCGGCGCCGTCGTGGACGACCCCTTCCCCGACACCGCGGTCGACACGACTCCCACGGACTCCGCGACCGACGCTGACACCGACGCCGACACCGACAGCGACTCCGACACCGACAGCGACTCGGACGCCGACACCGACACCGACACCGACACGACCCCCGCCTGGGACTGCGACGCCCTGCCGGAGCTCCCCGTGACCTGGGACACCCTCACCGGGTTCACCCAGGCCGAGGACTTCGACTTCGACCTGGAGGGGCAGATCTGGTCGGCCGACTGGAACGGCAACCTGGTCAAGCAGACCTTCGACGCCACCACGACCTTGGTGGCGACGCAGCTCTCGGGCCCGGCCGGCACCAAATTCCTCGCCGATGGCGACATCCTCATCGCCGAGACCGGCACGGGCCAGGTCACGCGGGTCACCCCCGAAGGCGCCAAGTCCGCCGTCTTGACCGGCTTCGCCTACCCCAACGGCGTGACCGTGGGCCCAGACGGCATGGCCTACGTCACGGAACACAACCGAGGTCTCATCCTGATGGTCGACCCCGACTCCCTCGAGGTCGAGCTCATCGCCGAGGACCTGCTCTACCCCAACGGCATCGCGCTCGGGCCCGACAACCAGCGCATCTACGCCTGCAGCTTCGGGGACGGGAGCATCTACGCCCTGGACCGCCAGGACGACGGCAGCTGGGGCGAGCCCTACACCTTTGCCAAGGTCACCACCGGTCGAGGAGGCTGGGGCGCCAACCTGGATGGCCTGAACGTCGACGCCTGCGGCAACGTGTACACGACCGAGTACATCGCCGGCAAGGTCTGGCGCTTCGGACCCGACGGTGGCCAGGGCGAGGTGGTCGCCAACCTGTCCAGCAGCTGGATCCCCAACATGCACTGGGGCAAGGGCGTGGGCGGATTCGAATCAGATGTGTTGTACGTGAGCGACCGCGATCAGGGCCGGCTGTTCGGGCTCAAGGTCGGCGTCGGCGGAACACCCCAGGCCTACGAATAGGGCACGCCAGCGCAATAGTGGGGCCCATGGACCGCGACCTGCTCCGCCGCTGGCTGACCGAACACGCCCCGAGCGACCCCCAGGAGCGCGCTTGCGTGGTCCAGACGCTGGGCGTGCTGGACCTGGCCGGCGACTGCTTCTCCAAGCGCACCTTCGAACCCGGCCACGTGACCAGCTCCGCCGTGGTCGTGTCGCCGGACCAGTCCCAGGTCCTGTTGATCAGCCACCGGGACTTCGGCTTCTGGCTGCAGCCAGGAGGTCACCTGGATCCTGGGGACACCGACGTGCTCGAGGCCGCTCGGCGCGAGCTGCACGAGGAAGCCGGGCTGGCGGACGTGGAGCGTCCCGCCTGGGCCCAGGGCATCCTCGACGTGGACGTGCACCAGGTGCCGGCTGGGCTGAAGCGGGGCGAGCCGGCCCACCTGCACTTCGACGTGCGCTTCGCGTTCCGCGCTCGCACGCTGTCGGTCCAGGCCGCCACCGACGCCAAGGACGCCTGCTGGTTCTCCTTGGAGGGTCTGGAAGCGGTGAACACCGACGCGTCGGTCCGACGAGCCGCCCGGCGGGTGCTCCAGCGCTCTGGGGGATAGCCCAGGATCCCCACGCTCTCCCGGCCCGGAGGCCGCCCATGTCATCGGATCACCCCCCCGTCGACGCCGCGCTGTCCCAGCTCCGCGACGCCCACGGGGCACGCTTGCGGGCCCTGCACCTGAAGGAGGGCTGGAGCTACATCGGCGAGAGATTCGAGACCCGGCCCTACTGGCCGCTGGTGCCCAAGAACGACACCGCCTTCCACCTGTGGGCGTGGCGGGACATCCGGCCGGCGATCCTGGCCGGCAAGGACGTCGTCGAGGTCGGCCGCGGCGAGGGCACCTATGACCGCCGGGTGGTGAGCCTGTGCAACCCGGGCCTGGGCGGCGCCTATGCAGCCACCGCGACCCTGTTCGCCGACATCCAGCTGCTCGGCCCCGGCGAGGACGCGCCCAGCCACCACCACACCCCCTGCGCCACCCGCTTCGTGCTCGAGGGCCAGGGCTGGACCGCGGTGACCGGCGATCGCGCGCCCCTGATCCCCGGCGACATCGTGCACTGCGGGCCGGCCTTCTGGCACGACCACCAGAACGACGGGCCCGGGGACTTCCTGTTCCTGGACGTGCTCGATATTCCCTTGTTGCAGTACCTGGGCGTGTCCGAGTGGTACTTCGACTACGAAGATGTGACAGCCGATCCGGACCAGGTGCACCACCCCCTGCGCCCGGATCGGGGCGACATGCGGCCCCTGGAACAGGCCTGGGCGGCCCCGGGCTTCACCCCCGACGACGCCAGGCGCTACCGGGAGATCGGACACTTTCCCTACGCCGACGTGCGGCCGCTCCTCGATCAGCTGGCCGGCCAGCAGGGCAGCCCCACCGATGGCGTGTTGCTGCGCTTCCGGGACGTGGCGACCGGCCACTCGGTGGGTCCCACGGTGGACATCTGCTCCCAGCTGCTCAGGCCCGGCGAGCAGACCCTGAGCCACCGCCACACCTGGGCCACGATCTTCGTGTGCGTCGAAGGCTCGGGCCGCATCACCGTCGACGGGGAGACGCGGAACTTTGGCCTCAACGACGTCTGGGTGGTGCCGGGCTGGGCGTGGCACGCCTGGGAGAACCCGCACGGCGAGGCCTGTGTCGTGCACAGCATCTCCGACCTGGCGGTGCTGGAGCGCCTCGGCTTTGCCCGAGAACAGACCCGGGGGTCCGACGGCGCTGTGAAGGACACCGGCTGGCCGCCGCCCCCTTACGTGCGCACCAAGCCCATCGGGCGGGTCCCGTGAGCCCCGCTCCGGGCCGCAGACGAAACTGCGCAATCGTCGGCACCAAGGGCAACCACCGCTTCACGCCCCAGGTCCAGGCGATGGCCGAGACCGCCGGCCGCCTGGCCGCCCAGGCCGGCTTCGTGGTGCTGACCGGGGGTGGCAGCGGTGTGATGGAGGCGGCGTCCCGCGGAGCGGTCCAGGCCGGCGGGCTGGCGGTGGGCATCCTGCCCTCCGGCGACTTTGCCTGGGGCAACGCCTGGTCGTCGATCGTGATCCCCACCAGCATCGGCTACGCCCGCAACGTGATCACCGCCCACGCCGGCGACGTGATGATCGCCCTGCCCGGGGGCTGGGGCACCCTCCAAGAGGTCACCTTTGCCATCGAGCTGGGCCGGCCGATCCTGTCGTGGCAGAGCCACAGCTTTGCCGAGACCGACGACGTGCCCGAGGGCCAGGGCGACGCCTTCGTCGCCGCTTGGCTCGTCCGACAGGCCGCAGCGCTCAGCGGTCCCTGAGCCGCCCCAGCTGGGCGCAAGCCTGTTCGATCCACGCATCGGGCACCGCACAGGAGAACCGCAGGTACCCGGTGTCGGCGCCGTCGGGGTTGAAGCTGCTGCCGGGTACAGCACCGATGTTGCAGGTCTCGATCAGCACTTCGGTGGCGTGGTCGTCGTCCCGGAGCCCCAGGCCTTCATAGCGCGCGAGCTGGAAGTAGCCGCCCTCGGACGGGAGCGGCTCGAGCCCGGCCTGGGCCAGGCCGTCCGCCAGCCGGTCCATGCGCCGGTGGAAGGGGGCGGCCAGCTCGTCGTAGTAGCTGGGGGGCAGTCGCTCGAAGCAGAGCGCGGTCGCTCGCTGCAGGGGGGCGCCGGCGCACAGGAAGAGCTGGTCGCTCTTCACCGAGATGGGGTCCACGATCGCGGCAGGACCGATGACCCAGCCGATGCGCCAGCCAGTGGCCAACAGGGTCTTGCTGACCGACCGCACCACCAGCGTGCGCTCGGCCATGCCAGGCCGCGTCACGATGCTCACGTGGGGGTGCCCCGGGCGGCAGAAGTGTCGGTAGACCTCGTCGCTGACGGCGACCACGTCGTGCCGCCGGCACGCCGCCGCGATCCGGTCCAGGGACTCGGTCGTCATGACCTTGCCCGTCGGGTTCTGAGGGGTGCAGAAGATGACCAGCTTGGTCCGGTCCGAGAACGCCCCCGCCAGCCGCTCGGCACTCAGAGAGCCATCGGGCTCGAAGTCCACGAAGACGGGCGTGGCGCCCTGCCCCACGACCATGCGGGTGTAGTAGGGAAAGGCCGGCTTGAAGAGCACGACCTCGTCACCGGGTCCCAGGAAGGCCTGACAGATGCACTCCAGGGCCCCGGTCGCTCCGCCGCTGACCGCGACCTTGTCGGGGGACGTCGGGAGCCCGGTGGCGGCCGAGAAGCGAGACGCGATGACGGCGCGCAACCGCGGGTCGCCGTGGCGCAGGGTCGCGGTGTGCAGGGGGCTCTCGGCGGCCTCCTTCAGACAGGCGTGCACGCGAGGGTCGATGGGCAGCGGGCACTTGCCCTGGGCCAGGTTGATGCCCCCGAGGTCCTCGATCCGCGCCGAGACGGCCCGCAGCGCGGGCTGCCGGTGGGAGCGCGTGGACGGGGTCAGCAGGTGGGTGAGGTCGTCGGGCATCGGGCCTCCGGGTCCAAGCCTATGCCGTCGGTGGTATTCAACCGGTCCAGCCCGGAGCCGACCCGTGCCCCACGACGTCCTGCTGCGCAACGCCCTGGTGGTGACCCCTGGGGCCCAGCGCGTCGCCGATGTGGCCCTGTCCGGGGAGCACATCGCCGACATCGGCGAGCCCGGCTCGCTGGGTTCCGCCCGCGAGGAGCACGACCTGGTGGGCAAGGTGCTGCTGCCGGGCATGTTCGATCCCCACAGCCACCTGGGCTCGGGGGACGACCGCGACGAGGCCGGTCTGGTCCGAAGCTTCGGTCTGGACACCCGCGACGCCATCATCGGGGGCGTGACCACCATCGCCACCACCCACGTCCTGGGTCGCGATCCGCTGCCGGACATGGTCGACCGGGCGATCGATGCGGGCACGGGGCGCAGCTGGGTCGACTTCAAGATCTCCAGCGTGCTCACGACCTATGAGCACCTGGTCCAGATCCCCCAGGCCGTGGAGAGGGGCAGCACGAGCTTCAAGATGTACTGCGGCTACTGCCTCGAACAGGCCGAGAAGATGGGCATGAACCCGGACGGCATGCCCCCGGACATGTTCTGGATCGCCGCTGAGCAGGTCAAGGCCCTCGACACCCCAGCCCACCTGATGATCCACGCCGAGGAGCCCCACGTACGACGCATGCTCGCCGCCCGGTACGAGGCCGAAGGACGGGAGGGTCTGGTGTGCTGGGCGGAGCACAGCCGGGAGTGGTCCGAGAGCGTCCAGGTCTACCAGTACGGGGTCATCGCCAAGGAGCTCGAGGTGCCGATGTACGTGGTGCACACCAGTCGAGGCCACACCGTCGACCTGATCGAGCAGCTCCAGGGCGAGGGCTACCCGATCATCAGCGAGACCCTGGTGAGCTACCTGGCGACCGATGCTCATGAGCTCGAGAGCCGGAACATGCGGTACATGGCCAAGATCCAGCCGCCGATCCGCTTCGCCGAGGACACGGCGCGATTGTGGAAGGGCATCGCCGACGGCGTGGTGACCATCATCGGCACCGACACCATTCCCTACACCTCCAAGTACAAGGCCAGTCAGCCCTTCTGGGGCGCCCGGCCGGGCCTGAACATCCAGTGGATCGACAGCCTGCCCCTGCTCTACACCCACGGGGTCCAGACCGGCCGCATCTCGCTGGGCACCCTGGCCCGCATCACGGCGGAGAACCCGGCCCGACGGTGGGGGCTCTACCCCCGCAAGGGGGCCATCTGTGTGGGCTCGGACGCGGACCTGGTGGTGGTCGACCCCAACCGGAGCGTCGCTCTGGGGGTGGACCGGATGCGAAGCGGGTCCGACTACAGCATCTGGGAGGGCAGGACGGCCACAGCGGCCCCTGTCATGACGTGGCTTCGCGGACGCCTGGCGGCACGGGACGGCGAGGTGGTCGGCGACGCCCGCGGCCGTCACACACCCGGGTTGTCTTGACAGGGTGTTGGCCATTCGGGGCGACACGCACTAAGCTCGCGCCCGATGCCCGATGCCCGGGCTCTCGAGAGGAGACAAAAAACATGCGTACGACCCTGATCCTGGCCGCCCTCGTCCTTGGCGTCGGCTGCGGCGACGACACGACCACCGGCACGACCGACAGCGCCACCGGCACCACCGGCACCACCGGCACCACCGGCACCACCGGCACCACCGACACCACCTGCGCCGACTTCTGCGCCAGCTACCTGTCAACCTGCGTGGACGCGAACGCCACCTGGGCCGACGAGGCCGCCTGTGAGACCGACTGTGGTGGTTGGGCCGCTGGCACCGATGGTGACACCGACGGCGACACCTTCGCTTGTCGCGACTACCACCTGGGCGCCGCCCAGAGCGATGCCGACACCCACTGCTCGCACGCCAGCGCCGACGGCGGCGGCGTCTGCATCGACTGAGACCCCATGCCCGGCCCGCGTCGCCTCGTCGGCGATGCGGGCCGCGGCCCCCGCTCACGTCCCGGTGTCGCCCTGTGTGCAGGCCGCCGCATCGACCGTGACCTGGGCTTCGTCACCCACGTAGGGCTCGATCGGATGGTGCTCGCCGTCTACCAGCAGCGCTTCGACCAGGTACACGCCATCGACCACCTCGGGGATCTCGAAGTCCAGGTCGGGGGTCATCCAGCGGTTCTGGCCGTTGAGCTTGATGTCGACGTGTCCCACGCCGGGCACCGAGGACTCGGGCTGGTCGAAGCCGATGAGGCTGTAGTGGTCGACCTCGACGACCAGGTGGAATGGGGTCCCACAGACCGTGTCACCCTCGCTGGGCGTGATCAGCCGGATATCGGGCGGTGGCCCGGTGTCGACGGTGCTGTCGGAGTCCCCGGCACAGCCCACGCACAGACCGATCCATCCCAGCCAGAGCCTGGACAAGGCACACCTCCAGTCGCCGGCACGATATCCGGGTCCTGAACACTCCGGGAGCTCCCGTGACCCTGTTGCTGATCGCCACGCTGGGCTGCACCGCCGGCACTGGCGACTCCGCCGACATCGAGGTGCCGACCCTGCGCTTCCTCGCGCCGTCCGAGGGCGAGCAGCTCGCCGCCGGCGATGTCCAGGTCGCGCTGATCGCCGAGCACGTGGTGTTGGCCCGCACCACCGGGGCTCCGGCGCTACCCGGTCCGTGGCTCGCAGTGCCCTGGAGCGGCACGGCCCATGCCCACGAAGACGAGTCCACCCCCTCGGGGACCCTCGTGCTCTCCGTCGACGGCAGCGAGGGCGAGGTGCTGGACGGAACCACCACCACCCTGAGCGGTCTGGCGTCCGGGGACCACACCCTGGAGGCGGCGCTCACGACCGCCGACGGCGACGCCTGGGACCCCCAGGTCACCGCGACCGTGAACTTCAGCCTGGATCCTTGACGATCAGCCCCTCGACCTGGTCGAGCCGGATCACCTCGCCGAAGTAGGCCTGGATCTTGTCCAGGGTGTCCCGGTGGAAGTTCGGCCGGCTGTTGGACACACACTCCTCGACGACCACCACGTCGAAGTCCTGCATGTACCCGTCGCGCACGGTCGTCTCGACACAGAATTCCGTGTTGACGCCGCTGATCAGCAGCATCTCGATGCCCAGGAAGCGCAGCTTGGCCGCCAAGGACGTCTCCTGGAAGAAGCTCGCCCGGTGCTTGACCTCGACGTAGTCGGCCGGCTCGACGATGGCCGCCAGCTCGTCCATCAGGTGCTCCTCCCAGGTGTCCTCGAGACAGGGGATGAAGCGCTGACGGGACAGGTGGCCGTGGATGCGGCGACGACTTCGGGTGACGTCCCGCTTGAGGTAGACCTGGCGGCTCCAGAACACCGGCATCTCGTGGGCCCGGGCGATGGCGACCAGCCGCGCCACGTCGGGGATGATGGCCCGCTGCCGCTCGGTGCCCCAGACCCCGGCCATGTGGCTCTCGGGGTGGCAGAAGCCCTTCTGCATGTCGATGACCAGGAGCGCGGTCACCGCCGGGTCGATGAACGGTCCGTCAAAGGTCGGGTCAATCGTCTCTCTCATCCTTCTCCTCTCGCCAGGCTCGTAGGGCCTCTGCCTTGAGCAGGCCCATGGGCTTGCCCTCGTCGGCCAGAGGGTTGGCGTAGCGGTCGTTCTCCCACACCAGGGCACTGTCCGAGTAGGCCCGGATCTCCCAGAATCCCAGCTTGTGCTCGGTCAGGAACTCGAAGCCGGTCACCCACTTGCAGGACTTGTACTGCCACAAGTGGCTCGGCGCGATGAAGCGCAGGGGGAAGCCGTGGTGGGGTGCCAGGGGCCGACCCCCATAGGCCCAAGCCACCAGTCCGTTCAGGAAGTCTTCGACCCACAGGCACGTGGAGAACTCGTCCAGCCCGTGGACCAGCACAGTCGTCACCGAGTCGGCCGGGCGAGCCCGCTCTGCCAGCTCGACCCCTGGCGTGCCGTGCCACAGGGTGTCCAGGAGCGACCACCCGGTGATGCAGTGGAAGTCCTGGGTGAGCTGGCGCCCCGGGAAGCGGAACAGGTCGAGGATGTTGACCTCGAAGGGGGCCTCGACCTCGCCGAAGACACGGATTGTCCAGTCCTGGGGCGCGTCGACGGTGGGGATCTTCGCGTACTCCAGGTGCGGGAACTTCTTGGCGTAGGTCTGGCCCGGGGGCTTGCGCCGACGGGCGTCGCCCGGGTCGTAGGCTGTCACATCAAAGCGGTCGTCCATCGGCTTGGAGGACAGCCAGGCAGCGTCGAAACGGCTCAGATCTCGTCTCCGGCACCCAGATCGGACACGATCGTGGTCTTGATGTCGTGGGCCAGGTGGCTGTCCTCGCTGACCACCATGACCTTGCACTCCACCACGTCGCCTTGGGGCACGAACTCGGCCGTGACCCCCCGCAGGATCTTCTCCATGCGGACCGCTGAGTCCTCGGTAAAGGTCGGCCCGCTGTAGCTCTTGAGTACCTGGATCGTCTCGTCGGGGATGGTCATGTTCGACATGACGGGCACCAGCCGCACGCTCATCTCCCGCATGATCGCCGCAAAGGCCACCGGGGCCGTGGTGCGCAGCCGCACCTGGACGTGTGAGCGCTGGGTGTGGGACTGCCTGCCGTCGGTCTCGTGGAGCACGAAGGGGCACACGGTGAACGCGGTCATGTCCAGCTCGAAGAGCCAGACCCCGCTGAGCTGGTCGCTGTCCGGATCCGTGCCGCCGCCGCGGTTCAGCTCGTAGCCCAGCCCGACCTTCCACGGCAGCGTGCTGGGGATGCCCGTGGCGTGGCCCTTGAGCTGGGTACAGAGGGTGCTGCGCAGGATGGTGCGGAAGCTGGCGCCGTGGTGTCGGTCCTTGAGCAGCTCGGTGGCCAGCCGCACGAAGGACCAGCCGTCGACCGGGGTGATGGCCGTCCTGGACTGGGGATCATGGGAGGGGAATTCGTCTCCGGTCATGCGCCGGTGGGTACACCCCTCCGCAGCGCTGCCGCCTTCTTCTTCCTCCATGTGGGTCCGGAACAGGTCCTGGTCCACCTCGCCCCGAAGCAGCATGGCGTGGGCGAACTCCATGCTGGAGATCATGCGGCTCATGTGGGCCTTGACCTTGCCCACCCGGACCCGGATGTCACAGGCCGGGTTCGCGAACAGGAAGTCCTCGGCCGGCTTGGTGTCCATCTGGGACATGTCGTTGACCGCGAACACGCCCCGCTGGACGTAGTTCACCATGTCCACGTCGATCAGGAAGTTGATCGGGATGGTCGGCGCGTCTTCGTCCCAGCCGCGGCCATAGGTGGCCGCGGCCTTCTTCCACTTGCCGATGAGCGCTCCGTAGAGCTCTTCCTGTCGGGGGTCCAAGGCGTCCTCACCGCGTCAGCCGCGGAGAGAATGCTAACAACCGCGGGCCCGATCAGATGCTGATCGAGCCCTTGCGGAAGTCGCTGTCGGCCAGGTGCACGTTGATGCAGACCGGCGTGCCCTGGGCCGCCAGGGTCTTCGCGCGCTTGAGCGCCCGCTTGATCTGGCTGGTCTTGGTCACCAGGATGCCCTTGCCGCCGTAGCCCTCGGCCACCGTGTGGTAGGCGGTGCGCAGGAGCTCCGTGCCGACGGGATCGCCCAGGATCTCGATCTGGTCCCGGGCGATCTGCTGCCAGCTGGCGTCGGTCCCGATGACCGCGATCGGCGCGAAGCCGCTGCGCACATAGGTGTCGAACTCCGCCAGGCTGTAGGCGCTGGAGCCGTCGCCGTAGAAGAGCCAGATCTCGGCATCGGGGCGCACGCTCGCGGCGCCGACAGCGAAGCCCCCGCCCACACCCAGGGTCCCGAAGACACCCGGGTCGAGCCAGCTGAGGGGCTTGCGGGGGCGCACGATGTAGGCCCCGGTCGCCACGAAGTCACCGCCGTCCACGATCAGGATGCTGTCGTCGTCCAACAGCTCCTCGATCTCCAGGAAGAGGTGCACCGGGTCGACCCGCTCGCAGTCGGTGCGGCGCTTGGCCGCGATCTCGGCATCCCGTGTGTGCTCGCGCTCCAGCAGGGTCGCGAACCAGGCGTCCCACGCCCCCGTCGCCCCCGCGTGCTGGGCCAGCTGCACCAGGAAGCGACCCGGGTGGGTCTGGATCCCGTGGGTCGGGGTGCGGTTCTTCTTGAGGGCCTTGGCGCTCAGGTTGATGCTGATGAGCGTGGCCTTCTTGTTGATCTTCTGGCCATAGCCCATGCGGAAGTCGAAGGGGAAACCGGCCACCAGCACGACGTCGGCCTCGCGCAGCGCGGCGGTGCGCTTGTGACGGAATTGCAGGTCGCTGTGTCGCCCGAGCAGTCCCCGGGAGCTGCCCCCCAGAAAGGTCGGAATGCCCAGCTTGCGCACGGCGTCGGCCAGCTCGTCCGCCTGGGGCGGGGTCAGGTTGACCATCGCCTGGTTCCCGATCACCAGCGCCGGCCGCTGCGCACCGGCCAGGGCCTCGACCACCGTGTCGACCTGCTTCTGCAGGTCGCCGCCGAAGGGGCTCTGGATGCCCGACAGGTCCGGCGGGCCGATGTGGGGCATGTGGAACTGCTTCTTCAGGTAGCCCTTCATGGCCAGCTGCGCGGCGGTGCCCACGGCGCCCTTCATCTTGTCGACGCCGGACTCCTTCATGTACCAGTCGGCCACGATCTCTTCGGGGTAGAGCACGTCGACGGGGATCTCCAGGAACACCGGTCCCGGCACGCCCTCCACCGCGGTGCGAAACGCTCGCTCCAACATCGGGACCAGGTCACTCACCTTGTTGCACCGGGCAGCCCACTTGGTGACGGGCTTCATCAGCGCCATCTGATCGATGTCCTGGAGCGAGCCGCGGCCCCGCAGGACGGTGGCCGTCGCGCCACCCAGGATGAGGATCGGCTGCTGGGCCTCCTGGGCGTTCTTGACCGCGGTGATGGTGTTGGTGACACCCGGGCCCGCGGTCACCGCAGCGACGCCGGGGATGCCGGTCAGCCGGCTGGCCGCGTCGGCCGCGAACGCCGCCGTGACCTCGTCCCGGCAGTCCACCACCTTCAGGCCATGCATCTTGGCGCCCTGGAGGATGGGGGAGATGTGGCCGCCGCACAGGTTGTAGAGGCACTTGACGCCGTGCGCTGCGAGCACTTCGCCGACGATCGAGCCGCCGTGGGGATGGGTCATGGGGTCGCTCCGAGCTGGGAGTGCAGGTCGGTGGTCCAGCCCTGGGCCAGGGCGGCTTCGACCACAGGGAGGGTGAATTGGGCCACGACGCGCTGGAGCGCGGCGGGCTCGGACAAGGGCAGGCGCCCGGACCAGATCTCCACGCCGAGACCGTGCAGCACGATCGAGGCGCGACCGACGAGCGCGAAGCGAGCCGGGGGATCCAGGTGGGCGTAGCGGGGGTGCTGCCCCATGCGATCCGCGAGCTGTCGCCGCACGGGGCCCCACTTGGCGTGCCAGGTGTGGTGTCGCAGGAACAGGGCTTCGTAGAGGCGGGGTTCCGTCGCAGCAAAACGCAGCCACCCGCTGCCAACCGCCAGCAAGGGGTCCGGATCGACGGGGTCCGACGCGACCGCGACGAACAGGGCGATGACCCGCTCGAGCAGCTGCTCGTGCAGGTCGTCCATGCTGCTGAAGTGGGACGAGATGGGGCCCGTGGAGCAGCCCAGCCGGGCGGCCAGCGTGCGAGCGGTCACCCCATCGATGCCCGCTTCCCGGGTCAGCGCCAGGGCGGCGTCCAGGATGCGCTCGGGGGTGTAGCGGGTGCGGGGCGGCACGGTTCCTCGAAATCTGACACCTGTTAGATAACGGGTGTTGTGAGAGCTGTCCAGCCCCGGCTCACAGCCTGGGCAGGAAGTGCACCGCCAGGCCCACCGCGAGCCCAAGCACCGCGCCCAGCGTCGCGCCGTTCACCTGGATCCAGTCCAGGTGGGGGCGCGTGCGGCGCTCCAGCATCGCCCGCAGGTCCGACGCGCCCAGGCGGCTGAGCTTGTCCGTGAGCAGCTCCTTGCTGCGCTCGTCGATCCGCTCCAGCTGTTCTCGGGCCAGGTCCCCCACCCGCTCCTCGATGAAGGTCACAAGCGGGTGGGTGTCCAGCTTGAAGTCACGGGCGGCCAGGGCCTGGAGGTCGTCCCGCTGGGTCCAGGTGACGTCGACCAGCGCGTCGATCACCTCGGGTGCCAGGCGGTCCACCAGGGCCTCGGCTGCGATCTGCCGCTCGTCGTCGGGCCAGCTGTGCCACGTGACGACATAGGCCTCCAGGTAGTCCTTGACCGCGGCCTCCAGGGCGCCGCTGGGCTCTGGCCGCTCGTCGTCCGGCGTGGCGAACACCCGCTCCACCGTGCGGCCCAGGATCCGCACCAGGTCGTCGGGCGACAGCAGCCGTCGGAGCACCGTCTCCACCGTCACCGGCCGGAGGCCGGGCAGCCGGGGCTCCCACACGACCTGGGTGCCATACCGCTCGATCAGGGCCCCGTAGAGACCGCTGGCCAGCTCGGGCTCGGCGACGGTCGCCGCCAGGGCCCGGCGGAGCGCACCGCGGACCTCTTGGGTGTCCAGCACGTTCGGCGCCCGGGTCGCCCGCAGCTGGTCCCGGGGATCCAGCCGCACCAGCCAGCCGACCACGTGGGCCCGCAGGGACTCGCGCCAGACCCCTTCCAGAAAGTGGCCCAGGTGTTCACGGTCCGGGATGCGCGACGCCAGCTGACTCGCCAGCTCCCCTCGAAAGGCCGGGTCCGCCAGCCTCCCGCGGAGCTCAGCCACCGCCTGTTCCGGCTGGATCATGTCCCGCACCACGGTCTCGGAGACGCCGGACGCCAGGGCCTCGTGGTTCTGCTCGATCTTCACGTACACCTTGCGGATGGCGTACCAGTCACAGATCCCGCCGATGAACATGCCCTCCAGGGCGTGGCGCACCACGGGGAACCAGTCCTGGGGCGGCACGAACCAGCTCCCGGTCCACGCCGCCAGGGCGAGCGCGATGAGGGACCAGGCGATGCGGGCAGGAACGGTCAAGGCATCCAGGCTACGACAGCCTCACGCGCCGTCGGCCCGAGGCAAGACCCCCATGAGAGCAGCACGCATCCACCGCTATGGCACGGCCGACGAGCTGGTCATCGAAGAAGCCCCGGTGCCCACCCCGGGGCGAGGCCAGGTCCTGGTCCGGGTGATCTGCGCCGCGGTGAATCCCATCGACTGGAAGATGCGGTCGGGCGCCCAGGCCGCGGTGATCCGGCGGCCCTTTCCGCTGATCCTGGGCCTGGACTGCTCGGGCGTGGTCGAGGCCGTGGGACCGGGGGTCACGGCCCTTGCGCCGGGCGATGAGGTGTTCTCGTCGCCCGATCACAAGCGCGACGGCACCTATGCCGAGTTCACGGTCATCCCCGAGGGGCAGCTGGCGCGCAAGCCGGCGTCGCTGACCCATGCCCAGGCCGCGTCCCTGCCCCTGGTCGGGCTCACGGCCTGGGACTGCCTGGTCCGGGCTGCGGATCTGAAGTCTGGCGAGAAGGTGCTGATCCACGCGGGGTCCGGGGGGGTCGGCACCTTTGCCATCCAGCTCGCGCGGCACCTGGGGGCCGAGGTCGCGACGACCTGCAGCGGCCGCAACGCCGCGTGGGTCCGGTCCCTGGGCGCCGATCGGGTCGTGGACTACCAACAAGAACGTTTCGAAGACGTCCTGCCGCCCCAGGACGTGATCCTGGAGTGCCTTGGAGGCGACTCGCTGCCCCGGTCCTTGACCCTGCTGCGGCGAGGTGGCCGGCTCACCAGCATCAACTCCGGCATGCCCGCCCACGTGAAGCGGTGGGGGCCGGTCCTGGGGCTGGTGGTCACAATCGCGCTGAACCTGCGCGTGCTGGTGGTCCAGCGGCTGTTTCGAGGCGTTCGGTTCGCGATGGTGCTCCGCCAACCGGACGGCAGGGTGCTCGCCCGCATCGGCGAGCTGGCCGATGCAGGGGCCATCGCACCCCAGATTGACCGCGAGGTCGCCCTGGACGACATCGCCGACGCCCACCGCCACGGCGAGACCGGGCGGGCCCAGGGCAAGATCGTGGTGCGGATCGCCCCCGATCCGGCGTAGGGATCAGCCCTCCAAGCTCGCCAGACGGGCGAGCACCCAAGCCGGCTGAGGGCTCATGAGTGCGCGCGCGGCGAGCGTGCGCTCCCGGGCCGCCTCGTGCTGGAGCTGAGCGTGGACCTGCCCGAGCCACCGCCGCCCGAGCCCGTCACCACCCTGGTCCCCGAGCCCGAACCCGAGCCCACGCTGCCCCCTGCACCGGTCGAAGCCCCGGACAACCGTCGGGCGCGATGAGGAGCGCCGGCACCGAGGAGGACCTCAAGCTGGCCTTCGGCATCCAGGTCGCCTCGGGCAGCGTGGCCTACGCCTCCCTGGCCGCCGGCGTTGGCTGCGTCGCCCTGAGCTTCCGGTTCTGACCGAACCGGGTCAGTCCGCGTCCTCGCAGATCTGGATCTCCAGGTTGCACTCCTGGCCCTCGGGGCAGTCCCGACTCGACGTGCAGGGCACAAAACCGTCGACCCGAACGTCGACCCCCCGGGGGCTGGACGCCACGAAGTCCATGCAGCCGGATCCGATCTCCGTGCGATCGGCCGTGCGGCGCGACAGGGTCCCGTTGGGGAAGCCCGTCACACCCGCCCCGATCAGGGCGTCGACCAGAGAGGCGGGCACCGAGCCCTCGCCGTCGTCTTCGAAGGCGCACTTGAGGGTGGTGGGCGTGACCCCGTGCTGGTCGATGTTCAGGGAGAACGCGACCTCTCCGCGGGATCCTTCGGCCCCCGGCTCCCACGTGACCGCCAGGTCGACGCCCTCGACGATCAGCCACTGGTCGTCGGTCGGCACCAGGTCCGCCACCCCAAAGCCGTGCAGCTTGACCGGGTCATAGGCCCCGCCCTGGGTGAACAGGGTCACCAGGGCGTCGGTCTGCCAGGCCGGGTGGGGCAGCGAGGTGTGGAAGTAGCTGTACCCGGGAGACACGGGCTCCATGGCCACCTCCACGTCGAGCCCGGTCATGGTCACGGTGCCCAGGTCCTGGCTCTCGGGGTAGGCGATGCAGGTGTCGTCCAGATCGCACACGTCGCCGTTCTCACAGGGCGGGTCGCAGAACGGGTTCGGCTTCACCCACAGGGTGCAGTCCCCAAGGGTGGTCGACTCGGTCAGGATGGTGATGGGGATCACGCCTTCGGCCACAGAGCCGTCGATGATCGAGTAGCCCTCATAGGACTCCAGCACGAAGCCCCCGTGGCGCTCGGCCAGCGGGCAGACCCCGTCCAGGCTGACCTGGTCCGCGGTGGCCGTGTCGATGGGCGACGTGCCGGAGTCGTCCCCGGCGTCGGTACAGGCCGCGAGGACCGACAGGGACAGCAAGACGCTCATGGGACCTCCGGAGCCGATGCTATCTTGCGTGCCCCCGGGTCGGAGCTGCTGTGCGCGTGTGGATCCTGATGATCGCTGCCCTGACAGCCTGTGAGGGCAGCAGCACCGACGATCTGGGTCCCAGCGATCCGGGGCAGACCTGGCCGGCGACCGACACCGCCGTGGACACCGACACCGGCACCGCCGTCTGGGAGCTCTCTGGCTTCTCCTGGGTCGTCGACGGCGCCCTGGCGGGCATGCCCCTGCCCTACGATGAGCACCTGCCCTGGATCGCGGACCAGGGGGTGGACCTGTTGTTCTCGCTGACCGAGGAGCCCCTGGATCCCGACGCTGTGGCCGCCCAAGGCATGGACCCCCACCACATCCCGATCGAGGACTTCACCGCCCCGACCCAGGATCAGATCGACGAGTTCACCCAGCTCACAGCGGACCGGATCGGCCAGGGCAGCCAGGTCGGGGTTCACTGCCACGGGGGCCTGGGGCGGACCGGCACGATGCTCGCCACCTGGTTCGTTCGCGACGGCATGACCGCCGACGACGCCATGGCCCACGTGCGCGAGCTCCGACCGGGTTCGATCGAGACTGAAGAACAGGAAGACGCCGTCCGAACCTACGAAGAGCGGCTCCGACCGGAATAGGCGTCATTCACCCTGCTGGAGGCCCCTTGGGCACCCCCTTCGACTCCCTGAACCTGCACCTGCTCAAGCGGGCCGGGTTCGAGCAGCGCTGGCAGGAGACCAGCCAGGGTCGGGTGCACTTCCTGGTGGGCGAAGGCTCCGGTGACCTGCCCCCGGTCGTGCTGATGGCCGGGCTGGGCAGCCGGGGCACCCACTTCCGCCGCTGCGTGGGACACCTGCTGCACCGGGTCCGCCGGGTGATCCTGCCCGACCTGCCGGGCCACGGCCACAGCGAGATCCCCGCCGACGGACTGACCGGGCCCTCCCTGCAGGCCGGCACACTGGAGGCCCTGCGGGAGCTGCTCCACCAGGACCCCGCCGTGATCCTGGGCAACAGCCTGGGCGGCTTCATGGCCGTGCGCCACGCTCTGATCCACCCCCAGGACGTGCTGGGGCTGCTGTTGGTGTCCCCCGGTGGCGCCTGGATGGACGTCGATCAGATCCGGCCCTTCTACGACCGCTTCCGGCTCGAGAGCCACGCCGACGCCCTGCAGCTCATCGACGCCGTCTTCGCGGGCTCCTACACCGGCCTGCGCCACGTGCTGGCTTGGGGCGCCCGGCGTCAGCTCGGCCTGGCCCCGACCCGCAGCCTCATCGACTCGGTCGAGCAGTCCTACCTGCTCAGCCGCGAGGAGCTCAGCGGCGTCACCCAGCCCGTGCGCCTGCTCTGGGGCACCGCCGACGGCGTCGCACCCGACGACCAGTTCGACGTCTTCCACCAGGGCCTGCCCGACGGCACCCGGGTGGAGCGGCCCCACGACTACGGCCACTCCCCCTACCTGGAGCGCCCTCGGGACCTGGCGGAGCGGCTGCTGGCGTTCATCGAGGAAGAGGTGCTGGGCCCGACCTCCGAGGCCGTCCCTGCCTGATCGGGTCCGCTACCGGAGCGTGTTGCTCTCGGTCTGCGCATAGGGCTCACAGGTCCGGCCCTCGTCCCAAGGGGACGGCGCCTCTGCGTGGTCCGGGCAGCCCCCCAGGGTCTGGTCCAGCAGCTCGATCAGGCCGTCCAGCTCGCCCCCCTCGACCACCGCTTCGACCTCGCTCACCCCCAACGGAGCCGGGTAGACCACCGCGGCGAAGACGCACATCTCGCCCTCGGCCGTGCCGTCCACGGTCAGAGTGCGCTCGGTGTCGTTGTCGAAGTGGCAGGCGTAGTGGATGCCCTCGCCGGCTGCGAGCTCGAAGGTCTGGGGCTCGAAGTGCAGGATCGGCGGGACCTCCCAGTCCTTGTTCACGAAGAACGGCTCGCTCGACACGTCCTGGCCGTCAAAGGCGGACAGCGCCGTGCACTCGCCCCACTCGTGGGTGTGGGTGCTCACCAGGGCCACGCTCACGTCGCGGTCCATCACACAGGTGCGGGTCTGCACCTGGCGCTCGCCCGCCGGCACCTCGAAGCCGCCGATGGCGTCGAAGACCAGCGACGCCACCTGGTCCACCGCGTCGGCGGGAACGGTCTCGACGTTCAGGGCCGCGTTCACTAGGACGGGCGTGTCGCTGGCGTTCACGTAGTGGTGGCTGAAGACGTAGAGCCCGGGCACCAGCAAGGGCGCTGCGACCCCGTCCGGCAGGGTGATCTGCTGGTTGTCGCGCTGGCTGGGGAACACCGGAAACGCCGACTCCATCACGCTCAGCTCGTCGCAGTCGTACTGGCCGATCGGCATGCCCAGGGCGTCTTCGCTGGCCCCCTCGCCCAGGAAGGGGTCCAGAAAGCTGAACTGCCCGATGAACACGTTCATGTGGTGGGTGTTGTCGCTCACCAGGGTCTCGAGGGTGTCCGTCCACAGCAGGGTCTCGCCGTCGACGGGCTCCATGCGAACGATGGTGCAGACGTCGCGCTCTTCATAGGCCCCGACCTCCAATGGCTCGGTCACGATCTGGTAGCCGGACGCCGGAGGCGCGAGGGTGACGGTGAGATCGAGCAGCCCGGGCTCCGAGCTGTCGGGGGCACAGGACAAGAGGAGGAGCACCATGGCGCCAGCATAGATCTCGGGTCTGGTTGAGCGGGGTGAGGGGCACTGATCGAGTGCGGTGTCATCGGTCGGACATTGACGACCCCCCCCCCCCGCGGGCTACCCCTGAACCCGCCCGGCAGCTGGACTTGGCGGGCTTGAACCGGGAGCCCGCAATGGCCTGCAACAGCAAGACCGCCTCATTCCTCTGGACCACGATCTTCGCCGACTCGACTACCCTGGTCTTCATCCCCTGCACGCCCTGGATGCGTCCGCGAGCGTTAAGTCGGTCCGCATCAGCTGGGAGATGCGCGGCCTGACGGGTACCCTGGAGGCCACCCCACGGATGGAGTGGGCAAACGTGGAAAATACGCCGGTGGCTCAGAAGAACATCGGACTCGTGCAGACCGGTGACGGCTACTTCTACGACGACTTCATCGTGGTCGACAACGACCTCAAGGGGGACCAGCTGGTGCGGTTCGGCTTCCACGTGAAGAACGGCGCCGCAGCGCTGGCGGTGGCTCGGGTGTCTGGGCGGGTGGAGCTCCGGGACTTCTAGTGCTGGCGCCGCACGAACCCGACTTTGCGACCTGGGCCCGGGGCATACCGGGATCCACGGGGTCCGCCCAGGCGGTGGATCAGGTGGCTGCGCCGGAGCCGGGAGAAATCGGCACGGCCACGGCGGTGCCTCCCGCGAGGACCGGCATCTGGATCAACATCCACGCGGACCCCCAGGTCGAGCCGGCCGACGAGTTCGATCGGATGAAGGCCCTGGTGGAGAAGGCGGACAGCACGAATCATCTGCTCACGCTCCTGCTTTCTGCGCCCTGGCTGGAGTTCTTTCTGGACTCGGAGTCGGCCCGAGGGGAGTTGACCGAGTGGATCGGCCACGGTCACATGATCGGGTTTCACCACCACGACGTGACCCACACCTTCGGCACGAATTGGGACGGCTACCACAGCATCCCCGTGCTGGAGTGCATCGAGCACCAGGGCTGGCTGGCGTGCCAGGGAACCCAGGTCTGGTCGCCAGCGGGCTTTGTGTCCGAACCGCCGCCGCCCGTGAGCGACGCCTACGCGTTGTTGGAGGAGCTACGGCAGGTGATCGACCTGGAGACCTTCGGTCCGGACAGCCTGTTCGACAACCGGTTCAACAGCTTTGCATCAAGCCAGGGTACCGATCCTGACTACAAGCAGCTGGAGTGGCAGCCTGAGGTGCTGTACTCACAGGGCGCGCAGGGTGATGTCTGCCCTTGTGTGACGGATCCGGACGCGAACGGCATCGAGGCGCTCTCCTCCCCCCGGGCGGCCACCTACAACGGTGTCGAGGTGCGGGAGATCAGTGGTAGGCACTTGAATGTCGGAAGTACTGGCGGGATCACGGTGCAGAACGTCTTTCGGGAACTCGATCTCGCCCAGCCAGGAGAGTTCGTTGGAGTCACGGTCCACGCCTGGGAGTACCGCGACACGGACTACAACGATCCATCACAGGCTTCGACCGACCAGACCACAATCGACAGCCTTCTGGACGCCCTAGCAGCAGTCAAACTGAGAGCCAGGCTCATGCAAGAGATTCTGGACTCAGAACCGCTGTGTGAGCGTGTCTGCTGAACATGCCGACGCTTGTTTCGCTCATGGGCGTGCTGACTCCCCTTGCCTGCCAAGGCGTCCACTCGTCAGACACGGGGGTCGTGACTACCGCCCAACAAGACTCTGGCTCGCCGATCCACGACTCCGAGACGGCCACAGACTCCGATTCCGACACGGGAACGGCAGATGACAGTGGGACCGCAACCGCAGGGGATTCGGGCACCGGGACTGGCACGCAGCCCACGCCAGGCCCAACAATCGACGCTTTCGCATTCGCCGTCCTCCTTGGCGAGGTAGCGAGTGGGGAGGCCGGGTTCAGCGTAGAGGCCGCCGGCGACTTTGACGGTGACGGGTCCACGGAGGTCGTGGTCGGTGCCCCTCAAGACAGCTCTGTCGAGGTTACGCAAGGAAGCGCCTACATAGTTCGGACGGACCTCGCGGGTAGCCACACGATTTCTGCCAGCGGAACAACCATCGAAGGGGATGGAAGTGGCGCCCAGTCCGGCTGGGAAGTCACCGGCCTTGGAGACACCAACGGCGACGGTCTCGACGACATCCTTGTGGGCGGCAAGGTGGCCAGCGACGGCTACATTGTCTGCGGCTCCCCGACCCCCCCCACTTCTGTGGACGACGCCTGTGGCGTCCTCACCAACCGCATCCAGGACTACCTGGGACGAGCCGCGTCCCGCACCGGAGACGTGAACGGGGATGGCCTGGCCGACCTCCTCATGGGCGCACCTGCGACCGACGCCGTCGACACTCGCGAGGGCGCCGCCTACCTCTTCCACGCCCCCTTCAGCGGCGAGCGGGGCACTGACGAAGCCCACGCCACATTCCTGAACGACACGATCCTCGAGTTCGCCGGATGGTCTGTCTCGGGGGACGGCGACATCAACGGGGACGGACACCAGGACTTCGTGATCGGCGCCCCTGGGGTCCTGTACGAGAGTGGTGTCGCCGGCGGGGTCTACCTCTTCCACGGGCCGGTCACCGGGACCCACTGGACCGCCGATGCCAGCGAGCGCAACCGCACGTCCTTTGGCGACGGTCAGACCGTCTCGTTGACGTCGGACCTGAACGGCGACGGCTATGCCGACCTGATCATCGGCACCGCAGTTCGGACCTACGAGATCGATCCCGTGGTGATGGTCTACTCCGGCTCAGCCACCGCTAGCGCCCTGTCCACGGGACTTCCAGACGGAAAGATCTACGACCCCAACGTCAACGGGGGCTACGTCTACGAAGGCGTGGGTCTTGGTGACCACGACCTGGACGGCGACGACGAGCTGGGCGTCGCCGACGGTGGCTGGGTCGGCGATCCCTTCTTCCAGGTGTTCCACGGGCCCATCGTCGGCACGCTGGACTTCACCGATGCTGTCGTGAGCCTGGAGCCGGAGTCGCCGACCTACGGGCTGGATGCGACCGCTGCCAAGACCGAGGACCTGGACGGCGACGGCATCGAGGACGTGATCGTGGGTGTGCCGGAGCTCGACCTGGGCGCGGAAGACGGTGGCGGGGTGTACCTGCTGTCCGGGGCGGCGCTTTGACTGTCCTGAACCAAGGCCCGCCGCCCGCCGAGCCTACTCCCCGACCACCTCCAGCGCCGGGTTCAGCGTGTACGTGCCCGTCAGCTCCGCGCTCGCCAGCACGTGGCCCTCCATCGCGGCCAGGGCATCGCTGCGCTCGAAGGGCCGACCGATGGACTCCAGGGCCAGGCTGGTCACGTCCAGGGCGTAGACCGTGAACACGTAGTGGTGGAGGATCTCGTCATTCCAGGGCGGGCAGGGCCCGTCGTAGCCGCCGTACTCCCCGCCCATGTCGGCGTCTCCGGCAAACCACTTGGTGTAGTCGTTCAGGCCTCGCACCCCGTGGTCGGTGGCGCCGGACTCCTTGCCGCCAGCCGTCACGCCGCTGCTGTCGACGCCCTCGTCCAGGGACCGCACATCGCCGGGAATATCGACCAGCACCCAGTGGGTGAAGTCGACCCGGGGCAGGTCGGCGGACACGGTCTTGCCCTCCTGGTTCACGTCATCGCCCACGCTGGGCACGTCGGGGTCGTGGGCGATGACGGCAAAGGACTGGGTGCCGTCGGGCACACCGGACCAGCTCAGCTGGGGGCTGGTGTTGGTGCCCAGGGTCACGTGGCCCTCCTCCGCGGGGATGCAGAAGGCGTAGGCCGGCGGGATGAGCGCACCCTGCTCCAGGGAGCTGCTGGCCACGAAGAACGGGGCCTTGGCCTCGGCAGGACCCGCAGGCTCGGCCTCGACGGCGGGGGCCGGCTCGGCCGCAGGCTCCGGGGTGGTGTCCTTGGGGCCGCAGGCGACCAGCAACAACGCAGTAATAGACAGGGGCAGCTTCATGGGGACCTCCGTGGCGCGACGGAGGCTACCAGAGCGCGCCTGCGAGGTAGGCTGGGCCATGCTCAGCGCTCTGTTCCTCCTCACCAGCTGCGGCTCGGACCCCAGCGTGACCGTCACCTCTCGGGCCCACCCGGAAGCACCCGCGCCGAAGTCCCTGTCCGGGGCCCTGGCCAAGGAATTCCAGCGCCCGATCCTGCGCTGCTACACCGAAGCCCTGGCCACCCAGGACGACCTGGCGGGCAAGGTCTCGGTGTCCGTCTACGGCTCCCACGGCATCCTCAAGCAGACCGCCGACGGCGACGCGCCCCCCGCACTGATCGCCTGCGCCCAGGCACCGCTCCAAGACGGCAAGCGCATGCGGCGCTTCGGCGACGGGCCGGTCGAGGTGGGGTTTGTGATCGACGTGGTGTTCGCGCCCTAGTCTGTCTCGGAAGTTCGTGAGGTGATCGCGCAGCCATCGCCGCGGCTGGTGGTCTGCTTGAGCGGCCGGTGTGGCCGAGTCACAGCAACGCGAGAGCGGGCCGCCAGCCGCGGCGAGGGCAAGTGAGCGCCCACGAACTTCCGAGACAGGGGACTAGCTAGCTCAGCCCCGCCCCAGCGCCTTCAGCACCTCTTCTTCCACCATGTCCGCCAGGGCTTGCTGCTCCCCCGTCGGCGGCGACGGTCCCTGGGACACCACCCGCAGCACCGAGAACCCCGCCGCGGGCGCGATGCCGCTCGGTTGAGGGTTCCCGCAGCCTCCGCAGGTGGTGCACACATCCGGCAGACCCGCGGTGGGCGTGTCGGCCTGGGCCACCGCGGCCGGGGGGCCGCCGTAGCGCTTGAGGCCCATCGACCGCAGGGCGACGGCTTCGTCGGCGGGCAGGGTCTTGACGTGGCCCATGTCCCGGGCGGACTTGGTGATCAGCGCGGTGTGCTCGACGATCTCCAGGCGGCAGAAGGCCTCGAGCAGCGACGTGCCCAGGCACACCGCCCCGTGACGGTCCATCAGGATGGCGTCGTGGTCGACGATGTAGGGCGCGATCTTGTCGGCCAGGTCCTGGGTGCCGGTGGTCTCGTAGGGCACGGTCGGCACCGAGCCCAGGGTCAGCACGACCTCGGGCAGCACGCAGTTCGCCATGGTCTGGTTGGCGATGGTGAACGCGATGGCCAGCGGCGGGTGGGCGTGCACGACCGCCATGCAGTCCGGCCGCTCCTTGTAGCAGGTCAGGTGCATGGCCATCTCGCTGGTCGGCTGTCCGCGCCCGCGGACCTTGCGACCCTGCATGTCGATGACCACCAGGTCGTCCCGGGTCAGGAAGCCCTTGTGACATCCGGCCTGGGTGCACAGGATGTGCCCGTCGTCCATGCGGGCGGAGAGGTTGCCGTCCAGCGCCACCAGCAGGTTGCGCTGGTAGCAGAGGTGGCTGAACCGCACCAGCTGATCGGCGAGCTCCCGCTCAGAGGGCATCGGGTGCTCCCGTCAACCGTCCGAGCCCGTCGGATCCGACGGCTCGGGCAGGGTGAAGGCGTCGCCAGAGGATTCCGGCTCGCTCAGGGCCTCGAGGTGCTGGGCGCTGATGGTCTCGCCCAGGGGCTCACCGTCCTCGATCCGGGCCAGCTGGTTGCGCAGTGCCAGCACATTGTGGTCGATCCGGGCCAGCTGGATGGCCGTGCAGCGCAGCATGGCCCGCAGGAAGTGCACGCCAAAGGGGTCTCCGGCACCGACCACCTTCCAGAAGTCCGCGCGGCCCATCGCCACGACCAGGGACTCGGCCTGGGCCATGACGGTGGCGGTCGCGGGCAGGCCATCCAGCAGCGACACCAGCCCGAACCACTCCCCCACCGGGATGGGGCTGGTGAGCACGCGCTCGGCCTTGCCGGGCACTTTCTTGTGCACGTCGATCTGGCCCTCGAGCAGCAGGAAGGCCCCAGGCGAGCGTCGGCCCTCGTGGATCAGCACGTCGCCGGACATGAACCGCACGGCGTCCAGGTACTGGGCGAGCTCGTCGCGTTCGTCGGCGGACAGCACCGTCAGGCTGCTCACGCCGTCGAGCATGCGGGGGTCGACCACTAGACTTCCCAGCCCAGCGAGTCGACGTAGATCTGTCGCTCGTCGCCACGGGCCAGCTGGGCGACCAGGTTCGCGCCCTCGCCCACCGCGGCCCGGAAGCGGCGACAGAGA
>Ga0209992_10000481_pt1 | contig 53509 bp, 61 predicted proteins | sample 2SBtaG_2_FD_182564 | JGI IMG/M metagenome (GOLD analysis project Ga0209992, IMG submission 182564) | Deep subsurface microbial communities from Kolumbo volcano to uncover new lineages of life (NeLLi) - 2SBTROV12_ACTIVE470 metaG (SPAdes)... | ecosystem: Environmental > Aquatic > Marine >... | reverse complement strand
TAATTGATGCAATTTTAGATGCATTAAAAATGCGAAAACCACATCAAGGGTTCTTTTCAAGGCTAGAATTCAAAGGAATGCCAATTTCAAAAAGAATCATCAAGCCACTAATTGAAGAAGGTAAAGTTTCGTGGTATGATGACCCCAGATTACCAACACTAGAGGCTCTAAGAAGAAGAGGAATCAAACCTGAGGCAATAAGAAAATTCATCATGTCATTAGGATTAACCAAAGCAAATACACTAGCCCCATTTGATGCACTTGAGGCATTTAACAGAAAATTTGTAGATCCAGATAGCATTAGATTATTCATGGTACAAAATGTAAAAAAATTATCAGTGAAAAATTTATCAAAATCATCAGTTGAAATTCCAAATCATCCAATTAATGATCTAGGAAAAAGAAAAATCGAAGTTGACGGTAATTTTTTCATTTCTGGTGAAGATGTAAAAAATATCAAAGAAGGTTCACAAATTAGACTTTTAGGATTAGGAAATATTTTGATCACAAAAATAGATGAAGAGATTGAAGGAGAATTTGTAGAAGGAGAGCATACAAACATTACAAAAATTCAATGGGTATCTCAGAAAACTGCACATCAAATTAAAATGATAATCCCTAGAGTTTTGTTTAATGATGATGAATTCAATGAAAATAGTTTAGATGAATCAGACGTTTATACAGAACCATATTACCTACAATTAAAAGAAGGAGAAGAAATTCAATTTGTTAGATTTGGATACTGTAGAAAAGATTCACAAAATCAAGCAATTTTTACACACAAGTGATAGAAAATGAAAATAGCAAGAATTACAGATGGGGATAATGAAACATATGGTTTTATCAAAGGTGATAAAATTGCAACAAAAGATGAGATTACTTATCTAACTGGAATTCCAATTCCACAAAATGTCAAAGATTTTCTTTTTGATGGATGGTATGAAGAGATAATCGATAAAATTAAAGATTTAACTTACAAAGATGATATTTCAAAATACAAATTATTATCACCAATTCCAAATCCAAATAAAATAATCTGTTTAGCTTTCAATTATGTGGACCATGCAGAAGAGCAAGGACTGCAAGCTCCTGAAGATCCAGCAATCGTAATAAAGCCACGAACTGCACTTAATGGAACAGAATCAGATATCGTATGCCCAGATTTTGTGACTCAATTAGATTATGAGGTAGAATTAGCCATAATAATTGGTAAAAAATGTAAAAACATCAGTACTAATGATGCATCAAATGCAATATTTGGATACATGGTGTTCCATGATGTTTCAGCAAGAGATATTCAATTCAAAGACAAACAATTCACAAGAGGTAAGAGTTTTGATTCATTTGCTCCATGTGGACCATGGATTACAACAAAAGATGAGATTAATGATGCTCAAAATTTAAAATTAACAACAAAGGTTAACGGAGAATTAAGACAAAACTCATCTACAAATAATATGTTTATTAAAATCCCAGAAATTATTTCAAAAATTTCCAAAGTGATGACTTTGGAAAAAGGAGATATAATTTCTACAGGAACACCAGCTGGAGTGATGCTAAACAAACCAAATGCTGTATTTTTAAAAGATGGTGATAAAGTAGAAATGGAAATTGAAAAACTAGGAAGATTAACTAATACAATTAAAGTTGTAAAATCAGATTAAATTAAAATTTTTTTCATCAGATGGAATGAAATTTTCTGTTCTAAGGTATCAAATAATGGCAATTTTTCTTTAGTTAAGATTTGTATTCGTTCATAATTTTTATCAATAGCATAATCTTGTAAATAAGAAAAAATAGATAATGAAGATTTTTGAGACTCAGAAAATAATGTTACAATTAGAGTTTTTTCAAAATGTTCTGAATCAGTTAAAATTGCAAGTGAAATTTTACCATCCACATCTGATTTGATAATTTTTTCATTTTCACAAAGTGAAGACAAAGTAGAATCATCAATTAAAAACCATCTCCAAGATTTAACAAAATGAGAATATTTTTGGAGGTTTAGAGTTTTTTCAATAGTGACATCATGATTTGAATTTTTTTTAGGTAAAAGAGAGTAAAAATTCCAGGTTTGAGAAATGAAATAATCTAAGGATTTAGCCATAAAAAGTGATGATGAATTTGTAGTATCAATTAACATATATGAAAATGGAATATTTTTTTTTCTCCCAATAGATTCAGCGTATTTTACTAATTTTGTTGCAATTTTTTGTCTCCTAAAAGTTGGATTAATTCTAATTCCTTCAATCCAAAGTTGATCTGTAGAAAAAAATGCATGACATATTCCAACAGGGTTTTCTTTTTCAAATACTAGTAAATTTTCTTCAGATAACCAAAAATCCCAAACATGTTCAATATAATCACCCCAAGAAAAGGTATTTTTACAAAATTTCAATACGGCAAGTTTGTCTTCAGAATTTGCTTCTCTGATCATCTTAGTATACATAAAAATAAAAGAAATAATCAGATAAAACTACAGTGGGAAAAATCATAGTAGGAAAAACAGCAGATATTCCTCCAGGGAAAATGATCAAAGCATCAATTGATGGAAGAGATATTTTAGTTGCAAACATTGATTCAAATTTTTATGCTACTGATGATTCTTGTACTCATTCAGGTTCTAGTTTATCCGAAGGAAAATTAGACGGTTGTATAATCACATGTGGTTGGCATAAAGCAGAATTTGATTGTAAAACTGGAAATCTAGTAAAATTCCCAGCTAAAATTAGAAATTTAGGATCCTATAATGTAACAGTTGAATCAGAAAATGTGTTTGTAGAGATGTAACTATATACTGCTATTTTTTAAGAAAGTGTGTTAAAATGGCTGACGAAGCACAAAATAAGGAATCTATGAAAGAAGCAATTGAGACACTAAACCAAATTACTTCAAGTAATTCTACCCCTAAAACAATAAAAAAATCAATAACAGATTTAGTTGCAGATTTGAATAATCCAGAATATTCACTTTCAGTTCGAGCTGCTAATACAATCAGTCTACTAGATGATGTGACACAAGATCCAAACATGCCATCATATGTTAGAACACAATTATGGCAAGCAGTTTCAAAATTAGAAAGTATAAGAGAATAAATCCTCGATAGGAAAAGAAATACTATTGAAAATCGAAGAATATCTAAAAACACTTCCTGAAAATCTGATTACTGGTGAAGATGTTCAATTACCAGAAAAATCTTTTAGAGAAATTTTCAAGTTTATAGAATTAGGAAAAGAAGATGTTTTTTATCATTTGGGATGTAATAATGAAAGAGGAATTGAAATAGCAGTTAAAGAATTCAATGTAAAAAAAGCCATAGGGATTGATAAAAATTCTGAAAAAATTCAAATTTCAAAAAAAAATCTAGAGAAAAAGAAAATTGATGGAAAATTTATTTGTGAAAATATAAAAGAATCAGATTTATCAGAAGCAACAGTGATTTTTTTCTGGTTTACAGATGAAGAAACAATTGATCAAATGATGAACAAATTTGAAAGTTTGAAAGAAGGGACAAAAATAATTACCATTTGGAGTCCGTTACAGGATTGTTTTCCAGATAAAGTAAATTTTCCATACATCATAAACAAAGTTCCATTCAAAAAAGCTCAAAATTTACAAGAGCAATTGTTAGCAATTTTTGGTGTCAAATGTGTGGATTTTGTAACAGCATGGGAATTTGCTGAAAGATATACAAAATCTATTGGTTCTCCAGAAATTAAAAATGATCGATTTTTAACAATCATACAAACGTTGATGATTTGGATTAATGCGAAAAAACTGGGCGTAGTATGTGGGGATGAAATTCCAGAATCAATTCAGACATATATCAAAATCATGAAAATGAATTTTGATATAGATTTTGAACACATGTTAAAAGAATAATCAATGTAATCCTTTTATTTTGTTTTCACATTTTCAAAATATGGATGCAAGGATACACATCAACGTTTCTGCAGTAGACTATGATAAAACAAGTAAAGCAGTTATTCAGCAATTATCATTATTGGAAGAAATGGTTCATAGTGAGGATAGTTTTACAATGACTGATTCAGAATTTGCATTTGGATGGCATTTTTTTGTTTTAAGCGTGAATAAATCACTGGTTCAAAAACTATCTGAAATGATGGGTCTAGATTTTGAGAAATTAAAGGGTAAAAATACAGAGAAAAAATTTCTAACATGGTTAACAAATCATTTAGAAGGAAAATCACCTCGATTCAAAATTGCCATTAAAGAAGAGATGGAATCAAGTAAATTTGGAATTTTTTAAAAATAATTCATTGTCTGAGAAAAATTTGTCGGTTTAGAAAGGATATAATAAAATTGAAATATTTTTTAAGGATACAAAATTTGAAGGAACATGGATGACTATAAAGGATTTTTAGAAATTCTAATGATGTCAAACAAAAAAGTCCGATTTGGAGCAATTTGTAATTTAGAAGGAGAATTGTTATTTCAAAAACGACGTGAGGACATTAGATCATTGTTCTCATTAGAAGAAACAAAAGAACAACTTAGTAGTACAATAGAATCTTGGAAATCAAGATCAGAGATTAAAGAAAAAATTGGAAAGCCATTGTATTCAATTACATCTTATGAAAAAATAAAAAGAATGACTATACCTATTGACGATGCACATTTACTTTTTATCAGTATGGATAATGATGGAAAAGAAGTTGAAAAATTCAAGAATATCAGTATTAAAAATATTTCAGCATTGTTAGAAAATGATCCTACAAAATAATTACATTTAACACCAACAATTAAGATAATTTTTAAAAATAAAGTGGGCCCTCGAGGGGAATCGAACTCCTGTCCGAGGATCCACAATCCTCTATACTAACCACTGTACTACGAGGGCCACAAAATAGAAAAATCAAGTATCCTGTAATAATCTTTGAGTTCTAACTTGAGATTATACTGTAGATTTATTATTGACTATGTAGAATTAACATTATGAGACTATGGTGGATTGCAATGGGGATTACAGTCGGACTATCATACATTGGCGCAAACTTTTTGATGCCATTCAAGTAGAGTCACAGATTTATGAATAATTTTCGTAACTAATCCTAACGATCGCTTTAAATTTGTTGAATTTGGTTATTTTTCGAATTGAAAAAAGGATTCATTTCTAAAAGATTACGTTCTAGTAGAAAAACCATAGAGAATCATGTAGAGAATAAAACGGAGATTATTCAAGCCAAAAAATTTGAATGGATCGATTTACAAAATCCAGATAGAGAAGAAATTGAAAAATTAGCAGAACAGTACAATTTCAATGCATTAAACGTAGAGGACTGTATGACAAAATTTGAACTTCCAAAATTTGATAGTTATGATGATCATTTTTTCGTAATTCTTCACTTTCCACCACTTTCTCAAAAAATAGGAATATCAAAAAATAGTCAATTATCAATATTCTTTGGAAAAGATTTCCTAGTAACAATTCATCAAGGAGATCTTAAACCATTGGTAGATTTAGTAGAAATTTGTAAGACTGGTTCAGATCAACAAAAAAAGGATAAATTATTAGAAAAATCATCAGGTGTTTTACTTCATGAGATAATTGATGCACTAGTAGACGATCTTTTGCATACATCTAGAAAAATTATTGCAAACTTAGATGAACTCGAAGAAAGAGTATTTGATGAAACAAAGCCAGTGGCAAGAAGTATTGCATTACTTAGAAGAGAAATTAATCGATTACGAAGAATTGTAAATCCATTAAAGAAATTTGTACTAGAAATTGCAAAAAATGTCAATAGATTTTCAGATAGAGGAGAAGAAGGGTTATCATTATACTTTGATGATGTAATTGATCACATTGACAAAGTAATTGAGACTTTGGAAGAATCAAGAGAAACTATGGAAATTTACAAAGATACAGATTTTGTATTAAGTACAGCAAAGACAAACAAAGTTTTGGGATTATTAACTATAATTTTCACATTAGCAATTCCTTCAACTGTAATCGGTACATTTTATGGGATGAATGTAAATTTACCAGGAGGAATTGAAGATAATCTAACTTTCTTTGGTTCTTATACAATGTTCATCATTGTGATTCTTGCATCATCAATTCCTGCAGTAATGATGTTTGCATATTTTAAAAAATTAGGCTGGATTAGTAAGTAATTCAAGAATTTCTAGTTTTAAAGATCTAAACTTTGATTTTTGATTAAAACGATTTAGAAGAATCAGTGTTTAATACATTATGAGATTAGATAAATACAAGGTAATTTTACATTATTCATGGGTAAAATTAGAATCAGAACTGGTAGGGGAACAGGAACTATAGAAGTTGATGATGATCCAAAAAAATGGTCTGGTGATGAATATAAAAAAATTCAGGCAGAAAGGAAAAAAGCAGCTGGAAATAGAATGGTTCATACAGGCAGAGGAACAGGTTCAAGGAAATTATCAGACATACCGGAGCCAAAATCAAGACCCTCAACAGAAGGAATGACTAGAATCACAGGCAGAGGAACAGGTTCAAGAAAGAGTAAAAACAAAGGCTCATAGAAGGATTTACCTCAATATTTTATTTTTAAAATATTTCTTAGATGATATTAACTAAAAAACAACATCTTAGATGTTAATATCAGAATTTTTAGCTTTTAATTTATCCCAATCTTTAAGAAAATTCTCTAGACCAATATTTGTTAATGGATGTTGCAACATTTTATCTAATACTGCAGGAGGTAAAGTTACTACATCTGCTCCAATCTTTGCAGCATCTACTACATGTACTGGATGACGAACACTAGCAACTAGTATTTCAGTTCCAAAATTATAATTTAAAAAAATTTCTTTAATTTCTTTGATTAAATACATTCCATTTTGACCTACATCATCTAATCTTCCAATAAATGGACTAACATATTTTGCACCAGATTTTGCAGCCAATAATGCTTGATTAGGAGAAAAAATTAGTGTAACATTTACAGGAATTCCTTCTGATGAAAGAGATTTGCATGCTTTCAAACCATCAGGAGTCATTGGGACTTTAACTACCACATTATCTCCATATTCACGAAGACGTTTACCTTCGGCAATCATTCCAGAAAAATCCGTACTAACAACTTCTAAACTTACATCACCTTTGATAATTTTTGTAATTTCCTCCATTGCACTTTTTGGATTTCCACCTTCTTTTGACATTAAAGATGGATTAGTAGTGATACCATCAAGTAAACCCATGTCATTAAATTTTTTAATAGATTCAAGATTTGCAGTGTCTAGGAAAATTTTCATAATTTTTTACTCCTAATTTCTTTGACTTGTTTTGCCATATTAAAAGATGTTATTCCATGTTTTTCTAAGAGTAAAGGAACTTCATTATCTCTAGCAGATTCGCCAAACATATCTTGTGCCCCAATTCTTTTAATTGGAACAGGATATGATTCAGAAACAGATTCGGCAACAGCTGATCCCATGCCTCCAATAATATTATGTTCTTCAGTAGTTACAATACATCCAGTTTCCCGTGCAGCTTTTTCTAGGATTTCATTGTCTATTGGTTTTATTGAAAAAATATCTAAAACCCTACAAGAGATTCCTTCTTTTTGTAATGATTCAGCTGCTTCTAAAGCCATTCGAACAGTTATTCCACAAGCTGCAATAGTGCAATCAGAGCCATCTCTTAATGTGATTCCTTTTCCAATTTTAAACTCCTGAGAATCAGAATGAACCAAAGGAGTTTTTGATCTTGCCATTCTCATGTAAAATGGTCCATAATCATTTGCCATTAAACGTGTTAATTTTGAAACAGCAATAGTATCAGCAGGAATAAAAACTCGAAAATTAGGAATTACTCTCATTATAGCAATGTCTTCAATTTGTTGATGTGAACCTCCATCAGGGCCAACAGATAATCCACCATGAGACACTACCAATTTTACATTAAGACCTTTTTTCCCTAAAGGTGAAGGATAAGCAATATTATTTCTGATTTGATCAACTGCTCTCCCTGGCAAAAATATTGCATAAGTACTTGCAAAAGAAATTTTTCCAGATATAGCTAATCCAGCAGAAACAGTCACAAGATTAGCTTCAGCAATACCAACATTGAAAAATCTATTTGGAAATTCTTTTCCAAAACTAGAAGTCTTTAACGAATCAGTAGTATCAGCTCCCAAAACAACGACATTTGGATTTTCATGTCCCACTTGAATCAAAGTTTTGGTATATTCTGAACGCATGTCAGTCATTATTGGTTCATTCAAATGTATCCAGCCTCCTTTGCAATTTTTTTAATTTGTTCTTGTTTTTCACCAATTACATGCAAACCAATCCATTTGTTTACTAAATCAGTTCCACCCAACTCATTTGCTTTATCAAGTAAAATACTTCGTCGAGATTTTAAAACTTCATCTCTAAATTCCCTAATTGCAATTCTGACATCTGATTGACCAATGATTGCACCGCCACCTACAAATGCTCTAGCACCATCTGCAAATATTGAACCAATATTTTCAAGATTTACTCCTCCATCAGCCTCAATATAACCTGAAAAATTATTCTCTTTTAGAATTGAATTTAATCTGTTCATTTTAGCATGTGTTTCTTCAATGTATTTTTGACCAGATTTTCCAGGGACTACAGACATTACAATTAATTGATCAAGTGAAGAAATGAATTTGTAAGACCATTCAGGTAATTCAGTATCAGGATTTATTGCAAAACCTATTCCAATTTGATTTTGTTTTAGTAGATCATGTATTTCACCAAAACTGGATTCATCAGTTACCTCAGCATGTACTGTAATAATATCACTGCCAGCATCAATGTAATCTTGAATATGTTTTACTGGATCATTTATCATAAGATGTGAATCAAATGGAATTACAGTCAAAGGTCTGAGTTCTTTGATTTTTGTATGATCAAATGTTTTGTTTGGAACAAATTGTCCATCCATTACATCTAGATGAATGTAATCAGATCTTCCTGCAACACATCTTTTAATTTCATTTTCTAAATTAGTCATATCACCCGCAATGATAGATGGCGCAATCATGAATTGTGAATCAAGTTCAAGGTTGATTATTGGAACTACATCAGAATCAGGAGCTTTTCCATGCCATTGGGGATTATCTTCCATATGTTCTAATGATTTTCCCTTTACTGTTCTTGAAATTATTATTGTAGGAACACCTTTTATCGAATTTGCTTTAGTTATTGCTGCATCAATTTGTTCAATTCTATGTCCATCAATTTCAATTACATTCCAACCAAATGATCTCCATTTATCACCAGTCTTCCAACGTGATGCATCTTTCCACATTTCAGAAAGATCATCACCTTCCAATTTTTCATCAAGTGGCATAATTCTTTCAGTGTAAGAATCTTGTTGGATAAAATTTCTATCAAGAAAAACTGTTAGATTATCAACCTTGTATTTTGAAGCAGTCATTGCAGCTTCCCAAATCTGACCCTCGTCAGATTCTCCATCTCCAATAATTGTGTAAACATGATAATCTTTAGAATCAATTTTTCCAGCTAGAGCAATTCCAACAGAATAAGATAATCCAGTACCCAGAGAGCCACCACAAAATTCAACACCAGGACATTTTAAATCAGGATGTCCTTGTAACTTGCTGCCAAATTTTCTTAGAGTTTCAAGTTCAGTAGATGGAAAATATCCTGCTACTGCCATATTTGAAAATAAACCAGGAGCTGCATGGCCCTTTGATAAAACTAATCTATCACGATCTTCCCATTGTGGGTTTTTAGGATCAAATTTCAAATGTTTGTAAAATAAACAACCTAAAATTTCTGCCATTGAAAAAGAGCCTCCAGGATGGCCAGATCCTGCAGTGTTTGTTGCCTTAATCACTAATTTACGAGCTCTGAGAATATTTTTTTTAATTTGATAATAATTCAGTCCCATCTGGATCGTTTACCCTGTATTTTTAATAAAAATCTATTTCTGAGAAAAATCAAACCATTCAAAATATGAAACTAAGTTCAAAAAAACAATTTTCTCAAAATTTTAAGAAATAAAGAATATCATTTTACAATAGTTTAATTACAGTAGATTTTCATCGATCTGCAGAAAGATATGTCATTCGATAGAGAAAGAGAAATGTTTGACGCAAAATGCGGAGATTGTGGAAATGATTGTCAAGTCCCATTCAAACCAAAAGAAGACAGACCTGTTTATTGCAGAGAATGCTTCCAAAATCACAAACCTGAACCAAGAAGAGGTGGAGGTAGATTTGGTGGAAATAGAGGGGGAGGTAGATTTGGCAGAAGAGACGATAGACCACGAGAAATGTTTGACGCAAAATGCGGAGATTGTGGAAATGATTGTCAAATCCCATTCAAACCAAAAGAAGACAGACCTGTTTATTGCAGAGAATGCTTCCAAAATCATAGATAAAACTAGTGAGTAATTTTTAAATCTCATTCTAGAATTTTATTAAATTTTTAAAATAGCAATAAACAAAGAACCTCTGGCACATACACCTAACAAAGCGGTTTTCTTTGTTCTTTGCTTGTTACTATCGAATTTGTGTTGATTTTACATCCAACATTCAAGGTAAAAATTTGAAATGTGATCATTTTGAGCTAACAATCGGATAAATATTTTTTTTATAATTTAATTTCATGAGTCATAATCATTTATGGAAAAACACAACTGATTACAAAACATGTCAAATTTGTGATGAAATACGTTTTGAAAAATAAGCATATTTTTTAAAAATTGTAATAAAAAATAGTACGTAGATTATTAGATTTTAGATTAAATTATCAAAATTAATTTTATTTCAAAAATAGAATTTAAGATGAATTAATGTCATTTTTGGAGAAATTTATCCAAATGAATTTTATATAATTTTAGTATGAAATGAAATAGTCGATATTATGAAAATTGAAGAAAAATTACCATTGATAGTTTTTGATAATCAATGTTACTTGTGTGGAAAATTCATAAAAATTGTAAATTTTTTTGCAAGGAATAAAATTCCAATTGTTGGTCATTATTCAAATTTTGGAGAAAAGATCAGAAATGAAATTTTAGATGAATCTGCATTAGACATGTTTTGGTTAATTGATAAAAAAACAGCATATGGAGGAAGGGCAGCAATTTTTCCATTAATAAAATCAATTCTATCAAATAAATCAAAAAAATCATCAATAATTGAAATCGATAATGATTGTCAACAATCCTGTAAAACTATCAAATCAGTTTTTTTAAGATCATTTAGTTTAATGACAAACAGTAAAAAAATTAGACTATAGAAAATCTAAATATGACTCAAAAAATTAGATATTCACATTGAAGGTAAAATCTGAAAATTCAGTAAAAAATACTCAACTTCTTTGTGGATTCGTATTAGAAAATTCAAACAAAGTTTTAGGATTAAAGAAATTTGATTCTAAAACTACAGCATCAATTAATCAATCACTAAAAGATATGGAAGGAAAATTAGGAAGATTAAGCATTATACCAATTCCAGGAAAAAAACCTGCTCAAAGAATTATCCTTGCAGGGATTGGAAAAAAGGAGAATCTTACAAATGATACAATTAGAAATGTTTCTGGAAAAATTGCACAAAAAGCCAGAGAAATGAAACTCAAAGAATTTTCTATTATTGTACCACCAAATGTTGTAATTGAACAGACATCATCAGTTTCTCAAATTATTGAAGGTTCTAAAATGGCACTATACAAATTTGATAAATTCAAAGCAGACAAGGTAGAAAAATCTCCAGATTTAACATTAATTATTTCTAAATCAAAGAAAATCTCACACAGTATCAAAACTTCTGAAATAATTGCAGATGGTGCAATATTTACAAAAAGTGTTGCAAATTTACCCCCTAACGAATGTACACCATCCACATTAGCAGATTTTGCCAAAGTTATTTCAAAAAAGAACAAAATGAAATGTAAAATCATTTCTAAACTTGAATTAAAAAAGAAAGGTTTTGGAGGAATTACAGCAGTAGGTAAAGGAAGTAAAAATGAACCAAAATTAATTGTATTAGAACATAATCGTGGAAAAATAAATGAAAAACCAATTGTTCTTGTTGGTAAAGCAGTTACTTTCGATACAGGTGGAATTTCATTAAAACCAGGTGCAGCAATGGATGAAATGAAATTTGATAAATGTGGTGGATGTACTGTTCTTGGAATAATGAAAACAGTTTCAGAATTAAAACTCCCAATCAATGTTATAGGAATTATTCCATCAGTGGAAAATATGCCAGGAGGTGAAGCGTATAGACCAGGAGACATTATAAAATTATTCAGTGGTAAAACTGCTGAAATTCTAAACACAGATGCAGAAGGTAGATTGATTTTAGCTGATGCGTTATCATATGGTGAAAAACATTATTCTCCTAAAGCCATTATTGATTTTGCAACTCTTACAGGAGCATGTATTATTGCGTTAGGAACAAATGTTGCAGCAATTGTATCAAATGATCAAAAATTGACAAATAAAATTAAAGAATCATCAGATAAAACAACTGAAGCAGTATGGGAACTACCATTAACTCAAGACTATATGGATATGATAAAATCTGAAGTTGCAGATATGAAAAATGTAGGTATTGGAAGAGCAGCTGGAACAATCACTGCTGCTGCATTCTTGAAAAATGCAATTGGAAACACACCATGGTTACATGTTGATATTGCAGGAGTTGCATGGACACAAACAGCTACCAAAGAAAAATCATACAATCCAAAAGGTGCAACAGGTTTTGGAGTCAGATTGGTTATTGAATATTTACAAAATCTAAAAAACTAGTAGCCTCTACTATTTCTATCAGGTTTTCCAACATTTGGATTTCTAAAACCATGTTTTTCCATCATATGATTTAAGAATCTAATATCATCAGAAAATGATTCACCACAAACAGTACAATTTTTCATTGAAATCATATCAATCCAAGTAAGTCAATATTAAAAGATTGATTGAAAATTAGAAATGCCAGCACCGTTGCTTCCCAAGAGCTCTCGCATCTTAGTAGCACAACAGCGACGTCAGGTTTGACTTCCAAGTTCGGAATGGGATTGGGTCGCACCCTAACGCTATGGCCGGCTTGAACATTGATGTAAAATTCTCATCTATTAACGTAACGCAGGATGAAAACGGGTTCAAAATAGGTATAAAACAAAGAAAATACCGAATTAGGACATGACCCATAGAGTCGCAGTATTAGATCAAGATCTATGTCAACCACAAAAATGTGGTTTGGAGTGCATAAAATATTGTCCAGTTAACAAATCAGGTGCAGAATGTGTTACGATAAATGAAGAATCAAAAAAGGCTCAGATTGATGAAGATATTTGTAATGGGTGTGGAATATGTGTCAAAGTATGTCCATTTGATGCAATCACAATTGTGAATTTAGCAAGTGAACTAGCTACAGATAAAATTCATCAATATGGACCAAATTCTTTTCGATTATACAAATTACCAACACCAAGAAAGGGAGAGGTGGTTGGACTATTAGGCAGAAATGGAATGGGTAAAAGTACAGTTGTAAACATTCTCTCTGGAAAACTAAAACCAAATCTTGGAAGATATGAAAATCCACCAGAGTGGAGTGAAATTTTTAAACATTATAGTGGTACTGAGTTAAAACAACATTTTGAAAAAATTGAGCAAAAACAAATTCGTGCTTCAATTAAACCACAACAAATTCATCATCTTGCAGAAGCATTCGATGGAACAGGAAATGAATTACTTGACAAATATGATGAGAGAGGAATAACAAGGGAATTAGTAAAAGAGTTAGGATTACAAAATTCCATGGAGCAAAGTTTGAAAGAACTTAGTGGGGGAGAACTACAAAGAATTGCAGTAGCTGCTGCTGCATCAAAAGATACCGAATTTTACTTTTTTGATGAACCTTCATCATACAACGATGTATTTCAAAGAACAGGAGTTGCAAGAGTAATACAAGGTTTAGCAAAAATTGGAAAAAGTGTAATGGTTGTAGAACATGATTTAACATTACTTGATTTTCTTAGTGATTATATCGAAGTATTGTATGGTGAACCAACAGCATATGGAATTGTTTCAAATATTTTATCAACAAAAATTGGAATTAATGTTTTCCTTGATGGATACCTTCCAAATGAAAATGTCAGATTTAGAGATAAGAAATTCTCTATGGATGTATCATCATCATCTACAGATATTTTTCAAGAAGGAAGTGATATTGTAAATTATCCAAAACTTGAAAAAAACTTTGATTCATTTTCAGTAACAATTGAGCCTGGAAAAGTACGTAAAGGTGAAGTTTTAGGCATAATGGGTGCAAATGCTCTTGGAAAAACCACCATGATGAAAATGATTGCAGGAGTCCAAAAACCAGATGTAGGTTCTATTGATAAAAAAATTAAGATTGCATACAAACCACAATATCTTCAAAATGATATTGATGTAGAAGTCATAGCACTTTTAGAAAAAGCAAACGGAGGCCCTATTGAAGGAAGTCAAGAAGAAGAACAAATTCTAGATCCGTTAAAAATTAGAAAATTGTATAATAAATCTGTAAAAAATCTTTCAGGTGGAGAGTTACAAAAAATTGCAGTTGCATCATGTTTAATTCAAAAAGTTGATTTGTATGCATTAGATGAACCATCAGCATTTCTAGATGTAGAAGACAGAATTGCAGTTGCAAAATTTTTACAAAAATTTGTTCGTTCTTTTGGAAAATCAGCAATTATAATTGATCATGACTTGCAGTTAATGGATTTAGTTTCAGATTCAATGATAATTTTCGAAGGGGAATCAGGAAAAGCAGGAACAGCTACATCACCAATGCCAAAACCTGAAGCAATGAATAGATTCCTAAAATCATTAGACATGTCTTTTAGAAGAGATGAAAAAAGTCTAAGACCAAGGGTAAATAAAATTGAAAGTAGATTGGATAAAGATCAAAAAACATCAGGAAATTTTTACTACAAACATTGACTCGAATGCTTAAGAAATCATTAGAAAGTGTGTTATCATCTGAAGAGAGCGATGAATTAATCTCAGCTTTTGATCAAATTGGAAATATCATTATAGTAAGAATTCCAGATTCGTTATTATCAAAAAAAAAGATCATTGGTGAAACCTTACTTGATGAAGTAAAAATTGTAAAAAGTGTTTTTTATCAATCATCAGCCGTAGAAGGAGATTTTCGTACCAGAAATCTTGAGATTATTGCAGGGGAAGACAATACAGAAACTCAATACAAAGAATTTGGATGTAGGTTTACAGTAGATGTTGAAAATGCATTTTTTTCACCCAGATTATCCACTGAAAGAGAAAGAATAGCCAATTTAATTCAAGATGGAGAAGTGATGACTAACATGTTTGCAGGAGTAGGAATGTTTTCAATTATGGCTGCTAAAAAAAAGAAATGCACGGTATATAGTCTGGATATCAACCCAATTGCATCAAAACTATGTGAAAAAAATATCAATCAAAACAAACTAGCTGGAAATGTGATTTCAATTAATGGTGATTCATCAGATATCATCAAAGAACAGCTAGAAAACAAATCAGATAGAACTTTGATGTTATTACCTGAAAGATCAGATGAATTTTTAGAATCAGCAATTCTAACTACAAAAAATAATGGAATAATTCATTATTATTCTCACATTCATGCAGATAAAAAATCAGATGCGGGAAAACTTTCAGAGGAACATTATCTTAGTGTAACTCCAGTGAAATCAGAAATTTTATCTTCAAAAATTGTTAGACCAGTTGGACCAAGATATTATCAAACAGTAGTTGATGTAAAAATTTCAAAATGAATTATTCATCAGATGTAATTGATGCAGGTGATGATTTTGTTGTTGCCATTACATAACCAATCCATGCTATTACTCCAAGAATTCCGCCTGCAATCATCAATACTGACAATTGTAATACAATAGGACTCCACTCTGAAAGCATTAACAAGTATGCATAAAGAAAGAATCCACCAATACAAAGTACAAAAATGGTAATACCCATTCCTTTACGTTTGTCCATGGCGGAGAACTTTTTGTGAGATATTTATTGGTTTGAACTAATCTAATTCAATTGCCATAAGGTATGCATCTTCACCATCTCGATAATATGCGTTTAATTGTTGCCTAATTACAAATCCAAGCTTCTCATACAATCTCACTGCATCATTATTACTACATCTTACCTCTAAGTAAAATTCATCACATTTTCTTAATTTTACACCATTGACAGATTCTTCAACAAGTGCATTTCCAATTCCCTTTTTTCTATATTCATCTAAAACTGCAATAGATACAACATGACCTTTTTTAACAAAACCCAATTTCTTAAAATTAGAAAAACCAAACTCAGTTTTACACATGATATAACCAACATGTTTTCCTCCAATTTCAGCAACAATGAATGCCTCAGGGAGTTCTGCCAATAAACACTCATAGAAATAATCAGAATAATGTTCAGGTAGTGTTTTTAGATTAATTTCCATAACTGAAATAAGATCGCTAGGTTCTGCTCTTCTTATATTACAATCACCTAACTGTCTCAAAATTACTTGCATGAAATACAATACAAGTCTCGATATTTAATTTTAAACCAAAAGACCATTTAATGGAGATTATAGTTGTACAAATTATGGTAGAATCACAAGAAGAAATAATTTCCATAGTTAATTCGATATTTGAGGTAAGTGATTTTAATAAAACAGAATTTTCATTAGAGTTTAAAATTGAGGATTTAAAATTCAAATCAAAGTTTGAAGATTTAGCAAGAAGGATGGAAAATATGAGTTTTGTGTGTAGATTAGAAGAGGTTAATGGGAGTAAGCAAATAACAATTCAAAAATTTACTCCAAAAAAACAAAGACGATGGCTTAGTACTTCTTGGACTCCAAGGATAATGTTTGCAGTTGTAATTTCCTTTGTAATGGTTGATGGGTATTACAGGACATCTGGAACAAACTCAATTGTAGATATTGGTGATCCTTTTGAAATGGCAATAATCTATACTCTATCATTACTGGGAATTTTAGGAGTACATGAGTTAGGACATATTATTGCAGCAAAAGCTCATGGTCTAAAAACATCTTGGCCTTATTTTATTCCAGGATTACCCGTAATTGGAATTCCAACATTTGGAGCATTCATCCAATCAAAAGGATTGACAATAAATCGAGAGATATTGTTTGATGTAGCAATTGCAGGACCTATTGCAGGGCTAGTCATTGCAGTAATTGTTTCAATTTATGGTGCATATACTGCTCCAATTTTAGATCCAACAATTGCCGAGGGATTATTTGCAGAACAGAGATTGATTGAATGGGACATGGGAGAATCATTGCTAATGTCTGCAAGTTTGGCAATGTTTGGAAAAGGAGGTTCAGGGCACGAAGTGATTATGACACCAGTATTATTTGCTGCATGGGTTGGGTTTTTAATTACATTTTTGAATTTACTTCCTGCTTGGCAATTAGATGGGGGACATATGGCAAGAACATTAGTTGGTCCAAAAATTCACAGATATGCTACTTTTGGTAGTATAGGTGTTTTAATTTTGTTAGACTATTTTGTAATGGCAATATTGATTCTTCTAATGAGTTATAGAAATCCTGGAGCAACACCTCTAGATGATGTTTCGCCACTTTCAAGAAATAGAAAACTGGTATATGTGGGAATTGTTATCTTGGCAATTTTATGTGCACCATTACCATCAGATCTAATACCAAGTTTCCTATCTTAGTAAAATTCTAGCACCATCTGAAACTACTGCAACTTTTTGTCGCGGTCCTTGAGTTTTTAAAATATAATCCATTGAATATTTTATTCCCTGCATAGAAATCATGTCAAGTTTTTTTGCATAAAATTCAGGAAGAATGGATACCAAACCAATTTGAAAATTCTTTTGTATTTCTGAGAGAAATAACAAATCCTCCATTCCGCTAATGTATTTTGTAGGATTTTTTAGTTGCTCCAGAGTTAATCTGTCCTCAATGTATTGTTGAATCGCCTCAGACCCTAAACCACCTTTACATTCAGCAACCAAAATACCTAATCCATCTTTTTTAATTGCATTTGAACAATCCCATAAAGAAGAAAGAGATGTCCCAAGTGAATCATTACTAGAATCCTTACCAGAACTAATGATCATTGTTTTATGTTGACCTACATCTTTGATAGAATTTGATTCCAAAATTTTGGTAGTGGATAATGTTTGAGAAGGGTGGCCAATAGAAAAATCAATTATCCCTTGGGAATTTGCAATTATTTCAATTCCTTGAATTTCAAAATTATCAGAGAATTTTTTTGCCTCTTGGAGGCTTTCTGGATATTGACCAGGTACCGGAAGATTTCCTTGTCTTTTTGCATATGCTGAAAGCATTGACTCTAAACCAAATTTTTTGATTAACCGAGTTGCAATGGTTTGATATCCAAATAAACCATCAAATTCCATTTCTCCCATAAACATAAGATTAGAGTTTGAGATTTCAATATCATCAAATTCGTTAATTGAACTTCCTTCAGGCAGCCCAGCTTTGACTAGGGGCAGAATCTTCTTATCAGTTAAAATTTTTGGGAAGGGTTTTGATTTTTGCTCACACAAAGTAAACAGAGATGAAATAATTTTTTGAATAGATTTTGAATTATGTAAAACAACTAATTCCATTGGTTTTGACAGATCAAGGGCTGAAAGTTTCTCATTAATTGCAGAATCATCCAAAATTTTGCCATCAGAGTCAATTTTTTGCTCTAAATTTTCAGCTCTAATATCTAAAACAACGTCTGTAATACCATAATTTAACCAAATTTCAGGCATAATTCATACACAATACAAACCAAAATAAATCCAGTGTAGTTAATTTTGGTATGGAATTTGTAAAAGAGTTTACAACATTTTTGTATCAAAAAGGCATAATCAAGTTTGGAGACTTTACACTTGCCAGTGGGAAAAAGAGCTCATACTATGTAGATTTGAGACTAGTTCCAAGCTACCCCCATGAATTTAGAAAAATGGTAAAATATCTTGAAAATGAAATCACACAGGATATCGGATTAGAAAAATTTGATTCGATTGTTTCAGTTCCAACAGGTGGTTTAGTAATAGCTTCTGCTTTGGCAATTGAAACAGTCAAACCTCTAATCTATGTTAGAAGTAAACCTAAAGATTATGGAACTTCAAAATCAGTTGAAGGAAAAATACATGATGAGATGAATGTAGTAATGATTGATGATGTTGCAACTACTGGTGGTTCAGTAGTTAATGCAATAAAATCCCTAAAAGAAGCAAATGTCTCAATTAATGATGCATATGTAATTGTAAACAGAATGGAAGGAGCAAATGAAGCATTAAAAGAATTAGGAGTAAAAATGCATTCAGTTCTAAATATTTTACAAATTACAGAGATTCTGTATGAGCAAAATCTAATTGATCAAGTGATTCTGGATAAAGTTAAAAATCAAATAAATAATTAAATTTCGGCAGCTCAGACAAATGCCTTCCAATCATCATTCAGATATAACTCTGATTCTTCATTGCAGCCATTGAAATTGATTGTTGCTTATTTTAAAACTAATTGAAAAGAAATGGGCCCGAAGGGCTTTGATCCCTTGGCTCACCGGTTATGAGCCGGTTACTCTACCAAGCTGAGTTACGGGCCCTAAGCAAATGAAATTTTTCTCAGGTATAAAATGTTATGAGATTAACAATATTCTTCAAAACAACTATCAAGTAACAAATTTTGTGCAGAAAGAGACTTGTCTGCAATTTCAATCAAGTTATTTGAATCAGTTGAAGAATTCTCTAAAACATGTTGCCAAGATGCAGCATGTCTAATGTCAGCTTCAGTATGGAGTTTGAAATATTCTGTTGATTCATGATTTGTCATGCCATAAAATTCTGCCAATCCATCAAGTTTTGTTTGACTAATTTTTGGAATCTCTTTTTCAAAGGCATACATTGCACATGCACCACCTTCAAAAGTATTCATCAAATTATTCAAATCTGAAACAGCTTTTTTGGTTTTAGGTAATCCTTCATAAGAAATTAATTCATCTTCATTAATTCCAAGTTCTCCTGCAAATGCAATCCATGGTTTAATGTGATCAGATTCTTCTTGCTGATTCTCAATTAATTCATCAACTACATTTTCTGGTGCTTTCTCAATTATTGGAGTCATAAAAGATGGAACAGACTTTACAAGTTGAAAGTATTCTTTGGAATAACCTGCTAAAGATTCCTGAGTCAATTTTCCATCAGACCAGGCTTGATAAAATGGGTGTTTTAGTAAACTTTGTTCTTCAATCATGTCATCGATTTTTTTAATTAAATTCATAATTCAACACCAAATTTGCCAATAAAAAAATCTTTGTTGTTTACAAAAGATTTTATGGTCATAAAAAATAATTTTCATGGGTTCCAGTGGTGTAGACCGGTCAAGCATTTTGCCCTTTCAAGGCAAAGATCCCGGGTTCAAATCCCGGCTGGAGCACCAAGATTTAATTACTAATAACAAAAATTTTTGCGTAGAACATTTTGGACAGGAAAAATATTGAAGTTAATCCATTACTTGAAACGTATGGTGAATATATTAAAAAAATAGATCAGGCTTTAGATAACGAACTTTCATTATACTCAGAATCAGAGTTCATTGAACCACTAAAATACTCTTTAGAAGGTGGAAAACGAATCAGACCAATTATTATGATTTTGGCAGCTGAGAGTGTTGGAAAAACTGATGACAATATATTTTCAGCATCTTGTGCTGTTGAATTTTTACACATGGAATCCATAATCCATGATGATATTATCGATAATGAAACTATGAGGAGGCAAAAAGATCCATTTCATATCAAATATGGATACAACACAAGTGTTCTAACGGGGGATTTTGTTTTAGGATTGATTCTTGCAATATGTTCCAAATTAGATAATGCCAGAATTACAAAAGATTTAGCCACTACTGCAATGCTAATGAGTGAAGGAGAAATGATTGAAACTAGATTAGAGAATAGTGATGATGTTACATTTGATGATTATCTTAAAGTGATTGAATATAAAACAGCAACCGCATTTGAGGTTGCAGCCAGAACAGGTGCAATTATTGCAAATGGAACTGAAGAACAAATTGATGCATTATCAAAATATGGGATAAATCTTGGGATAGCATATCAAATTAGAGACGATTTGTTTGATTGGAAAAATGAAGAAAAATTATTTAATATTTTAATCAAAAAGACATCAGATCCAAGAGATGTTTTTAATAAAATGGAAGGATTGTTAAAAGAATATGCTGAAAAAGCTAGAACAGCATTAAGAAAGATTCCAGATAGCGACGCAAAAAACAATCTTGAAAATTTAATAAAATTTACTTCGTTTAAGGCATAATTCCTAAACTAATCACTGGTGTTGCAAGTTCTACAAATTTGATTAGTGGTTCTGGATAAACACCAAATCCTACTAAGAATATTATTGATGCAATCATTACAGCAACAACTGATTTTGGTTCTTTTACTTTCTTTTCGGTTTCTCCTTCAAAGTACATTTTTCTTGTAATCCAACCATAGTAAGCAAGAGACAATGCACTGTTAAGAACACCTGCAATTGCAAGCCATGGTGCCCACCATAAAGCAGAGCTAGCATCTAATGCACCACCAAACAACATCAACTTACTCCAGAAACCTGAAAGTGGTGGAATTCCTGCTAATGCAAATAATGAAATTACTAAACCAAGTGCAGTGATAGGCATTCTTCTTCCAAGACCCTTTAATTTATCGATATGAGTAACAGCAAGAGTTGTAACAATTCCGGCAATTGCAATAAATGCAGCTCCCTTCATTACTGCATGGTTCATTATTTGATACAGAGATCCTTGTAAACCAAGTGAGCTATGTGGAGCTACTGCAAGACCAATCAGGATGTATCCAGCATGTGCAATACTAGAGTATGCAAGCATTCTTGAGAGATTCTTTTGCATGATTGCTGCAACATTTCCTATAGTCATAGTCATTACGGCAATTATTCCAAGAGCTAGCGTCCAATCAAGATGCAGTACTACCATTCCCAGAACTACAATTCTAATTGTTGCTGCAAATCCTGCCTTTTTTGTAGCTGCTGCAAGTAATGCAGTTATTGGAGCTGGTGCACCTTCATAAGTATCAGGTAGCCATTGATGGAATGGTACTAATCCCATCTTGAATCCAAATCCGGCAATAAACATTCCAACTGATAAAAGCGCAAGAGGTAACAAAGAAGGATCAAGTGTTGAATAGCCTTGTATCACTTCTCCAATATTTGTAGAGCCAGTTAATCCATATGAAAGTGAAATACCATAAACAATAATTGCAGAAGATAATGCACCAAACAAGAAATACTTTAGTGCTGCTTCATTTGAGCTTGGATTCTTTTTCATAAATCCAACCAAGACATATGTTGGAATACTCATTAATTCCCATGCAACAAACAACATTACCAAATCAGTAGAATATGCAACTAGAACCATACCAATTGTTGCAAGTAGAATTAGAGAATAGTATACTGCAGGGGAGTTATGTTTTCTCATATAATTAAACGAGCCAACAGTTGTAAACAATGCAACAATCAGCATTGCAATTGCAAAGAATCCACCAAATGCATCATCTACAATTACATCTTCAGAGAAAAGTGCAGAAGCTGCAACATTATCATTAATGAATTGATATCCAACATAACCCATTGATACAATTAATGCAGCAAATGCAATTACTGCATAAAATGAATTTGAACCATTTTCTTTTCTTGCTATACTAATTATTGGAAGAAGAATACCAACTGTTCCTAAAATTGCAATTATTACCAATGGGGTTGATGAAATTTCTAACATATCATAACACCTACATCAACAATATCAAAACTACGAATAGTAGTCCTGCTCCAAATACGAATAGATATGATTGTGAAACACCTGTTTGGGTTCCTTGTACAACTTTTGCACTCCATCCAACTGCTTTTTGCACTCCATCGTTCATACCGTAATCAATAGCTGTCTTTTCAAAGTATCGAAATACACCTCTTGCTAACCATAGTGGTGCTACAACAAAACACCAATAAATTATTGCATTAAGATACCATCTGTTTAAGAATAATTTGTGAATGGAATAAAAGAAAATATTTGAATTTACAAATCTGACAGGATCAACCCATCTGCCAATGTAGAAGATATAACCAAGTCCAATACCAGTAGCAAATGCAACTAGTGAAGAACCAAGGGCAACAGGATTAAGTCCTTGCAAGAATCCAGGCAGAATAGATGCTTCTGCTGCAACATGTTCACTATGAATTCCAAATGAATGTTCAAGATAGTCTGTGAACATGTGATGTAGTCCTTCTTCAGCAGATAATCCAATTAATCCAATTCCAATAGTTAGTACTGCAAGAATACCATATGGAATCCACATGGACAATGAAGCTTCATGAATATGATGTCCTTCCTCTTCCATCTTTTCAATATGTTTACTCTTCTTTCCAAAGAAGACCATTCCAATCATTCTTGTAGTGTAAAATGCAGTGATGACTGCAGTAAGAACTGCAATTGCATATAGTGGCAAAGCCCAATCATTTCCAGATGTATAAACAGCTGCAAAGATTGCATCTTTACTCCAGAATCCTGTTGTGATAAATGGGGCACCCATTAATCCAAGACCTGCAGCCCACATGAATACATAAGTTTTCTTCATCTGTTTTTTCAGACCACCCATGTCTGACATGAACCGTGAACCAACAATATGCAACAATGAACCTGCTGCCATGAATAATGATGCCTTAAACATTGCATGAGAAATTAAATGGAAAAATCCTGCAGTATAACCATCAACGTATTGATGTGATAATCCTGCTACACCCAATGCCATCATCATATAACCAATTTGAGAACCAGTAGAATATGCAAGAACTTTCTTAATTTCACCATTAACCATTCCTTGTGTTGCCAACAGCAGTGCAGTAATTGCACCAACCCAAGCAACAATCTCAAAGAATTGATCAGCCATAATTCCTGCAGCACCTAATGCAAACACAAGTGGACCAATTCTTGCAACTAAAAATACTCCTGCTTTTACCATGGTTGCTGCATGGATTAATGCAGAAACAGCAGTAGGACCAGTCATTGCTTCTAACAACCATTCGTTTAATGGGAATTGTGCAGATTTTCCCATCGCACCACCAAAGAGTAAAACAAATGCTGGGACAAGTAATCCCTGAGCATTCATTGCAATTGCCCATTCATGATTACCCATTAATTCTTTAAAGCCAAATGTACCTGCAAACAAAAATATCAAAAGCATTCCTGCAATCATCATTACATCACCTACTTTGGTCATGATGAATGCCTTCATACCAGCATGTGTTGGTGAATAGTAATCTAACATTCCAAGAACAGTTCGTCCTTCAGTACCAACATGATCTTTCTTTTTATCACGATACCAAAAGCTGATCAACGCATAAGACGCAAGTCCTACACCTTCCCATCCAAAGAATACTTGAAGTAAGTTATCAGATAATACAATTAATTGCATTGAACCAATAAAGAACATCATCCAGAACCAGAATCTTGCAATGTCTTTATCGCCTTTCATGTATCCTGTACTGTAAATCATAATGAGGAATGAAATCCAACCAACAACATTTGCCATGATAATTGAGAGAGGATCTGCCAAGACTCCACCTTTAAGTCCAAGAGATTCTATCCACATAATTTGATGATGTAGTTCATGAGCTTCTAAAGCCGTAGGAATCATAGTTGCTGCAGATAAAGCACTCATCAATGCAAATGCAACTGCAACATAACCTGTTGCATGTTTTGATAATTTTCCAATTCCTGGAATAATCATAGCTGCTGCAAATGGTAAAATCCAAACTAACCAAGCACTAAGAGTTCCAACTTCAAATGGCAATCCAATAGATTCAGTTGCCATAATCTAAACTCCCAACACTCCATTCATGTACGGAATAATTGTTTTGTAAAATATGTCAGGATAAATTCCGACAACAATAGAGAATCCAGCCAACACCATCATAGGAGCTGTCATGTACCAACTACCTTCTTTCACTTTTTCAAGATGTTCAGGAGTTTTTCCAAAGAATACACGCTTTAACATCCACAACAAGTATGACATTGTAAGTGCAGTTGCTACAAGACCTAAACCAAATGTAACTGCTCTAAGTGTAGAACCTTCTTCAATTGCAGTTTCTAGTGCACCATAAAATAGAACCCATTCTCCCATGAAACCACTTGTTGGTGGAACGCCCATAATTGTCAATGCCCCAATTACTGCACATACTGCAGTTATTGGCATCTTTCCTGCTAGACCTCCAAGTTTTGAAATACTTCTAGTTCCAACTTTAACGATAATAATTCCAGCCATCATGAAGAGAATACCTTTTCCAATTGCGTGAGTTACATACATCATCTCAGCACCAGCTAAACCTAGTGCAGACATTGAACCTATTCCAAACAAAAGGTAACCCATTTGACTTATACTAGAATAAGCAAGTAATCGTTTCAAATCATCTTGCATCAGTGCCATTGCACCACCATAAATCATTGTTACAAGACCCCAGATATGGAACCATATCGCAAGGTCTGCAAACGTTGAAGGTAAGAATTCAACAATTAATCTAAAGATACCATAAGCACCAATTCCAATCATTGCTGGTGACAAAAGGGCACTGATTGGAGTAGGTGCAGAGCCGTGAACATATGGAAGCCAAATATGGAACATAAAGACTGCCAATTTTACTCCAAGACCAATCGCAATAGCAATTGCAGAAATCATTACAATGTCTTGAGGTATTTCAGACTCTTTGATATCAGCAAAGTCAAAGCTTCCTATTGTGAGACCTATCATCAAAAATCCTAATAGTAAAACAACGGCACCAGCATGTGTCCAAAATAAGAACATTAAACCAATTTTTCTTCTTGGACCATCTCCCCAAAGTGCAACAAGGAAGAAACCAGGGATCAACATGACCTCAAAGAAAATATAAAATTCAATCAGATTAGTTGAAAGAACAGTTCCAAGCATACCCATTGCAAAGACAAGATAAAGTGCAAAGTACAATCCTGATTTTGCATTTACATAATTTGAAAGAGAGGATGATTCAACTACAGCAGTTTGTCCACTGTTTGATGAATTGATATTTTGTTCTTCTTCATATTGCTCATGGAATTTGTGAAGCATGTATGGTTTTGAGTAAAGTACCAAGATTGTAGATAGAACATAAATCATTATTGCAAATGGAGATGCCAAACCATCTAACAAGAAACCAAATTCACCAAACTGGGTAGTCCATGGATAATGTTCTTCTACTGTTCCAGAAAGTGCAGCATTTACTACAAGAATTGTAGTATAAAGTAAAATTGCAAATGTAAACCACATTGCAGGATTAGGACCTGCTTTTCTTCCAATGATATATGCTACTGGAGATAATAACAGTGGCAGGAAGACTGCCTGCAATAATGCATATTCCATTATCCTTTCAAACTCCTAAAGTCTGCAATATCGACATTTTGATACATACGATATGCTACAATAATTAATGATAATCCTACTGCAACTTCAGCTGCTGCAATTGCAATTGAGAATAATGCCAAAGTTTGACCTCCACTGTCAGGTATGAATCTACCAAATGCAACAAGATTAAGATTGGCAGCATTGATGATAATTTCTACTGCAAATAACATTCGAATAAAATTACGTTTTACGGCAAGGCCATAAATTCCTATACCTAACAAGGCAACAGATACTAATGTAAAATCAACTAGTTCGTTGGTCATTCTCCACATCCTCTCTTTTTGCCAATACAAGTGCTCCAGTTACAGAACCTGCTAAGATTAACCCCATCAAAATCAATGCAGGCCAATAATAGGTTACAAAGTCAATACCAATATCTCTAAAATTAACTTGAGGTTCATCAGTAGTCATTGTCTTAATTCCTGAATCTAAGAAAACAGCTCCTAATGATACCATAACTACAAGCATTAATCCAATACCTGCAAACTTTCTTCTTTTGTCTTCAATTTTTTTGAAGATAAGTTCTCTTTTTACCAACATGACAGTAAACAAAATTAAAACAGCAATAGAACCAACATAAACTGCTAATTGGAATAATGCAACAAAAGGTGCATCTAGTAAAAAGAAAAATCCTGCAATTCCACCAAGAGTTCCCATCAAAGCAATAGAACCATAAACTAATGATCTTAATTCAAGTGCAGCAATTGCAGAACCAATTGTAATTACAGTTAATGCTAAAAATGCTACATCAGCCATGTGTTGCACCTCTATCTGTAATTTGGATTTCACTATCCTGTGCAACGTATGGTTTTACTTGTAATTGTGCAGGAGTATAGATTAATCCTTCTTTAGAAAATGAAGAAAGTTCGTAATCATTAGTCATGTATAATGCATAAAATGGACATGCATCAACACATAATCCACAAAAAACACATTTACCATAATCAATTTGAGGCATTATAGATTTCTTGTTTTGTTTTTGTTCTTCTGGAACTTTTACCATTGCAATTGCTTCAGCAACTCCCTCACATGCAATTGAGCATAATTGACATCCAGTACAATGATCATGAAATAACATGTGACGTCCTTTCAATCCAGCAATACCAACACCTGTAGATGGATCAAACTGATAACCATCACCTACAAACTTTAGTTTCTCTTCAGGATATCGAAGAGTAAATCGTTTAATTGCAAGATGTTTAATTCCAGAGTTTAATGCTCGGATAATACCTGTAGCAGTTCCCATTATTGTAATCCTCCTGGTCCCAAGACTCCAGCGTAAAGCAAGCCTAGTGCAATAAAGATGTTAACGAATGCAAGTCCAATTAATTTTGTCCAACCAAGACTCAGCAACATATCAATTCTAATTCTTGGGAAAACACCTCTTGGTAACAAAATAAAGAAGATAACTCCAACTGTTTTAAGTACAAACCAAAGTGTACCATTAAGCATCTCTTGTGAAAATACTGGTAATCCAGGAATATTTAGTGTAACTGGACCCATTGTAATTCCATTAGAAATAATTTCAGCTGGGAATGGTGGGACAATCATAGGACCATTCCAACCACCAAGAAACAATACAACAAACAAAGCTGCAAATGCATAAAGTTTCAGATAAGTTCCTAATTGTACAAGACCATACATCATTCCAGATAATTCAGTTAACCAACCAGCTACAATTTCACTTTCAGCTTCTGGTAAATCAAATGGAATTCTTTCTAATTCTGCAAGCATCGTAATAAAAAACACAATTGCACCAACTGGCAAAAATATTATCCATGGGAAATTAGATTGACTTGCAGCAATTTCAGATAAGTTAAGTGAACCAGTTAAGATTACAACTCCTAACAGAGACAAAATTAATGGAATTTCAAATGAAACCATTTGGAATAATGCTCTAATTCCTCCAATGAATGGGAATTTACTGTTTGCAGACCATGCTGAAAGAATTGTAATGATTGGAAAGAAACCAATTACTGCAAATACTCCCAGTAATCCCAAATCAACATCTGCAACTACCCAACCCGGAGCAACTGGAATTAATGCAACAAAAGATGCTGCAGCTGCTACAAAAATTACTGGTGCTGCCCAGAAAATAGGTTTGTCTGCTTTTGCAGGAATGATAATTTCTTTTGAAATCAATTTTAATCCATCTCCCATTAATTGTAAAATACCTTCAACTTTACCACAATAGAAAGGTCCAACTCTTAATTGTAATTTTGCTAACATCTTTCTTTCAACAAAAATTGTTCCAGCAGCCAATAATGCTGCAAAACCAAATCCCGGGAATGCCATTACCTTAAACATATCAGTTTCCATGAATGATTGAATAATTGGTAAAGTTCGTGAAGGATCTGCTATCCAAGTAAGTGCGAGAAATGGTGTAAGTAATTCACCATTAATGACAGGCATTTCAATTGCAAACAAAATCATGAAAACAGCAGGAATTCCAATGAGATTTAAAATCAAAATTATCCAAAATACATTATCAAGTAATGATTTGATAAATTCACTTAGTTTGAATTTTGGTGCAATTACGGACATTTACCTATCTGCCTCCACAGGCCAATAATTCAAACTCCAATAAACTGATGGCATGTTTCCAAGTTTTTCTCCTTTGAGAAGATATGGTAATGCAATTAGGTTTCTAAAAGAAGGAACACTTAGTTTCAATCGGTATGGTTCGGGTTTACCATCTGAGACAACATAACATCCCAAAGAACCTCTACCAGATTCTACACGTTTGTATACTGTTTGATCTCCTTTTCCTTTTGGATTTGGTTTTAGTTTTACTCTAACAGAACCAGACTTTGGCATTTTTTGTAATGCTTGTCTAATAATATTACAACTCTCCAACATGTCAAGCCATGGAATTTTAGATCTTGCATATGAGTCACCTTCTTTCATTACGTTAGTATGAATGTCTAACTCATCATAAGCATCATAGGGCTCTTTCTTTCTAAGATCATAATCAATACCGCTTGCACGAAGAACAGAGCCTGTAGTTCCAAGTCTAATTGCATCTTGTCTTGATAAAACACCTGTATCTCTAGTTCTTGCAATCAAAATTGGGTTGTCATAAAATACTGCAGAATATTCTTTGATACGTTTTTCAAAATAATTTACTTGACGTAAACAAACATCTTCAAAGTTTGGGGGCAAATCATTTCTAACTCCACCTGGAACAAAATGTGCATGTGTAACTCTTGCACCAGTCATTTTTTCCATAAGATCAATTAAAAATTCACGATCACCTGCAGGCCACATAAACATTGTAGAGTGACCTAAGAATATTCCATAAATAGCAAGCCAATACATGATGTAAATACATCTGTTAAGTTCTGATGCAATCACTCGAACATATTTTGCACGTTCAGGAACTTCAATGCCAAGAATTTCTTCAACTCCCAAAACATACGGATAAAGAACATTACATGAATCATGAATTACTGGTCTTTCTAAATGAGGAATGTTTAAGATATAATTTCTATACTCTGCCATTTTTTCTTCACCACGATGAACATAACCAGGATCTGGATCACATGCAACAATATAGTCACCATCAATTTGAACAACAATTCTCATGTGGCCAGAACCAGGATGTTGTGGTCCAACATTGAGAGTCATTATTCTCTCATCAACTTTTTGGAGTGCTAATCCTGGCATAATTTCAGTCATCTCATCTTCCTTTTAGTGCAAAGTCCTTTCTAAGTGGAGGTAAATCTGCCCAATCTTCTGGCAATAATAGTCTACGATTATCAGGATGACCTTCAAAGAAAACACCAAACATTTCAAAAATTTCTCTTTCGTGAAATTCTACACTATAAAAAATATTTCTTAGACTAGGAAGTTTAGTAGAGTCACTTCCAGGAATTGGATCTTCTTCTCGTTGAGCTCGAGTAGCCAAAACAAGAATTTGGCGTGCCAAAGAAGAATCAGAATAAGAACCTAAATGATAAACTACTTCAATTTCTTTTTCTTGTGGATAGTCTACGCCTGAAACAGATTCCACATGATCAAAATTTAGTTCATCACGAATAAATTCTGCAACTTCAAGAACATTTTCACGACTTACATTAATTCGAACTCTATCTTCTTTAACAAAGGCAATTTCAATTTTATCATCAAATTTTTCAGCAATTTTATCAGATAATCCCTTCTCAAATACAGGTAATTCTACAGGGATTTCTTCTGGTTTTTTTACTACAGGCTTTGCTGCAGGTTTAGTGGTTACGGGTTTCTCTGCAGGCTTTGCATCTGTTGCAGGTTTTTCAGAATCAGAACTCATTATACAAACTTCCTAGCTTTCATTCTCTTGATTTTTTCTTGAAGTAACATACATCCTTGAATTAAAGTTTCAGGTCTTGGCGGACAACCTGGCACATATACATCAACAGGAATAATTCCATCAATTCCTGGAAGAACATTGTATGAATCAAAATATAATCCACCAGTAATTGCACAAGCCCCCATTGCAATTACATATTTTGGTTCAGGCATTTGATCATAAACTAATCTAAGTCGTGGTGCCATTTTTCTTGTAATAGTTCCTTGAACAACAACTAAATCACATTGACGAAGGGAACCAAATGCTTCAATAATTCCAAATCGTTCAACATCATATCTTGGACTTGATGCTGCACCAAATTCCACACTACAACAAGCAGTTTCAATATGAACAGGCCACAAAGACCAAATTCTACCCCAATTAATTGCATAACCTAATGGTTTGTCAATTGCTTTTTCTAAAATATCTCCTAATTTTCCTACAAAGACATTTGCATTTTCTGGCGTAACTAAATCTTTAAGCAATTTTATCCCCTCTCCTCGTAAATATCATTTACATAAATAACTACCAAATTCTTCTTCTCCCTGATTGATACAATGCAAATGCCATTGCACCAAACATTATTGCTAAAAATCCCATCATAGGTAAAGTTGCACTCTTTGGAAGTTCTAAAATTGAACTTCCCCAAGCATACAAGAAAATCGCCATGACATCAAATACAACAAACATCAAAATGTAAGGATAATACTGCATCATAAAATGAGTTCTTCCTTCACCAGATGGAACTTGACCACATTCCATTGGTAAAAATTTCACAGGGTTACTTCGTTTTCTAGGTGAAATCATTCTTGATATTACTAATGCAGGTGCCATTGCAGCTACCGCAAAGCCAAACATCAATACAACGGTACTGTAATTGCCCGCTAATTCCCCGACCAATTTAGCTTTTGTCGCTAATTTTTGTATAAAAAGGTATGCGTCCTCTTTTGGATCTAATTTCAAAAAAACCTATTTTTCTAAAGTACTTTATAGAACATTGACAAAAATCGTCCATGACATCTAATATTGGAGATATAGCTCCTGGATTTGAACTTCCAGATACCGATCTAAAATTACGGACTTTGGAAGAATTCAAAGGAGGAAAAATAGTATTATCATTCATAGTAGCTGCAAGTTCTCCAGTGTGTGAAACAGAATTATGTACACTAAGAGATTCTTGGCAAGAAATATCAGATATGGGTGCAAAAATTATTGCAATCAGTAATGATGGCCCATTTGCAAATAAAGCATTTGCAGAAAAACATAACTTCAATTTTCCATTATTGGGGGATTACACCAGTAAAACTATTCAAGATTATGATATCTTGATGAAAGATTTACTTCACATCAAAGATTACAATGCAGCAAAACGTTCTGTCTTTATAATTATGGAAGATGGAAAAATTGGTTACAAGTGGGTTTCAGAAGATCCTCTAAAAGAACCAAACTATGAAGAGATTAAAAATTTCCTAAAATAGGAAAATTTCTTTTTTATTCTATTTCTGCAATAACATCGCCTTTAGCAACGGTTGCAGTTTCTTTTACTTTGATGGTTTTCACAACTCCATCTTTATGTGCTTTAATTGCAACTTGCATTTTCATAGATTCTAAAGTACAAACAACATCACCTTTCTTAATATTATCACCTTCAGATGCTGCAATGGATACAACCTTTCCAGGAATCTGACTCTTTAAACCAAGTTGAGCATTACCGCTTCCACCGCCACCAGAATTTTTGTAAACAATTTTATCAAAATGAGTATTAAGATTAAGTGTGATTGGGACATTATCAATTACTAAATTCATTTCATTAGTTGATTGTTCAAGATATTTTGCTCTGTGATAATGTTGATCTAAAATAAATTCAATTCCTTTTGAGTCCATCTTTAAAATTTTTAATTGGTGTTCATTTTCATTGATTTTAATTGTATAATCATTGTTTCCAAAATTTTCTACTATTTTTCCTTCAAATGATTTTTCAATATCTTGAATTTTATAATCCATTTATCATCAATCCAGTTTATTTTTCCAGTTAGAATTTGTTCCAACAGTGTTTTGTACACGACTCTTAAAGTATTCAGAGTGAATAATTGCAGCAGCTAAAGCGGCTTCACTTTTGTCTTCTTTTTCTTTCTTAAGATCTGCAGTTAATTTTTCAATCATATCATATCGTTTAAGAAAATCAGTGGAAAGATCACCATTCTTGTATTCATCTGAATTTAGAATTGTTTTGTACAAAGGAATTGATGTCTCTACTCCTTGAATGTAAAAATCATTTAATGCTGAAAGCATTCTAGTTCTAGATTCTTCAAAAGTTTGTCCCCATGTGACAAGTTTTGCCATAAGTGAATCATAAAATGGAGATACAGTACATCCAGGATATAGATAGGTATCACATCGTACACTTGGTCCTGCAGGAATTGTAACATCTGGAACCGGTCCAGTTGATGGAGCAAAGTCCAAGAATGTATCTTCAGCATTAATTCTACATTCTATTGCATAACCATTCATCTTCAAATCACTTTGTTTGAATGAGATTGGTTCGCCATTTGCAATATCTAATTGTAATTTAACCAAATCTAATCCAGAAACAAATTCTGTGATAGGATGTTCGACTTGTAATCTAGCATTAATTTCAATAAAATAGAATTCACCATTATCAGCCCTTAAGAATTCAGCAGTACCCAAATTAGTATATCCAACTGCATCTGCGGCATTACAAACAATTTCACCGACACGAGATCTTGTTTCTTCATCAACAATTGGTGAAGGAGTTTGTTCGATTAATTTTTGATTACGTCTTTGGATCGAACATTCTCTTTCAAAAATATGAACAGTGTTTCCATGAGTATCTCGTGCAAATTGATATTCAATGTGTCTTGTTTTCTCTAAGAATTTTTCTACAAGAATTGCTGATTTTCCAACAGCTGCGATAGATTCACCAGTAACTGATTCATAGCCTTCACGTAATTCTTTATCATTTGTAACTATTCTAATTCCACGACCGCCACCACCATAAACTGATTTTAACATTACAGGATAACCAATATCGTTTGCAATTCTTGCTGCATCATCAGCATCTTTTACTAAATCAGGACTTCCAGGTACAGTTGGAACTTTAGCTTTTAACATTGCATCCTTACATCTCATTTTATCACCACATAGATTCATAGAATCAGCAGTTGGACCAATGAAAGTAATTTTATTTTTTTCACACAATCTTGCAAAATCATCATTTTCAGAAAGAAAACCGTAACCAGGATGAACAGCATCAGTACCAGAAGATAACATTACATCAAGGATTTTTTCTTGATTAAGATAGGATTTAGCAGGAGCAGCTTCACCAATATGATAAGCTTCAGTTGCCTGTTTTACATGCATAGAGTTTGTATCTTCATCAGAATAAACTGCAACTGTTTTAATTCCAAGTGCCTTACAAGTTCTAATTACACGTAAAGCAATTTCTCCTCTATTTGCAATCAGTACTTTTTCAATCATATTAAATCACAGATTGATGTTTCCATGTTTTCTAGGTAGTTGTGTTGCTCTTTTGTTTGCAAGCATTTCAAGTGCTTTAATTAACATAGGTCTTGTTTCAGCAGGATCAATTACATTATCAACAGTCCCATGAGAAGCTGCAACATAGGGGTTTTCAAATTTATCAGCAAATTCATCGATTAATTGTTTTTTAAGACCTTCAGCATCTTCTGATTCTTTAAGATCTTTACGATACATAATTTTGACAGCTGCTTCTCCACCTAATACAGCACATCTAGCAGTAGGCCAGGCATAATTTACATCAGTTCTCAAATTTTTACTTCCCATTGCAATGTATGCACCACCATATGCTTTTCCAATTACCAAAGTAATTCGTGGAACTGTAGCTTCACAATATGCATAGAGTAGTTTACTTCCATGTCTAATGATACCATTATGTTCTTGATTAGAACCTGGCATGTAACCGGGAGTATCAACTAAAGTAATTATGGAAATATTAAATGAGTCACAAAATCTAATGAAACGTGCTGCTTTATTTGAAGAATCAATATCAAGTGCACCTGCAAGATGCATTGGGTTATTTGCAATAATTCCAACAACTTTTCCATTCATACGTCCAAAACCTACAACAACATTTGGTGCAAACAATTCATGGACTTCAAAAAATTCATGATTATCAACAATCGAATTAATAATTTCTTTCATGTCATAAGGTTGTAAAGGATTTTCTGGAATAATATTTATCAAATTATGATCTAACCTATTAGGATCATCATCAGTTTTTGTAACTGGTGGTTCTTCAGTATTATTTTGTGGAAGAAATGAAATTAATTTTTTGATATAATCCATACAATCGTATTCATTTTCTGCAACAAAATGTGCAACTCCACTTTTTGTACCATGAGTCATAGCTCCACCAAGATCATCAAATGAAATTTCCTCACCTAAAACAGTCTTTACAACATCAGGTCCTGTTACAAACATGGTTCCTACTTTTTCCACCATAATTACAAAATCAGTCATTGCTGGAGAATAAACAGAACCACCTGCTGAAGGACCAATACTTGCAGTAATTTGTGGTATTACTCCAGAGGCTAATTGATTATGATAAAAAATATCTGCAAATCCATCAAGACTCATAATTCCTTCTTGAATTCTAGCACCACCAGAATCCATAATACCAATTATTGGACATCCAGTTTTTACTGCATGATCCATTAGTTTAGTAATTTTTTTAGCACCCATTTGACTAAGGGTTCCACCAAGAACTGTGAAATCATAAGCAAAAACAAAAATTTGTCTTCCATTTACATTTCCATAACCACCAACAACACCATCTGTGAAAAATTTCTTCTTTTGCATATCATATTCATGATAATGATGTGTAACTAGTGGATCAATTTCAGTAAAAGTACCTTCATCAAGTAAAAGATCTACTCTTTCACGTGCAGTTAACTTGCCCTTCTCATGTTGAGCTTTAATTCTATCTTGTCCTCCTCCTTGTAACGCTGTTTTGTTATTTTTAGAAGACTTTTCAATCTTTTCAGAATGCATAACAGTAATCTAAAGCATAAGGGTTTCCTATATTAATTTAATTTGAAGATTCAAAATTTTACAATAATTGATGGATCATTGATTATTTTTGAATTTTAGGAGTTAAGAATTGGAAATTTCTTGTTAACAAATTTTTGATAGGAACTAAAAGCATCATTTTCCTCACTGCATTTCTTACAAATACATAATTGAGACACATTTGGAATATCACAATTTTCTTGAAATTCACATTGAGAACAACCTGCAGGAGATCCACATACTATACATTGTAATTCATTAATTTGTGCACATTTCTCATGTTTCACCCCTAATCCTTTAGCCCATAATCCTATTTCATTTACATTGATTTTTTCATTACATACAATACAAGTTCCCGGAAATTTCATCGGTATTTTTCTCCAGCTCATTGTATGAATTCCATCTCCTTTTCAATTACATCTCCAAATGTTTCTTGTAACTCTAATTCCAATGTTTTATTTTTGATACAAAACAAAACATATGGAAAACAAAGTGTAATGAATGCACTAGATGACAAATGTAATTTTTTTGCCATTACAGATGAAATGGATTTAATTTTTGCACCATCCCAACGAATTCTATTTAGTAAAGGCCATGAAAGATTGTATTTTGTATATCTAATCCTGTCATCATTTTTATATAATTTAATTAAAATATCATTAAGGTATCTTAATAATCTCCAATTTTGGGTTTTCATTATTTTTCCAAATATCATATCAGCTTCAGAAATAATTTGTAAATATTTTGCAAGTGTTAAATTGTCTAAATCACTTGTAATAATACTAGAATAAAATGCATTTATTTTTTCTCTAGGATCAATTTGTATTGAATACAAAACACTTCTTGCTTCTTCAATTGAGTTTGCTTTAAAGAATGCATTAATTCCATCTTCAACATTAATTTTTTCAAAAGAGTTTTCTGTTTGAGGATTAAATCCCGTAACAAAGGATTGTGCTAAATTAATCATAGAACGAATATCTCCACGAGATTTATCAATAACTTTAATCATAGAACCAGGACTAAGTGTCACATTTTCTTTTTTTAAAATATTTTCAAGATAAACTCGTAATAATCTAGGAGGAATTTTTTTAAATGAAATTGTTTTTACAACTTTTTTTATATTTTTCATTTTCTCCAAAGTATCATCATTTGCAGCAATTACAATTGGTACTGTAGGTTCTTTCAAAATATCAACTAGTGCAGCTGCACCACCATAATCCCCTCTACCATGAATTCCATCCACCTCATCGACAAAAATCATTGGAGTTCCTAAAACACTCACATTTCCTAAAACAGGCGTAAGAATTTCATTTATTCTCGATTTGCTTCTTACATCACTAGCATTTAGTCCAATCATATCATAACCAAATTGTTTTGCGACAAGATATGCCATGGTTGTTTTCCCGATTCCAGGTGGTCCGACTAAAAGAAGTGGTTTTGTTCCTTTTTTCCATTTTGCAAACCATTCCATTATTGCTGAACGAGATTCTTCATTGCCAACCATATCAGAAATAATCTGAGGCCGATATTTTTCAGACCACATCAATTTTATCACTTAGGAAGTTTAGTTTGAAATTCTGACCATTTGTTTAACTTTTGTAATTTATTAAACCAATATTGATTATAATGTTCTACGGTCAAGAATAAAAATTCTAAAAATTCTTTATGAGAAAATCCTTCAGGAAGTAAATCAAGAGTGAGACGGGCATCGTGTAAATACAAATTACTTTTCTCCAAAGTTACATCAAATCCTTTTTTGACATCATTTGCTAACAAAGAATAGTACAAAGGCCAAGAAGGGATTTTAACAAATCCATTTTTAATTGAATCTTCAATCTCATTTCCACATCCAACGCCTTCAGCAGCTCGTGCCATACCCAAATAGAAAATTTCACCTAAAGGTCTCTCTGCCAATGCCATGTTTCTACCAGCAGTACCCATTACTGCACGATATTTTTTGTAAGACAAAGTCATTTCTTCTTCAGTGATTTCAGTTGGTTTAGATTTTAATTTCTCATCAAGATATTGTCCTATTCTAGCATCTTTGAATCCTTCTTCAAATTCTTTTAAAACTAGTTCTCCACCTTTTGAAATTTTATCTCGAGCTAATTTCAAAATATATGGATTCATCAATTTGTAATCATCAAGATAATCTAAATCCTCATCTTTGTCAACAATTCTATCCATTGGTTCACTAAGGTCAATTGCTAAAATATGTCCCTCAACAATATCTTGTTTTAATTGAGGATCATTTCTTCCAGAATAATCTGCAGCAGCGTCAAACAATCCATTAAAAACAGGAAAAGTCATTTTTACAAAATTGGAGTTTAAAATTCTAAGAACTCTATCTTTTAAGACATCAGGGCTTTCAAGTTTTGATTTTATAGGCTCAATTTCAGAAGCATTTAAGATAATTTCAGTTGATCCTACTTCGTCACCAAATGCCTGCTGAGTTGCGTTAGGATTTGTGTCTGATTTTATTTCATTAAGAAGACCTTGTGCAAATCTATCAGTGAAATTTGGAAATTCATTTTCTGTTTCTTCTTTATATTTTTTAAATAACTTGTAACCTTTTGATTTGAATAAACCTTGTTTGATTATTTGTTTACCAGGTTTTGTGCTCATTAATGCTTCTTTACTAACAACCGATTGATCTTTACCACTCACAAACATAATTTCCTTTATTGTTATTTATGCTTTCAAACAATTTTTTTCACTTAAATTACGATGATTTTAAAAAAAATCATAATGGAAATAATAGAAATTCTTCGTGAAGCTTCAAATAAAATTTTTGAAAATGTAAAAGATCTTGCAGGAACTGAACAGGCAGCAGGTGATTTTGGCAGAGGTGCAGGAGGAGATATTTCTAGAAATATAGACATTGTTGCTGAAAAAACTGTAATTGATTATCTAAAAGAAATTAATTTTGATTGTGTTATTTTAGGAGAAGAATGTGGAAGAGTAGAATTATCAGATAACCCAAAAGGATTTGTCATAATGGATGCAATAGATGGTTCTGCGAATGCAGTTCGTGGAGTTCCTTTTTTCTGTAGTTCATTAGCATTTGCAACTGAAGATAAACTTAGTTCAGTTACAGATGGAGTGATTACAAATCTAACAAATGGTGAAATGTATTGGGCTTCAAAAAACAAGGGTTCATTTTTCAACGATAAACAAATCAAAGTTCATGATAAAGATCCAATTTACAAAATTGTCGGTATCAATACATCAGGTGCATCAATAGAATTAATGGAACGATTACATCCTATTTTTGAAAACAATGGACATACAAGACACTTTGGTGCTAATGCACTAGAAATGGCATTATTTGCAAGAGGGTTAATGGATATTTTTATTGATTTAAGAGATAAAATCAGAATTCAGGATATTGCTGCAGGTTATCTAATTGTAAAAGAAGCAGGAGGATTACTTTTAGATGCAGATTTGAATCCTCTTGATGCAGATCTTAGTTATTCTACAAGGGTTTCTTTTATTGCAGCTGCAAATCAAAAAATTCTTGATGAAATTATCTCACAAATTAATTAACATAGATCCTAATAGAAAACTGGTTTTAGTGATAAATTTTCATTAAATTTGATACTTTAAGATCATTACAGAATTTTTTGACCGTTTTATAACAGAAATATATTTAACCAAAGTCACAAAAAAACTTCTTGTATGGTAACTGAAACAAAGGCTAAAGTTGTCTACAGAGAATTACTAAAAGAAGATCTTGTAGTTATACGCTTAGTTCCAGATACAGGTATGCCAGAATATGAAACAGGACAGTTTCTAACTATTGGACTTCCAATTCCAGCAGAAAAAAAAATTGTTAGACGTGCATATTCAATAGCATCACATGCAGAAAATAGAGATTATTTTGAATTTGTAATTAGATGGGTAAGAAAACCACTTCCGGGTCGTGTTACAACAGAATTATTCTACACAAGTGTAGGTGATGAAGTATATCTTGGAGATCCTAGTGGAACTGCATTACAAATTAGTGATACATTACCAAATGGTGAAAAAGACAATAGACGAGTTATCTGTGTTGGTGGTGGAACTGGATTAGCACCATTTATTGCATTTGCAAAACATTTCCATGATACAAATGATAAAAGGGAAGTAGTAGTTTTACATGGTGCAAGTTATGTTGATGAATTAAGTTACAAACGATTATTGACAGATTTAGAATTAGAAAGTGAAAAAGTAGGACGAGATAAGTGGAATTTTAGATATAGAGCTGCAATCAGTAGACCAAAAGAATTCTTTAACAGAACATGGAATGGCCATGTAGGTAGAGTAGAATCATTTTTCAAGGCTGATAAAAAGACAGGTTTATCACCAGTTGAAGAGATGGTTGGTGAAGAAATTACTCCAGAAAATTCCATCATATACATTTGTGGATATCAAGGTACTATTGATGGGGTAATAGATTCTCTAGGTCCAAAAGGTTTCGTAACTGAACATGAAAAGAAAACAGATGGAAGTTTTGGAATCAAGTATGAGTCATATGGATAATAAATTAGAGTAAATATTTCATTTCAAAAAAATTTGTTGTGCAGATTGAACATGCATGTTGATTTTTATATCTAATGTGTTTTTTTAATAATATGGCAGAACTCAAGTGTAGAGATTATGGTTTTGAATGTGACTTTATTGCAAATGGGGAAATGGAAGAAGTTATTGAAAACTTTAGAAATCATACTGATGAAGAACATGGAATTGACTATTCTAAAGAAGCCATTATGCAATTCCTCTTAAGAAAACAAGGATTATAATATTTTCAAGCGTCGAAACGGGTCATTCTTATCGATAAAACTGGTAGCTCTTTTTCTATAATTTTTTCAACTGCCGGAACAATACCAACTCTAGATTTTACACTTTCTTCATAGATTTCAAAAATTTGATCTCTAAACAATAATTTGATTCCCGGAAGTGCAGTAATACCTTCATCAACAGTTCTAGGATCTGATAAATCTAAAATCAAAGTACCTTTTTTCTTTTCTTCCATTACCAATCTTATTCTCTCATATGTAATCAAGAAATAATCTGATGTAGTTGCAACTAAAATTATATCATATTTATCAAAACCAGACAATACATCTTCAAAGCTTACAGGATTACCATTCAAAATTGTTGTAAATCCTGTGGCTCTTTCAAGAGATCTACTAGTAACATCAAAAGATATTCCTTTTTTATTCAATGATTTTGCAACCATGGCAGCAGATTCACCTGTTCCAATGAGCAATACTTTTTTCTTTGAATCTAATCCTGCTTTTTCATCTACAAGTTTTAACGCAACATCTCCAATAGAAACAACATCTTTTGAAATTCCAGTAGTGTCTCTCATTCTTGTGGCTAATCTAATCACACTTTCAAATAATTTGTTGAGAATTTTTCCTGAAACCCCATTAGTCTTTGCATTTGATAAGGATTGTACTATCTCATCAAATACTTCCTGTTTTCCAACAACAACAGAATCTAATCCAGATGCTAAACGTAGTAAATGAAGGTAAACGTCATCTCCCTTGTACACTTCAAGAGTTTGATCAAAATGATCAATATCAATTTGTTCTAACGATGAAAGAGATACCCAAATTTCTTTTATTTTATTTAACACAAGGGCCTTTCCTTCTGTTCGTCTTGCATCAGGAGAATCATCAGATTCAGTATTACTTACAGTGAAAATTTCAACTCTACTAGCAGTTTGAATAATAATACATTCATCTACACCCGGGATTTTTTTAAATTCTTCACAAGCTGCTTGTACATCTTTAAATGTAAATTTAGATAGTGTGTGAACAGGAATATTTTTGAAGGTTACTCTTGCATTCATTACATCAAAGCTTACGTTACTCATTTCATATCACCATTAAGAATTAATTTTATTTCGTCCGCCTCTTGCTGTTCTAAAAACATTCATTCCAATGTAAAAATTTTCATGTAGTGATTCTAAATATGTAATTTCATTTTTGGCTTGAAGAATTTCTTTTTCGGTTGATTCAGGATTGTTTTTTAATTTTTCATATTTTTCTTTTACTTCAACTAAAAAGTCATCTACACCTCTTTCATAATTTGATACTCCTTCAAATTCAGGACTCAAAACATTTTCAGGAACATATGCAGGAGTTTGATCTTTTGGGATTTCAGCTGTTCTAGTTAGAGATGCTTGTTGTTCAGGAGAAAGAATTGGTCGTGGGAATCTATCTTTTTTATCTAAAAAGAATTCAGGTTCACCCATTTCCCGTCTAAAAATTTCTTCACCTTGTCGTTTAAAGGAAAAATCAGATTTCTTTTCTGTATCTGCTTTAACTTCATTTGTAATTGCTTTATACTCTGCTTCTGCTGCAGCTTCTGCTTCTGCTTTTGCGGCTTCTGCTTTTGCAATAGCTTCTGCAACAGCGGCTTCTGCTTCTTCTGCTACTTTGGCGGCAGCCTCTGCTTTAGATGCTGCTTCCATAGCTGCTTTAGATTCATCCACAGTTTTTACTGATTCTTGATTTTCAGTTTTTTCTGTTGATGGTTTTTCTGATGCTGATTTTTCACTAGTTTTTTCAACTTTAGGATCTTTTTTGTCTTCAGACATCAAAAATCACTAAGATTGCCTGAATTTTAATATTTTTGTAAGAGAAAAATCAATTCCTTTCGTATTATATCTAAAATTAGAGACAGAATATTATCGATCAAAAATAATTTGTAAAAAATGAATTTAAAGAAATAATGGCGCCCTCGGCGGGATTTGAACACGCGTCTCAGCCGTGACAGGGCCGAATTCTAGACCGGGCTATACTACAAGGGCACAAGTACTTTGAACTGAAATGCCAGATTAAAAGTTTCTGTCACAACAAAAAATTTGTAAAAGACTAAATTATACACGTAAAACATTTTTCATGAGGGTCTATGGCGCAGCCAGGTAGCGCACCGGACTTTTAATCCGGTTGTCAAGGGTCCGAATCCCTTTAGACCCGCTACTTTTCTTTATTTTATCTATTTGATGATCTCATTGATTTGTTTAGTTAGAGATTCAATTGATGAGTTAATCTTATTTTCTCGATTTGTAATATCTGTTCTATATTGGTTAATCATTTGAATTCTATCAGAAATCATCCTTTTTTGTTCATCATAGCCTGAAGAACCATGTGATTTTCTATCCTTTAGAGAAGAGACAACAGTTGTTGAAGAAATGATTTTTGAAACAATTTTTGGATCTACCGTGGTATCAGATACTGATTTTTTTATTTCTAAAGTGGTTAGTTTTGAAATAGGTTTTTTTGATTGATGTGCCAATTGAACTAAAATACCTGAAATTTTATGAGTCACTCTAAATGGAATTCCTTCTTGAACTAATTTTTCTGCAATATCTAATGCAATTAGATTACTTGATTCAGTTACTTTTTTCATTTGTTTTTCATTAACTTTCAAAGTAAGAAGGATTGATTTCAAAATTAACAATGCACTGATTGAAATTTTTGATGTTGACCAAATTGAGGATTTTATTTGTTGTAAATCACGCCCATAACCTGATGCTAATCCTTTGATGGTAGTTAAAATTGAAGTTAAGTTTCCTATCACTTCAGCAGTCTTACCTCTTGTAAGTTCTAAAATATCAGGATTTTTCTTTTGTGGCATAACACTTGATGGTGATGTAAATTCATCAGCTAATTCAATAAAAGAAAATTCAGATGTTGACCAGATTACAAAATCTTCTGCAATTTTACTTAGGTTAGTCATCAAAATTGAAATCATTGCAACATATTCTGCCACAAAATCACGAGTACTTGTTGCATCAATTGAATTCTCAACAACGTTATCAAAACCCAACATCTTAGCAGTACTATGTCTATCAATTGGAATACTAGTTCCACCAACAGGTCCTGCACCAAGTGGACTTTGGTTTACTCGTTGAAATGTTCCATAAAGTCTTTCAAAATCTCTAGACAAAGCATCTGCATGTGCTAAAAGATAATGTGAAAACAAACCAGCTTGAGCTTGTTGAAGATGAGTATAAAGTGGCATGATAGTTTTTTGATGGTTTTTAGCCACAGAAACAAGGGATTCTATGGTATCCAAGAGACAATTACAAATTATGTTAATATCATCTCTAATTTTCATCCTAATATCTAAAACAACTTGATCATTTCTGGATCTTGCAGTATGCATCTTTCCTCCACTTGTCATTCCTGCTTTTTTAATTACAAGAGATTCAATTAATTCATGAATGTCTTCTGCTCCAGATGATGAATCAAATTTCTCTTTTTTTAAATTCTCTAATGCTGATAAAATTTTTTTTGCATCATTTTTAGTAATAATGTTATTTTGAAATAACATCAAAGAGTGAGCTTGACTTCCAATAATATCATACATTGCAATTTCAGAATCATCATTAATTGATGAAACATAATCTAAAGTAATATCGCTCAAATCAGTACCAAGACGTGAACGATACATTACCTAAGGTTCTAGAATGGTTATATATAGCATCGACGCTTTTCCGAACATGAGTCAAGACATTAAACAAATGCGAGTAAAAATATTCGATGAGTTATCAAAAATTGTAGATCCAGAAATCAATACGTCAATTGTTGAATTAGAATTAATTGATGAAGTTGACATCAATGACAGTAATGTAAAAGTTGATTTGCATTTGACAAGTCCATTTTGTCCAGCAGTATTTGGTTTTAAAATTTGTCAAGATGTTCACGATAATTTGTTGAAAGTGGATGGAGTTGACGATGTTAAAGTAAATGTTTCAAATCACTTTATGGCTGAGCAGATTAACAATCAAGTTAACAACAGTCCAAAACCAAAAAACTAGATTCTAGACGAGAAAATGAAATTCCAAATAGTGCATATTGACTAAAATCTGTTGTGATTTTTTAATCTACAAGCACTAAAATTTTGGTGTTTATATATTCCAAAAATTGTTTTGATATTTAAAAAAATATTTTAGAGTTTTTCATGAATGCTAATATTCACTTTTGTTAAAGATGATTTAAGTTCATCAGGCAACACTATTAACAAACCAGAATCTTTTCCCACATTTTCACAAATTCCATTAAAACTATGATAATTTTGAGCATGGCATCCTTCTTGAGAATAGAATTCAAAAGAATCATTTTTTAAATAATTTGTTGTCTCTTCTTTGGAAGGTACAAAATAAACATCAAATCCTATATTTTCATCGTTTAATGATATGCTATATTCATATGATGTATTTCCTTTATTGGTACAAATTGGAACAAATTGTACATATCCTTGTTTTACGTATTCTTTTTGTTTTTCAATATCGTATATCGTATTAATGATATTGGGGAAAAGTGACACATATGGATCATCATTTAATTTGGTTCCTTGAACTAGATCAATTTTGTTACGGATCATATCAACAACATAACGATATGAAATAGGTTTCCAATTTGATTCACAGTTATTAAAATCATGTTTTAGTTCAACAAATGATTTCTCATGTTGATATTGCAATTGATTGGAGTTATAATTAGAAAGTAGGGCGATATCTGATGATTCATTAAAGGAATTTATTTCATCATATTCCAAATTCAGATTTGACCATACATTTGTCACATCAAATAAAATATTTCCTGGATGCTTCCAATCTTGTTGTAAATGAATGTATATAGAATATTTGTTAATATCTTGATCATAATTAGAGTCAAATAATATCTCTCCAAATAATGCATTTGATAAAATTAATCCAAATGCAATTATTGGAATCATAATATAGAAAATCTTTTTCATCAAATCACCAGTCTACAAAAAAATATCATTTGGTTCTAATATTTGATTCTAAAAAATATGTATTTTTTTACAGTACTGAACAATAACCATGTTAATTTTGAGATAAGAACATTAACCGTTATTGATTCTTATCAATAAAATTCTTAAAATTTTTATAAAAAAGTTGGTTTTTTTTTGAGCTAGATTAACTTCTAAAACCTAGTAAATATCCTCTAAGGAATTGTATGCCCATAGCAGGATCAACACCTTTTGGACATACTTGACTACAAGACCCAGCAAAATGACATCTCCAAATTCCATGAGATTCATCAATAATTTTAAGTCGAGAATCTTTCCCCTTATCTCTACTATCTGCAACATATCTATATGCCTGGGCTAATGCCTGAGGTCCTACAAATGAAGAATCAGTAGCCATTGTAGGACATGCAGAATTACATAAACCGCATTTGATACAATTTGCAAACTGGATGTATTGTTCTACTTCTTCAGGAGATTGTAAGAATTCTCTTTGATCAGATTCAAGTTCGGTATCATCTCGAATAAGATATGGTTTTATTTTTTGATGAGTGTCAAACAACCTTTCAAACTTTACTGCCAAATCTCTAATTACTGGAAAATTATTCATCGGTTCAACTGTAACAACATTAGAATCTAATTCACTGATTTTAGTAAAACATGCAAGTCTAGGTTTTCCATTAATCAACATTCCACATGAACCACATGTTGCTTGTCTACAAGAATATCGAACTGCAACGGAATGATCAAAATGTTTTTTGACCTCAAGAATTGCCTCAAGGACTGTTGTCCATTTTTCATATGGAACAGTAAATTCCATAAATTTCCCTGAATCATCATGTTCAGGATTATATCTTGAAATTTTTAGTGTGACAGATTTTGAAGAAGATAGAGGTGTCGATGTTTGTTCTTTTGCAATATGAGATGCTTGAGCCATCTTCTATATCATCCCCATGTTTGTCATAATAATTGTTCTTGAGCCATATGCTATTAAACCAAACATTGCAGCTAAGCAACCATAAGAAACAGCTTTTTCATAGAGTCTTCCTTGTTTTAATTCCAACAAAATAACTCTTAATCCATTAAATCCATGAACAGATAACAAAATTAGGATTAATTCTAACATTGCAGCATATGGAATGAATTTGTAATTTGCAAGTACATTTTCATATTCTAACGATTCTGCAAATCCCTGTGTAAGACGCATCAAAATGTGTACTGCAACTAGTGCAACTGCAGCTAAAGCAGTCCCATAGTGAATTTTCATAATTGTGCTTTCTCTCATATTACTCACCAAACATTACCGCCAAACCATACATCATTGCAATTGCTGCCAGAAGAATAGCCGAATATATGCCTATTTTATGTCTATAATTTTGCGATGCAGGATCATATGGATAATCAGGTCTTGCAGGTTTTCCTACACCAATTCCACCATGTCCCAACATTACTCTAATTCCATTAACAGTATGAAATACACACATTGCAATTACTATTGCCAAAAAGATATGGCCTCCTGTAGTTTGAGTTAATTCTAAAAATTCATTCCATCCTACTTGTCCTCGTAAAATATTACTTGTTTCATAAATGTGTGCTACAAAATATGCTAACAATCCTAATCCACTTAATCGCATTAACCAATATGCAACTCTTTCAATTCCATAACGACCAGGATTTGCCATTCCGCCAATGCCTTCTTTATTTTCGTCTTGAGTCATCTAGTATTTTCTCTCCACAGGCTGATACTTAGTAATTGTTACAGGATGTGTTTTCATTATTGGTTCATTTGGATCATAATATGCAAGTGTATGATGCAAAAAGTTTGCATCATCTCTATTTGGATAATCAGTTCTTGCATGAGCTCCACGAGATTCTTTTCTATTAATTGCACCAAGTAAAACAATCTCTGCTACTCTAAACATAGAATCAAGTTCCATGACATTTGAAAAATTAGTGTTATACTCTTTTGCTTTGTCATCAACATGTTTCCATGTTTGTGTTTTTAATTCACGAATTTTCTTTAGTCCTTCAACAAGATCAGTTTCATTTCTATAAACATAAGCTTTTTCATTCATTGTGTCAGTTAGTTGTTGTCTTATTTCATAGGGATTAACATCACCAGATCCTCGGAAAATTCCATCATAGATTCTCTTTTCTTCTGCTGCAACTAAGTGATGAGGCCAAGGATTAGATTGAGTATTTTTTTGAATATAGTCTACTGCTTGTTCACCAGTAATTTTTCCCCAAACAATACATTCCGAAGTGGAATTTGCACCTAATCGATTTGAGCCATGAACACTATTACATGCAGCCTCACCTGCTGCCCAAACACCTTGAATTTCTGTTGCTCCATCAATATCAGTATGAAGTCCACCCATCATGTAATGACATACAGGTCTAATGTCAAGTACTTCTGTAGCAGGATCAACACCAGAGAATTTAATTGAGATTTCTCTAATACCTCCTAATTTTTCTTTAATCTTTTCATCACCAATATGTCTCAAATCAAGTTTCATACAATCGACTCCAGTTTCATGTTTGAAGCCATTACCTGCTTGAATTTCAGTCATAATTGATCTTGATACAATATCACGTGGAGCTAATTCCATTTTACTGGCAGCATATGTTTTCATAAATCGTTCACCTTTATTGTTTAGAAGATAACCACCTTCACCTCTTGCACCTTCTGTAATCAAAATTCCTGATGGCATTATTCCTGTTGGGTGGAATTGTACAAACTCCATATCTTTTAGTGCCATACCAGCACGATAGCCCATATCCAAACCATCAGGAGTTGAAGAAAGTGCATAAGTTGAAAAACTATACAATCTACCTGCACCACCAGTTGCAATGATGAGAGCTTTTCCTTTAATTGTATAAAATGTTCCAGAAGATAATTCTATTGCAGTTAATCCCATGAATTGTTTTCCATCATGAATAATTGATGTTGCAAACCATTCGTTAAGATATTCAATATTTTCAAATTTCTGACATGTGTCATACAATGTTTGCATTTCAAAGAAACCAACTTTATCTGAAGCATAAGTTGCTCTTGGAAAACTATACCCACCAAAATTTCTTTGATCAATTCTTCCATCAGGTCGACGAGACCAGGGCATTCCCCAGTGATCTAATTGATGTATTTCTTTTGGCATTTCAACACAAAGTCTTTCTGCAACATCTTGGTCAGCAAGAAAATCACTTCCCTTTACAGTATCATAAACATGAGATTCAATAGTATCACCTTCATCTTCAAAAAGTACTGCAGCAGTACCACCTTCTGCAGAAACAGAATGTGAACGCATTACTTGTACTTTAGATACTACTCCAATTTTGAGATGAGGTCCTTTTTTTGCAGCTGCAATTGCTGCTCTTAATCCAGCAAGGCCAGAACCACAAATTATCAAGTCAAAATCAAGCGAATCAACCATTTTTCAGACAAACTTGCTTTGGGTGGGATAAATATGTAGTAATTGATAGGCATGATCCACAATATTGAAATATATCACTAGTGATATCACTAGTAATGACTTCTGAATGGTTTCAGAGAGTTGGAAGCTCAGTTCCAAGGGGATTCTCAAGATATTTTATTTTAGAATTATTAAAAAAAGAGGCACATACTGGAAAAGAAATTATCAATTATGCAGAAGAACAAAGTAATGGGATTTGGAAACCATCTCCAGGACTCATCTATCCTTTGTTAGGAAGATTACTAGATGAAGGATTAATTGAAGAATCAAAAGATGGAAAATATCAATTAACAGAAAAAGGGGTAGAAACTGCTCAAGATGTCGATAAAATTAACGATATTATAAAAAAACAACTAGATGTGTTATTCAGATTAGGAAATGCAGGAAGATTTGTAGCAATTGATGTTTTAGAAAAAATTTCAACTATGGGTTCTATCTTGAGTTCAAATTTAGGAAATATGACTGAAGATGAGACAAAAAAATACAAAGAATTTCTAGAAGTAGAATTAAAGAAAATACAAAATAAAGATGTAAAGAAGAAAGGTAAAGAAATCAAAATAGAATAAATGATTAATTTTTCAAAAAATAAATAAAAATCATAAATAATTTAGAAAAAATACATAATTATGAAAAATTTGAAATCAATGTTAAAATCAAAAAAACCTTTAGTGATTCCAGGAGTGTATGATGCACTTGGTGCAAAAATTGCTCAAAAAGTTGGATTTGATGCCATGTTCCAAACAGGTTATGGTACATCTGCAACCCTTTTTGGAATGCCAGATTATGGATTTATTGGAGCAACAGAAACTGTGGATAATGCTAGACGAATATGTAGAGCAGTGTCAGTTCCAGTAATTGTTGATTCAGATACAGGGTATGGAAATGCACTAAGTGTATGGAAATTAGTAAAAGAGTTAGAATCAGCTGGTGCATCTGGAATTTTTCTTGAGGATCAAAAATGGCCAAAGAGATGTGGGCACATGCAAGGAAAAGAAGTAATTTCACAAGAAGAATATACAGAAAAATTATCTGCTGCAATTGATGCACGAGAAAATAAAGATTTCATAATTGTTGCAAGAACAGATGCAAGAGCTACTGAAGGACTAGATGAGGCAATTGAGAGAGGAAAACAGAACAAGAAAACAGGGGCAGATGCAGTATTTGTAGAAGCACCAAGATCATTAAATGAAATGAAACAAATTGGAAAGGAAATCAATGCACCATTAGTTGCAAATATGATTGAAGGAGGAGCTACTCCATTAAATTCTGCTGAAACATTAAACAAGATGGGATTTAAAATAATTCTTTACCCTTTGTCTGTATTGTATGCAAATACATTTGCAACAATGAATATTTTAAAAGAGTTAAAAAAATCAGGAGAAACAACAAAGTATAAACAAAAAGTAGTAAGTTTTGATCAATTCAATGATTTAGTAGAACTTACAAAATTTAGAAAGATGGAAAAAAAGTATGGTTCTTCAAAAAGTAAGTAAAAGAAAGAATATAGAGTAAAGATAAACTAGTTAGTTTCTCTTTACTTGAATTTCTATTGTTGAAACATTTCTTGTTCTGCCGTCTTGTGACTCTAAAGATTCTGAGTCAATTTTTATTTCTCCGATAGAATAGCCTGCATTTTCTGTTTTTCGTGCAATGATTTGAGCTACATCTACGGCACGGCCAATGCTCATGCCTCTAGCTTTGATGTTGACGGATGGTAAGTTTGCCAATTGAATTAGCGTTGATGTCACATATGCCATCAATGGTTTCTTACCAATGAATACGGTGTCTCGGGTTTCATTTGACATGCCATTTTCGATATTTAAGGATAATTTAAAGCTAGGAGAGTTTTTTTGAACATAATCAAAAATTTATGAAAAAATTGAACTATTATTAACCAGAAAAGATGAATTTGGTTAGAACTTGGAAAATATTTCAAAAGTTTTAGAATCAGGCAATAGTGAAGAAAAAATCAAAATTTTAGAAGATTCAGAGAATATTGATAATCCAAAATTTTTAGAAAAAATAATTTCAAAATTAGATGATGATGATATTCAAGTTAGAGGAGAAGCATTTAGTTCACTTGTATTAAATGGAAATGAAATTTCAAAATTATTAATTCAAAGTTTATCATCTTCTAATAAAAATATTAGAGGATATACATCACTAGTTTTGGCAAACAGAAATGAAATATCTGCAATTCCAGAAATAATCAAACTTGTAAAAGATGAGAGTTCCATGGTAAGATCATGTGCCATTGGAGCATTAGGGCATCTCAATGCTCAAGAAACAAAAGAAATTATCGAACAATCATTTTTTGATTCAAATTTTGAAGTAAAAAAAAGTGCACTTCAAGCAGCCATTGATCTAAATATTACAATTTCAGAAGATAAAATAAATAAAATTTCCAAAGATACAGATATTGAAATTGAAAAATTATTAATTAAATTAAAAAGATAAAGTGGACCGGAAGGGATTTGAACCCTTGATCCGATGCATGCCATGCACCTATCCTACCAGACTAGACGACCGGCCCATATCAGAATTCTGATTGTTTTGGATTTTTCAAATTGGTTATTAACGTTTAGCGATTTTTATGAGAATTGAAGTGTGAAATTAACACAATAGATATAACCATGATAATCTTGATTCAATCGTTATGGTAGTAGATAACAAAGGGACTATTACATATGTTCAATTGTTAAAAGAAGATCTCGTTATCATAAGATTTGTTCCAAATGATGGTCCTGTGCCAGAGTATAAGGCTGGTCAATTTATCACATTAGGATTACCAAATCCTACAGAAGGTGGAAAAATTGTCAGAAGAGCGTATTCTATTGCATCTCATCCAGAAAACAGAGATTACATTGAACTAGTAATTAGATGGGTAAGAAAACCACTCCCAGGTAGATTAACGACTCAAGTATTTAACGCAAAAGAAGGTGATGAAATTCTTTGGTTAAAACCAACAGGTAGAGCTTTATTGATTAATGAAGAATTACCAAGTGGTGAAAAAGATAATAGAAGAATTGTTTGTATTGGTGGAGGTACAGGTCTTGCACCATTTGTAAGTTTTGCACAGCATTTTCATGATGTAAAAGATAAGCGAGAAATCGTTGTTTTACATGGTGCTAGTTACATTGATGAGTTAAGTTACAAAGATTTGCTAACTAATCTTGAAAATGAAAGTATTTCAAGAGGTAAAGATGAATGGAATTTCAAATACAGAGCTGCAATCAGTAGACCTCAAGAATGGTTTAACAGATCATGGGCAGGACAAGTAGGAAGAGTTGAAACATTCCTAAGACCAAGAGACGGAGGAATGTCACCATTAGAAGAATTAATTGGAGATACAATTACCAAAGAAAATACAATCTTCTATGTTTGTGGTTGGCAAGGAACAATTGATGGAGTGATGGACTTTTTAAATCCAAAAGGCTTTGCAACTGAACATGATAAACGAGATGATGGAAGTTTTGAAGTCAAATACGAATCATACGGATAGAATTTTATAAAAAAGAAAAATTTTCTTAAAATCAATCATTGAAATATGAGAATTATTGAGTTAATGTAATTGATAACAGCTCTATATCTTGCACATCTAAATCCAGTAACAAAAGCTCATGTAGAGATAATTACGGATTTAAAAAAGAAAGCCGATGTTGTCAAAGTCATGCCAGTTGTTTTCAAATATGATGATAGAGAAGTGAACAGTAAAAGTTTCCCGTTTAATTTTGAATCAAGAAAGAAAATGATTGAATCAGTATTTGGAAATTCAATCAAAATAACTGACGATTATGCATTTTATGCACCATTTAAAAAATATCTACCGCCATTAGTCAGACGAAAATCATGGAAATTAAGAAATCAAATTCTTGATGGAGTTGAGGGTGATTTTTTTTCATATACTGGAGACAAGGCTGAAGGATATATGTTGAAAATTTACAGATTAAAACCAAAAATTGGGGAAAGGAAATCACTTTCAGCAACTTCAGTAAAAGAGAAATTATATGATGCAGCACTTGGTAGAAAATCTTCATGGAAAGATGATGTTCCAGAAAGTGTTGCCAAAGTAATTGAAGATGAATGGGAAACTGTAGAAAAATTTGCAAATATAGAAGATCAAACCACAAGAGTTGTAGGAATGAAATTTCCTAAAGAAGGATATTCTAAATAAATAGAGATTAATACACATTCAATAAAATTTTCCCATGACGCTACCACTTTCAAAATATGTTTGGTTTGATAAGAAATATGTCCTATCAGAAAAAGCCAAAGTTCCAATTACAACTCATGCTATTCATTATGGAACATCAGTCTTTGAAGGAATTAGAGCATATTGGAATGGAAAAAACCTTCATGT
>Ga0209992_10000480_pt1 | contig 53641 bp, 16 predicted proteins | sample 2SBtaG_2_FD_182564 | JGI IMG/M metagenome (GOLD analysis project Ga0209992, IMG submission 182564) | Deep subsurface microbial communities from Kolumbo volcano to uncover new lineages of life (NeLLi) - 2SBTROV12_ACTIVE470 metaG (SPAdes)... | ecosystem: Environmental > Aquatic > Marine >... | reverse complement strand
GAACCTGGCTGAAGCGGGTGTCCAATTCCACCACCAGCGCACTCCGAAGGGCCTGAAAGCCCGGGACCCGCTGCCACTGCTCCAGGGTCTGGCGCGCCTCGGCGTCCAGGTTGGCCACCCAGGGCAGCCCACCAGCCCGGAGAGCCCTCTTGTCTAGCGCGAAGTCCGGCAGGTCAGGGTGACGGACGGTGAGTCGGGGCAGACCCCGCGACAGGGAGCACTCCACAGAGACCCGACAGCCCTCCAGGGAACCGCCGAAGCCCCCCAGGAGCCCCCACCCGGTGGCCCCGGCCTGGAAGCCCAGGGCGTCCCCTATGGACTGGAGGCCGTCGGTGAGTTGCCGGGTCCTCCGCTGCCGCATCCACCGCAGGGGCAGCATCACCCCGACCACGAAGGCCAGCACAATGCCGCCCATCCACAGCAGCATCGCCGTGGCTTCGGACATCAGCTGGAGTGCTCGAGCAGCATTGGCAGGATGATGTGCGGCCGGGGGAACCAGGCCCACCGGTCGTCCAGGGCCACGATGCCCTCATAGGCCGTGCCGAGCCTAGTTCCGGGTGCCGTGAACTTCCACCGGATCCACACCGGGTCCGGCTGCAGATAGGAAGCGATCGCCCGGTAGCCCGCCGGAAAGGTCTGGGCCGCGTCGGACTCCAGGGCCAGGTCCACGGCGCGGCGGACGAAGACCCGCACCTGGGTCTGGTGGCTCTTGCCCTGGATGAGCGGCGGCTTGCGCCAGAGGGGCGCATAGGCCTGGGCCATACCTCCGGCGACGGCCGGCGCGAAGACCCGGGCGAAGTCCTCGGGCCGGGGCCGCAGGGCGAGCATCGCCGCTGCGGCCTCGGGGCCCGGGCTCAGGAAGGCGGAGAGCATCACGCCGGTGCGCTCGGCCAACAGCTCGAGATCGTCAGCGGCTGACATCGGTCCCCCAGTGCAGCAGCGCGCTGCCCATGAACTCCACCGCCGCAGCCAGATCCAGCTGGTCGATGGTGGCGTCGACCAGGGCGAGCATCCACCGGCTCAGCAGCGGACTGCCCACCGCCGCCGGGCCACAGCGCTTGCGCAGGCGGGCGCGCTCGACATCCAGGAAGGCGCCCTCGGCATCGGCCCGCCGGAGCACCCCCGCGAGATCGGCCGCGGCCAGCTGCAGCCATGTGGCCTCGATCTCGGCGGTCTTGAGCTGCTCGACCAAGGCGAGCGCTCCCTCGGCGCCGAGCTCTGGCCGCAGCGCGTGCCCTTGGGCCAGGCCCCCGGCGAACAGCGCCGCCGGCTCGACGGCCAGCAGGTCTTCGCGGGTCAAGCGGGCTGCCCTGTGCAGTCCTCGAACACGGCGTCCTGGAGCCGGGCGGCCTCGAAGGTGCAGTCTGTGAACGTGCAGCGCACGAAGCGGGACCCCGCGAGAAAGCCCTGGTCGAGACAGACGCGCTCGAAGACGCAGTCCGTGGCCACGGCCCCCTTCCACTTGCTGCGGGCCAGGGTCAGGTCGCGAAACGCGCTGTGGTCGACCGTGGCCTCGAAGAAGTGGGCCCGCACGAGACGGGTGCCCGAGAAGGCACAGCGGCTGAGCGACGCGCCCTGGAACGAGGTGAGCTCCATGCTCCCCCCCTGCCAGGTGCACCCCGCCAGCTCGGCCTGGGCCAAGCTAGCGCCCGAGAGCTCCACGTCGGCAAAGGTGCAGTCCCGGAACACCGCTCGGGCCAGGGTGCCGCCGGCCAGGATCAACCCCCGGTACTGCAGAGATTGCCGCTCGATGCGACCACCCGTCTCGTGGCCCTGAGACCAGCGCCAGTGTCGGCGCAGCTCGCCGCTGTCCAGGCTCACTCCGAGCCCCCGTTCATACGCTCCCGGTACTGCTGGGCGTTGCGGTGCAGCGCGTCGACGCTCATGTGTCGCTCCACCCAGTCCTCGCCCTTGAGCTTCGTCAAGCCGTCGATGTCGAGCGGCTCGTCGTGCCCCGGTATCACCACCGTGCCGTCCCCGGACGCGAAGTCCAGGAGCAGGTTCTCGGCCACCTGGAATTCCCGGGTGAGCGTGGTGCCCATCACGTCGTGGGCGTCTGTGGACAGCACCACGTCCACCCCGCTGGCCATCAGGCCCAGGACCGGGTGGCGATCGAGTCTGGACTCGGTGTCCGAGGCCTCGGTGGCCGCCCCGGTCACCAGGTTCGACGTCAGGTTGACCTCGGCGATGATGCCCATGCGGGCCATCTTCTCGACCTGCTCTGGCGACACCTGGGTCACGTGGCCGAAGCGCACGATCAGGTTCTTCTGGGTCGCGTCGTGGCCGATCTCATCGAGGGCCGTGAGCAGCATGTCCAGGTTGTGCCGGGCGATGTTCGCCGTCTTGTCGTCGGCGCCGGGCCGGTTGTCGCGGATGTGGTCGACGGAGTCCGCCTCCTCGACGCCCTGGTCCCGCTCCTTGCGGGTCTTGGTGTAGCCCTCGCCGACATGGGGGCGGAGGACCAGGGGCTGGCCGTCCGTCGCCATCTCGGAGAGGACCTCGTACATCGCCTTGAAGCGGTCCATGCCCTGGGCGGTGAAGGGCTTCCACTCGGGACCGCAGACGTCGAAGCCGGCGTTGACCAACCGGGACGTCAGGTCGTCGGCGTCGGTGACCCCCAACAGGTCCTGGCGGCCCTTCAGCTTCTCCCGCAGCTCCGCCTTGAACGCCTCGACATCTTCGAGCTCGGTCTCGGCCGCCAGGTCCCGCTCGGAGATGCGGTGGTGCAGGAAGCGCAGCTGCACCCCCTCTTCGGCGAAGATCTCGACCAGCCGGTCCATGGGGATGTTGAACATCTCCCACTTGCCCTGGGGCTCGGCGTAGTCGATGCCGTCGGCCCGCAGGGTCTTCAGGGCATGCCGCAGGTAGACCTCGGCCTTGGCGGGGTCCGGCCCGCCCTCGACGCGCTCGCCCGTCTCCAGGTCGGCCTTGCCGATGATGGCGTCGATCATGACGCCGCGGGCGGTGTAGGCCGTGTCGAAGGGCATGTCCGTGTTGGCGGTCAGCACGGCCCGGAGCAGGTCCCGGTCGCTGAGCCCGTCCGGGTTCTCCAGCAGCCGGGCCAGGTGCCCGGTCGCCTCGTCCAGGTCTGCGTCCGGGCCGCCGCGGACCGTCGCGTCCCGGGTGGCCATGTTGTCGGCGTCCAGGCCGTACATCTTGCGCAGGAAGGCGACCGTGGCGGCGTGCTTGTCCGGGGCGCCGGGGAACAGCAGCTCGACCAGGTCCTCGCTGTCGACGATGCCGTTGAAGTGCTGGTGGAGCTCGACCTTGCGCAGGTTGTCGGCGTCCCGGGCGATCTTGGGGGACACGGGCTTGCCGTGTTCGTCCTCCCACCGATCCCCGCGGAAGGTCAGGGTGGACAGGTCGACGGGGGTGCCCAGCTCGTCGACGACGATCTGGCTGCGCTTGGAGCCGCCGCTGCTCTCCTGGGTCGCCTCGGTGCGCTTCGCCGCCAGGTGTTCCTGGTTCGACGCCCGGGCGTCGACCACATCGAGTGCGTGGGACTTGGGGTGGGAGAAGGGGAACTCGACGATGTCGAAGCTTCCGGACAGCTCCCGGTGGGCCACGATCTGTCGCGACTCCTTGGCCGTGAAGCCGGCGGCCATCAACTCGCTGGGGGACCCCTCGTCCAAGTCCACCGGGGGAAGGATCAGCCCCAGCTTGCTCTGCCAGTCCTTGCCGTGCTCGGCCTTGGCGGCCTGCATGAAGCGGCGGAACTCCTCGAAGCCGTCGGGCCCCGCGGGCTGGATCATCGACCAACCGTCGCCGGCCGGGGTCATCGCCAGGCCGCCGTTGACGCCCAGGTCCTGGAGCTGCTGCCGCTGGTGGGCCGCCAGGGCCGCCTCGACCGCCGGGGAGTCGTCACCGAAGCTCTGCCGCACGGCGGCCAGGTCTCCGCCGAAGCGCTCCACCAGGCTCTCGGCCAGCCGCACCTGGTCCTGGGCATTGTCGCCCGCGGCGGCGAATTCCTGCTCCACGGCGTCCCGGGCCTCGGGCCTGGCAAAGACCTTCTGGGCAGCCTGGGGTGTCGCGTCGTCGAGCAAGCGGCGCTCGGCGGGGGAGAGGGTCTGGTCCAGGGTGCTCTCCAGGGCGCGGCGGGTCGGGGTCTGGCCCGACGGCGACACCGCGCCGCCAGCGGCACCCGGGGGAGGGGCGGCGTTGCCCGGAGGGGCGGCCTGGGCGCGTCCCTTGCCCAGCCGTGCCGGGTCCTCGGCGGGGTGGGTGAAGCCCGACGGCACCGCGACCTTGTCGTCGTCGGCCAGCTTGCCCATGCCCTCGCGGAAGCGCAGGGGCTTGCCGGGCTCGGGGGGCAGGACACCGTAGAACTCCCCGATGAGCACCTCTGGCGTGGGCGCCACCCCGAGGCTGGCCACGTGGGCCAGGGCGCTGGACTTGACCAGCCCCAGGTCCATCGCCAGCTGCATCCGTTCGGCCAGCTCGGCGTAGGTGCCGACGAAGGGACCGATGGCCTCGTTCATCAGGCGGCGCTGCTCCGGGCTGAAGTCGCCCTCGTTGGCCTCGTTGCGGGCCATGAACTGGCCGATGGACAGGTCGTGGATGATGGCGTCCTCGCCCTTTGGCGCGTCGCCCAGGGCCCAGGCGTGGAAGGCCCCGTCCAGGAAGGCGTCGGGCTGGCCCTCGGGGGCGAAGCGCATGGCCGGCAGGTAGCCCTCCTCGGACTGGGCATAGGCCCGCTGGATGGCCCGGGCCTCGCTGTCGCACTTGGCGTCGAAGCTGCGGGCGTCCAGGTCGCCCTCGCGGTTGCCGTCGGCGTCGGCGGAGCCCAGGTGGTGATCCAGCCGCTCCTGGGCCAGTCCTTCGCCCACCTCGCGGGCGCTCTCCAGGTCGACCTCGTCGGCCAGGGCGCGGCTGACGCTCACCTTGGGCTTGGTGCGGATCTCCTGCTCCAGCTCCGGGTCCAGCCCGGCCACCGCCCCCATCGCCGCCATGCCCTGCTCGACGAAGGCGACTCGGTCATCCGGCGCCATGTCGCCGAAGTCGACCAGGTAGTTGGCGCCGCGGGTGTTCACGATCCGGGCTCCATCGGCCGCGATCATGTCCCGACCCCGGGCGTCCTTTTGCACCCCTTCGCTGAAGTCGAAGGCGGCGCCGTCCGCGAGCGCGCCGGGCGCGTCGCCGCTGGTCTCGCCGGAGCCCGTGGCTTCGGCGCTCTTGGGCACCATCATGCGCGTGATGCGGTCATAGGGCGCGACGCCCGGCAGAGACTGATCCCGGATCTCGGCCTCGGAGAACGTGCGCGTGCCCCCCGCGGGGTCCTGGAAGACGATCTGGCGGTCCGGCGGGCTGCCGTCGACCCGGAGCGCCTTGAGCTCGTGGCCGTGCATGTCCTGGGTGCCCATCGTGGCCAGCACGGGTGCGCCGCTCGCCAGGGCCCTGGAGATGCCCTCGACCGCGTCGGCGCCGGTGGGGCTCCAGACCTGCTCGTAGTCCAGGCCCGCACGCTCGGCGACGTCCTGGACGAAGTCGTCGTTCCAGCGGCCCCGGGCGTCCCCGCTCTCGATCGTGGCCAGGCTCCCCTCGCGGGCGCCTTCGAGCTCGCCCCGGTAGCGCTGCTGGTGGGCCATGGCCTGGACCTCGGCGAGATCCTCGGTGGAGAGCTGCTTGACCTGCCAGGCGTAGAGGGGATTGAAGTGCCCCTCCATCATCATCGCGGCGGTCGTGGCGCAGCTCATGTCGAACTGCTGGGTGATGCCGTCCTCGCCGGTGAGCCGGGTCAGGCTGGACAGCTCGCCGCCGTCCTTGCCCCGGATGGCCGCGGCGAATTCCTCGAGCTCGGGCGTGTCGTTGCCCATGCACATGGACTTGATCAACAGGACGCGCTCGGCGTCGCTGTGGGCCTGGTCCAGCAGGCCATTGAAGGCCCGGCGCTCGTCCACGTCGAGCTCTGCCAGCACCGCCACGGAGCGGACCTTCATGGGTGCGGGCATGTCCGAGACCGGCACGTCGTCGATGGCCGTCGCCACCTGGGCCACGTGGTGGGTCTTCTCGCGGTCCAGCACGGCGGCGCGGGTCTCGTCGTCCCAGGACGACTCCAGGGCCTCCCGGGCGCCGGGGGACAGGGAGCCGAGCACCTGGGCGCACTCGGCGTCCGGCGCCTCGGTCAGGCTCTCGCGGTAGCGGGCACGGGCCTCGTCGGCGGACAGGCTGGACAGGTCCGCGCTGGCCGACGGTGTGGTCGCAGGCGCCGCGGCCTGGACCCACTGGGGCGGTGAGCCCTCATAGGTCGCCACCACGACGTCGTTGCCGTCGGCGTCGCGGCGCAGGATGCGCGAGCCCTCGGGGATGTCCTGGCGCCCCTCGATGGCGCGCTCCTGGTTGATGCGCTTGACCTGGTCGCCGGCGAGGGCCCCTTCGCGGGTGGTGCCATTGCCGGTGAAGGGATCGATGCGGTCGCGCAGCCCGGTGTCCTCGCCGAATTGGTCGTCGAGGGTGGGGTTGTCCTTGGACGTGAGCACACCGTCCTCGGCGAGCTTGCGCACCCGCGGGTCCGGGTGCTCCGCTGCGCGGGCGATGAGCTCGTCGGACACGGGGATGCGCGAGGCCTGCTGCAGGTCCGCGTTCATCGGCATGTCCAGCACCAGGACCTGGTCCTTGGCGATCAGCTTGCCGTCGGGTGTGCGCTGGAGGTACGGCGTCTCGGCATTGCCGTTGCGGTAGTCCAGTCCCAGGACCCGCACGACCTCCTCGCCTGTGAGGTCCTCTGTGTGCCGGGCGTCGCCGACCGAGCCACCGACCTGGGCGTCATAGGTCCCGTCGATGTAGTTGTTGGCCGTCGACTCCGGGATGACCTTGCGCAGGGTGCCCGCGGCCTGGAAGGCCTCGTGCAACTCCATGTGGCCCTGGAGCAAGCGGTCCTGCTCCCACGGCGTCATGTCCTGGGGGTCCTTGCGGGAGATCCGGGCGAAGTCGTCGAAGAGCTTCGCCAGCTCGACCTTTTCCTGGGGGGTCGAAGCGGCGTCGATCCGGGAGGCCGCCGCTTCCTGGCCCCCGGCGTCCCGCAGGACCTGGACCTGATCGGCGACCCAATCGTCCACGTCGTCGTCGGGGCCCGGGCCCTTGGCTCGGGTGGAGGGCACAGCGGTGCCGACGAACTGGTCGATCGGGACCTCGACCTTGCCCTCGGCGTGGTCCAGGAAGAGCCGGTCGCGGTCCTCGGGGCCGGGCTCGCCCTCGCCGCGCTTCTTGGCGGCCCAGTCCCTCTTGAAGGCGTCGATGTCGCCGGGCTGATCTTCGGCGCCGGTGCCGGGGGCGGCGGTCTGAGCGGTGCCGCCCGCGGTCGGTGCGAGTCCCAGCTTGCGCCTGGCGTCGGCCTCGACCTGGGCCGCGGTGATGTCGGCGTTGATGCCCTTGAATTGGAAGCCGTGCTCCGCGAGGGCCTGGGAGGACGCATCGAGGGACACATCCGACGGCGCCACGCCCACGAAGAGGGTCTTGCCGGGCGACGCCATCACCTCGACCTCGACCCCGTCGATGGCGATCACCGACTTGTGCTCGGCGTCGGTGTCGGTGTCGAGCGTGGGCGAGAGCCGCTCCAGGTCGGTGCGGACCTGGCCCCCCAGCTCGGCGAAGGTCGGCATCGCGTCGTCGGGGTCCAGGTCCAGCTGGTCGATAGCGCCCTGCTTGTCGGACCCCGCGCTCTTGAGGTGCAGGCCCGCTGCGGCCGGCTTGCCGGACTTGGCCTCGAAGACCGTCACGACCTCCCAGCCCTGGGCGGTCTTGGCCAGGATCATGCCGTCGGTGAGCTGGCCGTCCTTGTCGGTGATGCGGGTGCCGTTGGGGCCTCGCCCGCTCACGTAGACCACCGTGCCTTCGGGCGCGTCGGCGTCGAAGTCGTCGGTGTCGGTCAGCACCACGTCCTGGCCCCGCAGGTGGGACGGGAGCAGGTCGTCTGCAGCGCCGGCCGTGCCGACCTTGGCCCGCACCATCGGATCGAGGTGCTCGTCCTCGAACTGGTCCCCCTTGGCCCGGTTGACCCGCTGGTCGGGGGTGGCGCTCGACGCGGGCGTCAGCATCACGGTGCCGTCGTCGCCGAGGGTCAGCGGTGGGCGGCCCTCTCCCTCACCCGGGGCCCAGCGCAGGGCCTTCTTGCCCTTGTTCGGGCCCGAGCCGACGGTGTAGAGGACCGTGCCGGGAGGGGCCTCGTCGAGGTCATCGATCCGTGTGGTGCCCCCGAGCACCGCCCGGGTGTCCGCGTGCACGCCGTTCAGCGGATCCGAAGCGGAAGTGCCCGGAGGCGCCGCGCCAGGAGGCGCCGCGCCCGGCCCCGGACCCTGGGTCTCCGAGCCGTCCTGGTCTGCGCCTTGGATCCTGCGCGTGTCGTCGTCGTACCCGTCGAAGTGCGCCCGGGTCTCGTCGGAGATCGTGTGGTCCGTGCCGCCGTAGGACTGGTTCAGGGTCGGGCTCAGGAAGTCGTCGGCCTCAAAGGCGTCGCCCTTGTTCGACAGAGCCCGACCGTAGAGCTTGGCCACGTCGTCGGTGAGCGCGATGTAGCCCTTCTCGGTGAGCTGGCGGGCGATGGCCTGGCCTTCGGGGGTCGCCGCGAGGCGCTTGCCGACCGGGCTGCTCAGGAACTGGGCAAAGGTCGGGTCCACCAGGTAGGTGCCGGCCCCCGGGACCTTGGCCACCGTGAAGAAGTGGTCCATGCCGCCTTCGCCCACGAAGGTGTCGTCGTCGGCCCCACCGCCCATGTCGGACTTGCGGTGGCTGGAGTGGAAGACCATGGCGCTCTCGTCCAGGCCCTGCTCCGCCAGCCGGGTCGCCACGTTGCCCTGGGCCACACCGCAGAGACCCCCCAGGTTCTCGTGGTCCAGGGCTTCCATGCCCATCTGGAACTCTTCCACGTGCTGCATGCGGGCGGACATGACCGCATCGGCCAGCAGCGCCTCGGCTTGGGGAGTGCCCAGCTCGCGACCCTCCTTCAGGCCCTCGGCCGCGTCGGCCAGGTCGGCGGCGTCGGCGCCCTGGAGCCGCACCTGGTCGGCGATGCGGGTCGGGTCTCGGCTGGTGAGCTGGGTGTCCAGCTCAGCGGTGAGCTTGTCCAGGTCGGCGCCACCCCGGAGCTCCGAGCGCTTGAGGATCGACGTGATCTCAGCGAAGTCCTGGGCGTTGCCCGACGAGAGGATCTTGAAGACCTCGCGAGCCAGCTCCGGGTCCTGGATCTTCTGGATGCTGGCCACCGCGGTGACGGCCTTGACCGGGTCCGGGGCGAAGCCCGTGCCTTCGTCGCGGTAGACCACGTCCTCGAAGTTCATCGCGGCGTTGTGGTTGACCGCCTGCTTGCCCAGGAAGGCTTCGAGCTCGGCGTCGAGGTCGGGGTCGCCGGTGCTCAGGGGCTTGCGCTGGGACGAGGTCGCCGGGTCGAAGTCCGCGTCGCCGGCGTCGCCGTCCAGGTCCTGGATCCGAGAGGCACCGCCACCGGCCCCGGCAGCGGACTCCGGCCCGCTGTCGGTGTCGGCATCGCTGCCCTGGAGGCTGGTCTTCGGCACCCCTCCCTCGATCTGGTCGGCGGTGTCGGCCTGGGTGGCGTCGGCCTGGGCGGACTCCTCGTCGGTGGGGGTCTTGCGCCGGCTGGCGGCGTCGACGTCGGCCTGGGAGACGCTGGTGGACACCCCGTCGGGATGGTCCGCCACGTCGCTGTCGGCCAGGTCCTTGGTCCGCTTCAGCTCGACGAGCCCGGCGTCCACGTTGTCCAGCAGCTCCGTGGCCTCGACCGTCATCTTGGGGCCCAGGGTCGCGTCGCCGCCCTCTTCGCCGAGCTTGGGATCCGGGCCATCGACCTGGGTCTTGAGGGTGGCCACGGTGGCGGCCGCGTCGTCCAGGTCGGCGGCCTGGGCTGCGGCGTCCTCGGCGGCTTCCTTGTTGGCCTTGGTGCCGTGCACGAAGGCGTCCTCCAGCTCGCCGGCCACCTTGCCGTGGTGGTCCTCCCAGGCCTTGAGCTTCTCCTGGTCGGCGTCTGACAGGTCCGCCTTGGCACGCTCCCGCTCGTCGGGGTCCATGTCCCGGGGCAGGATGGCGTCGATCTCGGCCTCGGCCCGCTTGACCTTGCTCTCCAGGGCAGCCTTGCGCATGCCCTGCACGGTCTTTGTGCGCTTGCCGCCGACCTCGCCAGCGCTCTTGATCGCCGGCATGATGAACAGATCCTTGAACAGGGCCTCGTCGATGCCCTTGCCGTCGGCCCACGCCTGCCACTGCTCCAAGGACATGACCTTGCCGGCGGCGGCCTTGATCGACTTGTCGGCAAAGGTGAGAGCGAAGTGCTCCAGGCCCGACCCGGTCTTGAGGGGGTCGAAGTCGTCGAATTCCTTGAGCCGCTCGCCCAGGTAGGTATTGCTCAGGCCCTTGCCCACGGCCTTCATGCCCGCGCCGGAGACCGCGCCCTGGATGGTCTGGGTGAGCATGTGCTCGAAGAAGGCGCCGTCGCCCTCGGCCAGGGCCCCCTCGCTGCTGAGCGCCGCGGAGAGGAAGCTCTCGGTGGCGCCCTCGATGGCCGCCTCGACCATCTCGCCCACCAGGGTCTCCATGGCCTCCTTGCCCACCAGACCGGCGGCCATCTTGCCGAAGACGTCCAGCTCGCCGGCCCCTGCCATGGCGACCGACAGCGCCGCCTGGGCCACGTCCATGCCGGCCTCTTCCATGGTGTAGTTGCCGCCCTTGATGGCCGCCTTCATCGCCATGGCGGCCAGGGCGATGGCGGCTTCGGTGGCCATGGCGGCGAAGTAGGCGCCCGCAGCCGGGGCGCCGGCGCCAAAGGTGGCGACCGTGACCACGATGGCGCCCAGGACTTCCACGGTGGTCGCCGCCACGTCGGCGACCTCGTTCTTCATCTCCTCGTAGTTCTTGACGTCCATCTCCGTCCAGGCCTTGAGCTCCTCGAGCTTCTTCTGGGCCTTGGCGGAGTCCTTGAGCTTGCCGTTCTCGTCGTAGAGCGCGGCCATCTCGGCCATGTTCTTGGCCAGGATGGCGCCGGTGGAGTGCACGCCCAGCTCCTCGAGGGCGTCCATGAACATGTTGCTGAAGGAGTTGGCGCCACCGGAACGCTGGAAGTCATTCCGCATGTTGGCGATGGCGAGGTGGTCCTCGGGGGTCTGGGGCTTGCCCCGCATCTGGATCTTGAGCTCCAGCAGCTCGGTGCCGCCGAAGTCGCCCTCGAGCCACTCCTCCAGGCCCTGAGCCCGAGAGGTCTCGCCGGTGTCGAAGCCGTAGAGCAGCACCCGCCGGTCCACCAGGGTGGCGGCGGCCTTGTTGAAGCGGTTCTCGAAGATGTCCCGCTCCTGGGGACTCATCAGGGCGACCTTGCCCATGACGTCCTTGACCCGCTCCTCGTCGGTGCCCAGGCCGTTCATGGCGTAGAGCAGCTCGACCTCGGGGTCCGCCTCGCCCTTCTCGCCCAGCTGACGGAAGAACTCCTTTTCCAGCCCGCTGGACTCCTGGTCCAGGAACATGTCGAACGCCGTCTTGCCGGTCTTGGGGTCGGTGGCGTAGTCGCCGCCCGGGCCGCCGAAGGTGCTGTTGAACTGGGCCATCACCAGCTTGTGGTGGTCGGCGCCACGGCCTCCGGTGCCGTCCTTGCCGCCCTTCAGCGTGTCTTCGATGAGCTTCTCGTCGGTGCCCAGGTCCAGGCTGGTGCCCGTGACCGCCATCACGCCCGCGGCGACCATGCCGATGGGCCCCGCCAGGCAGAGCAGCATCGACGACCAGCTGTTCTCGTCCTGGGCGGCCCAGCGCAGACGGTGCACGTCGGCGCCGACCTTGTCGCCGTTCATCTCGGCCTGGGCGATCTGCCACTCCCGGGAGTCGGTGCCCAGCTCGTCGGCGACGTCCTGGGCGAAGTTCCCGCCAAAGGTCTGGGCGTAGTACTGCATCGCCCGCTGGAGCTGATCCGGGGTCAGCTTGCCCATCTCCTCGATGAGCTCTTCCTCGTCGGTGCCGGCGCCGCCGAAGTCGATGCCGCCGACGACCCAGTCCCCAGCGCCGTGCATCTGGATCTGCATCTTGGTGGCAGCGACCTTGGCCGGATCGCCCTCGCACAGGCCGGTCTCGGCGTTGATGGCGCAGTGGGCCTCGATGACGGCCTTTTCGTTGGTGCCCAGGTTGCGGGTGATCCGGGCCATGAACTCGGCGCCGCCGGGGCCCTGGGTGAGGGCCGTGCGCTCCTCGGGGGTCATGGCTTCGAAGGCCGCGTAGAGGCCTTCTTCGTCCTCGGAGAAGCCGCCGGGCTTGGTGATGTAGCCGACCGCGATGTCCACCAGGACCGTGCCCGTGATCACCCCGAACCAGCTGACCTCGTCCAGCGCCCCACCACTCATGCGCTCGCAGTAGGTGCGCATGCCTTCGACCCGGCCCTCGTCGCTCATCAGCTGCTTGGCGATCTCCAGGTCCTTGCCGTCGGTCCACCCGGACAGGTCGCTCTCGAGCTGGGTGTCGAAGTCCTTGCCGAAGTGCCGGCGGTACTCGACCTTCATCAGCTCGGCTTCTTCCGGAGACATGCTGCTCAGCGCCTTGAGCACGGCGGACTCGTCGGTGCCCGGCCCATCCAGCGCCTTGAACAGGGTGTTCGCGGTGTCCTGGATCTTCTTGACCTTCTCCTGGGCCTTCTTCTCGATCTCCGGACCTTCCTTGTCGATGATCTTCCAGATCTCGGCGGCGCTCTTGCCCTTGTGCTTCGGGTCCTTGCGGAGCTCCTTGGCGCGCTCCCGCCGGGCCATGTCCTTGCAGTCCTCGAGCATCAGTTTGGGTCGGTCGACCCCGGCCTCGAAGTCCTCGGCGTTCTTGAGAGAGCCGATGGCCGCGGCCAGGTCGTCGCCGTCCATCGTCGACTTCAGCTTCTCGGTCAGGGACCCCTCGCCGTGGGTCATCTCGTACTTGCGCTTGAGCGCCATCAACTCCTTGGGGTTCAAGGCGTGGAGCAGATCCATGATCGCGGCGTCGGAGACGTAGTAGTCGGAGTCGAACTCGGCCTCGAGCGCGGCGAGCTTGGTCTCCACCTTGCCGGAGTCGAGGGGGTAGCCCAGGGCCGGATCCAGCGAAGCGTTCTTGCACCGAGCGTGGATGGTCTGAATCTCGGAGTCCTGCTTGGTGCTGCCGGGCAGCTCGACCACGCCGAAGTACAGGGCCGCGGCGTACCCGATCGGACCGAACGCATACAGGATGACGGCGGTGGCGATGGCGGACAGGGCGATGTCCCAGCCCGAGGGCTGGGCACAGCGGTCGATCTCGGCGCTGAGCCGGCCGCCGAACCTCTTCTCCAGCTCCTTGAGCTCCTCGTCGGAGCAGTCCTTCATCAGCTGCTTGATGCGGTCGCTGTTGCCCGCACCGTCGGCGAAGACCTTTTCCAGCTCCGCACCCTTGTGGGCGACCCGCAGCTCGGTGTTCTTCTCCTTCCAGGCCTCGCCGCGAAGCTCGTCGAGCGCGTCGGCGGCCTTGAAGGCGTAGTCGAAGTCCGAGATCTCGTTGGAGTCGCTCGACAGCCCCGCCCGCAGGTCCATGACCAGCTCGGGGTGCAGGCGCTTCAGCTCCGCGAGCACGGCGGGTGACGCGTTCATGACCAGCTCGCGCACGCGCTCGTCGTCGACGTAGGTGCTGTCGACCTCGGCCTTGAGCAGGTCCTTGGTGCGGTCGACCTCGTTGGCCATGTTCTCGGCCGACGCGTCGGCGTGGGCCGTGGCCGCCTTGAGGTCGTCCTCGCTGAGCTCCTTGCCGAGCTCCTTGAGCGCCTTGTTGATCTCCGCCTGGTCCTCAGCCGAGAACTTGCCCTGGTCGTTGCGCGGGTACTTCAGGAAGACCCGCTTCATGTCCTCGGCGACCGCCGCGTCAACCGTCTCCGGCAGCTCAGGAACGGTCTTGAAGTCCTCGGCGGCGTCGACCACGGCCCACAGGTCCAGGTAGTCCGTGTCCGTCTCGCCGTACTCGTCCTTGAGCTTCTGATCGAGGTCATAGCCCTCGGCCTTGAGCTTCTCGAGGATGGCCTTGAGCTCCTCTGGCCTGCCCTTGTAGGCCAGCAGGGTCTTCTTGATCTTGTCCTCGTCGCCTTCCTCGATCTTGGCCTTGATGTCGTTGACGCCCTGCTGGGTCTTCTCCTGCTTGTCCCGCACCTTCTGGTCGGCCTTCAGGTTCTCGTCGACGGCCTTGACCAGGGTGGACACCGACAGGCCGGTCTCGCTCTTGAGCTTCTCCAGGGCGGCCTGCTGCTCGCCGGGGGGCAGCTTGCGGATGGTCTCGAGCTGGGCCTTGACCTCCTTGGAGACCGGCTTGTTCTCGATGACCAGCAGGCCGGCGTCGATGGCGAGCTGCTTGATGCCCTCCAGCTCGCTCAGGGACAAGTTCTCCTTTTCCGCGAGCTCCAGCATCTTCTGGCCACGCTCGGCGGCCGGGAGCTTGTCGAGCTCCACCATCTTGAGGGCCATGCGCTGGGTGACGTCGGCCTTCTTCTGGCGCTTGCGCAGGTCGGCGAGGATGTCCTCCTGTTCCTTCTCGCTGCCCCCGGTCTTGCCCAACAGACCGGACAGCGCCAGGGTCTGCTGGTCCCGCTCGGCCTGGCTCGGCAGGGCCTCGATGGCCTTCATGACCGTGAGCATCGACGCGCTCATCAGGCCGTTGGCTTCGGTCTTGGCCGGCGTGTGGAGCCAGTCGACCATCATCTCCTTGGCGCCGAAGGGCTCGCCGTCCTTGGTGTGCGCCTTCTTGGACTCGGCGAAGAGCTTCTGGAGCTCCTTGGCCTTCTGGTCGGGGGGCAGGTCCTTGCACCACGCCAGTCTCTGTGCAAACCCACCGGGCTCCGAGAGGTCCGCCTTGCGCCGGGGGTCGTCGTTCTTGAGCTTGTCGGTCAGGTCGTTGAAGGACAGGTCCGCGTTGTGGTCCTCGGCCTTCTTCAGGGCCATGCCCATCTCGGCGACCTTGTCCGCGCAGTGCTTGTCCAGGTACTTCCGCAGGTCGATGCCCTTGGCGGCCAGCTCCTTCTGGACTTCGGCGAGCTCGCGGGGGTTGCAGCCCTGGACCAGGGCAGCGATCTCGTCGCTGTCGCCGTTGCTGCTGATCTTGCTCGTCAGGTCGCTGATGCGTTCGGGGTTCCTGGTGTGGCCGCCGACCTTGTCGTCCTTGTTCACCGCACCGGGCTTGTCGTAGTCCTTGGTGTCGCCCCAGCTGAACCAGCTCTCGGCGTCTTCCCGGCGCTTCTTGTCGACCTCCTTGGCCACCGCGTCGGCGAAGCCCTTGGCGCCCGCGGACCGGTTGTCGTCCTTCTTGAGCTCGCCGGTCTCCATGAAGTGCCAGAGCTGGTGGATCGAGGAGAAACCCCCGTCCTTGGACATGCCCTCGAGCCAGGAGCGGGCCACCAGCGGGTCCATGCCGGTCTTGGCCGTGGCCGCCTTGATGGCCTTGCCGTCTTCCTGGATCTTGTGGGCCTTGTCCGTGCCCTTCTGGGTCGTCTTGCCCATGGCGAGGGTGTTGGCCTCGTTGAGCATGTCGACGTGTTCGGGCTCCGTGAGGAAGGTGTCCAGGTTCTGCGGGAGGTTGCCGTCGGTGGCGCCGGTGCCGTGGGCCTTCATGGCGTGGGTCTGGGCGGCCCGGTACTCGACGACGAACGCGGCACGCTCGGAGCGGGACATCGCCGCGAAGGCCTCGGCGATCTTGTCCTCGTCGGCGTCGTCGCCCTTCTTCAGTTGGTCGAAGAGCTTCTTGGAGTTGCTCGCGTAGCGTTCGCTCGTGACGTCGGCCGCGAGCATGCTCTGGGTCAGGTCTTCCGACGTGTCGATGGCGTCGACCATCTTCAGGCCACTGGTCTCGTCCCCGCACTGCAGGGCCGACTCGAACTTGTCCCGGAGCGTCGGGATGTCCTTCAGCAGCTGCTGCTTCTCGGCGGGGGTCAGGCTGCTGAAGTGGGCCAGGATGGCGTCGTCGTTGCCATCGTCCAGCTTGTCCAGCATTCCCTGCTTCTTCTTCTTGTAGGCGTCGCTGTTCTTGTCGCAGACCAGGCCCAGCCGGCCCATCTCGGCCTTCTCCTCGGCGGACCACTTGATCTGGTAGCCGTCGTGCCGACCGACCCCCATCTTCTTCTTCATCGCCAGGGCGAACTTGTCGTCCTTGAGCACACCGGCCGGCGATCGGGCCAGGTGCTCGGCGTAGGCTTCGGGGGACATGCCCTGGGCGTGGGCTTCGGCGGCGAGCTTCTTGTACTCCTCCTTGCCCACGACGTTCTCGAGCTCGGCCTTGACCCCGACCCGGCGCTCCTCCTCGACCAGCATGCGCATCTCGTCGGCGTCGATGCCCGCAGCACCGGCGTAGAACTTGACCTGCTTGTCGACGTCGGCCTTGGTGCCTGAACTGCCTGGCTTGTAGATCTGGGCGCTGGGGGGGAGCTGGGCCTTGATGGCCGCCATGCGGTTGTCGTAGGCGCCGTTGAGCTTGTCGGCGTACTTCTTCAGGGCCTCCTTGAGGGCGTCGCCCTTGAGTCCCTCGAGCTCCGAGGCGCCCAGCTGGAGCATGGCCAGGTCCTTCAGGGCCTCGAGCTGCTTGGCCTCGGGGAGCTGGCGGATCTTGTGGACCTGTTTGACGATGGCGTTCTCGGTCCGGACCTCGCTCCACGCCTTCTTCAGGTCCTCGGCAGACAGGCCGGTGCGGCCCTGGAGCTCCTGGAGGATCTTGAGGCGCTCTTCCGGGGGGAGCTTCTCCAGGTTCTTCAGGCGCTGCTTCATGGCAGCGGACACCACCGGGTTGCCCTCGTCGTCCTGCTTGGGCTGGTAGAGGTCGTTCAGGGCCTCGTTGGGGTCCTTGCCGGCGGCCTTGGCGTCGGTCAGGAACGCCAGGGCGTCGGCCGCCGAGGCCTTCTCGCCGTCGGCGGCCAGCTGCGCCTGGATGGCCTTCATGTGCTCGTTGGCTTCCAGGGCGCTGACGGGCTTCTCGGGGGTGGACAGAGCCTTGGCGGCTGCCCGCACGGCGCCCACCCGCTTGACCGCGTCGGCGGCCATGTTCCGGGTGTCCTTGTCCTGCATCCGGGCGACCCGGGCGGTGTCCTCCTTGGACTTCTGGCGGGCCTTGCCCAGGTCGCTGGCCACCGAGCCCCAGCCGTCCTCGATCTTGCCGTCGTCGGTGTGCTCGGCGATGTACTGGTCGAGCACGGCGGCGATGCTGCGGCCGTCGGCGAGGGTCACCGGGGGGTTGGCGGTGAGCAGGGCCCGGATCTGGGCCCGGGTCATGTCGTCGAAGGCGTCCTTGATGTCCTTCTCGCTGGGGTCCTTCTTGTTCATGGCGCCGGTGAGGGCCTTGGACTTCTTCTGCCAGCGCTTGGCCCGCCGGTAGGCGATCGGATCGGTGTGCTCGAGCTCGGCGATGCGGTCGGGGTCGGTCTCGACGTAGTCGGACTCCTTGGTCCGCTCGTCCTTCATCATCGCCAGCAAGGGCTGGTCCATCATCGCCGACCGCGGGGCCGTCTCGATCCACTCCACCAGGCCCTTGGCGCTGGGGGGGATGCCGGCGAGCTTGCAGGTCTCGACGACGTAGTCGGACGCGGCCTCGGGGGAGTAGGGCTTGCCGGTCTCCTGTTCGAAGAGCCGCTTCTTCTCTTCCCGATCCTCGTCTTCCTGGTCCAGGGTCTCGAACGCACGGCTGGCGTCCATGCCCCAGCCGATTCCACCAAAGACGTCCTGTTGCTCGACCGAGACGATCTTCTTGCGGAGGTCTTCCTTTTCCTCGGGCGTCAGGGGAGGATCGTTCTTCAGCAGTCGATCGATGTCCTTGGCGAGGGCGGGGTGGTCCTCCTTGAGCTCGTTGAGGTGCTCTTCAGCCCGGGTCGCCGCCTTGCTCTTCTTGCCCAGCACGGCTTCCTGGCGGGCGTCCATCTCCTGCTTGAACGCGACCTTGCCGTTGACCCCTCGCAGGGTGTCGATGTCGATGCCGGTCTTGGAGTTGATGACCCGCAGCAGCGCTTCGACGTCGTCCGGGGAGAGCGGCTTGCCGTCCTTGCCCTTGTTGCTCTTGAGCTGCTCGATCTTCTTGGCGAGGGTGGGGTCCCCCTTCTTGGCGCTCTTCAGCGCGGTGTCCAGGCTCTGTTCGGTCTTGGCGATGTCGGCCTCGACCGCCTCCTTGAGCTTGCCGGGGTCCAGGTCGTGCTGCTCGGCGATGGCGTCGAGCTTCTTCTGGCGGTCCGCCTCGCTGATGGTGGTGTCGAGCAGGACCTTCTGTGCGGCGGGGAAGCTCGCGGCCTTCTTCTTGTAGTTGTCGGTGCCCCGCCACAAGGTGCCCATGGACTGGCCCGTGGACCCGGCCAGGTCGAACATCGCCATGGCCCGTTCCTTGGGGTCCTCGATCTTGGCGATGCGTTCGGTCTCGTCCTTGAGGGCCTTGTTGCCGACCACCCCGCCCTGGAAGGTGCCAGTGGCGTCCAGGTCGGTGGCCAGGGCGTGGCCTGAGATGAGGTCCGGGTTGCCGATCTCCTTGGCGAGCTTCATCGCCTCGTCGCCGCCCTTGTCGAGGATGGCCTTCTGGTCCGGGGTCAGCGCGGTCGGTGCGTTCGGCTTGATCGGCATCGACATGAGCTGGACCGCCTGCTCGGCGGTGTAGCCCTTGGCCTTGTAGGCCTCGATGCGGTTCTTGGCGGTCTCGTAGTCCCAGCCCTTGTCCTTGTTCGCCTCGGCGAGCTCCGTGGCGCCCTTGACCTTGGCTTCGGCGTCGATGATCTTCTTGGAGAAGGCTTTCTTCTCGTCGTCGGTGGGGGCCTTGTCGCCAAAGGTCCTGAAGACGCCGTGGTCGCCCTCTGAGTCATGGGCGGCCTTGGCGAGTTTCTTGACGTCGTCCGGGAGCTTGTCCAGATCTTCCTTGGACACGAAGTTCAGATTGCGCATGAACTCGGAGGGCTTCATGTCGCGCTGCTTGGCCAGCTCGAACATCTTCTCCCGGCACGCGTCGACGTCCATGTTGACCTTGCCGTCCTTGTCCTTGACCTGGAACGCCCTGACCGCAGCCTCCCGGTCCTCGTTCATCCGGTGCCAGCGCTCGTTGAGCTTCTCCATGGCCGGCGAGACGTTGGCCTTCTGCTGGCCGTCGGCGCCCTTGACCGTGGTCTTCTCGTCCCAGACCTTGAGCAGATCGGCCTTGCTGATCTTGGGCTTCTGCTTCTGACCATAGGCGGCGATGGCCTTCTCGCGTTCGGCCTTGTTCGGGATGGTCTCGTACATGCCCATGACCGCGGAGGCCTGTTCCTCTTCCTTCTCCTGCTTCTTCTGTTCGTCGGTCTTGGTCTCTTCGGCGGCGGTGTCCTCGGCCTTCTTGTCGTCGGAGACCTTCTTCTCACCCGTGGTCTCTGCGCCCTTTTCGGAGAGGTCCTTCAGGTCCGTCTCGTCCTTCTTCTGGTCGTCGGTCTTCTCCTCGTCGGCCGGATCCTTGATCACGATGTCGATGAACTCGCCGTCCGGTCCTTCCTTCTTGCCGGCCGGGATGTAGACCACCATCGACGCGTAGTTGATGTCGAGCAGGGTGCAGTAGGCCTGGAGCACGGGCGCCGGGCAGCCGCCGGCCATCTGCATGTCGCCCACGGCGGAGTCGAAGATGTCCTTCTTCTTCTTGGCCTCCTTGACCTTGTCCTCCATCGGCTTCAAGGCGGCCCGGTGGGCCTCGAGCTGCTTGGCGGTGAGGCCTGACGCCAGCTCGGCGGCGGCGATCTCGGTGGGGAGCTCGCCCTCGCGCTTCTGGAGCGTGGCCAGCGACGCGGACAGGCTGACGACCTCGCTGTCCGTGTCGAGGTTCGGCGGCGGGCCCGGGTCCGTGGCGCCCTCGTGCTTGTCGTCAAAGGCCTTCTTCTTGGCTAGGTAGTCCCGGTTCAGGGCCTGCTTGCGGGTGCCGATGGCCCGGTTCTTGGACCCGACGCCGATCTGGGTGGTGGTGAGCTCGGCCTTGAGGGTGGAGACCTTCTTCATCGACTCCTGGGACTCGACGGGCAGCTTCTTGAGCTGCTTGTCGACCAGCTTCGAGAGGTCGGCTTCCTTCTTGGTGACGTCCTTGGCGATCTTCTCGCCCTTCTTCGGCAGCGCCTCGGCGACCTTCTTCGACGTCTGGATCTCCGCCACCGGCAGCGTGGGCCCGCCACCGCCACCGCCCTTGGGCTGCTTGTCCTGGATCTGCGCCAGGATGGCGTCGAGTTCTTCCTGCTTCTCGGTCTGGGACTCCTGGAGGGGCTCCATGTCCTCCTGGAGCTCCGTGCGGATCTTCTTCTCCTTGCCCAGGTCCTTGGGGAAGCGCTTGGACTTGGCCTGGAGGCCCTTGAGGCGAGTGTCCTTGTCCGGGGGCTTCGGCTTGCGGTTCTTCTTCTTGGCGACCGCTGAGAGCTTCTCCAGCTGGGCCTTGCGCTTGTCGAGCTCGGTCTTGTTCCGGGAGATCTTCTTCTCGACGTCGTCGATCTTGACCTGGACCTCGTCCACGTCATAGCCGAGCTCGCCGAGCTGGTAGGCGATGTCGTCGAGCTCCCACTGGAGGTCGTCGCGCAGCCGCTCGAGTTCCTCCAGGGTCGGCGGCTCGTCCTTGGCGGCGGTCTCTTCTTCCTTTTCCTCGGAGGTGGTCGAAGGCGCATCGCCGGTCTTGGTGCCCCCTTCCTTGGCGAGCTTGTCGATGTCCTCGGTGGACTTCTTCTTGTCCTCTGCCTTGGAGGCGTCGTCCTCCTTGGCGTCCTCCTCGGTGACCTCGCCCTCGCCCTCGCCTTCCTCCTCTTCCTCTTCCTCATCCTTCGGCGCCTCTTCCTTGGGACCCTCGGCCTTGGCGGCTTCGGGAGCCACAGGCGGTGCTGGTGCGTTCAGGGCCTTGACCACCGCCTTGCCCACCACCTTGAAGCCGGCGGCGCCGCCGCGGGCGAGCAGTGCAGCGTCGGCCTGGTTGGAAGACTCGTCGCCCGTGGCGGTCGAGCGTTCGGTCTTGGGCGTGTCGGTGGAGACCGGGGAGCTGTCGGCCGCAGGAGCGTCCGTGGTCGTGGCCTGGACCGGGGCAGGTGTCTCCTCGACGGTCCGGGTGAGCTTGGGGGCCGGCTCGTTCGTCGTGGCTGTCGCCTCGTCCTGCTTCAGCGCGTCGGGCTGCTCCGGGGCCTTGACCTCCTGGGGGGTGTTCGCCCGCTCGAAGGCGCCGCCGTAGAGCTCTTCGGACTCGGCGTTCAGCGCGTCGATCCGGGCCTGTTCAGAGTCGGTGAGCTCCCTGCCCTCGCGGGTGGCCTGGGCCTGGAGGCTGCGGGTCTCCTCGTAAATCTCGTGGCCCCGGCCGCCCTTGACCTCGAGAATCTCCCGGAGGTGGAGCTGGAGCTCGACCACGTGCCCGTTGGGCATGCGCACGTTGAGCAGCATGTCCCGGTAGCCGCCCGGCGCCGGGTTCTCGAAGCGGTCCTTCATGCGCACGATCTCGAACTGACCGTGGATGCTCTCCAGGCCCTTGTAGAGGGCGTCCATGGAGTCGTACTGGATGCTGCTGCGGGACAGGTCCGTGAGCTGGGAGGCGTCGCCCCCGTACTCGGTGTCCATCTTCTCCGTGGCCCGCTCCCGACCCTTCAGGCCCGGTGGGTACATGGCCTCGCCACCGGTGGCCGCCGAGATGGCGTCGGTGGCGTCGTGGAGCATGACGTCGGCGACGGCGGCGTCGCCGTAGAGCGCGTCCAGATCGTCGGTGGACTGGGTCCGGTCCCGGCCAGCGATGTCGTCGGCGACACTCTTGCTGACGGCTGCGTTGCCGGTCAGGGACTCGGTCTCGGGCACGGCCTGCTTCTTGGCCGGGTAGGGGGTCGGGTCCACACCCAGGCGCCGGGCGGTGTCCTGCAGGCTCTCGCCGACCTGGTGGGCGTCCCGGACCCGCACTGCCTCGTCGTGCTTGCTCGCGGGCACCGTGAACTTGCCGTCGGGGCCTTCCAGGGTCAGCGTGGTGATGTTGGGTTCGTCGCTGGGCCCGTTCCAGGCCCGATCCAGCTGCTGCGCCGGGGTGAGCGGGGTGTCTGCCGAAGTGTCCGTGGTCGGTTCTGAGGTCGGTCCTGGGGTGATCTCCGGCGCCGTCTCTGGGACGGTGTCGTCGGTGGGTGCGCTGGACTCCCGCGGCACCTCCCGATCCCGCTGCTCGCCGTAGCCGTCCGGGTGCGGGTTCGGGTTCCGGGGCACGTCCTGGAGCTCGCTCGTCCCGGTCTTGCGGAAGCTCTCGGGGAACGCCGAGACCACCCGACCCGTGGCCGGCTCATAGACCACGCGAATGCGCACGCCGTCCCGCTCGCCCCAGAACACGTGTCGGTTGGGGTCCCCGTTCTTGTTGTACAGGTTCGGGGAGTTGTTGGGGGACGCCTCGGCCTTGGGGTCGGTGACGATGTCGCTGACCCGGTTGACGATGTCGACGTCGGTCCAGGTGTTCGGGAACTCGGTCTTGTCGTAGACCATGCGACCGTTCTCGTGGCCGCCGCCGGTGCGGTCGCCCTCGAGGATGTGCTCCCGAGCCTGCTGGTCGAGCACGTCGACATCGGACAGCGGCTCGGACAGGTCCTTGGCATCGGCCGAGTCGCCGATGGGGTGGCTCGGGTAGTGACTCGGATCCAGACCCAGCCGGGCCGCGGTCTCCTGGAGGCTCTCCCCGGGGCGGTGAGCGGCCTGGACCCGGGTCGCGTCGCCGTACTCCGACGCGGGCAGGGTGACCTTTTCTCCCTGGACGTAGACGGTCGCCATCGACGGCTGCTCGGACTGGTTCTTGCCGTCGAAGTGGTCCTGGAGGGACTGGAGCTGGTCCGGGGTGACCCCCTGGCCGTCTGTGTCGGGGCCGCTGTCCGGGGTCTGGTCGCTGGCGCCGTTCGTCACCAGGTCCGGGGTCTCGTCGCCCCCGGTGGTGTTGACCGTGACCTCGCCGCCTTCCCGCAGCGCGACGTCGCCATCGGCGGTCTTGATCAGCTCCTTGTCGCCCTTGACCACGGCCATGGAGCCGTCGCCACCGATGGCGACGGCGTCGTTCATGGAGCCGGTCTCGCCGACCTCGGTGCCGCCGCTCTTGCCGTGGCCGCTGCCGTCGCCAGCCACCAGGGCCGAGCCGCCGTCGGTGGTCACCAGGGAGCCGTCGCCGGTCTCGGTGACGGTGGCGGTGCCGCCCTGCTTGGCGGCCTCGTTCATGACGCCGTCGACGTCTGTGGCCGAGTTCGGTGCCGTGTCGACGCCCCCGGCCTGGAGCTCGGCCTTGACCTCGGCGGCGGACGGCGCTGCGGCCTCGACGTCGGCCTCGGTGACCTGGAGGTTCTGTTCGGCGTCGCTGCCAGCCGTGTTGGCGGCCGAGACTTCGGTCTCCTTGGTCTTGACCCGCTGCTGCCACCCCTCGGCGAGCTTCTCCAGGACGCTGGTGACGGTCGCGTTGATGGTGGCGGTGGCGACCTGCTGGAATGCGGTCTCGGGGTCGACGGGCTTGCCGGTCGCCACGTCGATGAGGACGTTGGTGGTGGACCCCGCCAGCTCGCCGCCCCCACCAGATGCACCCGATGCGACGGCCTGCTTCCACAGGGGACTCTTCTCGTCGGACCACGCTTCGCCCCAGGCGCTGGTGTTGATGGCCTCGCTGGTCATCGCCGTGACCGAGCTGGTGGTGCCCTTGCGCAGGGCGCCACCGCCCACATTCAGCAGGCCCTCGCCCACACCCTTGTCCCAGGTCTTGTCCTTGAGGCCGGTCTCGACACCGCCCTCGAGTGCCCCGGTGCCGAACGCCACGATGCCTTCGCCCAGGATCTTCTTGCCCCGGCTGGCGCCCTTGCCGAACAGCCCTCCGGCGGCCTGGAAGCGGGCGCCGACCCCGGCGGTGACGACGCTGGCCGCCGTGTTGCCCAGGTCGGCCACGGCCTGCTCCCAGCCGTAGCGGCCGCCCTTGACCGCGTAGTTGATGCCCATCGAGGTCAGGCCAGTGATGCCGGCGACCCACATGGCCGCGGCGGGCCCCAGGGTGCCGCCGCTCAGCACCGTGGCGACGATGGCGATGAGCGCGGCCGCCGCGGTGGTCAGGATGTTCGCCAGCCGGTCCTGGGCCGCCCGGTAGTTCTCGGCGCTGATGCCCACGTAGTCGCACAGGATCAGGAAGCGCTCTTCCTGTTCCTTGGTGCCGTTGAACTTGCCGTCGGCCTTGTAGACCGAGTCGGGCTTGGAGCCGGGGACCTTGCAGGCCCGGACCAGCCGCTCGAGCTCGGCCATGTGGGTGGCCAGGTTGGCCCGCTCGTTGCCGGTGATGCCGTAGAACTCGGCGGCGGTCATGAGCACGTCGCCGGCGCCGGTGGACTCGTCGCCCACCACCCACTCGTTCTGGAGCCGGGCGAGCTCCAGGCGCTGGTCCAGGGTCATGTACTTGGGGTCGCCGAGGAGCAGCTCCTCGACCTCGCGCCGCTCGTCGCCGGAGAGCTCGGAGCCCCAGCCGGAGTGGTCCTTGCCGGTCTTGCGGTTGTTGACGCCCAGAGCCGCGTCCAGGGCGTCGGTGTCGCCGGCCTCGAGCCCATAGGCCTGGGCGTGCTTGGTGGCGAAGATGCCGCGTAGCGCTTCGACCTCTTCCGGCCGCATGCCGGTCAGGGCCCGCTTGATCGCGTCCTCGTCGGTGCCCCCACGGTCGGTGGCGAGTCGGATCTGGTCGGCCGCCACCCGGGCCGTGTTGGTCCCGTCGGTCATCATGTTGGTGACCAGGTCGCGGCCGACCCCGGACTTGTCGTCGCCGCCGGGGAACATGGTCTTGACCGCGTCGCCGGTGGAGCGCTCGTAGTCCTTCTCGTACTGGGCCTGGAAGGCGTCGTTGCGCTTGCGCTGCTCGTCCTGGGCGGCCTGGCGGACCTTCTCGTCGGGGCTGTGGAGCCGCTCCTGGAGCTGGGCGTTGCCGTAGAGCGCGGTCTCCATGCGCTTCATGTCGGGGCCGCCCTTGCGGGTGCGCTCGACCTCGAAGGCGTGGACCTGGGCGGCGGTGGAGTCCCGGCCCTCGGTCGCCAGGGCGACGGCCAGGTCCTTGTTCGGCCCCTCCAGCTTGCGGGTGATGGTCTGGGGCTGGCCGCCGTGGTGGCCGCCGTGGGGGTTGTGGACCTCGCGATCCTTGGTGATGAAGTCGACGAACTGGGCTTGGGCCGCGCCCTGGTCGATGGGCTGGGTGGTGGTGGCCCCTGCGGCGCCCTTGTTCTCGATGTGGGCGAATTCCCGCTGCAGCTCGGCCAGCTGCTCGGGCTCGACGCCTCGGAGCGCGTCGGTCAGGTCGTCGGGCTTGCCGCTGCGGCGGGCTTTCTCGATCTTGTCGCGCAGCCGGTAGGCGTCGGCGCGGCGGGTGTTGCCCACCAGGAGCGACTCGGTGACGTTCAGGTCCGTGCCGCCCAGGTTGTCCTTGAGCCGGGCCTCGGTCGCCGACCAGTCCCCGAGCTTCTTCATGGCGTTGCGGTCGTCTTCGTTCAGGTCCCGCAGGACCGCCTCGATCTGGGCCTCATCGTCGCCGTACCAACGCATGTTGGTCTCGAGCTCCAGCCGGGCGCCTTCGGCCCGGTTGCCGATCAGGTACTGCTTGGCGACCTTGAGCTCGTCGCCGGACAGGTCGTCGTCCAGCCAGGACCGCAGGCTGGAGTCCCGGGGGAACAGGTCCGTCCAGATCATCTCCAGGGCCTTGCCCTTGAGGAAGGTCATGGGCCGGAGCGCATTGAAGAGCTTGTTCTCGTCGGTCCCCATGCCCGACATGGCGTCGTAGCAGCTGTCCGCCCGCTTCACGAGGTCCTTGCGGAGACCGGACGCCGCCTGCTCCGCCTTGGGGGCCACCGTGGTGGGGAACTTGGTCATGATGGCGTCGAGCTGGCCGCCGTAGGCGGTCACCTGGGCATCGAGGGCCGTCTCGGTCTCGGTCTTGAGCACGCCCAGGTCGGTGACGCACTTCGCCTTGTAGGCGGTCATGTCCTCCTGGACCGGGGCGACGTAGTCCTTCATGGCCACGTCCACGGCGCCGCCCACGAGCACCATGGACTCGCCAAAGGCCAGCGACGCGTCCTCGATGCCCTTGGCCTTTTCCGTCATCAGGGCGTCGGCTTCGGTCTCGTTGTCCGACGCGATCTTCTCGATCTTCTCCAGGTCGCCGGCGACACGGCCGTCGATCGTGACGTGGGCAGCGTCCAGGGAGCCCTGGAGGTCGGCCAGGTTCTGGCGGTGGAACGCCCCCAGGGCGTCCTGTTGCTGGGTCAGGAAGGCCTGGGCGTCGTCGGCGGTGAGGAAGGTCTGGTCCGGCAGGCTGTCCGAGATGCCCTGGACGAAGTCCCGGTAGGACTGGGTGAAGGTGCCGGCGGCGGTGGTGAGCTGGGCCTCGACGCTGTCGGCGATCTCGGCCATGTCCGTCTCGAGCTGGGTCGAGATGTCCTGGAGCTCGCCGACAGCGGTGGTCTCGTCCTCGTCGAGCTGGGTGATGGCGGTGGACCGGGTGTCCTCGATGCTGGTCTCGGCCGAGGTCCGATCGGTGGCGAGCTGGCCGGTGGCCTGGGAGTAGGACCCGTCCAGGGCCCCCAGGGTGTGGTCGCGCACCGCCATGACCTGGTCGGCCAGGGGCTTGAGCAGGCCGTCGACCTTCTTCTGGTAGATGGCCTTGCTGGCGGTGACCTCGGCGGCCTTGGCCGGACCGCCCTTGGTGCCCATGTCCTTGGCGGCTTCGTCCAGGGCCTTGGCTGCGGTCTCCCGGCGGACCTCTTGCTTGGCCCGCTCCAGGATGTCGCCGCCACTGTCGGGAAAGGCCTCCTTGGCGAGCTCTCTCTTGCGGGTCTTGAAGGTGGCGGCCTTTTCGGTGGCCTTGGCCTGGAATTTGGGGGCCTTGTCCTTCAGGACGGTCTCGAAGGGCTCTACCCAGGTCTCGCCGAGCCCCAGCACCTCGCCCATGCCCAGGTCAAAGGTCGTCTGGGACTTCGTCAGGCCGTCGGCGTGGCCCTGTTGGAGCTGGCCCTCGGCGGCGGTGGCGTCGATGTCGACCTGGGACGTGGCCATGTCGGCGGCGGTGCCCACCCCGTCCCGGGCCGTGCTGTAGGCGGTCTGAACGCGGCCGATCGCGGCGGTGGCCTTGCCCTGCAGGTCCATGGCCTTGCCGGACATCACGCTGTGCACGGTGCCAGCGAGCTCCTGGGCCTTGGCGATGGCCTCGCCCTGGAGGGTCTCGGCCCGGGTCCGGAGCTGACCGATGCCGGCCTGGATCAGGGCCTGGTGCTGCTCGGGGGACTGGCCCGTCTGGCGGGTGACGGCGTCGACCTGGTCTTGGTCCAGGTCGGGCATGCACATGGCGACTTCAGGGATGCCGCCGACGGCCGGGGTCTCGTCGGGCTGGAGCGGTGGCGCACCCCCCCCGCCACCGCCGCCACCGGTGGCCGCGGGCTCGCCGCCGCCGCCCTCGCCGTCGGCAGCCGCGGGTTCTTCGGCACCCTCCTCGGCCTCGCCGCCTTCGGCGTCGGCTTCGCCTTCGCCCTCCTCCTCGGCGGGGGCTTCCTCGGCGGGCGGGGCCTCTTCCTCTTCCTTGTCCCCGGCGGCGTCGCTCTTGTCCTTGTCCTCCTTGTTCTCGGCCTTCTCGCCGTCCTTGTCCTCGCCTTCCTCTTCCTTGTCCTCGCCCTCGGACCCGGCCTTGGGCCCTTCCTCGACCTCCTCCTCGTCGGGGCCGACCTCGAGCTCCTGGCGGTGGATGCTCGTGCCGCCGCGCTCGTGCTGGGTCTGGGCTTGGGTAAACTCCGCGGCGTCGACTTCGACGGCGGTGGCCTGGGCCGTGAGGCTCGGCGCCGCGACCAAGCCGTGGCTCTCGGCGGCCTCGGCCTCGCGTTCCAGAGGGTCGCCGGGCATGGACACGACGACCTGGCCCGCCGCGGGCAGGGGAATGCGGCCCTCGTCGTGCTGGACCACGTGGGTGAGCTCGTGGGCGATGAGCGCGTCGCCGTCGGTGGTGCCGGGGCTGTAGGCCCCGTCCCGGAAGTAGATGTCCCGGCCGACGGTCAGGGCCCTGGCCCCGGCGATCTGGCAGGCCAGGGCAGCCGCCGAGCCGATGTGGATCTGGACCCCTCGGAGCTGGCGGCCCGGAGCCAGCCGGTCGACGACGTCCTGGGGAAGGCTGAGCCCGGCGCTCTGCCCCAGCACGGTGCGAAGGTGCTGGGGCATCTCCCGGTCCCCGGCCTGGTCCCGGCGGGCCATGGCCGCCACGCTGGCCCCGGACACCTGCTCAGCCAGGGCAGCGGTCGCCCCGGAGAGGCCTTCGTAGGGGGCCATGGCGGACTGGTGGAAGGCGATGTCGTCGGCCGACGGGAACCCCACCCGATCCACGAGCTCGTCGAGGCCCGTGTCGGTGTGGAGGTCCTGGTGGAGCGCGAGCAGGTCGGCCCGGGCGGCGTCGGCCAGGTCCGGCTCGCCAGTCCACTGCTCCAGGTTGGTGAGGTGCTCGGCCACCGTGCGCAGGCCCTTGCCGACCATGACGGCGTGCAGGCTGTCTTCGATCACGTCGGCCGATGGCGGCGGGGGATGGGCCGGCAGCTGGCCGAGCAGGCGGCTCAAGATGGCGAGGCCCGCCGAGTCGACAGGGAGCCGAGCGGTGAGTCCCCACGCGTCGGAGGTTGCCGGCTCGCGGGTGCCGTTGAGCTCGGCCAGCTGCTCCCGCTCCCGCCAGGCGACCTCGTAGAGCGGGGTGACCATCTGCAGCCAGGAGCGGTCGGCCTGCCAGGGCAGGTAGGGGCCGATGTCGAACCCGGTGGCCTCGGCCACGTCGAGGAGGTGGGCCAGGTAGAGGTCCTCGGAGTCCCCGGGCCCCTCGACCCTCAGGCGGGCCAGGTGGCGATTTCCGAACCGCTGCTGCAGCGCGGCCACGGCCTCGAGACCCCTGTCGGGCGCACGCGCAACGGTGCCTTCGGACCCCGTCTCGGGGCCCTGGCCTTTGCGGCCTTTGCGCGCGCGGGGGAGATGTGCCATGGGCAGGAGGCTCTGGCGGAATCATAGGGTTCACCGGCACTCTGCGCACCTGGTTTCTCCCCCGTCATCGGGTAGGGTTCGCCCGATGCTGCACGCACGCTCCGAGCTCGAGGTCGCTGGATGGCTGCTGCTCCACGAGGCCGATGTGCAGCGCACCGTGCGACAGGAGGAAGGGGAACACACGCGGATCGTCCACCACTGCCAGGCGGGGCCCGACGACCCGCCCGTGACCCACGCGTTCCTCATCCCGAACGGAACGCCCCCGGACCACTGGGGCGTGCTGACGTCGGCGGAGTGGCTGGCCCTGGCAGACAGGATGTTGACAGCCATCCCGCGGTCCCCGGCAGGCCTGATCCGGCCGGTGCTGGACGCATGCTGCGAAGAACTCGACGTCGCGCTGAGGTGCTGCCACGAGGCGGCGCGGATCCGACCCCCGCTCTCGGCCCGAGCGAACGGGATCCGGGCGGCGTCGGCGGTGTTCCGCTCCGTGCGCCCCTTTGCGCCCCGACCCAGACCTCTGGCGGAGCTACCCGAGGTCCTGGTCGCCGCGCGGCTTGCGCCAGACGCAGCCGAGCGCGCACGCACCGCGGCCCCCATCTCGATGGAGGCGCTGCACGGGGGGGCTCTGGGGCCCTGGGGCTTCGTCGGGCGGATCCAGGACCCGGTGCCAGCGGCGCTCTACCGCCACGCCTCCGGCGCCGTCCTCCAGGCCGAGGTGGTGGGCGACACCGCCGTCGCCATCCAGCTGTGGGAAGGCCGCGAGGCCCTGGACGCGCAGCTGGCGCACGCCTTTCGCCTGCCCGCGAGCGTGGTGCGGGACCTGGACCGGGGGCTCAGGCCCGGCGCGACGCGACCGGAAATGGTGGCCCGGCTCCTGGGGCCCCACGACGTGCTCACGCCGCTCTTCGGGGTCGTCACGGGGGATCAGGAGCTGCGCTTCTTGCGGCTCGAGACCCGGGGGGTGGTGCACCGCACCGTCGTGCTGTGCCTGATCCTGACCGGCGGGGTCGTCACGGGCTTCCGGGTGCTCCAGGGGCGTGTGGCCCTGGAGCAGCTGGTCCTGATCTCGGAGACGGCGCACCTGTTCGGCGGGCCGGGGGATGGCCCTACCGTCGGGCCCGCTGACGCCCAGACCAGCATCGACACCATCGCCCAGGCCCTGGCCCCGCTGCTGTCCGGCATTCGGCGGGGCGAGGTGGACATCCGGACCCTCCAGCCCCGGCCGGGAGACGCCGGCCGGGTGTTCCGAGGGGTGGACCTGGAGCGGATCCAGCGGACCTATGACGGGCTGTGGCAGGCCGATCCCCCCCGGCTCTCGGCCGCGGCCGACCAGACCGAGCTGGTGGTCCACGTCTCCACGGGCGGTGCCCTGGGGTCGGGCCACGAGCTCTCCCATGGCTTCTCGGAGCACTACCAGTCCATCGCCCCCCACCTGGTGCCCGAGCGCACCTGGGTCGCGTGGAGCTTCCGGCGGCCAGGAGAAGAACGCGGGCGACGCTTCGAAGGGCTGGTGTGGGTCGGGGACCACTGGGCGTGGTTCCCCAAGGCGTGGCGGGTGGTGTCGGGGGGGTAGCCGGACAGACAGAGGACTCCAACGCCGCACCTGCTGCAGACAGAGGGGTCGAGTGCCGGTACAGGGAGGCCACAGAGCCCTCTGAAGGCGTCAATGGGCCCTGGTGACGCGGTCTCCTGCGCTTGGAGCGCCTGCCGGGCGGTGAGCCCCCGACACCCGACCCCTCTGTCTGCAGTGACTGCGGCGTTCGACCCGGCTGTCTGCGCTCACCCGACCCTTGCCCACACCAGACAGTGGTTGTTCGCCGGCATCGCCACGACCTCTTGCAGCGCCAGCCCGTGCAGCGCCGCCAGGGCGATCACGTCCACGAGGTCCCGGACCCCCCAGCGGGGGTCACGCTGCTGGAGCGAGCGATCGAAGCGGACGTTGCTGTCCGACGTCCACACACCCGCGAAGCGAAACGGCCCATAGAGTACGAACACACCGCCTGGCGCCAGCACGCGCGCCAGCCCCGCGAACAGCCCCTGGGCGCTCTCCCAGGGCGAGATGTGGATCATGTTGCAGCACACCGCGCCGTCCACGACCCCGACCCCCCAGTCGGTGTCGCAGGTGTCCAGTCGCACCGGCGCCAGCAGGTTCGGCGCAGCCACGGTGTCCCGCCAGGCGGCGATGCTGGCCAGGGCGTCGGGGTCCCGGTCGGTGGGCTGCCACGCCAGCCCGGGCAGCCGCGGGGCCCACCAGGCGCTGTGCATGCCCGTGCCCGCCGAGAACTCCAACACCCGCCCCCTCGCCGGCAACACCCGCCGCAGCACGGCCAGGATCGGGTCGCGGTTCCGCTCACAGGCGGGCGAGTAGCGCTTCACCGGCTCAGTCCGGGCAGCCCTCGACCACCCAGGTCTCAATGATCGCCAGGGTGGCCTTGTCCAGGAAGGGGCCACCGCGAGGCATCTGCTGCCCGGCGCCGCCCACGTCGCCCTGGGTGTTGTTGAGCTTGTGCCAGATGTAGCTCTGGGAGGTGTCCCCGGGCTCGAAGAGGTCCATGGCCGGCACGTCGATGGAGGCCACGTTCACGTGGTCCACCGTGCCGTTGTCCATGTTGAAGCCACCGCTCGCCGCACCGCTCAGGTGGCAGCCGTCGCAGTTGGCGTCGAAGATCGGCTCGATGTCCGTGGCGTAGGTGTAGGTGTAGCTGTCCACGCCGTCGCAGTCCTGGTCGATGCCGTCGCCGTTGATCTCGGTGGCGCCCGGGTTGATGCCGGCGTCGCTGTCGTCGCAGTCGGTGTTGTCCGCCGACGTGTTCGACGGCTGGAGACAGGCCAGGGTGCCGGGGTCGGTGTCGTCGCCGTAGCTGTCGCCGTCGGCGTCGGCGTACCAGGTGGACCGACCGGTCACGCCGGCGTCTGCGTCGTCGATGTCGCCGTTGCAGTCGTTGTCCACGCCGTCGCAGATCTCGGTGGCGCCCGGGTTGATGGCGATGTCCCCGTCGTCGCAGTCGACGTCGGACGTGAAGCCGTCGCCGTCGGCGTCGGGCGGGCCGGCGTCGCAGTCGTCGTTGGCGCTGCCGGGGGTGCCGGAGTCGCCGCTGCCAAAGGTGCTCGTGGCCGCGCACCAGTTGGCGCCGTCGTCGTTCTCGGTGACGTCGAGGTGGTCCCCGTCGAGGGAGATCGACGCACCCGCCGTGTTCGGGAATGTGGCTCCCCCGTCGTAGGCGACCTGATCGATGGTCAGGCTGCCGTTGTACAAGAAGACCTCGTCGGCGAAGTTGGCCAGCCGGTGGGTGCTGCCGTACTCGTGGTCGACCGTCACGCCGCCGTTGGCCGCGGCGTCGCCGTCGATTCCCAGCACCACGTACTCACCCGCCAACACGGGCACGGACCCAGAGACCTGGACCCACTCGCCCATCACGGCGACCGAGGTGTCGAAGATCTCCAGCCCGTCCAGCTCGATGGTCACCAGCGTGTTGTTGTAGATCTCGATCCACTCGCCGCGCAGGTCACCGACCGCCACCGGGTTGTGGTGGAGCTCGGTGATGATCAGGTCCCCTTCGATCAGATCCCCGACCGCCAGGTCCGAGCCGCCCCCGGTGCAGGCGTCGTTGGCGCTGCCCGGGGTGCCCAGGTCCCCGTCGCCGAAGGTGGAGGTCGCCGCGCACCAGTTGGCGCCGTCGTCGTTGCTCAGATCGTCGAGGGTGTCCGGGTTCAGGCTGAAGCTGGCGCCCGTCGGGTCCGGGAAGGTCAGGCCATTGTCCCAGGACACGCTGTCGATGATGGTGCTCCCCACCCCCAGGAACAGCTCGTCGGACGCATTGCCCAGGGTGTGCGCACCCCCATAGGTCTCGGCCAGGCTGACGCCCCCGTTGACGCCCAGGTCGCCGTAGCGCCCGAGCAGCACGTAGGCGCCGGGCTCGACCAGGACCCCGCCAGAGAGGGTGACCAGGTTGCCCTTGGTCGTGCTGTCGGTGTCGTAGAGCTCGAGTCCGTCCAGGTCCACGGTGCTGCCCGTGGCGTTGTAGAGCTCCATCCACTCGCCGGCGTTGTCCGGCACGGCGTCGGGGTCGACCATCAATTCCGTGATGACCAGATCGCCCGCCGTCAGGTCGTCGACGGACAGCGCACAGCTGTCGTTGGCCGCGCCCGGGGTGCCCAGGTCCCCGTCGCCGTAGCTCGACGTCGCCACGCACCAGTTGTTGCCGTCGTCGTTGTCGGTGGCGTTCAGGTGATCGGGATCCAGGATCATCGCCGCACCGCTCGGGTCCGGGAACGTGAAGCCGTTGTCCCAGGACACGGAGTCGATGACGTCGGTGCCGTTGTACAGGAAGGTCTCGTCGGCCGCATTACCCAGGGTGTGACCGGTGCCGTAGGCGTAGTCCAGGGTCACGCCACCGTTGGTGGCGACGTCGGCCCTGCGGCCCAGGACCGCATAGGCCCCCGCCGCGACGAGCACCTGTCCAGAGACCGTGATCTTGTCGGTCTGGGCGGCGACCGAGGTGTCGAAGACCTGGAGTCCGTCCAGGTCGACCACGCCAGCGGTGTTGTTGTAGATCTCGAACCACTCGCCGCGGTTGTCGGGCACCGCCGACGGCTCCTTCATGATCTCGGTGATGATCAGGTCACCGGCCACCAGATCCGCGACCGCCGTCCCGCCCCCGCCGCCACCGCAGCTGTCGTTGACCGCGCCCGGTGTGCCCAGGTCACCGGCGCCAAAGGACGAGGTCGCGTCACACCAGCTCGACCCGTCATCGTTGCTGGTGGCGTCCTGGCTGGCCGAGGACAGGGAGATCGAAGTGCCGGCCGTGTCGGGCCAGGTGCTGCCGTTGTCGTAGGCGATGCTGTCCAGCACGGTGGACCCGTCGGACAGGAAGATCTCGTCGGCGCCATTGCCCAGGGTGTGGGCGAAGCCGTAGGCGTAGTCCAAGGCGACGCCGCCATTGGCGCCGGTGTCCGAGTTGCGGCCCAGCACCGCCAGCCCGCCGTCGGCGACCACCACGCTGCTGCCCACCGTGACCAGGTTGCCCTGGGTGACCTCGTCGGTGTCGAAGATCTGGAGACCCTGAAGGTCCACGTCGACCCCGGCGGCGTTGTAGATCTCGAACCACTCCCCCGCGCCAGCGCCCGAGGCCACGGGCTCTTTGAAGATCTCGTTGATCACCAGGTCCCCGACCGCCAGCTCGGTGACGGCAAAGGTCGAGCAGCTGTCGTTGGCCGCTCCCGGCGTGCCCAGGTCGCCGTCGCCGTACGCCGACCGCGAAACGCACCAGCTGGCGCCGTCGTCGTTGCTGGTGGCGTCCTGGCTGGCGCTGTCCAGGCTGATGCTGGCCCCCGTGGGATCGGGGAAGCTCAGGCCGTTGTCCCACGCGATGCTGTCGATCACGTCGGTCCCATTGGACAGGAAGAGCTCGTCGGAGGCGTTGCCGAGCACGTGGGCGACGCCGTAGGCGTAGTCGACGGGCGCCCCGCCGTTGGTGGACTGGTCGGTCTTGCGCCCGAGCACCACGTGGCTGCCGGCATCCACGATCAGGGTGCCTGAGACGGTGAAGCTGTTGCCCGGCGACGCCACGCTGGTGTCGAAGACCCGGAGTCCGTCCAGGTCTACGTTGAGGCCGCTCGCGTTGTAGATCTCGAACCACTCGCCGGCTCCGTTTGCGACGGCGCTGGTGTCGATCATGACCTCGTTGATCACCAGGTCGCCCACAGCGAGATCGGCCACGAAGAGCTCGGCCGGCCCGGTGTCCTTGGCCGAGGCCCAGAAGCCCCCCAGATCCGCGGAGTCCAGGGACAGGTCTTCAGAGCACCCGGCCAGCAGAGCGAGGAAGACGACGGGACGAATGCCCTTCATGGCGGGCTCCGTGGAAGAGGAAGGCGGAAGGTCAGGCGAGTGTCGCACCGGACCTCGATCCTTCACAACCGAGGTGCCGCCCCCGGGTGGCTTGACAGGGAAGAGGTCGGGTCCTACCCACCCCTCCAAGCTGGAGATGCGATGACAGCGGCTGTCCTGGGTCTGGCTGCGATCTTTGTCACCGGGTGTGGATCCCCAGCGGCAGCGGGCGGCGGACCGGACGCGTCGACCCTGGTGATCGCCCGCGACACGGTGCCGCTCACCAATGCCTCCTTGCTGGCCGACGACGGCACCCAGAAGGGCCCTGGCGATCGCATCGCCGGCAACGGCGTGCCCGACGGCTGGCTCGTGCGCATGAACGCCGGCGCGGTTCGGTTCGCTCCCGCCGCGACGCCTGACGGCCAGGGCGTGCGGCTCTCCTACGACAAGGGCGCCAAGGGCAGCCTGGTCGGCTCGGCGGTTCCGGTGAAGCCCGGCGAGACCTACGAGCTGCGGGTCAAGCTCGACGCGGGCGGGGTGGAGCACCCCGGCTCGATCGGGCTGGCCTTCAAGGGCGCTGGCGGCCTGCTCGACACCGAGACCCACCGCCTGCGCACCGAGACCCCGGGGTGGTCCGAGATCGCAGTGCGCGGCACGGCCCCCGAAGGCGCACAGCAGCTGATCGTGCGGGCCGTGTTCACCGGCGCCAAGGCCGCGGGCAGCGTGGTCATGGGTCCGGTGGTCCTGGAGCGCTCCACAGCGACCAGCCGCAGCAAGACCTTTCCGCTCCAGCGCATCCTGCTCGTCACGATCGAGACCTTTCGCTGGGACCACGCCAGCCTGTACGGGTATGGCCGGGACACCACACCGACCCTGGAGCGGCTGGCTCGTGAAGGCGCCGCCTTCGACCAGCACTATGTCCAGGCCCCCTACACGCGCCCGAGCCTGAGCTCGATGGTCACGTCGCGGTACCCGGTGTCGCTGGGCATCACCGACAACGTGCCGCCGCTGCCGGACAGCGCCTACACCGCCGCCGAGATCTTCGCCGACCGCGGCTACGTGACATCGGGCTTCCTGGCCCAATTCATCCTGGGCCAGCACTACGGCTTCACCCAGGGCTTCCACTACTTCTTCAACCACAAGAACGACACCGTCACCGAGACCGTGACCCGGGACCTCTACCCCTGGCTGGAGCGGCACCGGGCGGACAACACCTTCACCTGGATGCACCTGTTCGATCCCCACGGTCCCTACCGTCCGACCTCGGACTACGCCGGCCGCTACCGGGACGACGCGCTGTACCGGAGCGACACCGAGACGCTGACGACGGGCACGGGCAAGGCCACCGGGCCCTTCATCCCCGGCTACGTGGCCGACCCCGGTGCCCTCGAGCGGCGGCACTACGTGTCCAACTACGACGCCGAGATCCGCTATGTCGACGACCAGCTCGCCAAGCTGGTCGCCTGGCTCGAACAGACCGACCAGGCCAAGCACACCCTGCTGGTCGTCACGGCCGACCACGGGGAGTCCATGACGGACCACGGGCGCTACTTTGCCCACGGCTCGCTCTACGAGCACGACCTGCACGTGCCGATGCTCATCTGGGCCCCGGGTCGGATCGCCCCGGGAACCCGAGTCGCGGCCCGGTCCAGCCACCTGGACATCGTGCCGACCCTGTTGGACTACGCCGGAGCCGACCAGCCCCCGGGCCTCAAGGGCCACAGCCTGCGGGGCCTGATCGACGGGGCGACCCAAGCCCCGGAGCCCTTCACCATCGCTGTGACGGGCGCCGGCGCCCGGGAACAGGTCGCCGTGATGAGCGACTCCGATCTGAAGCTCATCGTCGACCACCAGGGCCAGCCGGTCGAGGTCTATGCGCGCGCCAAGGACCCGGACGAGACCCGCAACCTGGTGAGCAGCCGGGGAGACGAAGCCCGCAAGCTGGCCACGGCGTACCGAGGATGGCTGGCGGATCAGCTCGCAGACGACGCGCGCACCACCACCGAGGACCGGGATCTCAGCGACGACGAGATCGAGGCGCTGCGGGCGCTGGGCTACATCGAGTGAGACTTCGGGTTCGGCGCCTGGCGGCCCTCGCCGGCGTGGTCCTGGCCCTGACCCAGCTGGCGGCCGACACCCCCGGTGCGAGCGTGCGCAGCTGGCAGCTGGAGCTCTTCAACGAGACGCTGCTGCTCGACAACGGCACGTCCTTTGGCTTCGGCAACGAGCGGGCGCGGGACCGGATCCCCGACGGCTGGTGGACCGTGCCGACCCAAGGGGGCGTCCTGGCCCGCTCGGCCGAAGCCGAAGACGGCGGCGTCGCGGTGCGCCTGGTCGCCCCGGCCGGGGTGGACTCCAAGCTCTACAGCGCCCGGATCCCGGTCCGGGCGGGCCGGGCCGTGACGCTGTCGACCCGGGTGCGGGCCCGCCCGGGGCTGCAACATGGCGGCACGCTGTCCCTGCGCTTCATCGGAGACAAGGGGCACCTGGGCACGCTCAAGCGCCGGGTCCCCCTGACCGAAGGCGGCTGGCAAGACCTGAGCTTGACGGCCAACGCCCCCCACGGGGCGGGTGCCGTCGTGCTGGAGTGGTCGTTCTTCCATGACGGGGGCGGCCCGGGGGGCTGGATCGAGCTGGAGCCCCTGCGGCTGACCGCGTCGCGGGTCGAGACCGACCCCACGGCACCCGCCCTGCGGCGAATCCTGCTGGTGACCCTGGGGTCGACCCGGGCCGACCACGCGGACGGCTACGGCCGAGACACGACAGCGGTGCTGGACCGGCTCGCCGCCGAGGGCACCCTGTTCACGAACCACCGCAGCGTGCACGCCCGGACCGTGCCGAGCCTGGCTGCCTTGTGGACCGGGTGGCTGCCCGCCCAGACCGACCTGGACCTGTGGGGGGCCCAGGCGCCCGCGACGGCTGCCACACGCCTGGCCGGGGCCGGGTACGCCACCGGTGCCTTCCTGGCCCACAACCGGCTGGGCGCCACCCGCGGCTTCACCCGCGGGGTGCACCACCCCTGGCAGCTCGACAGCCGGGCCACCGCTTCCCAGGTCAACGCGGTCGGCTTGCCCTGGTTGGCGTCCCACGCCGACCAGGCCGTGTTCCTGTGGGCCCACTACAACGATGGGGAGCGGCCCTTCACGCCCCCCGCACCCTATGACACTCGGTTCACCGACGACGCCCTGTGGCGCAAGGACACGCTGCAGCTCCGCCGCGGGTCCGAGGTCCACGAAGGCCGGCCCCTGATCCCCGAGCCGGTCTACGAACCCGGCCGCCTGGCTCGCCGCCACTACGTGGCCCGCTACGACGGCGAGCTGGCGTCCGCCGACCACGCCCTGGGGTCGCTGGTGACGCTGCTCGAAGAACTGGCCCTGGCCCAGGACACCCTGGTGGTGGTCACCGCCGACCACGGGATCTCGCTGACGGAGCACGGCAGGTACTTCTCGACCGGCTCGGTCTACGACCACGACCTGCGGGTGCCCCTGGTCCTCTGGAGCCCCGGGCGGGTACCCGCCGGCCAGCGGATCGATGTGGCCACCGATCACCAGGACGTCCTGCCCACGCTGTTGGACTTCGCGGGGCTGCCAGGAGGGGACCTGCCTGGCCGGAGCCTGCGGCCGCTGCTCGATGGACCCGAAGGCGCCGCGGCCTGGTCCCCCCGCGTCCACGTCGCCACCACCGGCACAGGCGAACACACCCGCCATGCCGTCTGGGGCACGGGGTCCTGGAAGGTCGTCACCGACGCCGGGTGGAAGCCACTGGCGCTCTACGACCTGGACACCGACCCCGGGGAGCTCAGAGACGTGCTCTGGCGGCGACCGGGTGTCGCTCGGACGCTGGCGGACCAGGGCGCCCCCGCGCTGGAGAGCCGCCTGCGCTGAACCGGCTCAGCGGGCGTCGACCAGCCGAACCTGGTCGAGCCAGGCCTGGGACCCCTGGCCCCCCAGGCCGATGCACAGGCGGGCGGCCGCCGCCCCCGGCGGGGCCTTGACCCGCTGATCCAGGGCCAGCCAGTCGTGCTCGCCCCAACGGGTCATCACGTTCTGCAGCCCTCGCTCGGCCGCCGTGTTGCCGCGCACCAGCGCACCGTCGACGTCGAAGAAGCGCACCTGGACCCGGAAACCATCGGCGTCCTTGGGCACCGCGCTCCAGCGAACCCTGCCTCCCAGGGTGACCCGGCTGCTGGCCGACGTGGAGGCCCGCTGGCAGACCAGCAGGTTCTCGTGGGGATCGCTCGCGTCCAGCCGCAGCACGCCGCCGCCCTCGTCGGCCAGGGACCTCTTGAGCCGGGGCTGGGCGACCACCCAGTCCCGGCGGGTGACGATCGGGACCTGGGGCTTGGCGCGGTCGGCCGAGGTCCCGGGGTCATCGGCCTGGGCCCCGGGCAGCTCGGCCAGCCCGGGGGGCAGCGTGTACAGACCGATCCCGGGGTTCTGCGCGAACAGGTCGAGCTTCCAGCCCCCACCCCCGAATTTCACCAGGGGCTTCTGGGAAGCGAACCACGCCCTGGCGGTCGCGATCGAGGCGGGGTCCGGCCGGGACTTGCCGGCGGGCAGGCCGAAGCTGATCTGGGGGCCCCCGACCACGTGGGTCGCCCCGGCCCGAACCCAGTCCCCCGGCTCGGCGTCCAACAAGGACACGTCGACCGTGTCGAGGCCAGCCAGGTCCGGCGCATACAGCCGCAGCTCGCGCGGCACCGCCAGGACCATGCCAGCGGGCCCCTCGGTCTGGAGGTGATCGGTGAGCAGCACCCGGCTGTCCCGGTCGGCTGCGCGGGCCTGGCCTGCCGACAGCGTCGCTCGACCCGGCAGGGCCACCAGCACCAGCCCGATGGGCCACGCCGACCGCAACCGCGGCTGCCAACGGGTGAGCGCCCCCCAGCTCAAGGCGGCCCCGGCACCGGCGAGGACCGCGAGCCCAGGCAGCACCACCGTCAGGTTGCGCACGTAGTGGACCTTCATGCCGCTCAGGGCGAACAGCACCGCGGCCGGCCCGGCCACGGCCAGGGCCGTGGCGCGCCAGTCCTTGCGGAGTCCGAGCCCCACGCCCACCAGCACCAGCACCCACCACCAGGGCAGCGAGGTCTCGACCAGGTAGGTCAGGTCGGTCTGGAGATGGTCCCAGCCGGCGAGCCTCTCGAAGCTGGCGCGCTTCTCGCCGCGCACCGCGTAGTGGTGGGCCTCGTAGAGCACGTCCTGGACCACGGTGCCCAGGTCCAGGATGGCGTAGGGCATGGTCAGGGCCAACACCCCGAAGCCCAGCGGCGGCACGGCCAGGGCCCACCACAGGCGCGTGTTCCGGTGGTGCTCCGCCAGGACCCACGCCACGAGCGGCACCGCCAGCACGAAGACGGCGTTGTACTTGAACGAGATGGTCAGCCCGAACGCCAGCCCGGCGAAGACGTAGTGCCTGCGTGCGCCCTCCTTGAGCAGGAAGGCCGACGCGAGCAGCAGCAGGGCCACCGCGCCGCTCGCCGGCACGTCGACGGTGATGTACTGCGAGTGCACGACGTGGTCGGGCGCCAGCGCGACGATGAGCCCGGCGAGCACACCGGCCGGCTCGCCGAAGAGCCGCCGGCCGGCCAGGTAGGACACCCCGGCCGTCAAGCCCCCGAACACCGCCGTCAGGCGGCGGGCGGAGTGCCAGATCTCAGACGAGCCGATCGTGTGGTGCAGCCCGGTGTCGAAGCCCGTGACGACGCCCTCCAGGGCCTTGGCCCCCTGGGGCTCGAGCAGGTCGAGCACCCCCAGGAAGCTGGTGGCGGTGTGCAGATAGATGACGAGCGACGGGTAGTGGAACCACCCGGGGTTCAAGTCCCCCGTCTGCAGGATCCGGATGGCCCGGGACATGATGGCGGGTTCGTCGGGGTGCCAGGGGTAGGGCAGGCCGAAGTCCAGCCCCACCAGGCGGAGCAGCGTGGCGCCGACCACCAGGCCGAGGAACGTCCAGAACACCCGCGGCGGGAGCCAGCTCTCGGCACCCGCGGGCTGGGTGTGCCCTCCCTCGTCCATCTCCGCCTCCCTGCGGGCCAGCCCCCCTCGCATACACGGTTTGGCACACCCTGCCAAGCTTCGGCGGGCCGATCCGCCGGCTCTCCAGAATCGAATAGAGTCCTCCGAATCGTGCCCACCTGGTCTTGAACATGGTCTCTCTCTGGCTGCTGACCCTGAGCTGCTCCGGCGGCGACTCCGACCCCACGGTCGGGGCACCGCCTGCGGCCGGGCCGACCGGGACCCTGGACGCCGCGGAGCTGGTGTCCCTGGACCTGCCCACGAACAGCCGCCTGAGCGAGAAGCCGGTCCCCACAGAGCACCACCCCGTGCGCGAGTTCCGCGTCCGCCGCACGGTGGGCAGCGTGGTCGAGTGGGTCGCTCCCCACCCCTACGCGGCGCTGAGCGGCGTGCGCGAAGCCCCGGTCGGGCTCGGTGTCAGGCTGGGCGACGGCGAGCCGCTGGCGTTCGAGCGGGCAGCCACCGACAAGCCCCGCCTGGGCACCTGGGGCCTGACCCCCCGAGAGGTGATCGTTCGACTGCCCAAGGGCCAGCCGGCCCCCGAGCTCAGCGACGTGACGCTGACCTGGCCCAGCGCAGCGGACAAGGAAGCCAGCCTGAACCTGGTGCTGAGTGGCCTGGAGCCCGCTGAATTCGCCTTCCGCCAGGCGCGAGTGGGCGGACTGACCCACGAGGGTCTGCTCCTGCCGGCGCCGGCCAAGGCCGTGTTCGAGGTCCAGGTCCCCCAGGGCGGCGTCCTGGACACCGAAGCGACCATCCTGTTTCCCGAGGTCTTCGAGCGCCGCCGCTCAGACGGCGCGACCCTGATCGTGACCGTCGACGACGGCAGCGGTCCGATCGAAGCCAGCCGCACGGCAGTGGCCCCCCGAGAGCCGGTCGCTGTGCGGGTGGACCTGGGGCCCTGGGCGGGCAAGACCGTCGCGCTGGGCCTGGTCACCGAGCCCGGCGAGAAGCCGCAGATGGACTACGTCTTCCTGACGGCGCCGGCGGTGGTCAGCCCGGCCCAGCAGCCCAAGCGGGTGGTCCTGGTCTTCATCGACACCCTGCGGCCCGACCACCTGGGCCTCTATGGCCACCACCGCGAGACCTCGCCGCGCTTGGACGCATGGGCCCAGGACGCGGCGGTCTTCGACCAGGCCCGGTCTGTCTCGTCGTGGACCCTGCCCTCGTCTCGTGCAGCCCTCTCGGGCCGCCACCCCGAGGCCTGGTCCAATGCGGTGACCCTGCCCGAAGCCTTCGCCGCACAGGGCTGGCTGACCGGCGCCTTCGTCGCCAACCACCTGCTGACCCCCGGCTTCGACATGACCCGGGGCTGGGCCCACCACGACTACTGGGGCTCCCACCCCGCCGACAAGCGCGTCGAAGCCGCCCAGGCCTGGCTGGCCGCCCACCAGGACCGGGACGCGCTGGTGCTGCTCCACCTGATGGACCCGCACCTGCCCTACAACGAGCCCGAGCCCTTCGCGTCGATGTGGGCCGGCCAGACACCGCCCAAGATCGCCCGTGGCATCACCCGCAGCGGCATGGCGGTGCTGGACCGCAGGGGCATGGACCCGGACGTCCAGGAAGCCGTGCGCACCTACACCCGGGACCGGTACGACCAGAACATCCGCTTCACCGACGACGCCCTGGGCACCTTCCTGGAGGCCCTGGACCCGTCAACCACCGTGATCGTGTTCTCCGACCACGGCGAAGAATTCTGGGAGCACGGCGGCTTCGAGCATGGGCACTCGCTCTACGACGAGCTCGTCCGGGTCCCGCTGATCATCAAGGGTCCGGGCGTGCCTGCTGGGCGGCACGACACACCGGTGAGCCTGCTGGATGTCGCGCCTACCGCCCTGGACCTGGCCGGCCTGGACCCCGCGGACAGCGACGGGGTGTCCCTGGTCGGACTGCTCGGCGGCACGCCGCTGGCCCCCCGGGTCCTGGGGCTGGGCCGCTCCTACTACACGCCGGACCTCTGGGGCGCGGTCGCGGGCGGCAAGAAGTGGATCACCGGCGACGGCGGCCAGGAGCTCTACGACCTGGGGAGCGATCCCGGGGAGACCCAGGATCTGGCCGAGCAGAGCGACCTCTCCCCCTGGCCCGCCCAGGCCGCCGGGGCCATCGGGCTGCCCATCGAGTCGGTGATCCGCCTGCGGGCCAGGGGACGCGGCAGCGAGCTGCCGGTGTCCTTGACCGTGAGCCACCCCGCGGGCATCACGCGCTGGTGGCCGGCCTACGACTACCGGGGCGACTTCTCGCCCTATCGGAGCGAGGTGAGCCTGGTCGACGGCGTGCTGACCCTGAGACAGGAGCCCGGCCAGCAACCGCGGCCGGAGCTCTACATCCAGGTCGAAGGCGACACCCAGGACGTCTCGCTGCTCGAGCTCACCCTCCAGGTGGGCGACCAGACCTTTCAGGACCGGGGCAAGCACACCAAGGCGATCGGAAAGGGCCAGACGCGCTGGAACGTCGACGCCGCCTGGACCGCCGTGCTCCACGACGCCGAGGCCTCGGAGTTCTCACCGGACAGCCTCCAGGAGCTCCGGGCCCTTGGGTACATCGAGTAGCCGTGCTGGCTGACACCGCGTCGGTGACCCCTTGAGCCCGTGGTGGTTCGTCGGCCTGGCGGCCGCCGCGGGCCCCGAGTGGCCCTGTCCGGTGGCCACCTGTGAGTGGGACCCCCAGGCCACGCAGACGCTGGCCGCCGTGCCGCTCCAGGTGTCGCCGGAGGCACCGCTGACGTGGCCGGTGTCCGACGACCACCAGTGGCTGGAACTGGTCCTGATGCCAACGGCCGGGCCGGTGCGCGGCAGGGTGCTGGAGGTCGCCTGGGAGCGGGCGGCCCACCCGGTCAGCGACACGCTGCTGGGCGGTCGGCAGGTCTGGGCCGCGGACGCGACCGGGAGCGCCCCCCAGGCCCTCCCGGTGCCGCTGGGCACCGGGACCGATGACCAGGGCGGGACCACGGCCCTCACCGGCTCCCGCGTCGTGCTGAAGGTCCCGGCGGGCACGACCGGCGCGACCGTGCGCGTGCTGGACCGACGCACCCACGTGGCCGTGCTCGCCCATCAGCTCACGTCGGAGCCGACCGCCTGGCCCCTGGGACCCCAGGAGCGGCCCGCCGGCGCCGACTGGGGTCCCTTTGCGATCGCACCCGCTGGCCCCCTCGCGCTGCCCCGACCCGCCGCGCTGCCCGCTCCGGTGCCGGTCACGACCCCGCTGATCAGCCGCGACGGGGCACTGTGGGAGGCCGACGGGCGCCGGGCTCACCTGTCGGGCATGAACCTGGTGGTCCAGTGGGACCTGCCCACCGCCGACGAGAGCGAGCGGTTGGCCGCCACCTTGGCGACCCTCGGCGTGAACCTGGTCCGCCTGAGGGTCTTCGGGGTGTCCCGTGCCGCCTTGTACGAAGGGGAGCCGGTCCGCGTCCCGACGGACGAGGAGTGGGTACTCTTCGACCAGCTGGTCGACGCCCTGGCCCGCCACGGCATCCGGCTGGCGCTGCCGCTGATCGCCGTGGACTACCGGCCCGGTCGGGGCCCGGAGGGCACCCTGGATCGCGCGCTCGTGGCCCGCGGGCTCCCGATCTGGCGCCCAGAGGCCATGGCCCACCAACAGGCCGCCATCACCGGGCTCCTGGGCCGGGCGAGCACGGTCCGCGGTGTTGCCCTGGCCCGCGATCCGGCCCTCGCCATCGTCGAGATCGCCAACGAAAGTGGCCTGACACGCAGCTGGGCTGCCGGTGCGCACGACCAGCTCCCCATGGCCTGGCGGTCCGAGCTGGAGACCTTGTGGCGGTCCTGGCTCGAGGCTCGCTACGCCACCGACGACGCGCTGGCCCTGGCCTGGGCGGGCTCGCTGAATCCGGGGCTGCAGCCTGGAGAGTCCCTTGCGACCCGGGTGCCTCTCCAGCCCTCCAACCCCCGGCGCTGGGGCAGCTGGCCGGCCCAGCGGCGGGCCGATCTGGCCGCCTTCCACCTGGGCCTGGACGCGGCGTATTACGACGGGATGCGCACGTTCCTGGAGGGTGCGCTGGCCACGACCGCCCTGGTCGTGGGCACCCAGTACCTGAACGTGCGCGAGGCCAACACGCTGTTCGCGGACTGGCCCCTGGGCGACTCCCACCACCAGCTGGACCAGCCCTCGGGGCCGACCCAGGAACAGACGCGGGCCTCGCTGCTCGCAGCCCCCTTCGATCGGGGTCTGCGCCGAACAGTCGGTCAGGCGGTTCTGGGCCAGCCCTTCTACCTGGGCGAGGTCAACCAGGGCTGGCCGAGCCCCTTCGACTACGAGGCGCCGCTGGTGCTCTCCGGCCTGGCCGCACGACAGGGGTGGTCCGGCTACAGCTGGCACATCTGGTCGCCCCGCCCGTGGTCCGCGGACACGCCGAACGCCATCCTGGGCCCCATGGACCTGGCCGCCAACCCGACCAAGCTGGGCCAGCTGCCCGTCGCAGCGGCCGTCCTGCGGGGGGGCCTGATCCAACCGGCCGAGGGCCTGCTGGTCCAGGACGGCAGCGTGCCCGGCCCGGTGGGCACCGGCTTCCCTGTCGGCACCGACACGCCGGGCTCGGGGGACCTGCAGCTCTGGCTGGACCACCGGGTCCGCACGGCCTTCGAACCCGCCGCGCTGGCTCCGCAGCCAGGCGCACCGGGCCCAGTGACCTGGGATCCCGACGAGACCCTGGTGATCGACGCGCCCGGCGTGGCGGCGGTGATCAGCACGGGGCAGACCCGGCGGACCACGGTGCTCGAGGCCGGTGGCGGACCCGGCGCGGTCAGCGTGGTCGGGCTGGACGCCGTGCCGCTGGACCAGGCCCAGCGGTGGCTGCTGACGGTCGGGACCCGCTCGGCCAATGTTGGCCTGCTCGAAGCCAGCGGACACACCATCGTGGCCCGGGGCGACGGACCCGTGCTGCTGGCGCCCTACGCCGGCGACATCTGGCTGTTCGGCAGCCACCGCCGGGCGCCCCAGGTCACCCGCTTGGGTCCCGACGGCGCCCCCGACGGGACCGTGCCCGTGTCCTGGGCGCGCGACCGCGGAGCGTGGCGGATCGACGTCGCGGCGCTGCCGCCGTCCCCCTGGTACACGGTCACCTGGCCGGACTGATCGGTGGTCTATCGCCAGGTCACTCGCAGGGCCCGGGCGCATCAGCGCCGGCCGAGAGCGCGTAGAGCAGCTCGGAGTGCTCGCTGTAGAAGCGCACGTCCTCCAACCGACGGCTGGCCGTGCAGACCGAGACCCAGGCAAAGCCCCCGACCTGGTCGGTCTGGTAGGTGACCGGCAGCTCGCCCTCCAGAGCCCGCAGCCCGGCCGTCGCGCCGCTGATGAGCTGGGGCGACGCGCACAGCTCCGACGTCATGAACAGGGCCAGATTGTGATCGTGGCCGCTGATCACCAGGTCCGCGTGGCCACAGACGAAGTCGTCATAGAAGACCTTGAGGCAAGCCCCGGCATCCCGCCCAGCCGCTGTGCTCGGGCGGTGGGTGTCCTTGCAGCTCAGGTCGTCGCCCGCAGGCCGGTTGGCGTAGTCCCCGACCACGCCGTGCTGGCCGTTGGACAGGTAGGCGTGGTGTCCGAGGGCGACTCGGAAGCGGTCGGTCTGGTCCCGAAAGGCGGGCCCCAGGGTCGTCCATGCGCTCGACTCCCCGCCGCCGCCCTGGTCGTCGATGCCCCACATGATCCGGTGGGTGTCCAGCGCCAACAGGGACAGCCCCGGCGCGGGCTCGCCGAGCCACTGCCAGGCCGGCATCTCGAAGTGGGTGTCCCGGGTCGCGCTGTAGCTCAACTGGTACCCCGCCCGCACGTCATCGAAAGCCTCGCCGCCCTCGCACTCCCCGTCCAGGGACTCCCGGTAGTCGTGGTTGCCCAGCACAGCGTGCCAGGGCATGCCCAGGCTGCCGAAGGGCACCTCGAAGTCCTCGTCAAAGGAGGGATCGTCGACGCTGTCGACGCCACAGGTGTAGAAGAGATCCCCGGCCATCAGCCCGAAGTCACAGCCCTCCTGGGCGCACACCCGGGCCAAGGCGTCGACCACACCGTCCCGAATGTCGGTCCTGACACCGCTGTCCCCGACCACGACGAACCTGGCCCGGACCGGGGGCTCGTCGCCCGGGTCGGTGGTCTCGATTGTGCCCGTCTGTCCCGTCGGAGGGGCCCGCGAGGAGTCCCCCGTGGCCGGACCGCCCGAGTCGCACGCCAGCAGCAGGAGCCACATGCCGCCAGTGTAGTCAACCGCAGGCCCGATCACCCCGCGGGGGACGGGACCGGCTCCTCGGGGCCCGGACCCAGCGCAGTCAGCTTCTGGTCCAGCTGCTGCCGCAGTTCGGCGATGCGGTCCTCGTGCCCCCCGGAGACGGCCAGGTTGTGCAGCTCGTAGGGGTCGTCGTCCAGGTCGTAGAGCTCCAGTCCGTCGTCGTAGGCCGGGGAGACCACGAGCTTGTAGCGGTCCGTGCGCAGGCCGTGCATGGTCGGCCGAGCCGGCCACTTGACGTCGGCAAAGTGCTGGAGCAACAGGTGTTTCCGCCAGTCCCGGACCCGTCCCCGCCCCTTGCGGGCCAGGAGCGGCACCAGGCTGCGGCCGTGCACCGGCGGGGGCTCGGCGATCCCGCCCAGCTCGAACAGCGTCGGCGCCAGGTCGACCCCGCTGACCAGGCGAGCATCCCGACGCCCGACGGGCACACCGGGGCCCCGCAAGATCAGCGGGACACGCACGCTCTCTTCGTAGAGGAGCTGCTTGCCGCCCGGCAAGAAGGCGTGCTCGCCGAGCAGCACGCCGTTGTCGCTGGTGAAGATCACCACCGTGTCCTGGGCCAGGCCGAGCTGGTCCAGGGTGTCGCACACCCGCCCGACGCTCTCGTCCACGCTCAGCAGACACCGGGCGGTGTCCATGTGGATCGGGTGGCGAGGCTGCCACGGCCGGGGAGGGATGCTGGCGGGGATCGGCACCCCCGCGTCGCGCCGCTTGGCCCAGGCATGCCGTGTGCGCCCCCAGGCCACCCCCGCCCGCTGGTACTCGGGCTTGTCGGCCAGGTCGTCGGTCCAGCTGACCGGCTCGGGGAACTGCTCGGTGGGAAAGGCGGCGGCGTGTCGGGCCGCGGGGACCGGGCGCCCGTGCACGCCCTTGTGGGACAGCAGCAGGGCAAAGGGTTTGTCGGAGGTCCGGCCTTGCAGCCAGGCCACCGTGCGGTCCGTGAGCAGGTCGGTGATGTAGCCGGGCTCGGTGAAGAACTTCTCGCCGTCGTAGAGCTCGGGGTCGTTGTAGAGCCCCTGGCCCCGGAAGCTCAGCCAGTGGTCCCAGCCGGGCTTGGGCCGGTTGTAAGGACGCATGTGCCACTTGCCGAAGCAGGCCGTCTCGTAGCCTCCGCCCTGGAGGACCTGGGCCCAGGAGGGTACGTCGGTCGCGATGTGCTGGGACGAATTCTTGAAGACCCGGGTGCGCTGGGGCTGACAGCCGGTCAGCATCGTGGCCCGCGAAGGCGAGCACAGGGACACGGCGACAAAGGCGTTGTCGAAGATGGTCCCGCCCGCGGCCAGGCGATCGATGTGGGGCGTGGGAATCCAGGGGTGGCCCATGCAGCCGAGCCAATTCCAGCGCAGGTCGTCGACGAGCACGAACACGACGTTGGGTGGCCGGGCGGACGCCAACGCGGGCCCGCCAACCAGCCCCACGGCAGCGCCGCCACACAAGCCGGCCAGGGTCTCGCGGCGGGTGGGTCGTGAGGGAGTGGACATGTCGCTCCGTGGCGTGGCTGTCGCCCTAACGCTTCACACCGCCCCCAGGGTCCCCCCGGATCACCCTTCCGTGAAGTCGCCCAGCCGGACCGTCTGCCAGGCGTCGGCCGCCGGCGGCGGCGCTTCGAGGTCGAGCTGGCGAAGCACCCGGGTGGGGGCGCCGACCGGGTTCTCGACCGTCACCGTCAGCGTGCGCCACCGCACGTCGGGCGACACCACCAGGGGCAGGCTCTGGCGAGCCGGATCGGGCGCCACCTCGATCGAAGAGACCTGGCCGGCCAGGGGCTCCAGGGTGAGCTGCACCGAGGGCCCGGCATCGCCCGGAGGCCCGCGGAGCTTCACGCCGAGCTGACTGAGGGACTGCATCAGCGACCCGTTGCCGCGCACCCTCACAGCCATGGTGAAGCGATCACCGGGGTAGAGCCACACGTCTCGACGGCACTCCTTGATGACCCTCGCAGGGTCCAGGCCCAGGGTCCAGGTGCGCTGGGCGACCGGGGGGCCTTGGGCCAGGGGCGAGAAGCGCACGCTGTCCGCCAGGTGCACGAAGCGTCCGGGGCCCGCTGCGACCGGGCGAGGGCCCACACGGCGCTCCAGGGCCGTCGAGCCCTCGGTGAGGGTGAGCGGGGAGCACCTCCGGTAGGTCAGGTGGTCGGTCAGCGCGAGCGGCGGCACCGCCGGGTCCTCTGGCAGGGCCAGGGCGTAGACCCCCTGCCCCGCCGGAGACGGGTCTCCGGAAGCCGGCAGCGCCGGCGGCGGCTGGGCGAAGCGCACGGCGCTGGCGTCCAGCAAGGGGACCGTGCCGCCGAGCACGTCGAAGGCTGGCGGCAGGAGGTCCTGGGTGATGCCCTGGCCCGCGACCCGCAGGCTGGCGACCGCCGCGTGCGCCCCGTCGGCGGGCGAGGACAGGACCAGGGCGCTGCCCCCGGTCGTGGCCGGGCCCTCGAACCTCACCGCATGGCGACCTGCGGTCTCCAGCGCCACCTCGTGCTTGCCGAGGGCCAGGGAGACCTGCCCTGCCCCGAAGACCTCCACCACCAGCTCCAGGGACACCGTGCCGTCGCCGGCCAGCGCACCGGCCGGGACGTCGAGCACCGTGCGGGTGCCGGCCAGGTGCCACACCAGCGCCCGATCCCCGGCGTCGACGACGGGGTCGTCCGGCACGGACACGCCGATGGTCAGCCCTTCGGTGGACGCCGTCGTCAAGATCAGCACCCGTTCTCCGACCATCGCCGCCGGCTCACAGGCGTTGTCCTTGCGACGAAGGCGCCGGGCTGGCAGGGCGCTGCCCCCGATCCGAGTGACCTGCACGGGAGATGCCTCGACCGGCCAGCCGCGCGCGAGCATGGCGCCTTGCCCGATGGTCGCGAACGGTGGCTTGCGCAGGACCCGGGTGCAGTCCGAGCTCGCGGGAACCTGGAGCGTTGCGCCGACCGCGGCGCCCTCTCGGCGAACCCGCAGGCTGGCGGCCGGCCGCGCGAGTGGTCCCCCGGAGAGCGCACCCACGTCGGAGAGGCCCTGAGCGATCAGGGGGGCGATCTTGCGGCGACCGCTGTGGCCCAGGTGCACCCGATCGTTGAAGTCGCCGGCGGAGAGATCCGCCGCGCTCAGGTCCACATAGGCGGCGCCGCGGGACCGCAGGTGGTCCTTGAGGGCGTCCTCTTCGTCTCGGAGACCGGGACCGCGCTGGGCTCCTCCGGGAGACTCCGGCAGCCGCAGGAAGATCACCTGGGCGCCGGCATCGCGCACCACGTCCACCAGCTCCGGGACCAGGGTGTGCTCGACCGGCAACGGTCCCTGGGTGTACCGGCGCTGGGTCACGGTGCGCCGCTCGGGTGCGACGATCGGGGTGCCGGCGCGGTGCCGATCCATGTCGATGGCGTCTTCGTCGGCGAAGACCTCTGCGTTGGCCAGCGCCAGGGCCTCGGCGCCTCGATCGTGGGGCCCACCGTCTCCAGGCGTCGCGAGTCCCACGGCGCCGTGGATGAACCAGTCGAGCAGCCCCTGGCGCAGGGCTGTGCGACGCGTCCTGGCCCGCGCGCTCGGACCATCGACCGCCGCGGCGCCCTGGAGCTTGGCGGTCAGGGCGGCCTCGTCCCCCACCAACAGAGCATCGAGCGCTTCCGCGTCGCCTTCGCCGTCCACCCCGGATCCGACCAGCACGTCCAGGGTGCCCGCGACCACCACCACCTCGGGCTCGACCCGGGGCAGCACGTGGTTGCGCAACAGGGCGTACCAGGCCGGCGTGCCCGACGAAGGCACCCAGGTCAGGGCCAGTTGGTCGGGCTCCAGGCCCAGCGCGGCACCGACCCGCGTGAGCTCAAAGGCGCGATCTGCCGACGAGTTCCCCACCACCAGGATGCGCGGCGAGCGCCCGTCCAGGGCTCGGAGGACCCGGTCGGGGGTCACCGGGTCGCTGGCTGGCAGCGGACGCGTGAAGCCCCAGACCGCACCGGCCGCGAGCACGACCAGCACCGCGGCGGCCAGGGCCGCCCAGCCCCTAGAACTGGAAGTAGATGAAGTCATTGGCCAGATCACGGAAGAACACCACCACACCCACCGCCAGCGCGACCCAGGCACCGGTCTGGAGCGGCAGGGCGGCGGGACGGTCCTCGAGGCGGGGCAGGATCAGCTCCTGGATGGCCATCGCGATGACCAGCACCAGGCTGCAGAACGCGCACACCCCCAGCAGCGCCCAGGTGGCGGTCCACTGCTCGGGGGCCGCCTGGAAGGGACTCAGGGTGAAGAAGTGGAGCAGTCGCGAGATGTCCGTCTCGCGGAAGATCAGCCAGCCGACGTTGGTGAAGCCGAACATGAGCACGATGGCGGCCAGGCCGCTGCCGGGCAGGTCCTTGACCGCCTGGGGGATGCGGGGCACGACCAGCCGGTAGCCGGTGAGCAGCGCGGCATGGAACGCCCCCCAGAGCACGAAGGTCCAAGCCGCGCCGTGCCACAGGCCACTCAGGAGCATGGCGATGAAGGCCGAGCGGGTCGCGACCCAGAACCCACCCCGAGAACCGCCCACCGCGAAGTAGACGTAGTCCCGGATCCACGACGAGAAGGAGATGTGCCAGCGCCGCCAGAAGTCCGAAGGGTTCTTGGCGATGTAGGGGTGGTCGAAGTTGACCATCAGCTCGAAGCCGAGAATCCGGGCCAGGCCCCGGGCGATGTCCGAGTAGGCCGAGAAGTCAGCCAGGATCTGGATGGCGAACCCGAGGGTGGCTGCCCAGATCAGCGGGCCCGAGGGGTCCTCCAGGATGAAGACCTTGTCCACATAGGGGGCGATGGTGTCGGCCACGACCACCTTCTTGAATGCCCCCCACAGGGCCAGGCTGAGGCCGCTGCGAACCGCCACCCAGGAGAAGACCCGGTCGAGCTCCATCTGGGGCAGGAGGTTCCGCGCCCGCTCCACAGGCCCGGCCACGAGCTGCGGGAAGAAGCTGACGAACACCACGTAGTCCAGGAAGTTCGTCCTGGGCTCCAGCTGCCCCCGGTAGATGTCCAGGGTGTAGCTCATGGTCTGGAAGGTGAAGAAGCTGATGCCCACGGGCAGGAAGATGCCCAGGGTGTGGAGGCTGGTCTCCACCCCCAGCAAGCCAAAGACCCCGATCACGTTCTCGATGAAGAAGTCGCAGTACTTGAACGTGCCCAGCATGCCCAGGTTGCCGCACAGGCTCAGGACCAGGAACAGGCGCTTGCGGGACGGCAGCCGGACCATGCCCAGCCCGCAGAAGTAGTCCAGGGTGGCGGAGCCGTAGAGCAGCAGCAGGAACCAGGGGTGGACCCAGCCGTAGAAGATGGCGCTGGAGACCGCGAGCAACCCGTTCTGGAGGCGTCGGCTCGGCATCGACCAGTACAGGCCGAACACCAGCACGATGAACACCAGGAATTCAACCTGCACAAAGGTCATGGCACGGGGCTAACGCCCTGGTGAGACCTGGGGTGACCGGGCTAAAAGCGGCGCTCCATGCCCGACTCCACCCACGACTTCGTCATCGTCGGAGGCGGCTCGGCCGGCTGCTGCCTGGCGGCCCGGCTCAGCGAAGACCCGGGCTGTCGCGTCCTGGTGCTCGAGGCCGGTCGACCCGATGCCTGGTGGGACCTGTTCATCCACATGCCGGCGGCCTTGACGATCCCGCTGGGCAACCCGCGCTACGACTGGTGCCACGTGTCCGAGCCCGAGCCGTTCATGGGCGGCCGCCGGGTGCGGCACGCCCGGGGCAAGGTCCTGGGCGGCTCCAGCAGCATCAACGGGATGATCTTCATCCGCGGGAACCCGGCGGACTTCGACCGCTGGGCTGCGGAACCCGGGATGGAGACGTGGGACCACGCCCACTGCCTGCCCTACTTCCAGCGCATGGAGAGCCGGCTGGGGGGCGGTCCCCTGCGCGGGTCCGACGGACCCCTGGGGCTCGAGGTCGGCCCCTGCACGAACCCGCTCTTCGCGGCCTTTCTCCAGGCGGTGCAACAGGCGGGCCACCCCCTGACCGACGACGTGAACGGTGCGCAGCAGGAGGGCTTTGGCGCCTTCGACCGCAACATCCGCCGGGGCCGCCGCCTGAGCGCCGCCCGGGCCTACCTGCACCCGGTGCTCGACCGCCCGAACCTGGACGTCCAGTGCCGCGCCCGTGCCACCGGCATCCGCTTCCAGGGCACCCGAGCCATCGGCGTCGACTACCGGATCGGCCGCCGGGACCGCTTCGCGGCAGCCGGCACCGTGATCAGCTGCGGGGGCGCCTTTGCGTCGCCCCAGCTGCTGCAGCTCTCCGGCATTGGCGACGCCCAACGCCTCCGGGAGCTCGGGATCGAGCCGGTGCACGACCTGCCGGGCGTGGGCCAGAACCTCCAGGACCACCTCGAGGTCTACGTGCAGCACGCCTGTGCACAGCCGGTGTCCGAGCAGCCGAACCTGGCCTGGTGGCGCAAGCCCTGGCTGGGCTACCGCTGGCTGGTCCACCGGGACGGCGCCGCCGCGACGAACCACTTCGAGGCCGGGGGCTTCGCCCGCTCCAACGACACGGTCAGCCAGCCCAACCTGCAGTTCCACTTCCTGCCGCTGGCGGTGCGCTACGACGGCTCATCCCCGGTGGGGGGCCACGGCTACCAGGTGCACGTAGGGCCGATGCTCAGCGAGAGCCGTGGGTCCGTGCTGCTGAAGAGCGCTGATCCCT
>Ga0209992_10000479_pt1 | contig 53655 bp, 46 predicted proteins | sample 2SBtaG_2_FD_182564 | JGI IMG/M metagenome (GOLD analysis project Ga0209992, IMG submission 182564) | Deep subsurface microbial communities from Kolumbo volcano to uncover new lineages of life (NeLLi) - 2SBTROV12_ACTIVE470 metaG (SPAdes)... | ecosystem: Environmental > Aquatic > Marine >... | reverse complement strand
CCAAGTCCCCCAAATCCCAGGCGATGCCACTTTCAACTCCAAGCGCCTTCACCGCCGCTGCTCGCGCCGCCAAGGTCCACCGGGACTCCAGTGTCCAGGAGACCCATCGCCTGTGGCGGACTCCAGCAGCGGACCCAAGAAGGCTGAAAGACAACCGACGACCTCGGGCAGGCCCCCTTCTCTCCCGTCAAGACGAGACTTGCGGATGAACGCCCCCCATTGAACCTGCTTGGACCCGTCCTCAGCGAAGTCCACCGTGAGCGCGATGGGCGGGCCTTGAGGAAGAGCCCGCTGGCGTCGAAGAAAGGTGGACCGCACGGCGGCGACGAGCTGGTCGCCATCGAGCTCCATGTGGTCAGCCATCCACAGCAGGTCAAAAAAGTCCTTCATCCGACTGTTGGCCATGCCCAGCGCCACCATCGCCTCGAGCTTCTCGGCCACGACAGTCGCCGGATGGTAGGCAGCCACCTCTGGTGCCGGATGGTCCAGGAGCGTCGGATACGCGACGATCTCGGGCACCGGATGGACTGCGTCGCCGAACCCGACGTCGACCTGAATGCGGATGCGCGCCGTCCCGAGACGAGCGCGAAGTACGACGCGAACGCCGTCGTACACGGCATCTTCGCGAATGGGGGCGGCAGCGACCGAAGCCTCATCGAATTCGAGACCATCGTCTACGGCCACCTCCAGCAGACAGAGTTCGCGGAAGGCTGCGGCAAGCTCCGCAGGTGAAGGATTCCCTCTTCCCAGCAGATCGATGTCTCGCGTCGGTCGATGGTCGAGGGTGTCTGCCCACAGCGCGAAGAGCATCGCCCCCTTGAGGACGAAGCGGTCGGCATGCCGACTGACGGAAAGCCGGTAGACAAACCGTTCGAGGGCGTAGCGCACCAGCAAGACCTGGTAGTCCTCGCCCCGTCTTCGGCTGCGGCTCAACAGGCGCTGCCGCGCCGAGCCGGCAGCGGCTCGGGCGGAGCTCATGCCAGCGCGTCCATGTACGGTCGGATGACCTCGTGCACGCGGCAGGCCTTGGCCGCCAACCAAAGGTCGTCGATGGACCCAGCCCGGTGGCGCAGGTAGTCGCGGAGCGACTCCATGGCGACGTCGAGTCCAACGGTAGAACGGAACTTGAAGCAGTCGGCCACCGTCTTCGCCGGCGAGTACACACGGACCTCGACTCCCTCGATGTCATAGGTCTGGACGCCGTGGTTGTAGGACCTTCCCGAGAGACGGAAGAGTCGGACCTGCGGGGTGTCGATGGCCGGGGGCCGGGTGCCTCGCTCGTACGCCAGCCATACCTCGAACGGGAGCTCCGTGGTGAGCTCGTGGAAGGCGAGCGCCGACAGCAAGCAGATGACCCCACGAGGTGCGCGGAGGGCCACCTCGGCGAGCGTGTGGTGCTCAGAGACCTCGACGTCCGGCAGCTCGTACAGGCCGCGACTCACGCGAACGAGCTCACCGTCCCGGACCATTCGGCTCAGCGTCGCGTAGGGGACGCCAGCCTCACGGGCAGTACGCGCCGTCAGGATGGGGTCCTCGCGAGCGAGCTGGAGCACCAGCTGCCGGTGGGTTGGAGACTTCGCCATGATTGAATCTGTATCCACTTCCATAAAAGTGGGCACAGATCAAAACACCATCAGGCGGAGGCTCGCACACGGCCAATCGGCTGCTGCCACTGGCGATTCGCCAGGAGGAGGTGTGGCCGTGCCGACCAACTCGTCCACTCTTCCGGTCGACAGGAAGGACCTCTGGATGCTCAGCTGCAGCTCAAATGCGCCGTCCGGTGTCTGCACTCTGGCCAACGAGGAGGCCTGGCCCCGCCCCATGCCCACATGGTTCCATGCCCCGTGCTCAGCACCCTCCTCGCGCTCACCCTGGCCTGCCGCACCCTGCCAGTCGACACCGCCACCTCGGGACCCGTCGACACCGGGCCTCCGGCGCTGGACACCGCCGACTACCTGGTCTTCGACGGCGCCCGGAGCTGGGACTTCTTTCGCGGCAGCTCCGAGCGCTTCGAGCTGACCAAGGCCGGGGAGACCCGCCTGGCGGACGGAGGACGGCTGCACTGGCTGGACGTGTGGCAGAGCCGAGCCTTTGCCTGGGGCGCCAGCTGGTCCACACACCCCGACCTGGGGGTGCGGCTGCACGGTCACCAGCTGGGACCCGAGACCACGGACAGCGGCTTCGGTGAACCCGCGGTCACCTACCTGTCCGAGGTCCAGGTCGTCGGACCGAGCGCCCGGGTCGGCGACGTGATCGAAGGCACGGACGGGGTCGCCGAGGTGATCGCAGAGGAACCCTGTGACAGCACGCTGATCAACGCTCGCTGCCTGGTCGTGCACCTGGAGGACGACCAGGGCCGACCCTGGGCCGGCACCTGGTGGTTCGCCAAGGGGGTAGGCCCGGTGCGGTGGCTCCCCCCAGACGACGCCGAGCCCTGGGAGATCCTGAGCCTGGAGGCCGAAGAACGGGACTATCCACAGGGGGGCGCGGTGGACGGACCGGGCGAGGTGCACTGGGAGCTGGTGCAGTCCGGGGTGCCGACGGACCTGCCCTGGGAGGTCACGAACACCGGCGCCGAAGACCTGGAGCTCCAGGACGCCACGCTCACGTTCAACGGCGGTGACCTGTTCAGTGTGAGGGACTTCGACGGCCGCGTCCTGGCACCCGGAGAGACCGGCGAGCTGACCCTGCGGGTCTCCATCCCCAACGGGTCCCTGGCGGTCGCGACCGCGGACCTGCGGGTCCTCACCAGCGCCCTCGACGCGCCCGACGTCCGAGTCGGACTCTTCCTCGACAGCTCCCAGGACACGGTGGTGGTCGGCGTGCGTTGACCACCCCCAACGCCCTCCCGTTACCCTCCTCGGCGTGCACACCAACCCGCTGATCGGCCAGATCCTCAGCAACCAGTTCCGGATCCAGCGCCAGCTGGGCGCGGGCGGCATGGGCGCGGTCTACCTGGCCGAGCAGATCGACATGGAGCGACCGGTGGTGGTCAAGGTGCTCCACCCGGAGCTCACCGCGGGCTCACCCACCGCCGTGGAGCGCTTCAAGCGCGAGGCCAAGGCGGTCGCCCGGTTGAACCACCCCCACGTGGTCCAGGTCCACGTGTTCGGCACCACCGACAGCGGGCAGATGTTTTTGGCCATGGAGTACGTCGAGGGCCACAACCTGGCCGACGTGATCGCCAGCCAGGGGCCGTTCCCCGAGGCCCGTGCGCTGAAGGTGCTGGACCAGATCTGCAGCGCTCTGACCGAAGCCCACGGGGCCGGACTGGTCCATCGGGATCTGAAGCCCGAGAACGTGATGCTGGCCAACCGGTTCGGCAACCCGGACTACGTCAAGGTCCTGGACTTCGGCATCGCGCGGATCGCCAACGAGGGCCAGGCCGGGCTGACCAAGACCGGGAGCGTGTTCGGCACGCCTCGGTACATGGCGCCGGAGCAGGCCCGCGGCAAGCGGGCGGACGCACGCAGCGACTTGTACGCCGTGGGCGTCATGGGGTGGGTGATGCTCACGGCCGAGCACCCCTTCGGCGAGACGGACAGCGCGGTCGACTACCTGGTGAAGCACGCCACCGAGGACATCCCCTCGCCCCTTCGGGACCACCCCGAGCTGACCCTGCAGCCCCGGACGGAGCGGCTGATCGCGCGCCTGCTGGTCAAGGACGCCGACCAGCGCTACCAGAGCGCGGCGGAGCTCCAGCGCGAAGTCCGGACGGCGCTGCGGGACCTGCCGGACCACCTGCGCAACGCGCCCACCCCAAGCATGGGCGTGACCCCACCGCCGACCCGGACCGCCGAGGCGGAGACCTTTGACGCGTCGGTGCTGGACGCGGGACCGGCGCCGGTCAACGAGACCTTCATCACCGGCACCCTGGAGCCCGAGAACCGGACGGTGGAGACAGAGGCGCCGGCGCCGATCCCGCCCGGGGGTTCGCGACCGCCGTGGGCGCTGCTCGCGCTCGGCGCCTCGCTGTTCGTGGCGGTCGGGGCAGGCGCGGGCATCTGGCTCTCGCAGCCCCCCACCCCGTCGGCCATCGTGGCCCCGGCAGAGCCCGCACCCACTGCGCCGGCCGATGTCGACGGTGCGCCCCCGGTCACCGAGCCGGCAGAGCCAGCACCCGATCCGGCGGTCGAGCCCGAGACCGAGCCAGCCGTCCAGGCCAAGCCGAGGCCCAAAGCTGAACCGCAGCCCAAGCCCAAGCCGCAGCCCAAGCCGGTGGCCCAGCCCGAGCCGCCGGACCCACAGGTGGTCGTGGTCGGCCAGGACCCGCCTGCCAAGAGCACCCAGCCCCCGAAGACCGCCACCACGACCGACCTGCCCGCCGCGGGCAAGCCCTGGAAGGGCGTGCCGGTCCCCGCCGGGGTCTCCCTGACCAGCAGCAGCCCCGCGGCCGTGGTCTACGAGACCGAGCTCTCCGCCGAGTCCCTGCTCCACTTCTACGAGCACCACCTGGCCCAGCACCGGCCCCAGCGCTTCGCGAGCGGCCTCCAGTTTGCCGACCCCCAGGCGCCCCTGAGCTCGGTCACGGTGTCCATGAGCAGCCTGGGTCGCATGCTCATCCTGACACCCAACGCCCTGGTGGCCACCATCGACAAGGCCAAGGCCGGGGACACCCAGTGGGGGGTGCCGCTGTTCCCGGGGGCGGTCGAGACAGGGCTCACGTCGGTGAGTGCCATCTACTCCACGTCGGCTCCGGTGACCGAGGTGATGGCCTTCTACCGGGACAACGTGCCCCACCAGTCCGGGCTGATGATCCTGGACAACGTGAGGGCCGACGAACCCAGCCTGATCATCACCAACCAGAACGCCGAAGGCCTGGCCTGGGAGATGATCAACGTGAGCGTGGACAACACGGTGGTCGACCGCACGGTCACGCGCATCATCCTGACCCGGAAGCGCGACTGAACAGGCCGGTGGCGTGCAACCCCGGTTCAACCGCCCGCCCCAGACACGCGGGTTAGCTGCGCACCATGTCCCCCCTCCTGTTGTCGGGCCTGCTCACGGCTTGTGGCGTCATGAACGGCGCTCGGCCCCACCCGCCGGGGCAGCACGCGGTGGGCTTGACCGTCGGCGGACCCATGCTCGCCGCCGCGGGCCTGGTGCTGCCCCTGCCCAACGCCGTGCTCGAAGGCCGCAGCGGCATGCCGCGCCTGCTGGATCGCGAGCTGGACGTGAACTACGGCGTGAACCTGACGGCCATCGCCTTTGGCCAGGCCGGGGTGCACGTGGGCGCCAGTTGGCTGGTGCTGGATCAGCAGGGCTGGCGCCCGGCCCTGAGCGTCAGCGACCGGGTGTTCCTGTACACCAACGCCCTGGACAACACCAAGTCCGAGCGCGAGTGGTGGGCGGCGACCCAGCTCGAGCTGACCGCCAGCTATGCCGTGCGCAGTCACCTGGTCTGGTTCGGGGTGGCCGAGGCCCTGGACTTCGGCAACCCGGGCCTGTTGCTCAGCCCCTATGTGGGCTTCCAGGCCGCCCCCGCCAGCGACCGGGTGCGCTTCCAGCTCGAAGCCCGCTGGTACGGCGTGAACAAGCTGCCCGAAGCCCAGAACATCGACTGGATCACCCCCGGTCGTGGCGCCCTGGGCGTCACCGCAGGCGTGGCCGTGACCCTGGGAGGTGCCGAGTGATCGCGCTGTTGCTCAGCGGCTGTGTGGTGCTGGACGGGTTCGTGCACAACAACGTGCACTGCAGCCGGGTCAGCGAGGACACCTGCGAGAACACCCCCTGGGACCCGGAGTGGGACGGGATCTGCCTCACCTGCGAGGAGCCCTACGACTGGGCCAAGGACTACCCGTGGATGGAAGGCACCCTGGACGAGGGCCAGACCGTGCGCCCGGTCCAGGAAGGCGAGGTCACCCAGGTCACGCTCCAGACCGACGACGGCCTGGGCCAGCTGGACCTGTACTGGTTCTACGCACACGGCGACGATCCGGCGCTGGCCGCGCTGACGGTGATCTACAACCACGGCAACTACGCCGGCCTGGAGCACTACGCGCCCCGGGTGCGCTTCCTGGTCGAGGCCGGGTTCAACGTCGTGGCCTGGGACTACCGGGGCTACGGCAAGAGCCAGCCCGAGACCGCGCCGACCACGGAGCAATTCCTGGCCGACGGTCGCCAGGTCCGACGCTTCGTGGGTGAGCAGGGCGTGTCGGACCACCAGGTCGTGGTCTACAGCTACAGCCTGGGCGGCATCCCGGGCCTGGAGATGGTCCTGGCACAGCCGGCCTGTGCGCTGATCTGGGAGACGGGCTTCACCGGCCTGGGACCCATGACCACCGCGAATACGGGCACCAGCTACGGCGGCTCGATGCTGTCCACGGGGGGGCTGGAAAACACCGACAAGGTCCGGGACTGGACCGGTCCGACATTCGTGATGATCGGCACCGAGGACAGCGTGTTCTCGGTCGAAGACCAGCGGCAGTTCCTGGACAACGCCGGCGGCCCAAAGGAGTTCTGGGAGGTGGCGGGCGCCCACCACGGCATCGCCGACAAGGGCATCCCCGAGCACGTGGGCCTGACCTCCTACTTCGGGCGGCTGTCCGGGTTCCTCCAGGACACCGCGGGCGGCTGCCCGGCCCGATGAGCTTCCAGGCCCGGGTCCGCGATCTGCCCGTGCTGGGACTGGGCGTGTCGACCGAGTACGGCGCCGCGAGCCCCGAGACCCTGGACGTGATGGCGCTGCGCCGGGAGCACCCGGCCTGGGGGGGCTTCCTGGAGGTGGGCGTCGAGGCGGCCAAGGGCCTGGACCCTGTGGCCCAGGCCTGGGCCCAGTCGGGCTGGCCCACCACTTACCACTTCCTGGACGTGAACCTGGACGAGCCCGAGGACCTGGACCCGGACTGGCTGGACAGCGTGCGCGAGCTCATCACCGTGCTCTCCCCGGCGTGGCTGTGCGGGGACGCCGGCCTCTGGCACTTCGGGCCCCGGGAGCGGGGCAGCATGCTGCTCTTGCCGCCGATCCTGACCGACGACGGCGCCACCCGCATGGCCCAGGGCATCGTGGCCCTGCGCGAGGCCACAGGCCTCGAGGTCCTGCCCGAGAACCCCCCGGGCACGGTGTTCCTGGGCGACCTCCACCTGTTGGACTTCTTCGCCCGGGTGGCCGATCGGGCCGACACCGGGCTGCTGCTGGACCTGGCGCACCTGGGCATCTACCAGCAGGCGACTGGGCGAGCGCTGACCGATGGCCTGGACCACCTGCCCCGGGACCGCGTGGTCGAGGTGCACGTGGCCGGTGGGTTGCGCCGAGACACCCAGGGCTTCCCCTGGATCGAGGACGATCACACCCCCGACGTGCTGCCCGAGACCTGGGCGCTCTACGACGCGCTGGTGCCGACCTTGCCGAACCTCAAGGCGGTGGTCTTCGAGTGCGAGCGCAACCCGCTCGACGCCTGCAAGCCGGGGCTGACCCGCCTGGGCCAGCGCTGGTCCCCGGCGTGAGCGCGGCGCTTCAGCGGGTCGTCGTCCGGATGCTGCACGACCCGGCCTTTGCCCAGGCCGTGTTCGCTGGGGCAGGTCTGCCCGAGCTGACCGACGCTGAGCGCGGGCTGCTCCTGGCGTCGGACCCCCGTGCCTACCGCACCGACCCCTATCGACGATCCCGCCTGCTCCAGGCCCTGATCGAGGAGTTCCCCTGCGCCACCGCCCTCGTGAGCCGTGGGGGCCGGGCCTTGGACCGGGTTGACGCGTTCCTGTCCAGCCCGGACTTCCACCAGGCGGTCCAGGGTCGGCGCTCCGTGGCGCTCGCTTGGGGCTGCTGGCTCGGCGTGCGGGCCCCCGGCGTCGCAGCCCTGGAGCACGCGGTCGCCAGGGCCCGGCGCTGGCGCCGCCCCCGAGGACCCGGCCTGGCCCTGGCCACCGGCGTGCAGCCGGTCGCACTGCGGGTCGGGGCCCTGGCCCGCTGGCAACACCTCTCGGCGCGGCTGGGCGCCGAGCCCCTGGCCGCCCTGGTCGGGGGCGCGGTCGACCTGGGCTCACCGCCGCCCCTCGCCGACGGCCACGAGCACTGGGTCGTGGTCTGCAGTCCGGACGGCCAGACAGGCCTGGTGGGCGGCTCCGAGGGCACCCACGCGGTCTTGGACCAGGCGCGAACGCCCGTCCCGATGGACCGGCTGCTCGCCGCCCTGGCCGACGCTGACACCGACGAGGCGACCGCCCGCGAGGTCCTGCAGGCGCTGCTGGAGGACGGGCTGCTCGCCTGAGGACTTGCAGGCGGGGCTGAAGAAGGCTCCCATCAGGACCAGTCGGGGCCGAATGTCCGATCCGGGAGACCAGACGGGGTTCGATGTCCGCGAACGGGCCCGTGAGGGCCCGGTTGGGGCCGAATTCGGCCTCGGAAGAACCGATCCGGAGCGATCTGGCGCCTGTTCCGGACACCGAACCCCGACTGGTTCTCGAGAGCGGACATCCGACCCCGACTGGTCGGGCTGACGGAGGCCGCCGACCATCGCAGCCACCCGCCGCAGGTCCTTCTATCGATCCCAGGGCCAGTCGAGGCGGCTGGCCCGGTAGACCGCCGCGTCGTGCACCTGGAGCTCCCAGATCGGGCCCTCGCCCCGCACGACCTCGGTGATCACCGCCGGGGCGTCCCGGGCCTCGGGGCCGCCCGCGGTCACCAGGAGCGCCCCGGTGGACAGCAGATCCGCGTCGCCAAGCCGAGGGGTGTAGCTGTCGGCCGACCAGGCCCAGCGCTGCCGCAAGGTCCGCGCCTCCAGGTCGACCCGGTAGACCACCGCTCGTGAGTCCCCGCCCCCCAGGTCGTTGTCGTAGAGCACCAGCACGCCTTCCTCTGGGTGCCACTCCGGCGCGTGCTGGCCGTCGAACCAGCGCCCCCCCAGCAGGTCGAAGTCGGCCCCTTCTCCCAGCTGCCAGAGCACCTGGCCGGACCCGTGGTCGATGCCGATGATCCGGTCCAGCCCCCTGGACGACAGCCAGATCACGCCGTCGTGGACCACCAGGGCGTTGGCGTGGATCCAGTCCCCCGCCTGCTTGTCGCTGAGCTCGCTCCAGTCCAGGTGGTCGAAGGGAGACCACTGCCACAACACGTCCCCGTCTTGGGAGAGCTGCACGATCCCGTCGGCGACGATCCGCCCTGCGACGTCGTCCTCGCGGACCTCTTCGACCAGGGCCAGCACGCTGCCGTCGTCCAGCTTGACCGCGTCGTGGTGCAGGTCTTCGAGGCCCAGGTCTGACCCGCGCAGCTCCCAGATCACACGCCCGCCCCAGTCCAGCTCAGCCACGCTGTCGTGCTGGGCCACGAGCACCGAGCCGTCGCCCTGGACCGCCAGGAAGGGGTCGGCATGGGAGGTGTCGCCCAGGGGATCCTGGTAGGCCCAGACCACCTGCCCGGCCTCGTCGAGCCCCAGAAAGACCGGCGGCTCCAGGTTTCCGCTCAGCACCGGGACCAGGAAGGTGACCCCCGGCGTGACCTCGTCGGAATCGGTCACCGTGAGAGTGAGCTCGGGCACGGTCAGCCCCAGCTCGCCGGTCACGTAGGCGACGCTCTCCCCGGATGAGGCCGAGCCTTGGCACTCCGCCCACGGCGTCAGAGTCCAGGACACCTGGGCCCTCAGCCCGAGCACGGGGAGCTCGTGGGACTCGCCCACGGCGGACCAGGGGGAGTGCCGCTGGGGCAGGCCGTCACCGTCGATGGCGATCGAGACCCGGCATCGGGGGTCGGTCTGGACCCGGACCATGGCACCCAGGGGCGTCTCGGGGTGGTCCACCACCTCGACCGCCAGCACCCCGCCGGCGCCACAGCCCGTCAGCAGCGCCAGGATCACCGGGCGTCATTCCAGTGGGGGTGGTCCCCGACCAGCTTGGAGAAGCCGTAGTGGCGCTCGATCCAGCGCACCAGGGCCACGGTCAGACTCAGGTCGCGGGGGGCCTGAGGGTCGGACAGATCAAAGGTGCCCTGCACGCCATCGGGCGTGGTCAGGGTCACGGTCCGCGGCAGGCCGTACACCACGAAGTCCGCCGCGCGGCCCCCGTAGTGGCTGGAGTAGCGGGCCCCCTTCTCGGTGGCGTAGACCACGTCGTAGGCGTCGGCCATCTGGCGGGCCCCCTCGACGGTGGCCTCCCAGCCGTCCGGGTGCCACCAGGAGATGGGCGCGTCGAGCCCCCAGCTGCGGTTCAGCCCATCCAGCCGATCCACCCACGACCGGGCCGCGGCGTCGGTGGTCGCCCGGGACAGCTCGAACGCCCCCCACATCAGGTAGCCCCGGTGGCGGCTGCGCACGGTGCTGGTGACCCAGACCTCGGCGCCCTGGGCCTCGAGCTGGTCGATCAGGTGCCGGATTCGGGCTGCAAAGTCCGCCTTGGGCCGCTGGGCCGCCAGGTCCTGGAGCAGCGGCTCGCGCTCGGTGGGGTTCACGAACCTGGCCGTCCACCCCGGGCCCGGCGGGTCCCCATCGGCCGCAGCGACCACGGTGTCGGGCTCGGCGGGAACGTCCACCGGCAGCGTGTCGGTCCGTGGGTACACCCTGGGCCGCCCGCGCCAGATGTCGTCGGTGTGGACCAGGAGCCCCTGGGCGCGGGCCCTGCCCGTGGGCACCGACACCAGCGCATCTCGGGCCAGGTCGGCCTCAAGCACGTCGTCCAAGAAGTACAGCAGGTCGTCGAGATCGATGGGCCGCCGGGTGTCCTCGCGCACGACCCGGAGCAGGGGCTCGGTGTTCGGCGCGTCGACCCAGCGCTGGAGCCGCTCGGCGGTCAGCGGGACCCCCGCCAGGTCCACCGTGCGGCCGTCGAGCTGCTCGGCGATGAAGCGCAGGGCCCTCCGGGTGCCGTCGGGGCCCACCGGTGGCGCGACCACCGTCCACGTGCGGTCGATCGCCAGGGGCGCAGCGAGCGCGGCGGGGAGCAGCAGGGACCACATGCTGGACCATGACCGGGAGCGGGAGACCCACGGTAGCGCCCCAGGTGGCACAACGCCTCCCGCCAAGTCCCAGCGAGGCACCGCCTGACCGTGTCAGGATGCCCCCATGTTCCTCCTCACGCTGTTCGCCTGCACCGGCTCCGAGACCACGGTCTGGGAGTGCCAGGTCCCCGACGACGACGCCCTCTACGCCACCCAGATCGGGTGCCACCAGGACTTCGACTACCTGGCCTCGGCCCCCCTGGATGCGTCGATCCCCGGGGCACGCTCGGTCAAGACCGTCGTGGACCGCTCCGACGGCAACGCCCTGTACTTCCAAGACTCGGTGACCTACCCCATCCACTGGGACTTCGCGGTCGAGCACCTGAGCGGCGATGGCCTGCCCTTGGTGCCGTCCCTGGGCGAGTTCAACACCACCGAGTACTACAGCCCCGACCGCCGCTTCGTGCTCGGCGCGGTGACCTACTACGAGGAGCCGGCCAAGTGGGTCTACGAGATCTCCCCATACGACACGGCGACCTCCCAGCTCATCGCCCTGGCCTTCGACCGCATCCGCGCGGACCTCTACGTGCACCAGGAGCTCTACTTCCACCCGAACAGCACGGCTGTGGAGCTGGCCGCCGAGACCCTGCCCCCCCACATCCCCGTCATCACGACCGACGAGCTGTTCGCGGACATCACCTACCAGGCCCTGAACCTGGGCACCGCGATGGGCAAGCTGCGCTTCATGGAGACCCAGCAGCTCGAGGACGAGATCCCGTCCTACCGGGACGTGCTGGTGCTGGACTCGGTGCCCAACGACATCGCCATCGTGGCCGCGCTCATCACCGCGGAGTTCCAGACGCCCTTGAGCCACGTGAACGTGCTCTCCCAGAACCGCGGCACCCCCAACATGGCCCTCACCGGCGCGATGGAGAACGAGGAGCTCCGGGCCCTCGAGGACAAGTGGGTCGAGCTCACCGTCGAGGGCACCGACTTCAGTATCCGCGAAGTCACCCAGGCCGAAGCCGACCAGTGGTGGGACGACAACCGACCCGAGCCGCTGGACGTGACGCCCATGGACCTGAGCGTCACCGAGATCACCGACGCCGAGCTGATCCTGGACCTGGAGAACATGGACCTGGCCGATGCGCTGAGCGCCAACGTGCCTGCGTTCGGCGGCAAGGGCACGCACTTCGGCGGCCTGACCCTGATCGAGGGCCTGCCGGTACCGGAAGGCTTCGTGGTCCCGGTCTACTGGTACGACCGCTTCATGAAGACCCACGGCCTGTGGGACGTGGTCGACGAGATGCTGGCCGACCCGGACTTCCAGGGCAGCGTCCAGGTCCGAGACACCATGCTGGCCGAGCTGCGGGCGCTGATCCAGCAGGCCGAGCTCGAGTCCGAATTCATGGACGCGCTGACCGCCGAGCTCGAGGAAGACCACCCCGGGCAGCGCATGCGCTTCCGCTCCAGCACCAACGCCGAGGACGTCGCGGGCTTCAACGGGGCCGGTCTCTACACGTCCCAGAGCGGCGAGCTGGGCAACACCGCAGACCCGGTCGAGGACGCCGTGCGGGCGGTCTGGGCCAGCGTCTGGAACTTCCGCGCCTACGAGGAGCGGGAGTACTTCGGCATCGAGCACACCGACATCGGCATGGCGCTCTTGTGCCACCACAGCTTCCCCGACGAGGAGGCCAACGGGGTCGCCATCACCGCCAACGTCTACGACACGAGCGGGCTGGAGCCCGCCTTCTACATCAACGTCCAGGAAGGCGAGGAGTCCGTCGTGGCCCCCGAACCCGACGTGACCACCGACCAGTTCCTGTACTACTTCGAGCTCCCAGGCCAGCCGATCGTGTTCATCCAGCACAGCAGCCTGGTCCCCGAAGGCGAGACGGTGCTGACCACGGCCGAGACCTATGAGCTGGGGGTCGGACTCCAGGCCATCCACGACTTCTTCCTGCCGGTGTACGGTGCCAGCGGCGGCTTCTACGGCATGGACGTGGAGTTCAAATTCGACGACCTGGACTCGGGCGAGACCCCGACCCTGTGGGTCAAGCAGGCCCGTCCCTACCCGGGGTTCGGCTGGTAGAGGCGGACAACGCGGGATATCGGGCGCCGCTTCCCCCACGGTGACGCCATGACGGCCTTCTCCCTCGTCCTCCTCGCGACCGGCTGCACAGAGGTCGTCACACCCGACGAGCCCGCCGTCACGTGCGACACCACCATCCCTCAGACCTGGCCGCTGGACGGCGACACGCGGTTCTACAACCGGGACACCGTCGAGTTCACCCTGAGCAAGCCGGACCCGTCGGCCACCGTCATCGCCCCCTATTACGGCGAGCAGAGCGTCAGCGAAGACGGCCTGGTGGTGTCCTTTGCCGCCGCCGACCCCCTGGAACCGGACACCGCCTACACGGTCGAGCTGGACTACTGCCGGGGCACAGCCGGGATCGACTTCACCACGTCCGAGCTGGGCCGCGACCTGGAGGGCGAGCTGGACCTGGAGGGCCGGGTCTATGCCGGAGACTTCTCCGGCGTGCGCTACGCCCAAGGAGACGGCGTCGGGCAGATCATCTCCACCTTCCTGGGAGAGACCGTGCTGCTCCAGGTGATCCAGGCCACCGAGGCCGTGTTCCAGCTCCGGGTGGCCCTGGCGATCGAAGACGGCGGCGAGCTGGTCCAGGACCCCTGCGGCACGACCGCGGACCTGCCGGAGGCCGACTTCAGTGCCGTGCCCTACTTCTCCCACGAGGGCCAAGACGTCGTGCTGACGGCCTACGACACCGAGATGCACATGAGTGGCTTCCAGGCCAGCGGCACCGTCTCCGCCGACAACAGCTACCTGGGGGGCATTGCCCTCGAAGTCACCCTGGACACCCGCGAGGCCGCGGTGGCCCTGGGGCTGTCCGCCGAGGACATCTGTGTGCTGGCCGAGAACGTCGGCCTGGCATGCGAGCCCTGTGCCGACGGGCTGCCCTACTGCGGCACCCTGCAGATGGACGAGCTCTACGCGGACCTGGTGGACACCCAGGTCGAGGCGATCACCGAGCAGCCCGCGGAGTGCGACGACAAGACCGGCTGATCACCGAGGCACCAGGTCGATCACGGTCAGCTCGGGTCGACAGAAGAACCGCACCCGGGGCGCGTCGACGCGCTCCATCCCGATGCCCCTGGACACCACCAGCGTGCTGCCGTCGGGCCGTGGAAACGCACCACCGGCCCCCTGGGCCCGCTGCACCTTGGCAAAGGTCACCGGGGGTCCGAACCCGGGGATGACCACCTGGCCGCCGTGGGTGTGGCCGGCGAGCAACAGGTCCGCGCCGGTGTCCTCCAAGGAGAAGTCCGGGCTGTGGCCCAGCACGATGTGGAACGCCCCGTCGGGCGCGTCGGGAAGGGGTCCCCGGTGTGACGTGCCGACCGCGAGGCCCGACACCACCACAGGCCCCGCCCGGACCGAGTCGTCGTCGAGCGGCGTGATGGCGGTCCCGTCGAACGCGGCCTTCCAGACCAGTGGCGGATCGATGTCGCCGGACACCGCGAAGCCCCCCCAGGGCGGGTCCAGGGTCGCCACGAGGGCCCGGAGTCGAGCCAGCTCCCTGGCATAGGGCTCGGCCTGGTACAGCTGGACGTAGTCCCCGGCGAACAGGACCAGGTCGGGCGACTGGGCCCGGATCTCCTCGAAGACCCGGGCCTCCCACGGCCCCACGGCGTCGGTCTGGAGGTCGGCGACCAGCACCACGCGGCCGGCCACGCCATCGGTCTGGACCGTGTGGTGGACCACGTCCAGCCAGCGGGGCTCCACGACCCGGGCATCCACGCCGACCCCAGCTCCGAAGGCCCCGGCAAGCCCCAGGGCGATGGCCTGTCGGGGAGCCCGCCGACCCCACGCCGCCGCCGCGCCGAGCCACAGCAGTGGCACGTAGAGCAGCAGCGCCCAGGCCACGATGCCCGCCGGCGCGAAGAACGTCGCGCCTCCCCAGCGGGTCCCCGCCGCACCGATGACGCCCCCCAAGGCCACCAGAAGCAGTCCATGGAGCAGCCCGAGCACCAGATCGGGCGTGCGCCGGAGCCGCCACCACAGCCCGGCGGTGATCGCGCTCAGCAGGACCTGGGCCAGCACGGGGAACACCTACAGTGTCGCGCCTCCGTCCAGGTTCAACACCTGGCCGGTCACGTAGCTGGCCGCCGGGCTGGTCAGCCACGCCACGACCTGGGCGACCTCGGCCGGGGTGCCGAAGCGCTTCAGCGCGGTGTGTCGCAGGGCGTCGTCGACCCAGGCCTGGGAGAGCTCCCCGCGAGCCACCAGATCCGGGAACATGCCACCGTCGATGACGCCCAGAGCCACCGCGTTGGCCCTCACGCCGTGGCGACCCTCCTCTCGGGCCAGGCCCCGGACCAGGGCCTCGACCACGGCCTTGGGCCCCACAGAGAGGATGTCCCCGGGCGGGTGCCGCCTGACCCCAGCGGTGGTGACCGCCACCACGTTGCCCCGGTGCGCCCGAAGCTGTGGCAGGACGGCCTGGACCAGGCCCAGGAATCCGCGGGCGTCGACGTCCAGTGCGTGGGCCCAGTCCGCGGGATCCACGGTCGCCACGTACTGCATCGTGAGCCGGGGCCCCGCCGCGTACACCAGCGTGTCCACAGCCCCGACCGCGGCCACCAGCGCGTCGGCGTCGCCGTCCGCCAGGTCGTGGGTGTGCACGCTGGCCTGCTGGCCCAGGGCGACCACGGCTGCGGCCGTGCGGTCCGCAGCCGCCTGGTCGCGACGACAGGTCAGCGCCACGTCCCGGCCGTGGTGGGCCAAGGCGCGGGCGATCGCGGCTCCGACACCGCCGCTGCCCCCGATCACCAGCGCGCGGGGCCTCGAACCCGATGGGCCTCCAGCCATGACAGACCCTACTCCGACCGCGGGCCCGCCGGGTGATCCCTGGGTTGCACTGTGAGGCCGAATGGCGGATCATCGGCCTACGGGCAACCCTCTGAGAGGATCGATCAATGCGCGTCCAGATGGCCATCGACGTGCGGGCCAAGCAGCGCAACACGGAAGCCAGCGGCACGACGTCCTGGCTGACAGCAGAGCTGCTGGCCTTCAGCCTGCGGGGCAAGGCCCTGGCTCGGGGCACGGCCGACCTGCGCATCGACCTGTTCGGGACCGGCCGGGTGATCCAGGCCAGCGTGCGCATCCTGACCATCGAGCTGGGCGGGGTGTCCCAGCGGAACAACTACACCGCCCGCATCATGGAGATCAGCCCGGGGGACAAGGCGAAGCTCGAGGCCTGGATCGAGGAGCGCTCCCGACCTGCCTCCCGCAGCGTCTCTCGGTCGATGGGCACGACCGGCGGTCGTCAGAAGCTCGGCGAGGCTCTGCGGAGTGGGCTCGGCAAAGGCCGAGACGCCGCACCACAGGTCACCACCGCGGTGCCGGTGGCGCCAGAGCCGTCCAAGCCCGAGGACGAGCTGGTGCTCGCCCCCCACGTGACCCTGGCCGGCGACGGGTCCAGCATGTCCGTGGCCTGGGCCAACAAGACCTCGGTCCAGGCCAGCTGGAACGAGTCCCTCAACGAGGGCAAGCTCCGGGTCTACCTCGAGGGCCGGCACCCGCCGCGGGGGTACTCGCTGATCGTCCAGCTGTGTCTGCCCGACGGCTCGGTGCACGCCGCCCTGGGGCGGGTGACCATGAGCGAGGGCCCGACCCTGTACCTGGACATGACCCTCAAGACGTCGGTCCGCGAGGCGCTGATGGGTTGAGTAGCCGACGTCACTAGAACGTGTTCTACTCAACAGCACGGAGGAGCCTGTGGCCGTCGTGCAGCCCATCGAGAACCCCGCCGGTGCCGGTCTGCGCTACCAGGCCACCAGCCCCGCCGACGGCCACGTGGTCGGGGAATTCGATGCCGCGACGCCCGCCCAGGTCCAGGCCGCCGTGGCCCGCGCCCGCGAGGCACAGCCGGGCTGGGCTGCGAAGTCCTACAAGGAGCGAGGCGCCTACCTGCAGCGGGCCCTGGACATCCTCGTCGCCCGCCAGGACGAGTTCGTGGACCAGATCGGCGAGGAGACCGGCCGCCACCCCCTCGAGACGATGTTCATGGAGATCTGGCCCGCCTGTGACTCCCTGAACTTCTACAGCCGCCGGGCGGGCAAGATCCTGAGGGACCGCACCGTGGGACTGCACGTGCTCAAGCACAAGCGGGCGCGGCTGGTCTACCGGCCCTTGGGCGTGGTCGGGGTCATCACGCCGTGGAACGGGCCGTTCATCCTGGCCCTGAACCCCACGGTCCAGGCGTTGATGGCCGGCAACGCCGTCGTGGTGAAGCCCTCCGAGGTGACCAGCTTCTGTGGGCTCCTGGTCCAGACCCTCATGGACGCGGCGGGTCTGCCCAAGCACGTGTGCCAGGTGGTCACCGGCGACGGCGCGACCGGCGCCGCGCTGGTGGAGGCGGGGGTGGACAAGATCCACTTCACCGGCAGCGTGGCGACAGGGCGCAAGATCGGCGAGGCCTGTGGCCGCAACCTGGTGCCCTGCGTGCTGGAGCTCGGCGGCAAGGACCCCATGATCGTGTGCGCCGACGCGGACATGGACCGGGCGACGGCGGGCGCCGTGTTCGGGGCGATCCAGAACACAGGACAATTCTGTTCGTCGACCGAGCGGATCTACGTGGTGGCCAGCGTGTACGACGAGTTTGTCGCGCGGGTCGTGGAGCGGGTCGAGGCCCTGCGCCAGACCAGCTCCGGCGAGACCGACGTGGGACCGTTCATCCTGGACCGCCAGATCGACCTGGTCGACGCCCAGGTCCAGGACGCACTCGCCAAGGGTGCGGTGGCTCGGGTCGGTGGCGCCCGCAACACCCAGGCCGGCCCCCTGTACTACGAACCCACGGTCCTGACCGAAGTGACCCACGACATGGACATCATGACCGAAGAGACCTTCGGTCCGATCGTGCCCATCGTCAAGGTGAGAGACGAGACCGAGGCCATCGCCATGGCCAACGACACCAAGTTCGGTCTGGGCGCGACGGTCTGGACCAAGGACGTGGCGCGCGGCGAACGCATCGCCCGCAGGCTGCACACGGGCGCCGTGGTGATCAACGACGCCAGCATCACCTATGGGGCCTTAGAGCTTCCGTTCGGGGGCCGGCGACATTCCGGTGTCGGGCACGTCAACGGCGAGAGCGGCCTGCGCGGGTTCTGCCACGCCCAGCCGATCATCTCCGACCGGTTCGGTCTCAAGGAAGAGATGGTCTGGTATCCCTATACCTTCAAGAAGCTGAGCGACATGAAGGGCGCGATCCGCTGGGTGTTCGGGAAGTTCTTGCGTCGGTTCTTCGGTTAAGGGATGTCGATGGCGGCGTCGGACACCGACACGTCGCCGAACAGCAGTGGCTGGGCACTGGTGTCTCCGGCGTGCACCCGGGCCCACGCCAGCACCCAGGCATTGACGATGTCGAAGCCCGTCGCCGCGTCGACCGACTGGTCCTCGATGAGGCCGCTGTAGTCGGTGAAGACGTTGTGGGCGCCCCCGGTGATCTGGGTGTGCTGGTGCCCGTCGCCGCGCAGAGCGTCCCAGATCGCGGCCTTTTCGTCGGAGTAGTCCTCGGAGCCGGTCATGTACAGGAGCGGCCGGGTGATCTGGGCCAGCCCGTGGGCGCCGAAGAATTCCATGTCGCCTGGCGCGGTGGAGACGAAGGCGTCGACCCGGGGGTCGGACAGGTCTCCGGCAAAGATGGCCTCGAGCTCGTCGGTGAGCTCGGAGCAGTAGCCGTTGTTCCCGGTGCCCGCGGCGCAGTCGGCGCCCAGCTGGTCCACGTCGAAGGGTGCGCCAGCCCAGGCGTGAATGGTGTAGCCGCCGAAGCTGTGGCCGCCGGCGATGATCGTGTCCAGGTCGGGCTGGACCGGCAGGTCCGTGGCGGCGTCGACGGCGTCCAGGGCGGCGGTCAGGTCCGCTGGCCGTTGGTAGTAGATGTGGGTGTCCCGATCGGCGCCGTCCCAGGTCGTGTTGTTCGTGTGTTCGGGGCTGACCACGAGCCAGCCGTGGGACGCCAGATGCCCCATCAGGAAGGCGCTGGCCTCGGCGTAGCCCTGGTGGCCGTGGGACCAGATGAACACCGGGAACGCGCCGTCGGCGCCGGTCGCGTCCTCCCACAGATCGTCGTCGGGCAAGGGCGTCAGGAACTGGGGCACCGAGCCGTCGGTGTCGGCTGCCGGATAGAAGAACGCGGTGCGCAGGGTGCGCTCGGCGCCGGCGGGATCCGCATAGGTCACGTCGCGCTGGTGGTAGCCGGCGTGCCAGGGTCCGCGGGCCGTGAGCTGGGTGACCAGGTCCACGCTGGCGGTGTCGTCCAGGGTGTCGGTGCCGCTGCAAGCGGCCAGGAGCGTGATCAGCTGCACTTCCGGATGCCTCCCCGCGGCGGTTATCCCGTTGGTGTGGCTGACTTCCGCCTGGAGCTCGACGGACGGGACCTCCTCAACGTAGCGGGGTTGCTCACCCTGTCGCGCATGAGCATGGCGGCCGCCGCCCCGGCCTTCACCCACGACGCCCAGGCGTTGGCCATCCTGCTGGCCCTGGCGATGTTCACCGACGTGATCGACGGCCCGGTGGCCCGCTGGACCGGCACGGTGTCGCGCACCGGCGCCATGATCGACGGCTGGGTGGACAAGGTCTTCCTCGTGAACTTCGCCTGGACCCTGTCCGTGGGCGCCTGGGTGCCCTACTGGGTGCTGCTGCCGTGGTTCATCCGGGAGATCGTGCAGGGGGCCATGTTCCCGTTCATGGTCTGGCGCTACTTCATCGGCCAGGCGCCTTGGCCCGAGCCGTCATCGATCGGCAAGCTGGCCACCGTCGCGCTGGCCGTGGCGATGTTCGGCGGGCTCGCCCAGGAGCCGCTGGTGCTCTACCCCTTCACCGCCCTCTGCGCGCTCACCGGGACCTGGGCCGTGGTGGGGTACTGGCGCCGGGACGCCCCCCTGGCAGACGTGGGGCCCCTGCCCACACCCCAGGCCGTCCGGATGAGGCGGTAGCGGGTGGACCCGAGCAAGCTGCGCGCGGCGGACCTGCCGGAGGACTTCGGGCGCTACCGCCTGCTCGGAGTGCTGGGTGAGGGCGGCATGGCCCGTGTGTTCAGGGCCGAGCTGCAAGGTCCGGCGGGCTTTCGGCGCCAGGTCGCGCTCAAGGTCCTGAAGCGGCAGACCGGCGGTGTGGACGATCTGGTCCGCGAGGCCCGGCTGGGGGCCTTGCTGCGCCACCCCAACCTGGTGGACGTGTACGAGCTCGATGCGGTCGACGGGCACCTCTACGTGGCGATGGCGCTGGTCGAGGGGACCACACTCAAGGCGCTGCTGAAGGCCCACGGTGCGCTGCCGAGCCGCGCGGTGGTGGAGCTGGCGGAACAGCTCGCCGCCGCCCTGGACTGCGTGCACTCCCTCGCGGTCGCCGGCGTGCCCACCGGGCTGGTGCATCGGGACCTCAAGCCTGCCAACGTGCTGCTGGATCAGAACGGCCGCGTACGGGTCGCCGACTTCGGCGTGGCGTGGACCGCGGAGATGGCCGGCAAGGACCGGGACACCGTGCGGGGCACGCCGGCGTACATGTCCCCCGAGCAGGCCACCGGCGAGGACATCGACGGGCGCTCGGACCTGTTCGCCCTGGGTGCGCTGTTGGCCGAGGCAGCCCTGGGGGAGCGGCTGTTTCGCGGCAAGAGTCCTCAGGCCATCCTGCGGGGGGTGGTCCAGGTCGAGGAGAGGCTCCGGGACGGACTGGCGGACCACGTGGACCGGGCGGTGCCGGGGCTGGGCGAGATCGTGTTCCGGTGTCTGAGGGAACGGGCCGCGGACCGGCCGGCCAGCGCCAACGCCGTGATGGCCCTGTTGCGAGGCCTTCGGGGTGAGGGGGACGGCCTGGCCCGGGTGCTCCGCGACGCGCCGGAACCCCAGGTGCGGGACGGGCTGGACCCGACCACCGTGAGCTCGGCGGTCTCGGTGGCCCGGGCGGACACCAACGTGGTCGTGCCACCGTCCGCCTTCATCGGGCGACGGGACGCGCTGGCATCGCTGGGCCAGTGCCTGGCGGCCGATGAGCGCCTGGTGACGGTGACCGGGCCGGGCGGCGTCGGAAAGACGCGACTGTCCCTGGAGCACGCCCACCGCACGCTGGCCCAGTGGGTCGTGCACGGCGGGGCCTGGTTCGTGGATCTGAGCGAGGCCCGCTCGGTGGCCGGGATCCTGCGGGCTCTGGCCGAGGTGCTGGGGGTGCCGCTGATCGGGCACCACACCGTCGCGGACCTGGTCGATTGGCTGGGCCGAATCCTGGCGGCGCGGGGGCCGACGCTCCTGGTGTTGGACAACTTCGAGCAGCTGGTGGACCTGGCCCCCATGACCCTGGCCCGCTGGCTCGACGCGGCCCCGGAGCTGCGGGTCCTGGTCACTTCTCGCGAGCGCTTGCACCTTGTGGGGGAGCGGGTCTTGACCCTGGCGCCCCTGGCACCCGCCGAGGCGGCTGCGATGTTCGAGGATCGCGCGGGCAAGCGGGTGGCCGACCGCGGCCTCTTGCTGGAGCTCGTGACCCGGCTGGACTGCCTGCCCCTGGCGGTGGACCTGGCGGCGGCGCGGGCGGGCGAGGTCCCGCTGCCCGCGCTGCTGGAGGCGGTCGGGGACTCCCTGGACCAGACCCTGACCTGGTCCTGGGAGCTGCTCGCGCCCTGGGAACAGGCGGCCCTGGCCCAGTGCTCGGTGTTCCGCGGCGGGTTCACCGTCGACCAGGCCGAGGCCGTGCTGGACCTGAGTGCGTGGCCCGAGCGGGCCTGGGCGCTGCCCATCCTCGAGGCGCTCTTCGACAAGTCGCTGCTGATGAGCTGGCGACCGGCGCAGACGCCCGACGTGCCGCGCTTCGGGCTGCTCGAGACCGTGCGGGCCTTTGCCCAGGCGCAGCTGGGTCCCGGGCGGGCCGCGCGGCGGAGACACGCCCAGGTCCTGGCTCGACTGGGCACCCAGGACGCCATCGACCTGCTGGACCAGCACGGCGGTCTGGCTCGTCGGCAGGAGCTCGAGCTCGAACTCGACAACCTGTTGGCGGCAGTGGACTTCGCGCTCGACGACGGGGCTGGTGACACGGCGTGCCGTGCGGCGCTCGCGGCGATGCGGGTGCTGGAGACCCGGGGGCCGTTGGTGGACGCGCTGGACCTGGCCGGCCGGGTGCGGGCGGGTCCCGAGCTGTCTCCGGCGGTGTGGCTCCAGCTGATCAACGGCGAGGCCCGGGTGTTCTTCCGTTCGGGTCAGTCGTCGGAAGCGCTGGGCCCGACGCGCCAGGGCATGGAGGCCGCGCGGGCCGCGGGGGACGCCTTCCAGGAAGGCCGCCTGACCGTCCGGCTGGCGTCGCTGCTGATGCGCTGCGGGGAGCTGGACGAGGCCCGCTCCGCCTTCCATGCCGGGCTGACCCTGGCCCGGGAGCAAGGGGACGAGATCAGCGAGGCCTGGGCGCTGGCCAACCTGGGCAGCCTGTGCATGTTCCGGGGGGACTACATCAAGGCGCGGAACCGGTACCAGCAGGCGCTGACCCTGCAGAAGCGGATCGGGGACCGGCGCTCGGAAGGCAGCGTGCTGGGCAACCTGGGGCTGGTGCACCTGCGGCTCGAGGAGCTCCAACAGGCCGCGGCCATGTTGAAGAAGTCGCTGCGGGTGTTGGAGGCAGAAGGAGAGACACGGGTCGCCGCGCTGATCGGCGGAAACCTGGGTCTGGCGCTGCGGCAGATGGGGCGAACCCGGGAGGCGCGGGACCGAACGCTCGAGGCCATCTCCAGGGCGCGAGCGCTGGGGGCCACGGACATCGCTGCCGCGTTCTCGGCGAGTCTTGCGGAGCTGTTGGCGGACCTGGGGGACGGCCCGGCGGCGATGGAGGCGCTGGCAGGGGCCGAGGCGGTGCACGTGGCGGCCGGGGACCGTCTGGAGCTGGCGCGCACGCTGATCATCGGGGCGCGGATCGCGCACCAGCTGGGTGAGATGGGGGAGCGGGACGAACGGGTGGCGCGGGCGGGGGTGTTGTTGGCGGACTTGGGGCTGGGGGCCGAGTCGGATCTGGGGCGGGAGCTGGCGGGGGTGGGGGCGGAGTGAGCGGTGAGAGGCCACCGGGGGAACGGTCGTCACTCTCTGCGGAGTCGCAGGTAGGGCATAGCCACCTGGACCGTCTGGCCGCTGGCTGACTCACCGCTGAGCTTGGGGGAGTCCACGAGTTCGATGGCGTCGGAGGACGGGAAGGTGATCATGGTGTCCCAGAGGATCCCCGCCTCTTCGGCCGAGTCGGTCCAGTAGAAGCGCAGGACCGCGAGATTGCCTGGAGAGTCGGTTCCACTGTCGCAGGAATCGACGAACGCGAATCGCGACAGGGACGCGGTGCAGTCCCAGCCGGGCTCGAACAGCGGCGGAATGCCCTGTTCGATCGGACAGCTGCAGTCTCCCGCGCCCTCCAGGAGACCTGCGTGCTCCAGGGTGAGCGACAGGCTGCCGGCGCACAGCTCGCTCACGGGCTGGTCGCTCTCGGGGTGTGCGAGCTCCAGCGCGAAGTCACCGGTCCACAGGCCGGCGAGCGAGGCTGGCTCGACCGGGGTGCCGGGAGAGCGGCCTTCGTTGCAGTCCAGGTCGAGGGGCGGCGGGGATGCGCACCCTGACGACCCCAGGGGTGCCAGGAGTGTGGCGGCGCCAAGCAGGATGACGTGGGTTCTGGAAGACGATCTGGGCAGGTCAGCGGCTCCGCGGGGGGCACGGGTGAGTTTAACGGCTGGTCGAGCGGTAGGGACGCGGGTGGCGACGGGGCCCCTCTTGGCTGCAGGGGCGGTGGCTGCGATCTTCTACCTGCTGGTTTGGCCGTCGCCTGTGGGGGGCATTCCAGAGCGAATTCCGCCTGTGAGTTAGAATTGCACGAGACTTCGACTTCACCCCACGTGCCGCGCGTCGAGATCAAAAGCTAGGGACTACGGTTGAGTCCGTCGCGGGTGAGGATGTAGGTCCGATTGGGAACGACGAAGGGTCCATCCTGCCCCGCCAAGTCGATGCGCCAGCCGTCCTGACCCAGTCTGTTTAGACCAGCGAGAGCACAACTGTGCCAGGCTGCGGAGGCCGGCGCGGTTGTCATCTGACACCGGACCACGTTCTCCGCGGTCGGTGAGCCATCGTAGGCACATGCACCGGCGCTTCCCTTGCGCGTAAGACAGACGGTCGAATACTCCACGGCCCAAGCCCCGGGAGAGCTATACGATGAGGTCGCCAGGGGCAGGTCCGAACCCGTGGGCTCGGCACTCTCGGCTGGCTGTGTGACGGTAGCGATGACGAGGAACAGGGAGGCAGTCACGATTCCGGCGGTAAGTATGAGCGCTGCGGTGGTCTTGTTCGTAGAGCCCATTTCAATCCTCGGTTGTGTCATCGACCATTCTATCCAGACTGGCGATATCGTCCAGATCACGCGAAATCGATGCCAGCCTGTGCTCCGGAGGTTCCCGGGAGATGAAAGCGGTGCTCCGGTCCAGATAGCCACGGCGATTCAGCAGGGGAGTGGCCGGATGAGGTGCACCGGGATTTCTCCCACCCCGGTCATTTTTTGGCCCACCACCACCATATACTCTCCCCATGACGCACGAAGAAGCCCCAGGCCTCCACACCCTCGCCGACGACCTCCTGGACCGGGTTGTGACACTCACCACAGACACGCCAGAACTGCGCCTCCGCGTCGCCAGACTCGCAGCTTGGTTCAAGCGCCAGGACGTGCTTCCCCTGGGCTACAGCTCCTTCGCCGCGTTCGCACGGGCGCACCTGGAGCTGGGGGCGTCCTGGCTCCGGGAGCTCGTTCGGTTTGTCGAGGCAGACCTGCCCCTCGTTCACGCTGCGGTGGCCCAGGGGGTGATTCCACTGTCCGTGGCCGTCAAGGCTCCGCGGAGTGCCGAAGGGGACGAGGCGGACTGGCTGGACCGTGCCCGGTGGCTGCGCAACCGTCGGCGGGTGGAACTCGAGGGCCAGGACCTGCGGACCATGGCCGCAGCGCGGGACCGGGTGCGTCTGGTGTTGGCCGTGCCGGTCAGCGATGAACAGGCGGACCGCACGATGCTGGGTTGGTGGCGAGACCAGGTGCCGGCCGAGACCCTGCTGGACCACGCGCGACACACGCCGGCGGTCCCGGAATTCCGGCCGATGAGCACGGCCTGGGAGACGCCGGTAGATCTTCAGGATGGGGTGGTGCAGCTCCGGGAGGCACAGCGGGACCTGCGCTTGAATCGGCTGCGGATCGGGCGGGCGTGGCGGGAATTTGCCGAGGGGGGGATGCACCGGGTGCTGGGGTATTCGTCGCTGGCGAACCTGGTTCGGGAGAATCTGGCGGTCAGTCTGCGCACGCTGCAGCGGGATCAGAGGCTGGCGGTGGACATCGACCGGTACCCGGAGCTGGCAGAAGCGGTGGACAGCGGTGCGCTGGCGCTGCGGCGGGCGCGGCTGCTTGTGGACCTGGTGGACGAGGAGAGCGTCGGGGAGTGGATCGTGATTGGGCGACGGGTGCCGTTGGCCGAGCTGCGGGAAGTGGCGGCTCATGCGGGTCGCGGCGATGAAGCGCTGTGGCGCCGGGCTTATCTGGAGGCGCTGGAGACGGCGGACCGGGAGCACGCGACATCGACTGGCGCTCCGGTGTTGGTGTCGCTGGCGGCGAGCCAGGGGGCGGCGCCGGTGGTGGGGACGGAAGAGGTGGATGGGGACTTGTTGGCGGCGGCGAGGTGGCTGATGGAGACTCTTGAGATCCCTGAGCAGTCTGGAACGGGTCGGGTCAAGGAGTTGGAAGGGTGGTGCTGCCAGAATCCCGAGTGCCGGCGCCGGAGCCTGCGGGTCGAGGCGCACCATCTGGTGTTTCGCTCGCGGGGGGGTGGGGATGAACTGGAGAATCTTGTGACGCTGTGCCGGGCTTGTCACTTGAGGCTGGTGCACACGGGAAGGGCGCTTGTTCGGCGCCAGGCTGGGCGGCTGGTGTGGGATCTGCCGGGGCGGCGGATCGTTGTGTTTTAGTGTTCGCCGAGAGTCTGGCGTAGAGCGTCGACTCGGGCGAGCTCGCGGCGCAGGGTCTTCTTGTGGTTTCCGTGCTTTAGCTGGGCGTGCAGACCGAATAGCTCGAATGCGTCGCGTTCGCTTCCGGTCAGGCGTACGGCGGCTTCGAGCACCAGTCCGCGCAGGGCCTCGGCCTGGTCGAGCTGAATCGGGGAGGGCTCGCCGTTGTCGGGGGCCAGGCGCTGGGCAGCGCGAACGAAGGCCTCGGCGGCGCGGTCCATGGTGTCGACCACGCCGTCGTCGCCGCCGACACCTTCGAGGGCCAGGGAGCGGCGGACGGCTTCGGCCGAGAGCTCGCTGGGATGGCCCGCCCGTAAGGACTCGAGGGCGGTGGCCCGTACGATCACGCTGTGGAGCTGCCTCAGGTTGCCCGGCCAGTCGTAGCGACGGAGCACCTTGGCGGCGTCGTCGATCAGCTCGACACGGCCCCGGGTGGGGCCGGGGACGCGGGCCAGCATCCAGCGGGCCCAGTCTTCGACCTCGTCGGCGCGGTCGCGAAGGTCAGGGAGCTCGACCGGGAGCACGTGGATTCTGTAGTAGAGGTCCCGCAGGAAGCGGCCCTCGCGGACCTCGGTCTCGAGCTCTGCGTTGGTTCCTACGATGAATCGGACGTCGGCCTTGCGCGTGCGGCTGTCGCCCAGGGAGCGGTAGGTGCCGTCTTCCAGCACGCCGAGCAGCTTGGCCTGGGTGTCCAGATCGAGCTTGTCGATCTCGTCCAGGAAGATCGTGCCGTTCCGGGCACGGGTCACGCTGCCCTCGTAGTCGCGGTCGGCGCCGGTGAACGCACCGCGCTTCCAGCCGAATAGCTCGCCGACGCGTAGGGTCTCGGCGACGGCATGCAGGGCGACCGACTCGAAGGGGCCGTTGCTCCGTGCCGAGCGGGCATGGGCCCACTCCGCCAGGTGGGTCTTGCCGGTGCCAGTGGAGCCGCGGATCAAGAGCGGCGCGTCATAGGTGGCGAACACCGCGAGCATGCGAACCACGGGGGCCATGGTGGCCCCGACCACGGGCAGCAAGCGGTCAGCCAGGGCGTCCTCGACCGGCGCAGGGGCCAGGTTGGCGAGCACAGGGGTCGCGACATCGCACAGGAGCTGCAGGCCAGCTGCGGCGTCGACCCAGACGGGGAAGCGCGTGCCGACCGCTGCCGGACAAGCGACCTCGATGGCCGCCAGACCGATGACCTTGTCGCTGGGACCGCGCAGGGGAATCGCCAGCAGGTGGGTCGTGGACCGCGCCTGCATCTGGGCGCGGGTGGCTTCGCCCCAGCGGGACTGCTCCTCCTCGACGGGCAAGGGCCGCCCTGTCACATCCATGAGCCGCTGGGCCTCGATGTCCACCACGACCGGGGCTGCGGTCTGCTGGACCACCCGCCAGGCGCTGGCAGAGGCCGCGGGAGAGCCCCGGGAGCCGCTGTCGCACTCGACCCCGTGGATCGCCTGGTAGCTGCGCTCGCCGCGGCGGTGCACCCAGCCGCGAAGGACCGTCGCGCGACGGCCCCGGGGGGTCTCCTGGAGCGCGGCGATGGAGCGGGCCAGCAGCGGGGCGAGCAGGGCGGCGGCCCCAGCCTCGAAGGACGGGGCAGCGCGAAGACCGGCGACGAGCTCCGCGAGCTGGGCCGTCAAGGTGCGCCCGGGTAGGGCACCAGGAGTACCGCGCCCTGGTCCTGTTCGGAGTCCGTCCAGTCCGAGCTGCCGATCACCAACACCATGCCCGCGTCCTCCAGCAAGTCTTCGCCTAGCGCAAGGCTACTCCCTGCGCTCCCTTCGGCCTGGACCCCTGACAGCTTCCAGTGGCCACTACCGACAGGCACGATCCCCTCCAGCGGGCCCAGCAAGACGACCACGTTGTCAGCGCTGCCCACCAGCTCGGACTTGCGCACCTTGAGCACCATGTCGTCCCGGCCGTCTGCGTCTACGTCGCCCACGGTCACCTCGGTGCCGAGGCCCTGGGCGGGCTCGTCGCCTGTCACCTGGGTCGTCACCTGGGCCAGATCCCCCGAGACCCGCGCCGCGCTGCCGCCTTCCACGAGCAGGAACCCGCCGTTGGAGTTGCCGTCGCCGTCTTCCAGACCGGCGGCACCCAGGACCAGGTCGCGCAGCCCGTCCCCGTTCAGGTCGCCGACCTCGAGGCCCGAGCCCACCCGCTGCCCCGGCTCCAGTCCGCGAAAGGCCAGCCCCACACCGTCCAGGGACGACACGCCCTCTGTCAGGTCGGCGGCGAGCACCAGCCACACCGTGCCCCGATCGTCGGAGCCCTCCCGCTGGGCCCCCACCAGGAAGTCGCCGAGACCGTCTCCGTCCACGTCGCCGGCGGCCTTGACGGTCTCGCCGACGCCGTCGTCCGCCTGGTCCCCGTTGAGCACCGTGGTCCACACCGGCGAAGTCTCGCCGCTGACCTCGGCGCCCGTCAGGATCACCACCTCGCCGGTCTGGGACGCGTCGCCGGGTGCGCCCACCACCACGTCGGAGAGACCGTCGCCGTCGACGTCGCCGCAGCCGTCCACCGACCACCCGGCCAGGGCCTCGACCGCGTGGTCGCCGTGCCACGTGGGCACCGTGTCCAGCTCGAGCTCCCCGGTGCCCGAGGGTCCCAGCACGAAGTGGATGCGCGGGGAGACCCCCCGGAAGGTCTCGGTCGCCGGGGCACCCACGATCAGGTCGGCGAGCCCGTCGCCGTCCATGTCGCCTGCCGCACCCACCGAGAGCCCGGCGAAGCTGCCCTGGGCACCCACCAAGCGCAAGGAGACGTCGGCCACGTCGTCGATCCCGGACTCGACCGGTCCCCAGACCAGGTAGACCGCGCCTGCGTTGGCCAGGGCATCCCCGCTCTCGGCATCGTAGCCCTCGGCACCCAGCGCCAGATCCGCCTGACCGTCGCCGTCGAGGTCCCCGGGCAGCGCCAGGGCCATGCCCAGGCGATCCGACGCCCGTTCCCCCAGCAGGATGGTCTCGGGGGTGAGCTCACAGAGCCGGATCCCGTCGCAGTCCGAGTCCAGGCCGTCGTCGCAGACCTCAGAAGCCCCGGGAAACACGTCGGCGTTGGTGTCGTCACAGTCGTCGGCCTGGAGCACCCAGGTGCCGTCACCGGGGTCACAGCGCGACTCGACCAGCACGTCCGGGTCGCCGTAGCCGTCTCCGTCGGCGTCGGCCCACCAGTCGTCGGCCTCCAGACTGCTGTCCCGGTCGTCGACCCGGGCGTCACAGTCGTTGTCCACCCCGTCGCAGACCTCGATCGCAGCGGGATTCACCGCAGGGTCCCAGTCGTTGCAGTCCCCGGTGCTGCCGTCCCCGGGCTCCTCCACGAAGCCGTCGCCGTCGAAGTCGTGGCCCGGATCCTCGGCCAGGGTGCTGCTCGGGAAGTCGGGCAGGCAGGCCATCAGGAGCCACAGCGTCATCGCCCGCCTCCGAAGCGCCACTCCACGGCCAGGCCGACCCCCAGCACAGCCAGGCCCACGCCCTCGGCGATCCAGGACGACCGGTACCGCGTGGCAGCGCCGTCGTAGCGCACGCCGGCCTCGACGTACTGGCCCCACCCCGCCGCGTCGTTGGCGTCCTGGACAGCGCCCCGGGCCTCGGCCCAGGACAAGGCGGCGACCATGGCGGCGCCAGCGGCCAGGGACCCACCGCCGACCGCGATCCAGCGACCGGGGTGGCGAGGCTCTCGGACCAGGGCCCAGCTGTCGGTGTCGGGGGCCACGTCGAAGGCCTGGCCGCCCGCATGCACCTGCAGCGCGCTGTCCGGGGCGACCACCAGGCCCAAGAGCGGTGCCAGTCGGTGGTGCTGTGCCGGGTCCTGGGCCCAGGCGAGGGCCTCGGGGCCCAAGGCGCCGGGCAGCAGGAGCGTGCCCTCGCCCCCCGCGGTCAGGGTCAAGGTCCAGGTCTGCCAGGGACTGCCTGCCAGCTGCAGGTAGTGCACGCCCGGCGACAGCTCGTGCACCCCCGGCCGCAGCACCAGCGGCCGGCCGTCGAGCCACAGCGTGCCCGGCTCCGGGGTGCCCAGGATCGTCAGCAGGGCCGGGGCCTGGCTCCGGGTCGCCGCCTGGGCGGCGTCGTAGGGCGGGCGCAGGTCCGGGGCCCAGTTCCGATCCCACTCCAGCGCAGGGCGCAGGGCCAGGGCCGCCATGAACCACTCCTGGGCCTGGTCCGGCCGCTCGTCCAGGACAGCCACCAGGCCCCGAAGGTACGCCACCCGAGCGGCCAGACTACCGGCCACGGCTTCGTCCAGACACCCCAAGGCCTCGGCGGCCAGGTCCAGCGCCTGGGTGGCTTCCTCCAGGTCCAGCAGCGGCAGCGCGCCTTCGGCCCGGCCCAGGTGTTGCTGGAGCGCCGCCAGGCTCTGTCCGCCGCTGCTACAGGCCTGCAGCGAGCCTGCGCCGACCAAGGCCGGGACGCGATCCGCGAGGAGATCCGCCAGATCCACCGTGACCCGGACCTGGTCTGCCAGCGCCGCACCAGCGGCCAGGCTCAGGACCCACATGCCGCCTGCCGGTTGAAGTCCCAACACCACGGACTCGCCATGCCCGGCTGGAAGTCGATCGTGCGCTCCAGACGCCGGTCGTCCTCGGTCACCAGCAGCACGCGATGGCTGCCAGGCTCGACCTGGATCCGCAGAGGCGTGCGACCCCAGGGCCGATCGTCGACGGTCACTTCGCTGTAGGGGACGGAGTTGAGCACGACACGCACGGGAGACAACGGGTCAGGGTCCTGGTCATCCTCACTCGATTCGGGGCCATCCGCGACCGCCAGGGCCTCCGACGGGGTGACGTCGACCCCTGGCGCAGTGGGTGCTGGGGCGGCCGAAGGCGCCGGCTCGGGGACCGCCATCCGAGGCGCCGGGGGTTCCTCCTCGCTCCCCTCGATCGGCGCGGGTGCGGGCAGGCCAGGCAGGACCTCGACCGGAACCGGATCGGACACCGCGGCCTCCACCGGGTCCAGGGCCGGGGACGGATCCAGCGCCAGGAGTCCCCCCACGCCAAGCAACAGCACCGCGGCCACCCCCGCTGCCAGCACCCCAGGGCGCCCGGGTCCTGGCGGCGACTCTCCGCGAAGGGCCCGGGCCAGGCCCTCGGCCCCGTCGGGCCGGTCCTCTGGCGCCGAGGACACGGCCAGGCGGATCACCCGAGCGAGCTCGGACGGGAGCTCGCTCAGCACCTCTTCCTGGCGATGGGTGTCGTGCAGCCCAAAAGGCATCCGCGCGGTCACCAGGTAGGCCAAGGTCGCCCCGGCGGCGTAGACATCGGCCTGGGGTCCGGCGTTGCGAGGGTCCTCGAGCTGCTCCGGGGCCGCAAAGGCATAGGTGCCCAAGAGGGTGCCCGTGGCGGTCAGGTGGGTCGTCGCGTCGGCGTCCCGGGCGATGCCGAAGTCCGACAGCAGCGCCCGCCCATCGGCACCGATCATCGCGTTGGACGGCTTCACGTCCCGGTGCACGATGCCGGCGTCGTGGGCCGCCTGGAGCCCGGCCAGCATGTCCAGCACCAGCCTCACGGCCCGCTCTGGCTCGACCGCCCCCGACAGCTCCACCAGCTCGTGCAGGTTGGGGCCATCCACCAGCTCCATGGCCATGTAGCCGCGGGCTCCGGTGGTGCCGTAGTCGAGCACCCGCACCAGGTTCGGGTGGTCCAGGCCCGCCAGGATCGAAGCCTCTCGTACCATGCGTCGCTGCAGGCGGCCCTCGGACCCCGCATCCTCGACGATCTTCACCGCGCACTCCCCGCCGTCCTGGAGGTCCTGGGCCCGCCACACCGTGCCAGCGCCCCCGACCCCCAGCTCGTGGATCAGTCGGTACCTGCCCGCAAAGGGCGGGTCCGGCGGATCCACCGTCACTCCTGAATCCCTGGGTTCCGACACGGGCCCATCTTAGCGCTCCGGCTGGGGGTCGACGGTGTGCAGGTAGACGTCGCGCTTGGGGTAGGGAATCTCGATGTCGGCGTCGCCCAGCTGCTTGTAGACCTGGGTGTAGAGGTCATCGAGCACTCGTCCTCGCAGCGCGGGCTCGGCGATCCACCCCATGAGCTCAAAATCCAGCCCCGAGTCCCCCAGAGACCGGAAGCGCACCCTGGGCTCGGGCTCTTCGGCGAAGTGCGGACACGCCCGGGCCAGGTCCATCAAGACGGACCGCACCTGGTCCACGTCGCTGCCATAGGCCACGGACACCTGGCAGCGGATCCGCTCCATCTGGGAGTGGCCGCCGGTCTCGTTGATGATCTTGGAGTTCGCCATGATGGCGTTGGGCACGATGATCTGGATGTCGTCCCGGGTCATCAACCGGGTCGTGCGCATCCCGATGACCGTGACCTCGCCGCGCTCCCCGCTCTCCAGCACCAGGTAGTCCCCGAGCTTGTAGGGCGCGTCGACCAGGATGAAAAGGCCTGCGAACAAGTTGGACAGCGTGTCCTTGGCGGCGAAGCCGACCGCGATGCCCACGATGCCCGCCGACGCCACCCACGCCGTCAGGTCGAGCCCCCAGGCCAGGCAGATCCCGTAGACCCCGCCGCCCCCGATCACGACCTTGGAGGTGATCTGCAGCAGCGGCAAGGTGCGGGCCTGGACCAGCTCCTGGGATCCGGACCGACTCAGGCTGCGCAGCACCTCGTCGGCCGCTCGCCCGATGCCCAGCGACCAGTACACCAGAGCGACCGTCGCCAGGCCCGCGTGCACCCACTGGAGGGGCTCGCCGTCGGCCTCCTGCAGGGCCGTCAGCGCAGCGAGACCGCCGATGAGCACCGCCGTCACCAGGGCCGGGCGCTCCAGGATGGCCAGCACCCGGTCGTCCAGCTCGGTCTGGCTCCGCCGGGCCAGTGCCGGGAGCACCCAGGTGAAGGCCACGTGCACCACCACCAGCAGCACCCCCGTCAGCAGCACGGCCGCCCACAGGTGGGGCACACCCACCGCGTCTGCCCAGCCGAACACCCACGCCAGGAGCTCTGTCACACCACACCTCCGACCCCAGCAGGCGCGTGTATCGAGAGCGCCGGTGACACGCCGACAACATCCCGGGTGGATCCGCGACAGATCGCGACAGGGCCGCACCCGCGGAGACGCCGCGGCTCTGTAGCGTCGCTTCATCACCGGGGAGCACCCGCTCCCCCCAACACCCGGCGGTCCAAGACCCCGGATCACGGAGTGCTCCATGCGCCGCACGGCCATCCTCTGTCTCGCGATCACCATGCCCACCGCCGCGTTCGCCCAGGACGCCGACGACTACGAAGGGGTCTACGACCTCACCTGCGTCGACGCCGAGCTGATCGTCGACGTCTTCGCCAGCCAGGGCACCCTGGACCTGGCCGCGGACTCGGCCTTCACCATTCACATCCCCCTGTCCTGCGACGGCGCCTCGGCGGCCGAACAGGCCCGCTTCAACCGCGAGAGCCTGCGGAGCTGCATGGAGACCCTGAACGACCGCACCACCTGCAGCGCCATCGTGGGCGACCTGACCCGGTCCGTCGCCGACTTCAACGACGTGCTCCAGGCCCGCATCCCGGTGGCCATGGTCACCGACACCCGGGGCACCGAGGTCCAGGGCGAGATCGCCATGGACGCCCGGCACATCTGGGCGTCGGGCTGGCGCCGCTCGTGGTCCTACACCCTGGACCTGGCCACCGGCGAATTCCGAAGCCAGGCCATTCCCCTGCCCCAGCTCGACGTCACGACCGTCGAGGGCCAGGGCTTCACCTGCGACACCTTCATCAACCACGCCGAGGTGCTGGGGCGGATCGATCCCGAGCCCGGGACCCTGGAGTCCGGGCTGAACGCCGAGCCGTCGGCCATCTGCATCCAGACCGACGCAGAGACCGGCCACACCGACGTGGTCGAGGTCTTCGGCCACTTCCGGGCAGCGATCGAGGGCGAGCTCAGGTCGCCGTGAGCTGCTCGCTGGAGGGGTAGAACTGGCGGGCCCACGTGCGGAACAGCCCGATGGGCCCGTCGCCGTCGCACAGCACCGGCCGGGGCAGGAAGACCTTGTTCTCCCAGATGGGGATGTCCTGCTCCAGCTGCCGCTCGACCTCGGCCACGAAGGCCTTGCCGATGCCCCGGGCGACGCTCGCCCCATAGGTCTTGCGGACGGAGAACGCGAAGCGCACGTCGCACAGGCCGTTCTCGATGGGCGTCACGGAATTGACGAGCAGGGTCTCAGCGAGCCCCGTGAAGCGCGTCGTGGTGAACCCGAAGCCATAGGCATCCACGGTCACCAGGCCGTCCACGTCGCCCATCGGGGTGGTCATCGGCGTCGTGGACTGGGTGCGCAGCAAGTGGTCGTGGGTCTCGGCGTACTTGGTCTCCGGCATCTCGCGGGTGCCGTGGAGGTAGTGGAAGTGGGCCTTGTCCACGGCGTTCTCGGCCATCTCCTGGTTGCAGGTGCGGATGGTCCAGCGCCGCAGCACGTACTCGGTCCACTCCTCGTGGCCGTACTCCTCGAGCTCCGGCACCTCCCAGAAGGGCGCCCGCCCGGCGGTGTCGTGCCACGTCATCAACAGGCCGTTGACCTCGCGCAGGGGCCAGCAGGCCACGCTGGACTTGCGCGGCTGCTTGTTGGCGTAGGGCACGCTGGTGCAGCCGCCGTCTGCGCCGAAGCGCCAGTCGTGGAAGGGGCAGGCGATGGACTCGCCGTCGACCTTGCCGCCGTGGCCCAGGTGGGCGCCCAGGTGGGGGCAGTGGGCGTCGAGCAGAGACGCCACGCCACCCTCGGTGCGGAACAGGACCAGGTCCCGCTCGAAGTACCGCAGCGGCACCACGTCGCCGGGCTTCAGCTCGTCGCTGTAGGCGACCTGGAACCAGCCGGTGGGCAGGGGAAAGGGAAAGCGGTTGCTCACGCGGGCGTCTCCAGGATGGCGACCCCGTGCAAGAGGACGCGCACCGCGACCTCCATGTCCGCCAGGGCCTCGTCGACGGTGTGCAGGCCTCCGCTCCAGCCCACCAGGACGGCGAACCAGGCCTGCTGGAGGAGGAAGGCGAGGGTGCGCTCGTTGGCGGTGGGCCAGGCGGCGTCTTCGCGCACCGGCTCCCCCCTCACGACCGCCACGATGATGCCGGCCATCGTGCCGTGGTACCGGGTGACCTTCTCGGCGATGTCCGGCACGCCACTGGCCACGGACCGCAGCAGGGCCCGGGCCAGGTTCGGCCGGGACACCAGGAAGCGGGTCGCCAGGGAGAAGAAGGCGTTGAGGCGGGCAGCCGCCGTCTCCCCGGGCACGCCGCCTTCGGCCAGTCCCGCCGACAGCTTCTGCACTTCGCGCTCCAGCACGGCCGCCAGGATGTCCTCCTTGCTGGAGAAGCGACGGTAGACCGTGCCCAGGGCCACGTCGGCCTTGGCCGCCAGGTCCCGCAGGCGCACGGCGTCGTAGCCCTCCTGCTCGGCGAGCTCGATGGCCACTTCCAGGATGCGCTCGGTGCGGGGATCGGTCTCCATGGACGGAAGTGGAACACGTTTCACTTCCATCGTCGAGGGTTCAACTAGAACATGTTCTACCGCCCATGACATGGATGCGGTATACCCCTCGGTAGAACACGTTCTAGCACCCTGGATCCTCGGAGCCCCACCCTTGAGCGAGCCCCACCTCCTCACCGAGCGCGACGGCCACGTGCTCACCATCACCTTCAACCGGCCCCAGGCCCGCAACGCCTGGTCTCTGGAGCTCATGGCTCGCATGGCCGACGCCTGGCAGGAGCTCCAGGACGACCCCGAGCTCCGCGTGGGGATCCTGACCGGCAACGGCAAGGCCTTCAGCGCCGGCGCGGACCTGAAGCTGATGCACGGGGACCAGTCGGACAATCCTTGGCACAAGCGCTTCCGGGACGACCCCGAGCTGCAGTGGAAGGCGATGTTGCGCAGCTGGCGGCCGACCAAGCCCATCATCGCGGCGGTCGAGGGCTACGCCTACGGCGGCGGCACCGAGATCCTCCAGGCCACGGACATCCGGGTCGCCGGCGAGAGCACGAAGTTCGCCCTGACCGAGGCCAAGTGGGGCCTGTTCCCCCTGGGCGGCTCGACGGTCCGGCTGCAGCGGCAGATCCCGTACACCAAGGCCATGGAGATGCTGCTCCTGGCCACGCCCATCAGTGCCCAGGAAGCCGAGCGCTACGGCCTGATCGGTCGGGTCGTGCCCGACGGCGAAGCCCTGGCAGAGGCCCGCCGGCTGGCCGAGATCATCGCCAACAACGGCCCCCTGGCGGTCCAGGCGATCAAGAAGTCCGTCCTGGCCGCCCAGGGCGTGACCGAGGCCGAAGGCCTGGCCACGGAGCTGGCCCTGGGCTGGCCCATCCTCAAGACCGAAGACGCCCGGGAAGGTCCCCGCGCCTTTGCCCAGAAGCGCAAGCCGGAGTTCAAGGGACGATGATCAGCCCCCTCTGTGACCTGTTCGGCATCGAGTTCCCCCTCTTCGCCTTCACCCGCTCGCCCCAGGTGGTGGTCGAGGTGTCCAGGGCCGGCGGTCTGGGGGTGCTGGGCGCCTTGGCCTACAGCGACGAAGAGCTCGAAGCGCACCTGTGCTGGATCGACGAGCACATCGACGGCAAGCCCTACGGCGTCGACACCGTCATGCCCGCCAAGACCCTGGCGACCGGCCACTCCAAGCAGGACCTGGAGGGCATGATCCCCGCCGCTCACCGGGCCTTCGTCGACGACGTGCTCGCCAAGCACGGCATCCCTGAGATTCCCGACGGCGAGGGCAGCGAGACCCTGCTGGCGTGGACGGCCGAGAAGATGCGGCCCCAGGTCGAGATCGCCCTGCGCCACCCGATCCGCCTGCTGGCCAACGCCCTGGGCCCTCCGCCCCCCGAGGTCATCGCCCAGGCCCACGCCCAGGGCGTGAAGATCGCGGCGCTGTGCGGCTCGGCCCGCCACGCCGCCAAGCAGGTCGAGGCCGGCGTGGACATCATCATCGCCCAGGGCACCGAGGCCGGGGGCCACACCGGCGACGTGGCCACGATGGTGCTGACCCCCGAGATCGCCCAGGCCGTGGCCCCGACCCCCGTGCTCGCCGCCGGCGGCATCGGCTCCGGCCGCCAGATCGCAGCCGCCCTGGCCCTGGGCGCAGCAGGCGCCTGGACCGGCTCGATGTGGCTCACGACCCAGGAGGCGGTGGTCATCCCACTGCTCAAGGACAAGCTGGTCGCCGCCAGCAGCAGGGACACCATCCGGACCCGCGCCCTCACGGGCAAGCCGGCGCGGCTGCTCAAGACCGGCTGGATCGATGCCTGGGAGGACAAGGCGAACCCCGATCCCCTGCCCATGCCGCTCCAGTACATGCTGACGGCCGACGCCGTGGATCGCCTCCACCGCTTCCACGACACCCCCGGGGCCCAGCACCTGCTGTGGAGCCCGGTGGGCCAGATCGTCGGTCACATGAACGACCAGCCCTCTGTCGCGGAATTGATGCACCGCCTCAAGTCAGACTTCAACGCCACCACCGCCAAGCTGGGCGGAATGCGAGTGTCCGAGTGAACCGCTTCGAAGACAAGGTCGCCCTGATCACCGGAGCCGCCGGCGGCATCGGCCGCGCGACCGCCTTTCGCCTGGCCGAGGAAGGGGCCCGCTGCGCCATTGTCGACGTCAACGCCGCAGGGCTGGCAGAGACCCTGGAGCGGCTCGGGGACGGCGGCCACGGGGCCTATGAGCTGGACCTGGGCCAGGCCGAGCAGATCGGCCCCCTCGTCGAGAAGATCGTCGGGGACTTCGGCCGGCTCGACGTCCTGTGCAACATCGCCGGCATCCTGCGCTGCCACCACAGCCACGAGATGACCGTGGCGCAGTGGAACCAGGTCATCGGCGTGAACCTGACGGGCACCTACTTGATGTGCCGTGCCGCCCTGCCCCACCTGCTGGAGACCAAGGGCAACATCGTGAACATGTCCAGCACCGCCGCCATCGGCGGGCACCCCTGGATGGCGGCCTATGCGGCCAGCAAGGGGGCGATCCTGAGCATGACCCGCTCCATGTCCCTGGAGTACGTCAAGCAGGGCGTGCGGGTGAACGCGATCATGCCCGGCGGCATCGCCACCGACATGCACATGTCCTTTCGCATCCCCGACGGGGCCGACCCGGGGCTGTTGACCCGGATGACTCCGCTCGCGCCCTTTGAGGGGCCCAGTGCCGCAGCGGCGGCGGTCGCGTTCGTGGCCAGCCACGACGGCCGGTACATGAACGGCGCCGGGCTGCGGCTGGACGGGGGCATGCTGGCGTGAGTCAGGGCCCCCCTGCCGACCTCGAAGGCTTCATCGAGCAGTACGCCCCGAGGAGCCTGTACGGCACGGCCACCAGCCCCTTCCAGGGCCACTGGGGGGGCCGCCACAGCACCTTCCAGTCCCCGGAGCACCAGGCCTGGTTCGAGGTCGCCCTGGCCCACGGCATGACCGCCCCGACCTGGCCCCGGGCCTATGGCGGCGGGGGGCTGGACGCCGAGCGCGGCCGGCGCTGGTTCGAGCTGCTGGCCGAGCGCCGGGTGCCCCTGCCCCTGGTCGGCTTTGGCCTGACTATGATCGGCCCGATCGTGCTGGAGTACGGCACCGAGGCCCAGAAGGTCCAGCACCTGGGGGGCATCCTGCGGGGTGAGATCCGCTGGTGCCAGGGCTACTCCGAGCCCGAGTCCGGCTCGGATCTGGCGTCCCTGAGCTGCAAGGCCACCCCCGACGGCGACGGCTGGCGGCTCGACGGCCAGAAGATCTGGACGAGCAAGGCGGACGAGGCAGACTGGATCTTCTGCCTGGTGCGCACCCGCACCGAAGGCCGCAAGCACGCCGGCATCACCTTTGTGGTCTTCGACATGGCCACCCCGGGCATCACCGTGCGCCCGATCCCTCTGATCAGTGGCTCGAGCCCGTTCTGCGAGACCTTCTTCGAGGACGTCTACGTGCCTTCTGAGGGCGTCATCGGCGACGTGAACAACGGCTGGCGGGTCGCGATGAGCCTGCTGGGCCACGAGCGCGACATGGTGGGCGAGGCGGTGGCCAGCGGCGGCTCCCGGCCTCCGATCCTCACCGACTACCGGGTGGCGGATCACGCGGTCCGGGTGCTAGGGCGGGCCGACGACGGCACGCTGTCCGACCCCTTGATCCGGGACCAGGTCGCCCGGGCCGAGATGGATGAAGCCGCCCTGCGCTGGACCATCCGGCGGGTGCGCGAGGCCGGCACGCCGGGGCCCGAGAGCAGCATCATCAAGCTGGCGGGCACCGAGCTGAACATGCGCCGGTGGGAGCTGGCCCTGAAGATCGAGGGCCTGGGGGGGCTGGGCTGGGAGGGCAGCGCCTTCTCCGCCGAGCAACAGGCTCTGGCCAAGCAGTACCTGCGCTCCCGGGGCAACTCGATCGAGGGGGGCACCAGCGAGATCCAGCGCAACATCCTGGCGACCCGGGTCCTGGGGCTGCCGCGCACCGGCAAGCCGGGGAAGAAGCCATGAGCGGTCCCCTGGTGTTCACCGACGAGCAACAAGCCCTGGCCCAGAGCGCCCGGGCGGTCGTCGAGGCCCAGTGGCGGCTCGACCAGCTGCGCCGGGACGGCTGGGAGAACGTGCGCGGCAGGCAGGCAGCGATGGGCGAGCTGGGCTGGACGGCGCTGGCGGTGCCCGAGGCCCTGGACGGCCTGGACCTGGGGCTGGCCGAGGCGGCCGTGCTGTTCGAGGAGCTGGGGCGGCACCTGGTGCCGACGGCGCTCCTGTCGACCACCGTGCTGGCTGGTCCCGCCCTGTACGGCCAGGCCGAGGACCTGGCGGGTCTGCTGAACGGGACCCGCATCCTGGCCCTGGCCGCCCAGGAGCCGGACACCCGTGCACAGCCGGGCTGGGGCGCGACGATCCGTGGGGGTGCGCTCACGGGGACAAAGACCTGGGTCCTGGACGGCGCCGACGCCGACGCCTTCGTGGTCACGGCGACCCTGGACGACGCCCGGGTCCTGGCGCGGGTCGCCGCGGCCGACGCCATGGTGACGCCGCAGACGTCGGTGGATCACCGCACCGTGGCGACCGTGACCTTCGACGACGCCCCCTGCCAGCCCCTGGACGGGGGCGAGGCCTTGCTCACCCGCTGCCTGGACCAGGCCCGAGTCCTGCTCGCTGCCGAGATGCTGGGGGGCATGACCGCCGCCTTCGAGCGCACGCTGGCCTGGCTGCACGAGCGGCACCAGTTCGGGGTACCCATCGGCAGCTTCCAGGCGCTGCAGCACCGGGCAGCGGACTGCTTCATGGACATCGAGCTGGCCCGCTCCGCGGTCCTGGCCGCCGCCCGGGCGACCCCCGATGCGCTGCCCGCGCTGGCGTGCCTGGCCCAGGCCCGCTGCTCCGAGGCCTTCCGCCACGTGACCAGCGAAGCGCTCCAGCTCCACGGCGGCATCGGCATGACCGAAGAGCACGACATCGGCCTGTTCCTCAAGCGGGCCAAGGTCTGCCAGGCACTGTTCGGCGACGCCGCCTGGCACCGCAGGCGCTGGGCGCAGCTGCACGGGTACTGAACACTGCGGTAGAACGGGTCCGAGGTGGCCGTGTTCGCAGCTCTGTGGGGACTGGGGGTGCTGTCCGTCGGCCTGGCCGCGGCGCCGCCCTCCTACTCGGGCTGGCACTGGGAGCCTGGCGAGACCCGCACGTGGCGCATCGACACCGTGCACCACTCCGATCACGGCCTGGACCTGGTCTCGGCCGCGGGGCGGATCCAGCCCGAGTCACCACCACGATCGACGCGGTCGTGGCCCAAGGCACGGCGACCAGGTCGATCTGGAGGCCCGATGGCGCACAGATCGACTCGGCCTGGAACGGCGCCCCGGACAGCACCGGCGCATTCCAGCTGCTGAACCAGCCCAGGGCCACCGACGGCACCAGCAGCCCCAGCCCGAGCCCTCCCGCAAGGCGTCGCGTCATGCCCTGTTCTACCCCGGGCCGATTAGAACCCGGCCATGCCGCTGACCCCCGACGACGTGCTCGCCTTCATGCAGCACCTCCGCGACCTGGGCCCGGACCGGGACCGCACCGCTGCCATCGCCTGGGCCAGGCCCCGCACCTCAGACCTGCTCGCCGCGGTCCAGGCCATCGAGACCCTGGACGCCGTCCGGGCGGGTGTGCTGCGGCTCTTGCCGGATCTGGGCCTGTCCTCGGACCGCCAGGTGGCGGTGCTGCGTGGCGCCGGCCAGGCCCTGTTCTCGGCCCACCGCGCCGAGGTCTTGACCGCGACCCGCGACCCGGCATGGCTGGGCCTGTGCGTGCTGGAGCTCGCCGAGCGGGTGCCCGGGTTCGAAGCGGACCCGCTCCAGCGGGCCGTGGCCATGGCCACGGCTGGCTTCGAGTCCACCCCCGATCTCCCCAAGGGGCCGGGCGAGGTGCTGTGGGCCATGGCCGAGCGGGCGGAGCACGTGGGCTGGGAGGACCGGGCGGAGCCCCTATTCGAGGCCGCCCTGGCCGCGCCCTTCGAGAGCCTCGAGCACGCCGCCCAGGTCCGTCTGCTCGTGGCCATGCGCCGGCTGGAGCGCGAAGAAGCCGGGGCCGAGACGCTCCTGGAACAGGTCGTCGGCTTCGAAGAGGCGCCGCGCCAGAGCCGGGTGCACGCGGGCTGGATCCTGGGGCTCCGGGCCCAGGAGCGCGGGGATCTCGAGACCGCCCGGGCCCGGCTCCAGGCCTGTCTGGCCGACGTCGACCCCGACCAGGACGGCGACGCCGCCGACCGCATCGCCGAAGCCCTGGCCGCCCTGGAGAGCTGACAGAGTCTCGGGCCCGTGAGATGCTCCGCCCCCACAGGGAGGTCTCAGATGGGTGGTTGGAACGTCATCGACGCCGAGCGCGGCGTGCTGTCGATGGAGTACGCGTTCAGTGACAAAGGGCGGGCGCACTCCTTTGCGGCGCGACTCGCCGACGGCAGCATGTACGTGATGAGCCCGGGCACGAACCTGACCGACGCCGACTACACCCAGCTAGACGGCTTCGGCAAGGTCTCGGCGGTCGCCACCAACAACGGCTTCCACCACCTGGGCCAGGGCGCCTGGCGGGAGCGCTACCCGGACGCCCGCTACTTCGCGCCGACCAAGGCCGCCGAGCGCATCGCGTCCAAGAGCGAGCTCGACCTGGCCTTCGAGTCCATGGACGCGCTCCAGGAGCTGATGGGCGATGACGTGGGCTTCCGCGAGGCCCCTTCGACCAAGTGCGGCGAGGCCTGGACCTGGGCCCGAACCGGCGACGGGTGGGCCGTCTACTGCGGCGACCTGTTGTGCAACTGGGACAGCTTTCCCGGCAACTTCTTGTTGAACATGATGTGGAAGCTCACCGGCAGCGGCCCTGGCTACAAGCCCTTCAACCTGGCGATGATGGCCATCCTCAAGGACAAGAAGTCCGCTCTGAGGGCGTTTTTGGCCGACGTCGAGGCCCACCCGCCCACGACCGTCGTGCTGGCCCACGGGGCCGCCGTGACGGGCCCGGACACGGCGGATCGCACCAAGGGCGTGGTCGGCGGAGCGCTGTAGCAGCGCACGCAGACGTCGCTGCCATCAGCTCCGGCCGCGTCCTGGGGCCCTCAGGCATCGCTCGGCCGGGCTCGCTATCAGAGCGTGAGCAACCAGACCTGGCCGTCGTCGGACCGCGAGTCTGGCGCCCCAACCAGGTACTCGGCCTGGACCTGCTCGCAGTCGCCGTGGACGATGGTCTCGGTGCCCTCGAAGTCCCACGGGATGTCGGGATCTCCCAGCTCGACATGACCACACTGGGGGGGAACGATCCAGGCGCCGTCCACGCCGCCGATCAGCAACACCGGCTCCTGCTCGCTCCAGCCGCAGGACACGCTCCTTGCAACGCTCGGGTGGCTGAAGCGCATCTCTGGACTTGGCTGCCAAGGCCTCTGGGTGCCCGCTGGCTGCCTTTGCAGCACTCGAGGGACCTCGCGAGGTCAGCAAGGACGTGAAACGAGGGCCTGCAGGCAGGACTGCGGCCTGACGCCCGACGCTCAACCCACGAAATCAAGGCGCGGACTCCCCCACGCCCCGGGTGAGCACCCAGCTGGCGGGCTCGGTCAGCGAGAGCACGGGCTGCTGGCCGTGGATCTGGTGCTCGCGCAAGGCACGGAGCACATAGGCCTGGGCCTCGGCAGCCGTGACCTGGCCGTCCCGCTGGCCGTCCAGCTCACCGTCCGCCCAGCCCCGCAGCGCCCCCACCGCGAAGTAGGTGAAGGCCCCGTGGGCGACCCCCGGCAGCGGACCGCTGAGCTGATCGGGCCCCGCCGCCGTCCACAGTCCCAGCCCGGGCTGGAGCGCCGGCGCGTGGTCCGGGACCACGGAGCGGGTGCCCTGGGACAGGGCTTCGCCCCCGCGGCCCAGACCGTTGTAGCAGGCGTCGGTCCACAGCATCAGCGTCACGCCGCGAGCGGCGGCCTGGTCGGCCAGGTGGTCCAGCCCCACCGCCCGTGCCTCGAACTGGGCCGCGTCCCGCCGCACGTCGTCGCCCAGGAGCAGGCGCTCCCCGGTCGACGGCGACGCCGCGCCGTGGCCGGCGAAGTAGAACCACAGGACGCCGCCGGGCTCGACAGCGTCGAGGGTGCGGGCCCAGGCCGCGAGCATCGCCTCCTTGTTGACGTTGGCCGTGAGCAGCTCGACCCGGTCCCGCGGCACCCCGATGGTGTGCACGATCAGGTCGTACGTCACCGCGGCGTCGTGCACCGCGTGGGGCACCGGGGCCGCCACGAAGTACTGCTCGATCCCCACGATCAGAGCCGCGTCGCGGGTGGCCCGCTCACCGGTCTTCAGGGGCTGGTCCAGGGACGGCAGCTGGGGCGGTGCTGGCGCCTGCGGCGGCGCCGGCACGCTCGCCGTCGCTGCGGCGGGCGTCAGGGACACCCCCGCCAGAGCCTGGAGCTGACGGGCTTCGTTCTGGAGCGTCGCGGCGACCACCCGGGCCGACGTGAGCGCCGCGGTCTCGGCGCCCAGGTCCTGGGCCCGGGCCAGGCTGGCGGTGGCGCCCTGCAGGTCGCCCTCCACCAGCTGCACCACCGCCTCGGCGACCGCCACCAGCTCGGGCTTGCACTTGGCGCCACCCTTCGTGCGGTCGGCCTGGAGCTGGGTCCTGGCCTTGGCCGCGCCGTCTCGCTCGAGCGCCGCCATCGCCTTGCGCGTGCACCGCCCGGTGGGCACCTCCAGGGTCAGCGCATCCCAGACGGGCACGATCCGAGTCATGAGCTGCGCAAAGGCCTGGTTGAGCGCCCGGGCCTCGGGGCCGACGTAGCTGGCCGCCGGCGTGCTGCCGTTGACCTGGAGCACTGTGGACACCGACTTGGAGACCTCGACCTCGTCCCGCCACAGGGTGCTGCTGGAGTCGGTCCCGCAGATCCGCCCCTCCACCTCGACACGGACCTTGTCACTTGAGCGGACGCTCTTGGCCCGGAGGTCCAGCACCCCGTCCACGGGCAGCTTGCCGGCCAGCTCCCTGAGCTTGATCTGGACGCCCGGCTGGAGCGGGTGCCCGGCTGCCGCCGCCGCCACCATGAGCTCGTCGGTGGGGACCAGGGTGAAGGGATTGCGCGTGCCGCTGGGTGGCACGACGGTGGCCGGGTGGGTCGGCGTGGGCCAGGTCCAGGCCAGCGCCTCGACCGCCGCCTGGCGCAGGTCGTCGTCGAAGGGGCCGGGCTCTCGGTGCTTGATGCGGCAGCCCTCCAGGACGAAGCCGGCGGGCAGGACAGCGATGCGCGGAGTCTCGGCAGCGACCGCCGCTGGCGGGGGGGTCAGGCGGAACAGCTCGAGCTCTGCGGCCACGGCGGGGCTGCTCAGCGCCAGGGAGACCAGGACCGCACCCACCATGACTGCCTCGTCGGGAGAGTGGCTCGGGTCCTAACTCGGGTCTACTGAGGGTGTAAGCTCGCCCGACGGCGAGGCGGGCATGTTGTCGGGAGCACTGATCGCGGCCTGGGTCACGAGCGCGGTCGCCCTCGCCGGTCCCCTGCCCGACCTGACGGCTCCCCTGCGCACGGGCGCCCAGCGGCCCCAGGATGCGGCTGTTGTCGTCGGCAACGAGCGCTATGCCTTCGTGGCCGACGTGCCGGCGGCGCGTCAGGACGCCCAGCTCGCCGCCTCGCTGCTCGTCTACACCCTGGGTGTGCCCGGAGAGCGGGTCACCGTGCTCGACGACGGCGCCAGCCGCGAGGACATCCTGGCCGCGGTCCAAGCCAGCGCGGACATCGTGGGCGATGGCGGCACCCTGTGGTTCTTCTATGCAGGGCACGGCGCGGCCTCGCCGGAGACCGGGCAGCAGCTCCTGCTGGGCGACGACGTGAGGGCCCGTGCGGGCAGCCTGCCCGCGCGGGGCCTGGCGGTCGAAGAGGTCGTCCAGGTGGCCCAGGGGTCCGGCACCCGCGCTGTCCTGGTCCTCGACACCTGCTACACCGGGGTCGGCCGCGACGGGGCCGAGCTGCTCCCGGGCCAGCGAATGCTGGTCCCCGACCACGCGCTCGTGCCCGACGGCGAAGTGCTGATCTGGAACGCGGCATCGCCTGGCCAGACCTCGGCGCCGCTGCCCCGGGTCGAGCAGGGCGCCTTCACCTGGTACGTCGTGGGCGCCCTGCGGGGCTGGGCGGACGGCGAGCTGGACGGGCTGTTGGACGGCCAGGTCACGGCGGCCGAAGCCCAGGCCTATGTCGCCCGCCAGCTCGCCGCCCACTCGGAGCTGGTCCAGCGGCCGACCCTCGCGGGGAGCGAGCCAGAGGCACAGGTCCTCTCGACAGGGGCCCGGGAAGCCGACCCCTTCGAGTCCTGGCGGGCCTTGCGCAGCCTGGAAGGGGGCGAAGCCCTGGTGCGGGCCGGGTCCAGGCGCTGGCTGCCCACGGTGGCCGCAGGACCGGTGGCCGGGCCCGTGGTCTACAGCCACCCCATCGCCCCGGGCGCCTCAGCTGCAGCTGACCGGGCCCTGGTCGGGTCCCGCCTCGAGTTAGGCGCCGCGCTGCGCCTGGGCCCTCGCGGCCGCGCCACCCTGGGACTCGGGCTCTGGGGAGCCGCCCGCGACACCGACGGCCTGTCCCAGGCGACCCGGTCCGAGCTGGACGGACTCGGGGTGAGCACCCGGGACAGCATCACCGTGGCCACGGGCTCCCTGGGGCTCCAGGCCCAGGGCCGGCGGTGGTCCATCGGGGTCGGCGCCCTGGGTGCAGCCGGCGGGGCCCGTGACCTGGACCGCACCGGGGCCGGCGGCCAGGTCGAGCTGTGGACCCAGGACCGTGTGCTCCTGCTGGGCGGTGCCCAGACCCGCCTGGGCTGGGCCATCCGGCTTCGCAGCCGTCCGCTCAGCGTCGGCCTGGCGCTCGACGCCGGGGCCCTGGCCGGCCCCTCGCTGATCACCGCCTGGGGCGGCCTGGTGCTCACCACCCGCGTCATCCCGGGGCGCTCATGATCGGGCTGTGGATCACCCTCCTGGGCTGCGGCGACCTGGCCCGAAGCGATCTGGACGGAGACGGCTACCTGGGGGGCTACGGCGACTGCGACCCCTTTGATGTGACAGTCCACCCCGGCGCCCTCGAGATCTGGTACGACGGCACGGACCAGGACTGCGACGGCAACGACGCCGATCAAGACGGGGACGGCTACCCCGCCGTCGAGGCTGGTGGCACAGACTGCTGGGACGACCCGACCCACACCCCCTCGGACATGGCCGTGGTGCCCGGCGTGGGCTGGGCACAGCCCACCGCCGACCAGGTCCACCCCGACGCTTCGGAGACCTGGTACGACGGCCCGGACCAGGACTGCGCCGGCGACGACGACTTCGACGCCGACGCCGACGGGGACCGGACCGACGCCTGGCCCGACAGCGCCGGCACGCTCGGCGGGGACTGCGACGACCACGAGCCCGCCATCCACAGCGCCGCGGTCGAGGTCTGCTACGACGCCATCGACCAGGACTGTCTGGTGGGCGTCGCGGCGGCGGAGCACCCGGACCCCGACGACTACGACCCCTTGTTCGACTGCGACGCCGACGGCTGGACCGTGACAGAGGAGTGCGACGACCAGGACCCGAGCCGCGGGCCGACCAGCGACGCCGACGCCTGGTACGACTGCGAGGATCAGAACTGCGACGGCAACGACGGGGACTGGGATCAGGACGGCTGGGTGCCCGAAGACTATGCAGCCGAGTGCACCGACTGGCAGGCCCTGCACCCTGGCGTGGACGGCACCCGGGTCCAGTCCGGGGACTGCCTGGACGAGCCCGGCACAGTGCCCGCGTCACTCAATGGCCTGGCCGCTGTCACCGCGGACCAGGTGAACCCCGGCGCCAGCGAGACCTGGTACGACGGCATCGACCAGGACTGCCAGGACGACTCGGACTTCGATCGGGACGGCGACGGCTACACCAGCGACACCTGGCCCGACGGGACTGGGACGCTGGGCGACGACTGCGACGACGAGGAGAAGACCACCGCCCCCTACGCGCTGGAGGTGTGCGGCGACGGGATCGACAACGACTGCGACGGCACCGGGAACGGCTGCGTGTGGTCCGGCGAGCTCGACGCGCTCGATGCGGACGAGCTGTGGACCGGCAGGGAGAGTGCGAGCCTGGCTGGCTGGGCCCTGGCGTGGGTGGACTGGGACGGCACCGGCGCCCTGGAGCTGGCGGTCGGCGCCCCGGGTACCGAGAACAAGGGCGAGGTCTACGGGGTGCCGGCGTCGGCCCCGGGAGACAGCCTGGACCAGGCCACGTGGTCGCTGCTGGGCGACACCGCCGAGCGGCTGGGCGGCGCCCTGGCGGCCTTGGATCCGGACGGCAGCGGACAAGAGGCACTGCTGATCGGCACCGACCTGACCAACAGCGCACCGGTCTACGCCGTGTTCGATCCGACCCTCGGCGGCAAGGAGGGCGAAGTGGTCTCGGCGGCCGGGGCCACGCTCACCGACGGCGAGGAGAGCTCGGGCTTCGGCTGGCGCCTGCTGGGCCTGGACCACCAGGGCCTAGGCCACGACGCCGTGGCGGTGGGCGCACCCAGGACACCTGGGGCGGTGCACCTGTGGCACCAGGTCGCCCAGGGCGAGTCCGCCGGCGATGCCGACGTGGTGCTCTCCCAGACCAGCGGCAACCTGGGCGCGGCCCTGAGCACCGGCGACGTCGACGGCGACGGCCTGGCCGACCTGGTGGTGGGCGACAGCGGCACCGGGGACGGCGAGGTGTTCCTGTGGCTGGGTCCCATCACCGCCAGCGGGACGACCGACGACGCCGACGCCAGCGGGGTCGGCCACTTCTCCAGTGGCGAAGCCGGCGCGGCCCTGCTGCTGGCTGACCTGGATCAAGACGGCCACCCCGATCTGGTGATCGGCTCGCCGGGCGCGGGCACCGTGACGGTCCAGCTCGGCCCGGTCGGGGCGGGCACGAGCCTGGACACCGCCCGAGCGGACTGCGAGCTGAGCAGCGACTCGGGCAGCGACGCGGGGTGGTCCCTGGCAGCGGGGCAGCCGTGGACCTCCGACGAGCGGGCCCTCCTCATCGGCGCCCCGTCCGACTTCCACGACGGGTCCTACCGGAGCACCGTCTTCGTGGTCCAGGGGCCCTACACGGGCGAGCGCGACCTGGACAAGTCCCTGGCGCAGCTCACCACCGACGACGCGTCGGCGCTCCTGGGCTGGAGCCTGGCTCTGCGGGACGCCACCGGCGATGGCCTGGACGATCTCGCCATCGGCGCCCCCCACGCCGAAGGCGAGCTGGGCGCCGCCTACCTCTGGTTCGGCGACGACGGCATCTGAGAGCGCCGGTCTGGTAGAACAGCGATCCTCCCGAGGCACCCCGATGCGTCCCCTCCTCCCGGCGGCCGTGCTGATGCTCGCCTGTGCGCCCAAGGCCGAGCCCGAGCCCACCCCCCAGGTGCCGAACCTGGTCCCGTCCACGAGCTGGGTCCTGATGGACACGCCCCTGGCCGATCCGTCCCCCTACGTGGGCCGCTTCCTGCCGGACGACGGCGAGCCCAGCCTGGGCAGCGCCTTCAAGACCGCCTGCTCGGCGTTCATCACCGGGGCCGAACAGGCCAGCCAGGGCCGCTTCTCGGAGCGGCTGGCCGCGTCCAGCGGGTTCGTGGTGAAGAAGGGCGAGCAGGACCTGGGGCGGGACGTGCTCGACAAGGGCACCACCACCGTGCTCCACGTCGAGGCCGATTTGGCAGCGCTGACCGTGGGGGACATCGCCGACCCGGCGGGTTTCCGCGACTGTTGCCTCCAGGCCGAAGACCAGTGCTCCAGTCGCTACCTGGGCGCGTTCATCAAGGGCACGGGCTGGGTCGAGTACGCCTTTGACGAGGACGGGGTGATGGACAAGTCCGGCGACCCCTACATCGGGGACGACTCGGTCTCGATCCGCCACGGCATGGCGTGGCGCCGGGCCACGGACTTCGACGACGCCTACTTCGCCTTCGAGGCCCACTCGGCGCGGGTGCCTGACCCGCCCTGGGCCAGCTGGAGCTGCGACAGCCCCGATCCGCCTCACGACCCGATGGGCGAGTTCTTCGTCGGCGAGAGCCCGATGGTGGATGCCCTGTCGGTGGCCAAGGACCAGGCCCGGGCCGACGCCCGTACCCAGGTGGTGGAGTGGCTCGGAGAGCGCATCCGCACCGGCTCCATCACCCTGACCCTCACCGGCGGCGACGTGAGCGACCTGACCACCGGACTCGCCGACGCCAAGGCCGTGGAGCGGGCCGCGTCGGCCGTCGCGGCGTTCGTCAAGGACAAGAAGTACGCCTGTGTAGAGCCGATCCAGCGCGGAGACCCCCTGGGCCACGGCTACCAGGTCAAGGTGCTGATGATGCTGCCGGCGGACCTGGCCGAACAGGCCGCGGCCCAGGTCCTCGAGGCCGCCCGGTGATCGCTGCGCTGGCGAGCGTGTGGCTGGGCTGTGTGGCCCAGGCGGGGGGAGCCGCGCTGCCACTCTGTCCCAGCGACAGCGTCCAAGGCGGCTGGCGAGTCGTCGAGGGCGAGGCCAAGGGCCAGGCCGGCGGACACCTGATCCCACTCGCTCGAGAGGATGCCTACGACAACGTCGAGGCCCGGTGCGGCAAGCTGGACCTGGACGCCCAACAGTGCGGCCTGTTGGTCGCCCAGTACACCTACAACTACGGCGACGGGGATCAGAAGCCCGTCAACGCGCGCAAGGACAGCGCCTGCGCCAGCGTTCGCTACAAGGCCGAGATGCCCATGATCCTGCGAAGCGCCGAAGGCCAGGCCTGGGGTCAGGCGGTCCAGGACCTCGCCGGGCGCCTGCGAGAGCTGGCCGGCGACGACCCGATCCGACTCGGGGCGACCCGCCAGGCCAACGGCTGCACCGCGACCTGGGCCGGACGCATCCTGTGGAACGTGCTGGCCGTGCACCTGACCGGGCTGGCCGAGGTCGACAGCCTCGACGAGCGGGCCGTCGACGTGTCGTTCGAATTCACCCCCCAGGACGGCCGCCACCTGGTGAACGTGCGGATCCGCCGGCCCGGCTCACGGCACCACGAGAACTTCGGCGCCCTCACGATGACCCACGACGCCTTTCCGGACCTGAACCGGCCCGACCTGTGCTTCACGAACAAGGCTGTCGGGGTCACTTCCGCGCCCGCCGCCGACACCCTCGGCGTCTCCCTGGACCTGAACGCGAGGTCCGGATCCCTCTGCGAAGGCGAACCGATCAAGCCCACCATCGACGTCACCGACGCCGCCCGCATCGTGGTGTTCGACGTGGACCCCGACGGGACGGCCCGGCGCATCTGGCCTGCGGGGACGGCCGGAGACGAGGTGGCGAAGCGACGGGTGCTCGAGAAGATGCACCCGGCCCCCGACCAGGGCGACCAGACCAACCAGGTCGTGGTGGTCGCCGTGCCGGCCGACGCCCCCCCCTGGGAGGGCGAGACCTGGGGCGGCTACTGCGAGGTCCCGGGCGTCTGGAGCCCAGCCAGGCTGCCGCCCGGCGCGGCCGTGGCCGCCGCGAGCTACACCGTGCGCGCCGCCGACGCCTGCGGCGGCACGCCGACCCCCCGGGCCAGCCTGGCCGCCGCCACCATCCCTCCCTGCACCGCTCCCTGAGGCGAGAACCATGAGAACGCCCCTCCTGTTGAGCTGCGCGGCCGTTGTGCTGTGCGCCTGCGACGACACCGTCTACACCGAGCCCTCCTACGTGCCTCCGGTGACCGACAGCGGCACAGGCTGCGCCGACACCTACGACGAGACCTGGGACGGGGTGGTCGAGATGTTCGACGACCACTGCGGCTTCTGCCACATCGGCGGTGCCGCGGGTCCCGAGATCGACACCGACATCCTCCACGCCGACGTCAGCGACGGCACGGGGACCTACATCGTGGCTGGCGACGCCGCTGGCTCCCTGCTCTGGCAGCGCATGGGCGAGGTCGACGGCGCGTCCCCCATGCCACCGGGCAATGCCCTCGACGACTGTGAACGGGCCCATGTCGAGGCCTGGATCACCGCCGGCGCCCTCCTCGACTGACCCGGGACTCCCCATGTTCGGACTGCTCACCCTGCTCAGCGCCCCTGCACTGGCGACCATCGATCCCGAGTGCGAGGGCATCCCCATCCCCGACGACTACAACGAACAGCGCCAGGCCGACTTCCTGAACAACTTCGCGGCGCTGAGCACCACATTCTCGCCGATTCACGGGCCGATCCCCCACAAGGCGGGCAACGCAGCAATCGGGATCGACGTGCTGGGGATTCCGCGACTGGGCTGCGAAGAGCGCTACGTGCTCAACTGGACCAAGACCGAGGACGTGAACAAGACCCCGGTGGCCCCCCGGCTGCGCTTCACGGTGTCCACCCACAAGCTGGGCAAGCGGGTGACGCCGTACCTGGGCGTTGGCTACATCCCGCCCGTCACCGTGGCCGGCGTGCGTTCGGTCATCCTGTCCTATGAGATGGGCCTGGGCATCCAGTACGGCCGCATCCAGGGCGGGGTGCGCTACCACGCCACCATGCAGAAGACCGTCGGAGACACCGCCGGTGCGTTCAGCGAGGACCAGCCGGTCTACGACGACCTGTTCGTGGGCTCGACCATGGGCCTGGACCTGCTGGGGGGCCTGCCCCTGGGCGAGCGTGTGCTCGGACCGGTCACCTTCAACGAGCTCACCCCGTATGTGTCCCTGGGCCTGCTGGACGCGTCGACGTTCTACTGGATCGGCGACGACGGCTACGTCAGCGACAACCTGCACCCGTACTTCGGCCCGGCGATCAGCCTGGGACTCGACCTGCTGGCGCTGAAGCGCGTTCGGTTCGGCGGCGAGTTCTACGCGGCGCCGGGGGGGTACAAGGTCCCCGAGACCACGCGGGTCGTCGACTCCAGCGCCCAGGCCTGGAAGTATGGGCGACTCTACACCGCGCGCTTCCGGATCGGCGTGGAGTGGTAGCGGCCTACCAGGCCTCTTCGTAGGCCACCGGGTCGAACGCGATCGGCTCCAGGCTCAACATGTACTCGGCGATGGCCCGCTTGTCCGACTCGGGCAGGTAGCGGTAGCCCTCCAGGATCTTCTCCAGCATGATCCACTCCGGCCGCATCTCCCGGCCGTCCGGGGTGTGGCCGAACGACAGGAAGTGCACCCAGTCTTCGGCGGTCCAGCCCACCAGACCGAACTCGGGGTCGGGGGTCAGGTTGGCGTGGACCTCGTCCTTTCCTGGGTTGGCGCCACCCGCCATGTCGTACTGGTCCATCAGGAAGCCGGTCTTGCGACGGGGCGTGTGGCACTGGTCGCAGTAGCCCACGGCCCGGACCAGGTAGCGGCCTCGGTTCCAGCCATCGGTCTCCTGGGGGTCTGGTTCCATGGCTCCAGGCTCGAACTCCCGCCAGCGCCAGATGGCCAGGCCCCGCTTGAAGTTCGGGTCGTGGGGCAGCACCTCGCTCTCGACGGCCGGCTGGGTGCTCAGGTAGGCCCACAGGTCCGAGATGTCGCCGTCGGACAGCTGGGTGTAGGCCATGAAGGGAAAGGTCGGCCAGTACGCCCGGCCGTCGGGGGCGCGGCCCTCGCGCAGGGCCCGGAAGAAGTCCTGTTCGGTCCAGCCCCCGATGCCCTGATCCGGGTGGGGGCTGATGTTGGGGGCGTAGAAGGTCCCGAACACCGTGGGCATGTCCCGACCCCCGCCCAGGTGAGGGGACGGCGGGAACTCGTCGTGGCGGGACAGGGTGTAGCCGCTCGGCAGGCTGTGGCAGCTGTAGCAGGTATAGGCGTAGAGCAGCTCCCCGCGCTCGGCAGGGGTCGCCGCGTGGGCGGAGAGGTGGGTCAGGCGCTCGTGACGGCTCTGCGGCGCCGGGTCCTGGGCCTGGACCGGCCCCGGCGACAGGAGACACAGGGCCAAAGCGCCCAACCAGGCTCGCTCAGTCGGCCACACAGGCACCATCGTCCCGCCCGCCGTCGGTCTGGCAGCTCTGGCCCTCGAGACAGGCGATGCCCGACTCACCACACGGGTCCACGCCATTGCACTGATCGCTGTCGGCGAGGCCGAAGTCACAGGCCGCCAGGGTCGCGTTCTCCAGGAACTCCTCGCGGGCGATCACGGCGCCGGCGCTGGTCAGACCACCGAACACACGGATGACTTCGGGCTCGGTGGCGTCGTCCAGGTGCTGGTCGAACTCGTCGGCGTCCAGGCCGAATTCGCCGAGCACCCGGGCCAGGTCCATGTCCTCGCGGAAGTCCGCCCCGAGCGCCCAGACCGGCTCGCCGTTGGCGTCGATGCTGGTGGATGCACCCATGTCCTCGATGGCGGCCAGGAAGCGGTCCTGGTCTTCTTGCTGGAGCGCCTCGAACTCTGCCGCCGGCACGTAGGTCTCCTCGACCAGC
>Ga0209992_10000478_pt1 | contig 53732 bp, 23 predicted proteins | sample 2SBtaG_2_FD_182564 | JGI IMG/M metagenome (GOLD analysis project Ga0209992, IMG submission 182564) | Deep subsurface microbial communities from Kolumbo volcano to uncover new lineages of life (NeLLi) - 2SBTROV12_ACTIVE470 metaG (SPAdes)... | ecosystem: Environmental > Aquatic > Marine >... | reverse complement strand
ATTGATTTTAGCGCTTCTTGGCCCGAGAATGCCGCAGAAACGCCTTGTTCGTAGTCTACGCCCCTATCTGCCAGACTCTTATTCTTAGCCCTTATAGACGTTGTCTGAGTGATGAAAGGAGTAGATGAGATTCTTGATTGCTCTATACGCTTTTGCTTGTCTTTAGCTAGGTCGACATAACCAGATCCATTATTTACCACCTCTATAAACTTAATTTTTCCACTTTCTATTATAGCTCTAGCAGTAGCAGTATTTCCTGAATTATCTTCAGGGGGATTTATAGTTATTGTAGGTGGAGTTCTGTAATTTTTACCCTTATCTGTTATTATAACCTTTGAGATGCCTCCTCTATTGATAGGGTCTTTATAACTAGCTCTTAAATTGTGCTTTAAATTAAATATATATAATCTATAATAAGGAAGGCCATCTCTTAAATAGCTAAACTCTCCAAATTTAGTAATTCCATCTTCAGGAAAAGATACAGACTTTCCTATTAAGTGATTCTCTATTAAATTTTGAGTATATTTAGAATTAACAGAAGCTCCTAAATCTGAGTCTTTAATAATGGATGTCCACTTAAAAGGCAATCTAACATAATCTATTTCTGATGTAGTCATACCGGGTGCATCAGGATTTTTATGCTCAATTACTACTTTCTGTATAGCCAGTCTGTATTTAGTACTAGAAGATAATACAGACTTTGTAACCACCTTAAATACCCTATCCGTTAAACTATCTTCCCCCTCTAAGTCTGACCAAGTTGAGCCATTATAAGACTGTACTTTGTAATGAATCTCTTTCGGCCTTACTGTGTAAAACTCGTTTTCTCCACCGAACCTATGTAGAAAGCCGTCCCAAAAATCAGTTATAGAAAAACCTAAAGACTTCTCCCCTGCATATTCAGCATATATATATTTACATATTGCTGGCATACCCAAATCGTAAAACAGCCCCGCTTTGAAGCTGCTTGCCCCTATAGGTTGCACTGACTCGTTTGAAGTTAAATTTTCAGCTTTCTGCGAGTAGCTTCTTATTCCGTCGTGACCTTCTGTAAAATAAGAATGATCTGAATTTCTGAAAACAGTAAAGTCGGAGCCAATACTCTCATCACTATTAAGGCTTGGTATTTGGTAGTCTAAATAATCCACTTGTGCTATATTCTCATCAAATGCAGCTGTGCCTGTTTTGTGTGGTGATAAATCTATGTAATCTGTACCCTCAACCAAACATATGTTTTGGTAAATCAGCTCTTTTCTAGCGGCTTCATTATCCTGACCGGTAACCACAATCACTAAATTTTCATTTGTATTGTAAAACTCGCTAACAGTATCCGCTGATAAAGAACCAACAGACTTTATATAAGTATTTTTCTTGTAAACATATCTATATGGTATATTTGTATTTAATTTTACATTATATGTATACTCATTTCCTGAATAGCTTACCCTTTCTATTTGTGTAGTGCCTCTATATAATAAATTTTTATTTGACTCAAATATATCAAAGTTGACCCAATGTGTTGATACATTATTGCCAATCATTAATATTTTTCGATCTGTAAGTTGCCATTGCCTACCAGTTTCGGTCTCTCCATTCCAATATTTAGCTATAGTAGATAATTCAAAGTTTGCTCTTATCTTGTTATTATTTACTATATTAATTCCCCAAGGGTCCTCTTTTTCATCGCCAGATTCTGTTCTAGGACACTCTAAGTAAAAAGTTTGGTTTGCTACCATTATTGGGTAATCTAAACTAGTATCAGGCTCTTTTCCATATATTCTCGGCAACTGACTAGGGATTTGTCTAAAAGTACCGTCTTCTACTGTACTTAAATCAAAATAATTAAGAACTTTTATGTAATCATTAGCAGCTACAGAAACAGTATTCTCCGCTAATAAAGTATCTGACTGTTCATAAATTTTTAATAATTTAAAGGTTACAAATCTTCTATGGCCACTCACACTAGCAGTAACCCTAGCTGCAAAATATACATTAACCTCCTGTTGGTTTCCGTTTTTGACAAGAGCAATCGCATCCCCATTAGAAACAGAAGCTCCATCTAATTTTATATCATTACCATTAACATAAGCATTAGAATCAGTACTTGAAGATAAGGTGTACCAATCAGCACTGCTCTTTAAGACTCCTCCCGGTTTGGCTATATCATGATAGGTTATTGAGTCTACCTCTGTGTCTAGATTGTATTGTAGTAAAGCTTGCTCTGAGTTATTTGTTAGGTAATTACCAATCTTTCTATCTTGTTTTAAATCTTCAAATGTTATTTCTCTCTTTGATAACTTTTTAAGCCTTAGTCTTACAGCTTTATATCTTCTTTTATCCGCTTCCGCCATAAAGGACATTCCGTAAAGCTTATTGAGGATACCGTCTTCAAATTTGTTAAAAGGAACAAAAGAATATCCTATATTATTTTTAAGAGACAGTATCCTATTTGACTCAACCAAAGCGGCCCTCCTGCTAAAACTACCCTCTGATGCTGAAGAGTTTGCAGTACTTGTTACAATATTTGAATCTTGATGGTAGTCAGTGGAAAAATTAAGATTAAGGCTCTTTATACTACCACTAGGCTTAAAAGCTAGTTTGTCTTGAGAGCTGAAACTAAGCCTATATATGTGCTTTTGTGTAGTGTTGGTAAACTTTAAACTTGATTTAATCTGGTACTCATAGCCCGGATAATCCACTCCTTGTCCAAATTTAAATCTAAACACAAATTCATCATCCGTCTGTTTAAATATACTTAAAATCTGCTCACCTTTAGCATCCACGTCAGCAAGGTTTATAGTATAATTACCTGCTACAGCATCTTTAGGTATCCTAAATTCAAAGTAACCCTCTCTTCTTTTCTTCTCTACCTCTTCCCCCTCATCGTTCTCTTCTATAATTTCATCAAAGTCGTATATACCATCAATATCAGACAACTTTCTTCCCAAAAGCATTTCAACTTCGCTATTATTAGCGAAAACTTCTTCGACCTTGCCTGTTAGAAAGTCTTTCTTGTTGTCTTGACTCTCAATAACAGACCATCCGGGAGTAACATTTGAGCTTGTAGATATTTCTGTGTTTATACTATTTAATGTCTCGCTCCTAAACTCAGATTCGTCTTTTATATCCTGTTCTAAATGAGCTAAATTAAATTGAGAAGCCTTAAGTATACCAAACTTTGGATGAGATACTTTATAATCTGATTTTCCAGATACCCCTAAAAACTTTTGGCCCGCAAAATAGGTTTGCCCATTGTAAGTTACGCTAGGTTGAAAGTTTCTGAGTTCAGACGTTCCTTGATATTTATACTCGCCATACAATTCTGATTTTGTTCTTTTAGAAGAAGACACAAAATTTAAATCTGTCTCTTCAAAGTCGTCAAGAGCGTAATACTTACCAGACTCAATACCACTAAACGTTATAGAGCCATCTCTTTGATTAAACTCCTTACAAAATACTAGTCTTTCATGACCTGTTCGCATAGAGTACGCCAATACTTTCTTAGGCATATTCCAAGATAATTTTAGGCCGCTTGTTATATAGCTTATCGGATCGGTGTCAAAGGAAACATTTTCAACCTGATTCTTTTTATCTCCATATATTTTAATTCCATATTTATAAAATACATTATATTTTTCTATAGTCTCATAGCCAGAAAGATTGTCTCCCGGCTCATATAAATTAGTTTGGAAAAAATTAGAAAATCTATATTTAGCGCTTTTATAGTCTATCATGACGGGCTTTCTTAAGACATTCTCTATCTCTCTTTCCTGATCGTCGTAGTAATCTAAATCTCTTTCTAAATGGACAATTTCGCTATCACTTAGCTTGAGAAACCAATCTTTTCTGTTATAGCCGGGGCAAGTTCTGTAAGCTACATTATCAGCACTAGAGTAAGTTGCCTTTTCTCCAAAATATAATTTTTTAACTTTGCCTCCAACTGTTATATTAACATTTTTACTTGAACTGTTTATTATATTTAACGGATATGTTCCAGTATATGTTATGTCAGCAGGTTGAGTTATAATATGAGTTTTGCTGTTACTGGATATAGAGTGAACAGGTCTAGATACATTGTAACTTGTTTCGTGATATTTAATTATTGCTTTATTAGTTTTTAAAATATATGTTGCAGAATCTTCGTCAGCAGCCGTTCTTTTGTTTTTAAATACATAAGCAGGTTCGTCTGAAATATTTACAGCCGCAAGATTTACCGCAGAGGAAGAGTCGTACATTAATTCGTAAGGTTGATTAAATACTATTATCTTGTTAGCATAAAATGATTTATTTAAGTACGCTTTCTTATAGAGTATATTGCTATGAAATATATCGTTATAAGTGTTTAACTCTGTTATAGTAGGATCACTTGCTCCACTTTGAGAGCATGAAAGTGCTATTTTAGTTTGAACTCCAGCGTCTGCCTCGTCAGCTGGGCCAACTAACTGATTACCATCATTAAAAAGCTGCCCCTTCGAGTCCAACCTTCTCATATTATAAAACTCAACTCCTTCGTCATTTCTGCAATATATACTAAAAGATGTTGTTGCTGAATTAGAAAAAAGATATTTATAATATTTACTTGTTAATATTACTTTGTTATTAACTGAAGTATCTAACAAAAACTCACCTATATGACAGGAAGGTAGCTTACTAGCGCCAAATCCAGAAGAGGACACAGACACGGGAGCAAAACTTTGGGTTTTATGACGAGATCCAGAGGTATTTGATATTGAATAAAATGTATCCCCATCACCCGAGGTAACAATTTCGTCTTGACTAGCCCTAACATCAACAGTACCTAATCTTAATTTAGGCATAGCTGTATCTGTGTCAGTAAAAGAGGACTCGCTTAAATACTCGTTTAACCTTATAAAAGGAACAAGAGTTGTATTGAAGAAAGCCTTAGAGTCAAAAGAGATTACGCTTATGTTTTTAGCGTCAAAACAAACAACCTTATTCTCATATAAGTCTTTAGATATAACAGCGCCATCAGCCAAGAAAGTTAAAGCTATATCTTTGTTTAGGTTAGATACTTCAAAGTTGTTATCTGTCGGATTAACTATTAGGTCTATAAATGTGTTATTAGGTAGCTGATATGCAGAAGAACCAGCTACAGTTTTACCGCTAGCCTTGTCTTTATGTTCTATGTATAAAATAGCTCCACTATTGTTGACTACTTTTAAGTCATTTAAAGCTGGGTCGAATATTAAAGGAGACGAAGCCGAATTTACTTGGTTAGCCACAAATATACCTCCATCTAAGGCAGATATAGAAGAACCAACAGTAGTAACAGTTATAGTCCCTGACACGTCAGAGAAAGCTAAACTGCTTTTGTTAAAGCTAATCTTTTTGGCCGTTCCTTTTGTTATTGTTAGGCTAGATGAGGAGCCATTTAAATTTCTTCCGTCTGAACTTTTTAATGTTATATCCCCTCTAGAACTATTAACTACAGTAAAGCTTGAGTTTTCTTGTATAGAGCCAGCAGGAGGTATATAAACTTCCGCTGGATAAGAAAACGCTTCTAGAGAGTTTATCCCTTCTATCTTTTCTATATATTTCTTAAAGTATCTTACTTTTGATTTAGAGACAGAAAGTAACTCTGCATTAAAGAACACACCATCATTAGGATTAGACTCTATCTGATTAAGATCTGCATCAAAAATTTGAGGAGTAGCATCATCAACATCTACTGATTCAACAATATCCCTAACCGAGACTCTTAATACTTCGTCTTTCGCTATATAAGGCTCTTCAACATTGGTCTGATTAAGTACTCCTACCTCTTGGGAGTCGCTGTTGAAATCAGTTTCCCCAAAAGAATCATTTTCAGTGTCTGGCTTAAGGTAATTAAGTATTAAGTCGTTTAACCCAGCTATCTCTTCTCCGCTGTCTTTATGCTTAACTGATACTGATTTTATTTTTACGTTATCGTAACTTATATTGATTACATTTAATTTACTTAAGTTCTCCTCTATTATACCTTCTAACCTGTAGAACGCGCTAGAGTCTGCATCTTCACTTAAGCCTAAAAGATCAATCTCATTTTGTTCTGATTGGTTTAATGACCTATATTTGAAATCTAGAGATAGCTTTAGCTCTTTTCCAAATACGTGGTAATCATAGTCACTATCTATATTTGTCTCAGGGTAATCTACAGTCAACTGAGCTCCGGAAACAATTTCAATAAGAGAAAAATCAATTGCATCTGGGTCATAATATTCCTCAAGTTCTTCCGCAGAAATCGTCCTCATAGAGTAAGTTTTCTTTGAGTATATTTCCTCATCAAAACCTTCTAAAAGAACTTTTGAAAATGATATGTTTACAAGTTTAAACTCAAAATTCGTACCAATGCTCGTACCATTAAAAGTATACTTAGCCCCAGTCGAGCCATTATAAAGATAAGGTCTTACAAAGTATGTGTCGCGCTCGACAAACAAAGTTTTATCATTATGAACTGTGTGGTCAAGAATTATTTGGCCCGTCTTACTAACTATAAAAGAGTCTTCCTTACCTGCTTTCTCTATGATACAAGTAAGATCGCTAACAGTAAAAGTATAGTCTCCTTGCGTAAATACATCTTCTTCAACTTTTAAATTTTGCGGACTACTTGAGCTAAAAGCCTCATTATCTATATATAAAACAGATTGAGCATTGACAGTTGCTGTATGATCTTTATCAAAGCTGTAAACTGTAACAGGTAAATCACTAACGTTAACTACTGCAACTTTTCCAAGGTTGCTCCAGCTATTTGGTAGTATTATTTCTTCGTTTTCATTATTCTCGCCTTCGTAATTATAAATAACAAAATTATAATCAAACTGGTTTTGTCCTTTATTTAACCCTAAATTCTTTCTATTTAATATATGTATTTCATTTTTAGGATAGTATATAACATCTCTGTTACTCGAGTCATTTAAATCTTGAGGAGTAAAGGTTCCATTGCTATCATGCTTGAAAACTCTATTCTTACTTAAGGTATCTCTCTCAGAATCAGCAGTATTAGTAATCTCTAACTTACTTAAACCTGCATTTACATAGTATTGGTTATCAAAATTACTATTATCTAAATTGCCTTTAGCATGGAATGTGCCACTTGCTATTACTTGGCTACCAGCTATGCTATCTATATCTAAAGTGTCAGAGCTATCATCGCAATTAAAACCACTTGCTATATAAACACCAGATACCGCTGCATCTGAATTAGAATATACTCCTTGTTTATTTAGAACATAGTCATTATATTTGTTAGTCCCAAGAGCTGTGCCAGCATTTTCTTCATGGCTAAAATCTTTTGGCTGAATAGACGAACTACTAAGATTAACTAAAGTTATAGATCCACTCTCCGAATCTTCAACATTAAAAAATTCTGAAAGAAATTTAAAGTCACCTGCGGAAGTAGCTGTTATTTCAGTCGCTAAGGTTTCTTCTACGCATAGTTTAAATTCATTTTCGTTTATTATCTCTATAAAATACGATTGCCTTTTCTTGTCTGCGCTAAATGATAAATTAGTAGCAATAGAAACACCTGCCGCTAAAGGAGTCTTAGTACTAAGCTTTCCGCCTACCAAGTCTAAAACTTTACCTTGAACAGCATTAGAAGCAATAGCCGCATAGCCACTACTATCTCTTTTGCCTGAATCTTTATTAATGTATACAAATAGTTTTTCCCGTTGATTAGTACTAAACCCGTCAGTGGCAAACTCAACTAACGCTGCATCTGAAGAAGCTGTTGAGAAACTTATAGCTTCGGCACTTAAAGACCTATTGCCGGTACCGTCGTCTCCATCATCTTTATATAAAAAGTATCTACTACCATTAAAAACTAACAGAGTGTCACCAGTTGATATAGTAACTCCCGACTTAATTTGTCCATTCCAACTATCAGGGGTCCATGTAACACCATCAAGCTCTAAATAATAATCAATTATTGTTAGCCTAGAACAATCAAAAGTTATTTTTTGTTTATTAACAAAGCCATGGTTTATTAGCTTGAATTTATTACTACTACCTAAAGATTCTATCCTTGACGCTCTTGTGTTACTAGAATATTTATCAGTTCTAATTTCGTCTCCTAAGAATTTTTTAATATTTAAATTGGCAGAAGAACCATCAAATATCATAACATCTCCATCTTCAATTAAATTAGGAGTAGTTAGTATATCTGCAAAAGGGTCAGGACCGTCCAGACCCACAAATTTTTGGTAATCATTAGATACATCAAGCTGATCGTCGTATTCACAACTTAAGTACCCAAAACTATCAATATAAGCTTTTTCAATATCATTTATTACAGGTTCTCCTTCTTCGTCCTGATTAATATTTTTAGACAAAGCTTGTTTAGGGTATTTTAAAGAAGCAGGAGTATTGGATACATTAACTACAGCTAGTTTAAAATCATGACTTTTAGAGAAGTTGCTATCGAGCACAGGTAGCTCAAAAGTAGTAGACTCTTTGTAGTTTATAAATATCTTATCATTGCTACTAGTATGAGTAATTTTCTCTATACTTGATTTAGAAACTGTTTCGAATTGGAACTTGTTAACTTCGCTACCTTGGTTGGCGTTGCCTCTGTATATTCTTATTGTGTCATCTCTAAGTAAACGTGTTGTATATCCTTCACTTACGTCACCTTCAATGCCCTCGAATTTAATTGCTTTATTTGAGCTCTGAGGGAAAACTGTAAAGTCGTCTATGTCAACTAGAGGAATAACAAACACCTCAAAGTCTAAAGTGTACTTATCACTATCTTCAAATTCTAAACCAATACTAGAGCCCGAAGCGTCCTCGAATCTTTGTTCACCGTCAGTTAAGAACACTTTGCCATTTGATTCTGGAGTAATAATAACAGACTTTGATTCTAACACAGGTATATCATCAAAAACCCAACCTATAGACTGATAAGAAACTCGCATTCCTGTCTGCCCAGTTTTAGATACTTGTTTTAAAACATCATCAACAAACACCCTTATTAAAGGCGTCTTGTATTGACTTTTTATCTTGTAGTCCATAGACTCAACCTGAGATCTTACTAGACTAAACGCAAACTGACCAGCCTGTATACTAGAAGAGTTAATTCTTATATCTACGTCTTCATTATGTATAAATACCTCATTATTATTAGAATTTGTTACAGCCAACTGACTAAAGGAAACAACCTCTATATCTTCCGAAGACCAAGATTTTGCTTTGACCCCCGGATCGTTAACCCAAGAACAAGTAAATTTCCTAGCAGAACCTTTTGGTATGTAATCTATTCCATTGCCTTCTATTTTAAATCCTGACTCAGGTAAGACTTCTAACTGATGATTAGTTGAGTTGACAACAGTAACATTATTAGTATTTGAAAATCCGCTTGGCAAATATACCTTAGAGTCAGTATCTATAAAGACAGTTCCGCCAGCATCATTAGGTGTTAGATGTACACTCTCATGATCTAATACAACAACGCCAGAATCAATGTTACTCTTTCTTACTTTGCTACTATTATAAGCAACACCTGACAGACCACCTAAAGTATGATTTTGCGCCCCTAGACCCACAAGACTACAATCCCCAGTAGATATATTAACTATAGCTGTATCTTGGGAAATTGCAGATCCATTTAATTTTGCAGCAGACTGAACTAGATCGCTATGATTAGCGAAATCTTCTAAAATCACAAAGTCTCCCTCATTATCTACAGAAGGTTCTATAGTCTCTAAGTCTGACGAAGAAGCCACGGTAGCAGCTCCGTTGCTACCAACATTAACCTGAGAAACTTTGCCAGCATTAAAGCTAGAGATATTATTGCTTCCTATGTTAGCTATTTCTAAAGAATAATCGTGGCCTCCTTCAAATGTTAAGCTGGCATTTGAACCAGATACTAAGAAAGTCTTGCCTTCGTCATCTGCATTTATTGAATAAGCCCCGGTTATATATGGGTTATTATGAAAGTCATGTACCGGCTTATAGCTTACTCCACTAACTCCAGTTTCTATTGTCTGGTTATCAGTACCAGTAACAAAAGAAGAGCAAGAGAAAGACAGTAAAGTATCTTCAGCTTGCGAGTTGTTAGCTGTATATATTTGAAAATCGTCTAAAGCCTCAAAATGACTTCCTGTAATAGAAGGAGTTATAAATACTTTTGTTGAGGCGGCTGAATAAACACCACTTTGACCGCTCTCTATTTCATTAAATGATTTCTCCAGTCTTGTTATGCCAAGCCCACTAGGTTTAACTCCTATAACAGTTGATATACTAGACTTATTATTTATTGTTGAGCTTGGGTTATATATCCTTAAGCCAGTTAAGTTAGTAAATTCATAAGGCTTGTCGTCTTCCAGACTAGCTTGAGAATCACTAGAGCCCACTGTTTCATCCAAGAAAGTATCATTGACTGAAATAGAATTTATTTTAATCTCATCAGTTGTGTCAGAACTAGCTAAAATTTTCTCATTAGAATTTTTTACTAACACATATGTCTCATCAGGATCTAAAAATACTTCAGCTTGATTTGTATTATCGGTTACTGTATAATTTGAATCCTGAAGAGAATCTGCATCATTTTGGTCTTTCTTTGTAATATCTAACAGAGTGTTTTTCGTAGGTATATTAACCTCTAATGGTAAAAAGTTATATTGCTTATAAACGTCAAAAGCTGGATTGTCGGAAGATATAGAAAGCACCTGCCTCTTCTCAACTCTAAACTCTATATCTTCCGGATTATACTTGCTAGTTATATCAGTCTTAGTGACTAACATTGGTAAGATAAACTTATGATCAATGTTATCAGCAGGGTTAGAGCTACTAGAGAAATCATTCTCATTAAATACAATATAATCTTGATATGACTCTGTTGCGTCAACGTCTGTCCAATTCGACCCAGAGTCTACAGAATACTGAAGCTGGTAAGTCCAGCCATTCTGAGAAGACCTAGAGCCCTTATACCCAGTATCAGAAACAATGAGAGCGTCTTTAGTATACAATCTATAAACATATTTTGTCACCCTGAGCCTAGAAGCATTAGAATAAGAAGAGTTAAACGAAGAGTGTTTAGGTATAGATTTAGTATCTTTTCCTCCTTTGCTACTCAGTCTAACATCTGTTATACTAGAGTTCTCTAGATACTCATAATAGTATGGACTTGCAGCGTCTCTAAAAGGATTCCCTACTTGCTTATTCGTCTCTCTTGTAGTGAAAGCGTAATTATCAGCAGTTATATTAAAATTTTTATTTACAGGTGTGCCTTCGTAATTCTTATTTATATGAGGATTGTTAGGCGCTCTAAAAGCATATTCATTAAAGTATTTAACTAAAGCTCTTCTTCTAGAATTACTTTGATTTTCTGATTCGTTTTGCAGCCACTCATAGGCATGTTTTGTTCTAAATGGGTGATCACTTTCATTTGGTACAACATAATCATCAGGTACAGATAAATTGTCGAAAGAGTTTCTATTTATAATCCACTCCGAACCCGTTTCAACTCTTCTGTTGTAATTAAATTTTAAAATTTTATATTTTATTGGATTGGGCTCCTCTGCAAAATCAGCTTCAGTTACAGTAAAATTATTTTTAAACAACGATGCCCCCATGTATATTCTAGGCTGAACGATTATAGCATTTAAACTTTTGCCAATAACTAAATTATTTTTTCCGTTAAAACCAGTAACATAATCATCGTAATTACATGATTTTGAAAGTTCCTTTTGTCCATCTATATACAATTCAATAGAAAACTCGGGATTGCCGTCGCTGTCTTTTCTTAATACTTTAGCTATAGCTATATGCTTAAACGAGCTAGTAGACTCAATAGAGTGACTAATAACTTCATTACCCAGAAAGTCTACTTTAAGGTTTGTGGAGCTTGACATATACACCTTATAGGCATTCTCCCTCTCTATTATTATACCAGCTGCGCTATTATCTTTTATCCAAAACTCAAAAGAAAATTCTCCCTTTGGTATATCAAAAGCCCTGCTGCTGTCAACTTCTAGATAATTAGACGCGCTTCCATTGAATACCATTTGGTATATGTTTCCAGAGCCCCAACTTATAGAGTCAGAAGTTACTGTTCCTTCTTTCTTTACAGTATGGTAATTTTTAGATATATCATAGAATCTATTACTAGCCCCAGCCTTTAATATTAAGGAGTCCGGAGATTCACAAGGCACTGCGACTTGATCAAATGTATTCATGACCTGACTAGGGAACCACCTTAACAGCCTGTAGTTTGTTGTTGCAGCACCAAACGATATATCAGCAGCTTCTACTGTATTTAACTCTATCACTGTCTCAGCTTCAGACAAAGCCTCGTAAGCATGAGAAACCGTAACCCAATCTGAATTAGCGTTAGTTCTATGCTGTATCTGATAGTAAGAACCCTGATCTAAACTTCCATTAGCTACAGTAATAGTCTTAGAAGAAGCATTTACGCTGGATGGCGTTATTTTGGTTCCCCCATACACTAGTATAGAATAACCATTTGTTGGCTGTATGACTTCTTTTTCATGTTTACTTATAGTAGCTTCAAAGTTACCGGGTCTATAAGCTCCAGCCGTTCTAGTATTAGAGAACGTAAAATCATCTATTATATTTTGACTAGTGTTGGTATATACAAATTCTTCAGCTACAGAAGGTTGTAAATTATAGTAGTCATAATCACTGAAAGGATAATTTGGGTTTTTGAAACTTTCCTTATGATATGTTTGCGTTACATAAAGTTTTTCTTGACCTAAAGATTCTCGGTTAGGAGTATTTGCATTAGTAGAAAATGGATTCTGAGATTCTCTAGCGTTTGTAGATTTAAATATAGGGGAATTAGAATTAGCTTGTGAATCAGGGCTAGAATCTATATAAATATCTCTTTCTAAATAATATACTTTATCATCTTCTATAAATTGTTTTAAGGCATCTATATTCTGTTTCTCTCCATTAGCCATTACAGCCAAAGAAGCCACATAGTTCTTTTCGAAAAACAAGTTACTCTTTTCAGAAAATTGTTGTCTATTATTTTTTAAATTTGATATTTTAACAGAACCATCTGTTCCGTCTATATTAAGCACGGAGCCATTTGTTAATGTTTGTGTAACTTTATGTTCTTTTCTTATTGGGTCTAGTATATATGAGTATTGACCCACCAGAAAAACATCATTTAATTCACTGCAGGAGTCACCTAAACATATAGCTTTCTCTCCTATTCTAATAGACTTATCATTTTTAGCATAAAAGATTTCTTCCGTAGAAGCAGCGTCATCAAAAGTTCTGTATTCAGTAAGCGCGTACTCAGCACTTAAATCATCAGACTGCTCACCTTGGAAAAAGTTTTTAAATGTTTCTCCAGCTGAATAATAATCAAACTTAGTGTTAGATGACGCCGTATTATAGCCACCCTTAGGCACCACCATATACTTTTCCCCCGAAGTAAAGTAAGAGTAGCCGACTCCACTGACCTCAGACTCTGGGACAGAATCTGGTTTTAACTCATTATTTACATTGATTAAATAACTTGGCCCAAGATCAGCGCTATCTAAGGTTTCTTCAGCTACTTGATTTTCAGAAATATTTTCCGCAGAAACAATTTCAGGAGTCTCACCTAGAAAACCTCTTTGTACGGGAGAGTAAACGTTTTTACCGTCTATAACATTATACCCAGTATTATAAAACACTTCTGAGCCTACGCTTACATTACCGCCAACCTCATAATAAAGCTTTTTACTATTGTTTGTATTTGGTACAAACTGATACTCGAGCTCATAAAAATTTTTGTCATTGCCGTCACCAGTAAGAAATCCATTTTTACCAGTACTCAGTGGAGAGAAACTAAGATCTAAAGAATTGTACTGGCTATAATTGTAAGCACTAGGGTTATCACCACCACCCAGCCTCCTCAAAGTAGACCGCTGATTAACCTTGACTGACTCTCCATTTCTAAAGGTAAGATAGTCAGATTTTTGCCTATTCGAGACTTTAGGAAAATTGTTTGTATTTAAGTCATCACCATATTCATTATATTTTGATTTACCCCAATCATCAACAAAATTTATTTCAAAGAAATCGTTAGACGTAGCATACTCTCCTGTAGTTTCTACAGTCTCATATACCCCAGAAACATTAAAATCAATATTACTTTGTATAAAGTCGGTAAGGTCTTCGTCGTCATTATAAGGGAAACTAACATTATGTTCTATAGTTTCCCAGTCCGCAGGATTAGACTCGCTATTACTCTCTCTAGTAACCTTTCTTTCCAAACTGTAACTTTCATTATCGTCAACTTTTATATCGACAACCCTTCTATTGGTAAGTTCGTTAGTCGTTCCAGCTGAATTCAAAGAGCCACTATCTAAAACCTTGTATTCAGTAAAAAGCTCATTTTCAAAAGGCTCATACCCCTTGTAAGTAAGCTGACCGCCTACAGACTCAGTATTCTCATCAACAAAACCGGCAGCTTTTATTCTATCCGCAATATTAGATCCAGCATCATTTAAAGAAGATATGATATCTGCGCTAGAAAGACCAGAAACTTCATTCCAGCCAGAAGCTATGCTTAACAAAGCCCCGTTAGAGCTATTGTTATGTTTGTGTACAGTAGTTGTTTTTCTGTAGACTAAGTATCCTTTATTACTATTGCCATTACTATCAACACTGATTCCATCTACAGGAAAGGTTATAAAAGGCTTTTCGTGATTAACACAGCCTAAATCATTTAAATTTTTAGACTCTACTTGATACTCTTTACCCTCGTTAATTAATTTGCATTTTTCTAAAAATAATAAAGTTCTTGGGATTCTACCATCTAAATATTGGCTATTTATTTCTAAACCTAATATATTTTGGTCTGAATGAACAATATCATCAATTATTATCTCTTGTTCTCCGAAATATCTCCCAGAAGTTAGGACTCTAGCATTGTAATTTTCATCACTTTCATCCTCGAATTGAGGTGCCTCTGAGATGTATGGCTCGAATTCAGTTAAACCAGCGAGCCTAAGCCTATAATTGTAGCTAGGGAAGTCTTTCGCTACGTCCCCTGCAAATATAGTCTCAATAAAATCTACATTATTTTGATTAACCGCCATACCTTAAGCCTTGCATATAATTACACCATTAAAAAGGAAAATAAACTGATCGAGTTGTATTGTTTACCTCTCTTGGGTCAACATAATAATAAGCAGCCGGATCTTCTTCAGAAGATCTTGAAGCCAGTTCACTAAAATTCCAATTTACCGAGCCAACTTGGCCGGGCGCATTGTAGAAAGAAGGAGCTACAAATTGCCCAGCCATGGCTCTTGTGTAAAAGTCCATTTGAGCATACGGGTCACTCTCCAGAGGGGAGTCTACTCCAACATAAGGTATGAGTTTTAAGAAGTAAAACCTAGGAAAACAAGCGCCCCAAGGCCTATAGCTTCCATCATCAAATGAAGGATCAGTTGTAGTTGAATAATCTCCAAGCATAGTTCTTTTGCAGTTATACCCACTTCTACCTAAATGTTTATGTAATAAATACTCTATTACAGTATTTTCATCTGTCCTTCGCTCCTCAACAGTTTTTAAAGTCTCAATGTCTACCTGAGCCCAACCACCAGAGTTCACTATGTTGTTTCCAGCGTTCTCTAATTTTCTGTCAAGAACGATCCTAACAATACCGAAAGGATGACCTTTCGCCTTACTAACCCCACTAATCTTTTTACTAGAGGGGTTTGAGTATATACCACTTCTAATAGCTCCGCCAAAACTATCAACTACAGTGCAGCTAGTGACCTTATAAGGCTTAGGGCTAACAGCAGGACAAGATTTGTGATACTCGGAAATATAATTCTTTACTCCGTATTTATCCAAATAAGAGGTTTTATGGAGCGTGCTACCGCTATTAATTGTTACGCCTCCGTCATATGGAGAGTTCGTGTTAAAAATATAGTTAAAATTAGCAGGGCTTTTTGATAAGAATACTTGCAACCTAGGACTCGGAGCATTATACGGAGCAGTAGGAACCCTCAAAAGCTCTTGACGAATCATGTCGTACTTTATCCCATAACTTCTTTCATATTCTCTTGATCTATGATGACACCTATTATTAAGAAAACCCATAATATCGCCATAAACACCGGGTTTATAAATACTACTTAAAGACCTATTATAATGAACACCATTCAAGAACATAATCCACTCATTAGAAGTATGTGGATAAGATGCATAAGCTGTCTCACCGGGCCTAGTAACCTTATCAATAGACTCGCTATAATTTTTAGCAACATCAACAGGAAATTTAGACGCATCAAACTGCGTTATACCTTCTAGCTCATAAAGACCAGTAGTATCATCATTTATTTCAGATCCGTTATCTATAAAAGGTTTACCGGCTATTCCCAAAATAGTAAAGCCATGATATACTCGAACACCTGCGTATCTTATGCCAACACCACTTGGATCAAAAACATAATATGGTTTATTCGGCACAATGGGTTTATAATTTGCATTAGATAAATTATCCAAAGCTTTAGAGCCTTCATGAAATCTACCAGCAGGTTCAACGCTTGGCTCCATATGCTTAAAAATCGTAGCTCTAGCTTTCTGAGATAGATATTTATTGTATCTCTTGAAGTACAATACTCCTCTGCCGCCTTCCACTCTGTAGTCCATTAGGTCATGCCTTGTTGCCATCCGCATGTAAGAGCTTACAAATTTTCTAACAGATTCATACAAAGGGTTATAGCTAACTTTTTGCCTTAAAGCGGGAACCACATAACTACCAAATATATTTTGCCCAGAACCATATTTGAAATAATTACGCCATACTCTATTTGAGTCAAAGAAATCATGCCCTACAGTACCTACTCCGGACTGGTCAATGCCTGCCTGAGCAAGTAACGAGTTTGCTCCTCCGCCTTTCGATGTTGCTACTCTGAGTAAAGCATAGGCGTCTTGAAAACTAGGTCTCTGTTTGAGAAGTATAGCTGGCTCTATTCTCACTTTAAACATATCTTGGTTTTCCAGACTTAATTTTCTTATACAAACTCTCGTTGCTAACCCCCCACCAAGTGGATCAGCCCCAATTATCTCCTTTGCAACTAATTGAGCGTCAGCTATTGGCTCTTCTTCAAGAAAAGCATAAGAACCATTTCCCGCACGGACGCTCTCGTCTCTTCTTTTAGAGAGCTTTACTACCAACTTGCCATTTTCCGTACCATCTAAAAACACAAAGTATGGCCTACCTCCATTTACAAAATTGAGACCCCTATTAAGAACAAAATCCTCTCCGTTTGATATTTGTATTGCAACAGCATCCCCATTTGATAAACCCCCTAATATTGTATCTTCAGAGTTAGGTATACGTATTCCATCTTCAAAAATTTCTATCTCGTCAGAATCAGTACCAATGTTCATTGCGTTAGAAGAGTGGGTAATTGACGTCGGCTTATTACTAGCCCAAGGATTACCAAAACTAATAACTTTATCAAGATGCTTGCTTTTATCGTTTGGGTAAAGTGCTCTTTTCTCAGCTCTTCTTTTAGAATAGTTCTCTTTACTTTCTTCAGCTGCCTTAGTTAACTTATCATTATCTGTTCCCCCACCAAAAAGCTCGGTACCTTTATCATCTAATACAGGAGATAGTTCAAAACTTATATTATCATAGTTTACTATAGGATCTCTAAAATAAAATATTTTATTATATATGTAAGCTTTATTTTCAAAACTTCTATTTACTGCATAACTATATCTTTTCCAAATTATTGACTCATGTAAAAGAACACTATTATTTCCCCAAATTTTTATTTTAAAAGCCATATCAGGGTTGTCTACAGCACTTGTTTCTATATAGTATCCAGCTAAACAATGATTAGCTATGCTTCTAGCTTTTTCAGATTGCAAACTTTTAAGAGGCAAAACAGTGCTACTGCCATTCTTGAACAACATCAATTGAAGCGGGCCATTGCGGTCATAGTCTCCCTCAAATCTAAGAGATTTTCCATACATGCCCCTGCCTCCCGCTATAAAACCTACTTCTGAGTAGTCATCATAGTTCTCATATCCTACGGAACCTTTATCGACTGTATACTTAGGAAGACGTCTTTTAGCACAGACAGGAAAGGAAGGCTTAGAAAAATTTGCAAGAAATCCGTAGCTTGCGAGCCCATGATGTATAGACCAAGTAAACGTTGGTCTGTAAGGCTTAAGCTTAATATAGCCCATATCATCGACTTTCTTATAGCTAGCTGGAGAGGTCGGTGAATGTAAATTCGTTTCTTCAGAAAGCGCAGGTGCTAATGCGTTCTGTCTAGTCATATAACTGAAAAAATCAAAACCAACTTTACACACGTTAAGAGCGCCTTTAGTTCTGACTTTCTTCATACCGAAGGTCTGCTGTCCTAAATATTCTTTTGTTGCTGAAAATTCTACAACGGGAGCATCCCAACTCTTTGCCTCGCAAAAAAGACTTCTTTGCTGCTCGCTACCCCTAAAATAATACGTGTATGCCCAAAGCACCCACCTTAAAAGGTCTTTTGTTGCGTTCTTTCTTTTTAGTACTCCATCAGACGGTATTGTACTTTGACCATACTTGGTGTATACGCCGTAAGTCACAGAAGGAGGGTACCTCATATAAACATGGTTACTAGCGTACTCCGGAAAATAGTGATCGGATGACCTGCCTGCCCAAAACAAACCTTTACTAAAATAAGCAGGATCAGAATCACTAGGCAAATACTTTTTAATTCCAAAATGTCTCCGCTCTCCATCCGCTACGTAAGTTCCAGTCCTATGCTGTCTAAACGCACTACGATCATAATTTGAGTTACCACGAAAAGAACCTCTCTGCCTAAAAGAATCCCCCCAATAATTACTATTACTAAGAACAGCCCTAGAAGTCTCAACTAAACCATCAAAAAGGTTGCCCTCTGCCCATGGCCCCATTCTCTTCTCAACTTTATTCTCTGAGGTGACTCTTCCAAATATATACGCATTGAGAGGGTTCATTACATTTGCCCCTTGCGGGGTGCCAGCAAAAGCTATTGGCCAGTTGCCTTCTCCAGTTTGAGCTGTGGGTAGATCTATTAAAGCATACACATTCCACCATTCATCTTCAGCTGGGTTAACACCTAGAGGCATACCGGGGGTTGCGCTATTGCGCATATTCATAAATATACCGTTAGCATAGTAAAATATACTCCAAGCGCTAGCCGGTCCAGCTTCCGAAAGCCTTAGATTGAATTGTTGAGCTAAGTTATTGTGATGAGCAGCAAGTGGGCAATTTTTAGCGTCTACTAATGGAACGTTCGAATAAAAAAACATATTTTAACTCCATTTTGCGCATCCTACTTCTTCGGTTGTACTTCCACCACCGTTGCCACCTCTTTCTTGGTAGTTTAAATCAATCCAGCCAGAACTAATACCTTGGCCACCTGTCCACATACAGTACAATATATCATCGCTAGAGTAGGGAGGACTCGCTGTGAACTCTCCGTTTTCATCAAAGAAATGTTTTGGTACATCAATTAAGAAAGGCTCAGAATTTGCTAGTGCTGAAGACTCATATTTGACCATTAAAACCTTTCTGTTTTCGTCAGCTGGATACTTATACTTAGAGCCTTCTCCTCCCCTGCCTTCATTCCATTTCTTACCGCCAAAGTTCCACTCAGTCTTAGTCTTAGGTAAGTTTGCTGCAACAGGTCTTACCTTAACTATTACTTGGTCATTTCTTAGTTGTTTATCTAAACCAGCCATATCTATTAAATACTTGCCATTGGTGGGATTTCTGGAAATTCATAAATGACTTTCTGCTTATTATCAAGAACTCCATCAACATTAAAAGGCCCAGAATCCATAACTGTACCAGTAATTACACCAGTAACTTTATGGCCGTCAGCACCACTAATAACTAAATTATATATCATAGGGTCTACATCTAGATAGTTTTTTGCCTCAACAGCTACCGTTACAGCTTCTGGGACTGTATCTCCTGCTGTTCCAAAGTTATGATATCTTAGGGTTGGGTTTTCTATTCCTGTTGCACTTTGCTGAGCAAAACTAGAATCAAGAGTACCGTCAGCGCCTTGTCTAGCCCCATACTCTCCTACATAAAGCTTCCAATCGGCAGCAGGTTTTGTATAGGAGAAACACATAGGAATACCAGTTGCTATTTCTTTACTTAGAGAAGAGTCTCCGTCAGGCTGAGGTACTATACAGGCTATATCTAAAACATTAGCTTGTTGTTTTATCACTGAACCATCAGTGGTCTTAAATATATTACCATTGGTTCCTGCTGTCCCTGCAGTCGAAGTATACACATTAGTATGAATTTCATTCATATAAGACTCAACCATCTGTGTAGAGAAATTAGAACTAGAGGAAACATAAGCTACTGCCCTGTCGTCTATGGAAGTACCCAATGATGTAGCAGCTATTCCAGCGCTGCCATCTGTACCATAAGTACCATGCGACCCAGCCCTGAAGGTTATTTTTTTATCTGAGTCAGCATAACCTAAACCGCTACCACTAAACTCAATACCAGTTATAAAAGTGTAGTTTTTAGAGTGGTCTCCATCTACATGCTCAAGATAAACCTTGTAAGGCAACCCTAAGGTCTCGTCATCAGAATCTAAAACATCTTTGGAATAGCTTATATCGTAAAAAGCCCTTACAGCTCTTCCCCCTTTTGCACTTACATTGACTACTCCGTCTGGATAAGTTTCAGCTAATAACATTAAATTATTACTTGCATCTCCACTATTTAAAGGCGTTCCATCATCACTACCATCAATTGTAATATTTACGCCACTAGGATTTTCTCCTAATTTAGCTTCAATAGTAGCTCTATCTGTAACTTTTCCAAAAGTAGTATGAAAATCTATTGTCAAATCATAATCTCTAGGATAAAGAGTAGATTGCGCAATTAGTCTAAGATCTTTTTGCGTAGCATTACCAGCTACATCATTAAGATATTCTATATTAGAACTTGTATTATCGAATTGAAAGTGCCTAGCTCCCACTACCACCTCTCCAGATAATATACTAGAAGTTAGATTTCTATCTTTATTAAATTCAAGAGCAGAGGAAAAAGTAACTCCATCTCCAGAAAAAGGCCCCGACGTACCAGCACTACCGCTACTACCACCGCTACCATATACGTCAGTAGAAAGATCGCTCTTCAAAGTAAGGGCTCCTTTTCTTTCATATATATTTAAGTCATTTAAATCTATTGAGCAACCTTGGCTATCGAAAAAGAAATGCCTAATTTTAAAATCTGCTTTAGAACCTTTTGAACATATTAAATTATTATCTATAAAGTAATCATATTCAGTAGGAAGAAAAGTACCCTTAAAATTAACTTCTTTATTATTTTTGTAAGAATACACACACCTATTTTCAGGATCAAAAATTCTGCCACTTGCTAATTTAAATTTTAACTCTCTTGCATTACTAGCGCTGTTAGTTGAGCCAACAAATCCAGATACCCCAAAGAAGGCTTCTCCGGTAGTACTTGTTACCGACATATCTAAATCATAAACAAGCTGAACATTTGTATCAGCTGTAGTTATGTGCCTAGCATGTTTTCCACTTATCCTCATGACATTGATCTGTAAAATGCGTTTTTAGGTTGCATAGTTCTTGATATCGGGCCTACTTTTCTAAATATAGCATCTAGCTCTGGCACCAAAGGAGGTCTATTAGACATAGCAACGCTTAGGTAGTAGCCATTTTCATCTCTACTTATTGATAATGAATCTAATCCATTTTCTTGTTTTAAATACTGAGCAAGCTGGGAAAGTCCCCCAACAGCATCTATATATATTTTATAATTTACATTTTCTCTTACTGTATCAACTGACGGAGCTAAATTAGATTTAATTAGATTATGATACTCTTGAGCTGTCCTAGTTCCTAACTTAACAAAACTTAGATCTCCATCTGAACCAAGCTGAGATTGTAAAGTTACACCTAGGAAATCATCCATAATATCAATAGGTATTTCCCCAGCAACTATAGCGGCTCGATTGTCTTCACTAAAAACAGAATTAACGTCTTGAGTCAAATCTTGAACTTGATATTTAATAGTAGACATCTGCGGGGTTATTACTGGAGCCACCTTATCCAATCCATCAAATACTGCGGAAACTCCAAAGTCTGTAACAGTTAATTGTCTATTATAAGTTAATATGCCGCCGTGGTTATTTTGACTTGGCATAGTTATCGTAGTAGCTGGTTTTTCTGCACCACCAGAGGCAACATCCGAGTATAGCTTTTCTGAACCCCTAAAACCTCCAGTACCAGAAACTTTTACAGATGTATTATGTCTCTTTATTGTCATCCTCTCTCCATTAATATGATTTTTAACATCTAATAGTTCTGTGCTATAAAGAGAGTCTTTTATTGCTTCTGCTTCGCCACAACTAAGACCGGGCTGACCGAACATATTACTACTGCACATTTCTTCAGCTAAGTCTGTTTCACACACAGTCTTGCACTCTTCTGTATCTTTAGCTGTTACCCCTCCTTGCTTATCGCATAAAGAACTCAAAGCGTTTATCTCCTCTATTATATTTGGCTGCAAACCATTTCTTACTATAGAGACGTCGCCTATCCTTCCGGGACTAAAGCTACCGTCTGGATTTTTGAGTACGAAGCACATACCTATACTCTTACCTAGAGACTTTTGGGACTCAACCATATCATAAGCCCTTGCTATAACATCATTACCTTTGAATCTAGCAACTAACTGCGCTATAGTTGGCATATCTGTTAAGAAAGGTATATAATGTTTGACTAAGTTAGTTTTAGTTCTGCTTCTAGTATCAGAAGATATGTAGTTAGGCTTTTCGTGAATATGTTTATTTTCTTTTGATAAAACAAAAGGGTTCAAAATTCTATCTATATCATCTTTGGAAGCCATCCAAGGAGCGTTTCTCTCAAAGTGAAACAACCCATTCTGTCTTCTATTCTTATAGAAATTGAAATCGCACTGATCTTCAAGACTTTTACGTAAATCTCCAATCTCCTTAGACAGTCTATCTACATAAGTCCTACCTTGTTGAACTTGTCCTTCTACTCTAAGGTCAGTAAGGCTTTGTAAAAACTTAGCCATTGGGGTCTTGTACCACTGGTTACCTCCGTAAAACTCGGAAGAAGGCTGCACCTCCACTTGCTCTAATATTTTATAAAGCGGAGAGCAATCAAAGTGTTCTGCTCCGGGTACTCCCAGTACATAGTGCCTGCCATAAAATTCATTAGCTATTGATTGTTCGACATTATTTATGTATTCTTTTACAGTGTCATCTTTTATTCCAAAGAATATATGGTAATCTTGTCCGTCAGGACCTACAGGCACAACTCCCCCATCTTCGCCAGCTAGTTTTATCTGATTATTTGAAATCATGTTATGTATACCAGCATGATTAAGAATCTCAGATCTAATCTTCTTAGATATCGAAGACTGACCAAAAGTTATTCCTATAACATCAGTAAACCCTATAGCTTTAAAAAACCCTTCTGAATTACTAAATGCAATAGAAGGAGGAGATTTATGATATGTCTGTATAGCTCTCCTCACATTATATATATCTCTTAGATCTGGAGCATACTTGCCAAGCATCATACTTGTTTCAAAATCTCTAACGCTTCTACTCATTAAAGTAGCATTTGCTGGTATACCGTCTACACCACCGGTTCTAGTAGATAACACATTAAGAGTTTGACATGAAAAGTAGACTTGACCCGATTTCTTTTTATTCTTCTCTTTTGCTCCCGGACCTCTAACAAACTTAGAAGAGAAAGCCTGCCCATAAGTTCCATCTAAACTCTTTGAGTGATTCTTAGAATTTATTACTATATTCGAGCCACTAGTAAAATCAGAGCCATGACCCTTATCTAAACCATCTATACCTTTTATAGCAGATTCAAATTTAGCTTGTATAGATCTATCTGTAAGATCAACTACGACTAAAGTAGGAGTAAGACTTGTAAAATCCCAATAAAAAGATATACCTAAGTCATTGCCCCAGTTTTGCAAAACATCTTTAAGAGTTCCGCTATAGTTCTTTTTGTAATATCTATTACTTTTTCTATTAGGAAATCTTCTTAAATCTACAGATATACCAAACTCTCTCACGGAGTTAATTAAATCATCAAAAGAATACGAAATATCTGCTATATCGCACTGAGACTGAGTAAACTCTTCAGTGCCAACAACTATATACCCACCAGACCAAATATTCTGAGCGCTTTGTCTTATTACTTTATATTTTTTCAACGGATCGCCAGTAGCGCTAGACAGCAGCCTTAAAGCTCGCCTTGTTTGAAATTTATATAAATCAGCAGAGCAAGTTGGTATAGAGACCGATTTCTGGCCCACAGTATCTATTTGTACATTCTCTACTACAGGGCATTTTAATACAAACTCTATTTGGTGAGGGACTCCATGTTTTTGCTTACTCACGCCAAAGTGTTCATGTATAAGCCCCACAAATATTCTGTCTAATAAAACAGAACCATCAGAATAAGTTAAGTGTAAAAGCTTATCGCCAACTGAGGTAGAGGTCTCAAAGGAACTCAAAAACATATTCCTAAAAAGATTTTGGCCTGCGAATTTTATATCAACAGGAGAAGATAGGTCCAAATCTGAATTTGATATAGAAAAATCCCTAGCCCCTCTAACACCAGAAGAACCGGAGCTACCCGAACTACCCATAGAAGAAGATAACTGAGAATCCAAAGCTACATTAACATTTAGCTTTGTAGAGTTTCCAGCATAGCCAACTTGAGAGTCAGCTGAATACACAACACCACCAAAAGCAAGACCGGGAGCATTTGCTCCTATCTGTATACTTGGTACTTCTACTTTATCCTTTGCCATATTCCTTAATAGTTTTACACTTACGAGCTACCGCTAAACAAATTCTTTTGACCTTCTGAACTAAAAGAAAATATCTTAGCTCTAAAATTTTCTAATTGAGCCTCTTCATTTTTAACACTAACGTCAAGCACAGACGCGTTAGCATTAAAAATAAAAGAATTTTTCTTTGAGCTAGCACTAGAAGACCCTATTAGGCTATCTTCTGGAGTCTTAATATAATCCTTACCCGGAGCCTGCCTCATTCCATTTCTCCACACTTGCTCATCAAGCACACTGGGAACAGAAAAATTACTACCTGCTGCAGAATAAGCCGTATGAGTGAACTTATCAGACGCTTGAGGAGTAAATAATAACTCAGCAGAATCAGAACCCAAAGATGAAGATTGAAGCAAGTAAGAGGTCTTTCCGGAGGTTGAACTTTGAATATAGTCCGTACCAGAAATAAGCTTTTGCCCATTAAGGAATATGTCCTTTCCTATGTAGTCCCCAGTGAAGTGCTTATTAGATCCCTCGTAAGAACCTGTTAGTGAGGCACCAGAAATGACATCAAAATATATATCATCATCATCTTTTAATTTATCTTCCCTGCTATTTAATGCTATCTCATATCTATTATTGTCTATTCTATCTACTAATGGATATGTATTTAAACTATTTAGCTGTGAAGGTTCTGCTCCAGCATTATTATCATTTATAAAATAATTACCTTTGTAGGTGCCCAAAAAATCACCAACCTCTTTAAGATTGCCGCCCACATCATTAAATACATCATCTACAGAAAATAGACCAGAGACTTCAAATTGGACATAACCATTTCTGTAAAGCTGGATAAATGGCTGCTTGTTTGATGGGTCATAAGAAAAATTATCATTCTTTAATTGATAACCTTGAACAGAGTAATCTGAGTTGTCTACAGTATAAGTTCCAAAAGGATATACTTCTTCTGATGTGTGGTTTATATTTTTTAAATGAGTAGAATGATTATATATGTCTAATTTCTCTGTGCTGCTCAAAGGAACCGCAAAACTTATTGAGCCTTTCATTGAGTTTGCGCTTGAAAGGTAGCTGTCTTTTCTTGTGGCTACTTCATCTGCGTAAAACCCTGTCTCTGTTACTACATCATTTTGACCAGTTAAATCAACCAACACTTCTTTATACAGCAAACCTTGAACGCCAGAATCAGTATATACTGGCACAGAATTTCCATTCTGATCTTTTATATATCCAGACACAACTTTTTCATAGCTAGTTATACCATAACCAACAGTCTGCGATTGAATCTCAACACCTGTTACTTCTTTAGTGGTCCTTGTTTGAATAGTAAAACCCGGAGATTCGTAAGAGTCTAAATAAAAGCTTTCAGCAAAAGTATTTCTGCTACTTTCTGTCATGTAGTCATCTAATATAGCTATCGTATTTATGTAACCAGAAAAACCTGTATAAAATAAATTAGGATCATAGTAGTTAGAATCGTCATGCTTTGGCCTAAATCCTCCAAACAATAATCTATGGGAATTTGTATAGCTCTCTAAAGGAGTTTTTACTGAAACAGTTTCTTGATCTGGTTTATGTAAAGAAAATTCTAGAGTATTTGGTGTCTTGGCTATAGAAAGCAAGTTAAATGTTTTCAAATGAGTAGGTAATGTCTCAACGGTTCTTTCTTCTCCAGCTAAATACTCATAATATAATCTATTAGATCCATTAATACCAATATGAAAACCAGAAGAACAATCGTACCCAGTCATAGTAGAGACCAAGACCTGAGACAATGTTGGATTAGCAGTAGAATACTCGCCAGAAAAATCAAGAAAGCATGTCCAGTTTTCTCCAGACATAGGAGTAGTAACCTCCATTGTGGTCTCTCCACCAAAATTACCAGATCCTGTCACAGATTTTGAATTACTTACTACTTGAGCCGGATAGTTTTCTAACGCTATCACTGGCTCCCCATCTCCTATATCGTACAACTGACTTCCTGTCTCTTGTAGTTGGTTGTATACAACGACAGTATCAAATACATCTGTAGTATGCCCGGTAGTGAGTTTGTAGTAACGATCTCTAGCGGACTCATTAGTCGTGTCTATAGAGCCACTTAAATCATAGTAAGCAACAAGGTCTCCTGTAGGAAACCCTGCTTTTGAAGTATATTCCAATATAATGTCTTCTTTCATTAAGTGTCTAATCTGTTTAACTCTATGACTTTAATATCTTTTTGTTGAGAAAATCGTCTGTCATATGTTATACTTGACTGGTCTTTATTTTCTACTTTATTTTCGGAGTCAAGCCTTTTAACTGTTCCGTCTAAAAATGAATCTTTTATGAAGTCGTTAACTGACACAGCTTCTGTTTCCGCAGTAGAAAGACTAGCTTCTGACCTGTCATCAGCAACACCAACAGTACCAACACCAACTACTTCTCTTCTATTTTGAAGTTTCATATCGTATACCAAATAGTGACCGTTCTGCAAGCAAGAAGGTACAGATCTGTACAGCTGCATTGCGGGCTCAATACTAACAGTATAATTTAGATTTCTTAACGTGCTATTCTCAGGAAAATCGGCATCAGAAAAACTTGCATTGTAAGATATAGTTCCATCAAATTCATTCCTAGTGACAGAAACAGATGAGGGTCTGGGAGCTAATACATATTGAGTCCTAGTAGGGAACATTTTGTTGTACATAGATTGAGCTTCATCTCTGACTAGTTTGGAATTATTAGCAAGTATTAAATCTAATAAAATTAAAGAATCTCTATTTTTCTTTTCTAGTGCTCCTCTTGTTATTATTGTCCCATTACAGCTTACATTTATTATATCTGTTATGTTGTCATGGTCAAACTCTATGTTGTAATCAAAGTAAGAAGACCCATTTTTAATTTTTGCGTTATTAAATAGTTGATTGTTATCAAAAGTCATTTGGAAGCGTATAGTTCTTGCTTCCTCATCAGGATTTATAGTAAAAGATACTGGGTCCTTGTTTAAATCAAGATTAACTGAACCACCCGGCCTGCTTCCATCTCCACCTTTTATATGTCTTTTGTAAGCTTTGTTTACAAGATCATAAAAATTTCTAGATTTAAAATCAGCTTTAACCTCATCCCATGATGTACTGTTATTGGGGTCTGAGTCTACATCGTCAAGGTGATCATTCTTACTTCCTATAACTTCACCTGATAACTGCATTGATATAAAATCCCCACCCTGTTGCTCATCTATAGATATAGAGTAAGTCAACATAATATCACTTGTCTGCATAGAAGGCAAATCAGACTCTTCGGCTGTAGCCCCGGAAGACTCATTAGTCACAAAAGAATAGTTTTCTGTAATAGAATATCTACCACCGAGCCTATCAACTGTTTCGCTAATATTATTGAGTATTAGTGATGATTGAGGATGAGCATTTCTTATCAACCCTTGGTTAACTTTAGAAGAGGTGCCTTTTCTAGCGGTAACAAAAGCTTTAGCTTTTAAAAAACCATCAGGTTTATGGTTTTCAGTATTGTATCCAGAAGCAGATATGTTATGGGTAACAGTAGCTATACCATTATCGCCTTCGTCGTATTGCCAAGAATCAACTGGATCTGTAACACCATAGTTAGCCGTGTAAAAGTCTTTATCATTTTTATAGCCACTGATAGATATAGTATACCCAACCATACCTATATAATTAGAAGTAGAAAACGATACATCTTCTACGGTACAATTTTTTAAATGAAACTCTGTACCATGCCCAATAACTGAAAAATCTTGATAATTCTTATTTAAAGCACCAGCAAAAGATTTAAGTATTTCGTCTCTCTTTTCAGATAAGCCTCTATAATTATCCGTACTGTTTCTACTAAGGGTGCCAAAAGGAGGTCTGTCTCTTTTGTTTAATAATACTATGTTTCCCTCTATAGTTACGTTGACAGTAGTAGAGAAGATATCTCCCCCAACATAGTTGTGATTAAAAGTTTTAGATACATATGGAGTAGGTACGGGAAATTCAAAGTCCCCATACTTAATTTTTACGTCTTGAGGATAATTAGACATTAATATTTAAGCGACGTAGGCGCTACTCCCTTCTTATCTATAAAGTTCATAGAAGCTTCATAGGAAAAATCGTAATTAGAACTAAAGTTATAACTCAGGCCTTCAAGGTACCAGTTTAAATCACCTTTTCCAACTTGAGGGGATTTAACGTATGCTTCTTTCTGCACCTCTGATTTTAGAGTATCGTATATACTATCCGAAGCTGTCTTTAAATAATTAGTATGAGCAGTATTTATTTTATTAGAGCTTGGGTTTCTTTTTAGCACGCAGTTTATGGATACTGATTTCTTACCCTCGGATGATTGATTAGCGTCATAATTAGTCTCTTTTATATTAGGCGCTATAACATTGCTTCTTAATATAGTTGGCATTGAATAATTAGAACTTTTCTCTAGTTTTCTTATGTAAGTGTCGTTTCTTAGAGTTGGGTCATCTGAATAAACAAAACTATAACTAATACCAACCCCGTAAGCAGGGAAACCAACAGAAGAAGACGTTAGACTTTTAGGATGAACTAGAGGGTCAACTGAAGAGGGTACTCTCACAGAGTTAAACAGTGGTGTTATCCTTGATATTACGTCTGTAGGAGCTGTAAGTTTATCGTATAAAGTTTTTGGATTAAATAAATAATTTTTATTTTCATCATACGGAGTAATAGTTCCTGACTCTGTTACTGAGGTTATGTTCTCTGCTTGCCTAGATGCGTCTAAAGTATATTCAAATATAGCATCATTATGCATTCTGGGGTTTGTAGTAAATGCCATATTGTACCCAACTTCTCCAGCTATTCTATTTACAGTTCTACCAAAAGTTAAATATCTAGTTTTTAAATCCGAATGAGCATTCCACTCTAAAGATCCCGGAAGCCAAACAGGAGGCGCAGAGCCTACAGATTTTATATAATCTCTTAAAATAGCCTGACATCTGTCATAGGCGCTAGCTTTTAAAGTAACTAATCCTTGATATGCATTTTCATATTTATCTTCATTCTTACTCGTTAGCGCAGAGCTTAAATCTACTTTTGTTCTACCTTGTATAGAAGCATTTTCAGTAATAGAAATACTCCCTGTTTCATCAGATTGTATATCATAAGTAAATGAAGCTGACCATTTCTCACTCTTTTGAGAATCTTTATAGGCCCCATTTCTAGAATTTATTGTTCTACCTAATGTAAAGGTGTTATTTATAGTATCATAGCTTTCACTAAATATACCATTACCATTTACAGTTCTTATAAAATCAGCCCATTTACTATCTATATAACCGACCTTTGCAGCAGCGCTACCAGAAACGTTAAATGCCTTTATTGCTATTTCCTGAGCTATAGAGGCAAAGTTTACATTAGTAGGGCTATCTTGCCTTAATGAAAAATTCAAGCTTTGATTAAAAGTATGGCTATTGTCAGCGGATATTGAAAAAGAAAAGTTTTCTGAAAAAGACTCAAAATATCTAGCGTACTTTTGTAAAAGAAAATCTGTAGCTTTGTATACTTCTTGGTCTGCTTCTTTGAGACTAGAGCTTTGGTCAAAAGATTCATAAAACTCTAAATCCATATTTACTCTTAATAAATTTATATGATTTTCTAAATTACCTTCACTTGTTGGAAATTCATAAGATAATATTTTTACATTGTTTATTATGATTCCATTTATAGATATAGTGTCTACAAAGCCAGTATTATTTTTGCCTAGCAATTCTTCTATATGAGATCTTTCTGTAGTATCTATTTTTCTAAATCTACTAGACTCTGTATCATTCCCCGGATATATAAATGCCGTTATACTCAAGCCCACAGTTCTACCAAATTGATATATCCCACCATCAACATACCTAGCCTCTTGTCTCACATCTAAAACTTCAGCATTTGTTAAATTAATGTTGGCCATCTTATCTAAAATCCTCTTGGAACTCTGTTCGTAGCAGATGTATATCCCGGTATATTATTTCTAAAGCTTTGATCTATAGATTTAGAATTTTGTGGGTTCATCTGCATGTTATTCATGTATACATTAGTAACATGGGATGTATTGCTATTTGACACAGTTCTGTCTCCAGCTCTGGACATTGTCCGTTGTAAGGCTTGCTGCTGCATCATCATATTTTGAGCAGCTCCATAAGAAGTCATTGGTCCGTCTCCTCCCATTTGGCTAAATCCAAAATGAAGTGGACTCATCATAGCATGCTCAACCTGACCCATATAACCACTAAGATCCCTAGCTTGACCAGCAACCTGACCAAGATATAAAGACTCTCTCCTTGAGCCCCTAGTGTTGTTCATCATATTTTGCTGAAACTGAGCGTATCTTGCTTGTTGAGCTTGAGCTGCCTGCATCTGCATTCCGCCTAGATTGGAAGCATTTGATCTTGAGGCCATTAATAAAACATTATTTTGTTGTATAGTTGTGTTTAGTGATTCAAGATTTTTATTATTTCTATCCAAAGGTTCTCCCTTGAATAAATTAGAGGCTTGTTCATCTGCTATTTGCTGCATCTGCATTTTGTTCAAACCAAGACCCTCTGCTCTATTGATAGCTGATATTTGAGAAAGTTTTACTGTAGAGGCAGATCTCCTAGCTTGAGCTAACATTTGCGGAGGGAGTTGTCCACCAAGTAATTGCTGAATAGCATCGAACCTACTAGCTTGAGCTCCAGCAAATCCTACAGTGCTTCCAGCTCTTTGAGCTATCATACCAGCAGTTCTAGCTCCGCTTAACTGACCTAAAACATTATTAAGAGATGAAGGATCTGTTATGCTCGCTGTTCCACCAAAAGATTTTAATCTTTGAGCTTGTCTAGCTGCTGCTATCTGAGCCGCAGCTATCCTAGTTGTCTCATAAGTCTGCTTAACGTTATCTTTATATAACCTGTCGCTTGTAGCGTTTAGATTTTCTAATTGAGTCGCTAAGGCTTCTAATGGACCTCTCTCTTCTGCAGTAGCCTTCTCTGCTTGAGCTCTTAAAGCAGCAGTCTGTGCCTCAACAACTCTTTTATCTAAAGAGCCTACTCCTGCAGTGCGTGCAATTGCTAAAGTGTTTTCAATCCCACCTTTCAATGCCCCACTAACACTAGTACCAGTACCGCCAAAAGCTTTACTTGCGGCAGCTATGGAGTCTCCAAACTTTGCAGCATTATCAGCCCTGAACTGATTTTGCTTATTCATAGTGTCTAGATTTATACTCCCTGTAGCGCTTAAGAAAGATTTAGCGGCTTGAGAGCTAATCTTAATAGTCTCTTTTCTTATCTTCTGCTCAAGCTGCATCGCCTCTTTAACATCATCAATAGCTTTTTGCTGATCTCTTGTAGCTTTAATCATAGCCTCTCTTATAGGCTGTAACTCTTTCTCTTGTTGGATAGCTTTCCTTCTTTCTATAAACTCATCGGACAAAGCCTCCCCAATTAGTTCTGCTGAGTAAGCTCCTTCTTGCATACCAGTCATGAAAGCGTCTATAGCAACTTGGTCTAAGCCTAAATTTCCTAACTGTTCTTCTACATTCTTTTGGGCTTGCTCCGAAAAACCAGTTGTTCCGACAAGTTGAAGGTCTTTTACAAGAGAAGCTGCGTTCTCCCCGCTTAAACCCGATAGTTGATCAGGAGTAAGATTCGCAAGGGCAGTGGAAGCAACGCCTCTGACCCTTCTTAAATCTCTACCTCTTTCTGCGCCAGTATCGGTAAGGCCTGTCAATTCACTAAAAGGATCAACGATACCAAAATCAGTTTTCCTAACTTCTCTCACCGCATTGGCAGCATCGGCTCTAGTTTGAGCGGCGCTTTTATTCTTTTGTTGTTGTTCTATGCCTTCTTGTATAACCGCTTGTATTGCAGATGGGTCTACTAATCCAGATATCCTTTGCCTAATTGCAGTAGGTACTTCCTGCATAGCTTTAGACATTTGTTTTTGAGCTTCTAAAACTTGACCCATTGAAGCGTTTGAATCATTAAAAACTTTAGACGCGTTCTCGGCAGCTTCACCGAACTTAGTAAGCTTACCTATATTCTTTTCTGACTCTTGAGACACTTGCTCAAGATTTTTACTAGCAGCTGCTAGCTCCTGAAAAGAGCTGTTGAATGTCTCATTGACTAAAGTGCTGGTTCCACTATATGCAGCCGCACCAATAGCTGCAACCCCTAAAGGGCCACCCATGGCCATACCTGCTCTGTTAAGACCTGCGCGACTGGCATTTCTTGCAATAGAGCCTCCTACTCTACCCATAGCCGCTCCAAACCTTGAGGGAGTTCTTTGTACATTTCCTATTGCTCCTGCTTGTTGATTTGCGTCTAGACGAGGCTGGTCCAAAGTATTCTTACCTCTTTCATAACTAATACCTCCTGAAAACATTGTTGCGGGCATATTAAACCTTGCAGCACTCATAGTCCCTCTACCTCCCGGTAATCTTTCTGAAAAAGCCGTTCTAGATCTAGGTGTAGTCCCGCCGCCGAAGCCTCCGAAACTTGGCATTGAAAACGATGCATTTTTCTTAAATCTTTCAGGTAGTAGCATACCAGCAGAAGCTACAGCACCGCCTACAAGAAGAGCTGATTGAAGAGCATCAGTCGCACTTATAAGTTTACTTGTTTTCTCTGAATTGTCCTTCAGGCCCTCTCCATATGATTGCAAGGCTTGTTGAACGAAGCCTAATGCCATAGTAACCCCTATTAGTTTCATAGAGTTAAAGCCTACGCTATCCTTACCTCCGCTTGCAAAATTAGGTATACCTGACGACCTTGGGTCAAGGCCTCTAGCCATGCTTCTTCTGATGCCTTGTCCTAGTCCACTGGGTTCGTCTCTGGTATTATAAACACCAAGCCCCATTGGATTTAGTCCTGAAGCTAAAGATTTATTAGAGCCAACTCTAATTTTGCCCATAGGAACACCGGCTGCTCTTTCTCTTTGTACCGCTTGATTTATTGCGTTAAAACTAGGAATGAAGCCACCAGCAGCGGCCGACGTGTTCATCTCTTTTATAAATGATTTTATTTTCTGAGAACCTCCGCCGCCACCACCTCGATTTACGCTTGTGAATACTTTGTTAGCCAAGCTAGTCATCGCGTCAGAAGACACACTTCTTTTACCGTCCGCTAACTTTAAAGACTTACTAAAACCAAAGTTATCTCTTAACTTAGGGCCTACAAAGCCAGCTTCTTCGAAATCCCAAGTAGCATTAGGATCACCTTTAAGAGTTTTCTCAAAACCTATTGCATTTTTTGTAAGTGCATTTATTGAGGCTTCAAATATAGACCCCTCTGCACCCTTGGGGAATAGAGCGCCGCCCTTATTGCCCCTCATCTTGTTTATTATTTGCCCTGCTGGCTTGAACTCGCTTAAAAGTTTTGGTCCGAAAAACTCATTAGTTAAAGCTACTAAAGGTCCAGCCATATGCTTTTTAATTAAAGCTGCATATTCATTGTTGGTTTGCGAGTCCTTTTTGTTGTACTTACCAAGGAAAGATTTTTGCTGAAAGCCACCTATTTGTATTTTCTCAGGTCTTACTCCAGCTGGAGCTCCTTTAATTGCAGTTATGCCACTTGTGCTGGCTGTTATAGTAGAGTTGTTATCCACATCGCCAAACAATGAAAGAACTCCGTAATGGCCACCTACATTAAAGAATGGCATAGTTGGAGTTTTAGCCTTCTTGCTAGCTGCATTCTTTTTATTTTTTGCTTGTGTATTTAACCGAGCCTGTTCTTTTTCTGCTGCGGTTAAGTCCGTTCTGTTATTGTAACCCGGAACATTCTCTCCGGCTTTAATCATTTTCCTTGCCTGAAGGGTAGATATCTTTGCGAAGTTAGGTATAAATCCACCAGACAAAGCTTTAACAAAATCCTCATAAGCCGCAGACCCTTTAGGTGGTATAACTGCCGTAGCCTTTTTACCCATAGAATTAGTAAAGTCCACTACGCTCTCATGACCGTTAGTCATCGCAGAGAACGCTCCACCCCTTCCGTTATGTATAGTATCTCTTCTAACTCTTGGGTTCGCTAACTGAGAACTTGAGTAGCCACCCATCATCATACCAAGAACCTCTTCATTAGCAAAGTTAGGAACATAACCGCCACTCCTACCTCCTCTTCGGTTGTTCCTTTTGCCAGCCCTAAATTCTCTTGTCCCCCCAGCAGTCGCTCCGAAATCACTAGAAAATGCAACTCCACCTCTACTTAGAGTTTCAGCTATTCTTTGAGATACTAGCAATTGATTATCCAAAGCAGTAGTCTCTTCATTTATTCTTTGTAGAACAAGTTGGTGAGCGTCTTCTACACTTAATGTCCCGTTTCTAATCCTATTCATTAGATCGGGGTTCTCGCTAAGTACTCCGAATATTTGTTTTTGAAGGTTTAACTGATTCTGTAAATTCTGGTTAAGGCCTACAAGAGACCTAAAAGCGTCAGCTGCAAAGGTTGCCAAAGTAAGAAAGGTCTTAACAAGTACAGCACCGACTATAACAAGGCCGGGGCCACCTATAAACTTACCTATTGATTCAAATACTGTTTTAGCTATACCTTGTCCAGCTTTGGCTAAAGCACCATCACCAGCAGCGGCTTCAAAAGTTTTATTAATTGAGCCAAAAATATTTTCCAATGCGGGGCCGAAAGTTAGACCTCCAATCTCAGCAGCAGCTTCTTTAAAAGTATTTAAAGTCTTCTGAAATTGAGCTGCTAAAGTTTGATTCAACTCTTCGTTTCTTCTTATAGCTTGGTCAGACGATCCTATAGATATACCTAAAGCCCTATTATATATACCTTGCTCTCTACTTAAATCACTAAGGGCAGCTTTAAGAACGTTAACTTGGAAAACACCACCCACTAATTCTGATATTTGAGCTCTTTGAGATTGACTGAGGTTGTCGAACTGTTTTGCTAAATTCTCAAGAACCCTGATAGCTGGCAAGGTATCGCCTTCTAAACCTCTTACCTGAACACCTAAATTCTCCAACTCTTTAATTACCCTAGGTCTTTGGATTCTAGTAAAAATAGTTTTGAAACTGTTACCAATAACAGCACCACCACGAGCAGTTTTCTGCTGAGCGGTAGTTACAATTGCTAGCAACTGGTCTAAGTCAACCCCAGCACTTACAGCAGCAGAGCCAACACGACCTAAAGCCTTGGCCAAATCCTCTGAACTGACAGCAAAGGCAGCATCAACATTAGCTAACTTATTGATTATGGCAGTACTGTCTAAACCTACTTTAGTAAAAGTATTAAGCGCAGCAGTTAGAGCATTCACAGCTTCGGCAGCATCTAAGCCCGCCAACCTAGATAATATGAGAGCATCTTTAGTTCTTTTCAGCGTCTCCTCTACTCCTAGACCCTGTCTTGCGAGCTCTGTAGCGGCCTCTGCAGCCACTTTAAAAGACTGCCCGGTATCTGAGGCTATCTTAAATAAATTAGATCCAAATTTTTGAAGATTTGCAGAAGTTACCTGAAGGATAACATTTATATCTTTTAAAGACTTCTCTACCTCTATCGCTGACTTAACTGTTGCGGTGAAAGCTTTTCTGACAGCCAATATTGCACCAGCCGAAGCACCAAAAGCCAAAACACGAGCATTAGAAGCGTCGAGAGACTTTTCAAACTCACCAAGTTGCCCATTTATCCTACCTAGCGGCCTAAACCCTCTAGTGTTTAGAGCTAAATCAATATTAATTCTTGTAGATCCTGCAGTTGTAGCCATAATACCTTAAACCTAACACCTTTTAATTAATTACACTTTAAACTACACTACATTCCATGCATCTTCAATATTTCCTCAAAATTCATTTCGCCCCCATGCTTCTCTATTTCCTCATTTAGGTTCATAGATTTCTCTTCATCAGTCTCCAACGATGTAAGTTCAGCCTTGCTGGCACCAAATATAGACTTACCTCCACCGTCTCCCTTAGTGTCCATATTATTCTTAGCTTCGGCGCTCTTTATTTGTAATTCATACCATTCTATTACTTTATCTGGGCTACCTTGAAAGTCGTCAGGAGGACTTTTATGATTACTCATTAAGTTTTTTAAGTATTTAGCATGAGACATTAATGCTACTTGAAAATTTGTTAAATTTAGTATAGGCTTGCCAAAGAAATTAAAAGGGTTATCATCACACAAAACATAAACATTCATAAAGAAAGGACAAGCTGCGACTCTCTTGATCTCATCTCCCCCAAACCTTTCTGAAATCATCTCTGTGTATATAGATAAACATTCATTTACCTCCGAGTGTTCTAGATAGTCAAACTCCTCCTCTGTAAAATATAATTCTTTTAAATCTCTATCTTTATAAAAACATGATTGAATGGTACTTTCGCTTATCTTCTTATTAGCAAAAGCTTCTGCTGTCATGCCTACATTTTCATTTCTCTCATGTATTAAGATATACAATTCATCTGAAAGAGGTTTGATCTCTTTCTGCAAGGTGGCTAGCTGGGCATGTATAATGAGTTTAGATTTTGTAGATTCTAGTTGCTTGACTTTTTCTGTAAGCTCTTCTATCCTCTTATCTTTTTCTTTGGACCATATATCTTCCTCTATTAAAAAATTAATAGATTCTTGTTCTGTTTTTAGTCCTTGTTCTTTTGCAAGATATAAATGTTCTTTGTAAGTTCTTTCTGTATGACCTGTTTCTAGATCATTTAAGTGTTTAATAAATACTCTATCCTTGCTTGATTCGAATCTAAATTCAGAGAAGCCAAATATTAAATCCCTATATAAATCTTTATATTTTTTAAAAGGGTCATTCACTTGAGTCCTTGTTTATAGGTACTTCTAACCCAGCCAAAACCTTAATCTTGTCCTCGTATACCTCTTGAAGGCTCTCGTCATTCTTAACCTCTTCTTTAATATAATCTAAAGAAGCTTGAACTCTTTCAAAATCTTCAAATGTTTTACAATTGCCACCATTCCAAGCTGCAAGCAAATAACTAGATCGCTCTATAACCTCTGCCTCAAAGTGTACATACTTATCTTCTTCTTGCTCTATTCTTTCTTCAACAAGTTCGTAAGCTTCGACTCTATTGTCAAACCTTTTCCCAGCAAACATTGGCATGTAGTCATCTATACCTCCGCGTTCTTTATTTTTAAATTTAATATAAGTTAAAAACAAAAGCCACCACATATTAGTGAGTCTAGCCGCTCTTGACTCTGCTGTATGCTCGTAAAGATCCTCTGCCTTAACTTGGTACTTTTCTAATTCGGCTTTTAACTCCTCTATTTCTTTAACTAGATCAGCAAGCTTCTCCTGTCTTTGTTCATCAGATACTTCTTTATCCTCTTGAAGATTTAGTTGAACTACTTGAAACTCTTTCTCTTTAATTAGTAACTCTCCGTATTTTTCATTAAAATGTTTTTGCTCTTCTTCGCTAAGTGCGCCAGAATCATTCTGATATCTTTTGTTGATCATCGATCTGGTCATGAGACCGGCCTTTACTCCTTCAGAGACTTTGACAGAATAGAATAGATTGCATTCATCAAACATCTTTCGAGTAGGTCTTTTGAGAAAAATTTCAACGTCTTCTATAACATCTTCTTCTCTTGTTATGGTGATGTCCTTACCATTTTCATCCTTGGTTTCTTCTTTAACGGTCTTAGTATATTTACGAGGAACCTTAAAGGTATAAAGCCACTTCTTTGTATTTAACTTATCTTCACTCATCTTCTTTTAATGTTACGTCTACAAACTCAAGAGTCTTTTCAATTTCTCTCACGCAGTCATTCCCATAATCTAGTATTCTTTTTCTGATATGTTCGTACTTCTCGTCTGTGAAATAATCGATAGATTCAATATCTACATCATCTAACGTATTGTCTTTGATTTTGGAAACGAAAGCTTTATGTTCCCTAAGAAGATCTTCTGTAATTACAAAGTAACCTTTGTACAGATTTATAATATTCCTATGTACCTGAAAGGATATAATATCCTTTATGCTAGCTCCTTTTTCCAACTTCATAGCCTCTTGAAGTTATATATTATTACACTTAAAAACAAAATAAAAAATCCCCGCCAAAAGACGGGGATTAATTAAAAGAAAGAGTGTTTGTGAATTTTAAGCTGTTACTTCTTGAATCCAGAAACCTTTAGTTCCACTCAAGTAAGTACTTTCACCAGAATCAACGATTGTAGTGAAATCAAGAGTAACAGATTTATTGGCTCCGATACTAGAGGAGAATGAGTGTCCGTCAACCTTAGCGTCTTTAAACCTAAGGTTCATTCCGTTTACGCCAGAACCACCTTCTCGGCCAAGTTTGATGTCAACTTCAAATCCGGGATCAACACTTGTAGAAGCGCCATCTCCAACAATCTCTTCTAGGTTATCAGCGGCCTGTCTTGATACAATGGCCTCTAAGGACATAGTAGCAGTAAGAGGGAAAGTTATTAACCTAGCGAACTCAAAAGTATCTCCTAATCTCTGGATAGATTCACGAGGCATGTCTAAGCTGACCGTAAAACTCTGAACGTGAAGAACGTCTACACCTAAAGCAGGAACTTTATTAGCTCCTGTAGAGCCAAGATAACCTCCAGAGCTATTAGCATGGAAGCTAATATTTCCGGGCCTCAAAACTCTTGGAGTAGTAGCAGTCTCTTTGGTACCTGTGCCTGCGCTGGCTGCTCCCATTTGCATCTTTGTAGACTCAACGTTAATAGTAGAAGTTGGTATATCTCCAACAGCGCCAGTCCAAGAAGCAGATGTCATAAATCCATCAGGTATAATAATAGATTTGTTAGTTCCAGTGCCTAGGCCAAGATAATCTTTACCTTCGTCAGACAGAGCAATTTGATAGCGCTGCTTTTCTGTCGCGGTGGTATCATTGATGTTTTTCATGATGCCATGAGTACCGTCAGCATTAGCAGAAGTCTGTCCAAATAGTTGTTTTTCGTTAGTAGTGCCAGCTAGAGAGTAACTAAAATCTAATGAAACAGTAGGAACTTCCACAATCAATCTCTCGATCTGACCAAGTTGTCCATACTGGTTAACGTCCACCCTAGGAACAGTAAAAGAGTAGTTTGCACTCTGAACTCTCTGTATGTTTACCGGCGAAGCCTGACTTCCAGCGAAGAGCGCCTCACTCTGGTAAATGATTCTTTTCCGCGTTGTTCCAGCGGCTTGTTGCGTATTAGCACCTTGTAATGATGTTGCCATTTCTTAAAATCTCCTTCTTTAGTCTAAATTACATTATTTATTGGATTCAGAGAAATACTTTTTAACCTCTGGGCATACGATGACTATGCAACTCAAAATCCACAAAAGCCGAGAAAACGTTCGGATTTAGATTCTGAAAATCGCCTCTATTAGCTACATTTTTAGATACTGTTACGTCATCTATGTAGCAATAATCACCTGTTGCCACTCCCGTATAATCATATGTTACACCTGTATATCCACCTAGGGCATTTAAATTTAAGTCAGTCTGTTCTATTAAGGACATTTTCTTTCTAACTGTATCTTTTAAAATACCACATGCCGCATCCAAATTAAATAAGGAATCAGCCAAAACAATAGCTCTGGCATTGATTATTGTGTCCTCTATGCCTCCCATTGCATATTCTTCATTACGGCCACCATTATCTTTAATAAATATTGCAGGATAAGTCTGAGCGCTAGAGTCTACTCCAGTCGATACTTTAATATCACTAGTTTTAGGATTAAGAACTAACTTAGTCTCAAAAAGTAGCTGTTCTTCAGGCATGCTTGTCAGAAATACGTTAAAATCTTTTACAGCATATCTACCGCTAACTGTCTTCCCAGACATCGGGTCAGTAGCTCCAGTAAAATAGGCTTGACCTTGCATATGATTGACAGAATGTAAACCACTAGTACCCGGTCCAATTGGGCCATCTCCATCAACATAAACACCAGTTAATAAATTTGGAGTAGAAGAGCCAGTAATACCAGAGTCTGATACTAATTGCTTAAAAGGTGAAGCATAGACATAATAATCAGAAAACAAACTATCTATTTTAAATAAATTAGTTTGATGATTTGTATAAGCATCTCCTTGTTGTGTTACTTCATGATCCACAAACAGAAGCAAACTACTCATTACTTTATTTTCAAATTGTACCTTCATTAGCCAAGTCTCTTTCTGTATTTATCAAGTATTTCAGAGATATACGCTGTAGGCTTGAAAATACCAATATTAATTCTGTTTTTAGATTGTACAGCTTTCCCGGATCTGGATCTTTGTGCAATCTTACCTTCTCCGTGAGTAAGATACATGTAATTACTGTAGCCAGAAATACCCGTCTCTACTCCCTTAACCCAGCTATTTCCAGTTTCCCAAGGCATTCTCGCGGCTATGTCAAAGGCGCTTAAAGTTGGGAAAGATAGACTATATCTGAATGACTGTACTCCCTTATTATTTCTTTTAGGTGTTTGCCTGCCAATTATATTTAAGTAACCTTTTAGGATCTCTCTAACTAAATCAGTTGGCCTATCTCCAGAGTAAAATCCTATAAATGAGAACAGGTTACCAGTACCACCTAGAGTCTGAGATATGTTAGTGCTATCTGGACCTTGTTGTATTTCTTTTGTTACTGGGTGCCTGTCAAAATCAGCCAAAGCTGCTCCCTTTAAACCAGCAACCCTACGTTTAAAAGCCCTATCGACTGCAAGAGCAACTTGAGGAGAATTTCTAATAGTCTTCTCTAAGAACCCTTTTTTAAGAAAAGTTTTTAATGATACTGTAGCCATTACTTAGTCGATTCTAATTTAAATACAAAAAACTCACTATTTAAGAAACTCTTATTTGCGTCCTCTGAAACTACTTTAAATGATTTATTATCAAATGTTACCTTCTCTGTCTTTCCTTTATTTATGTAGTCTCTTGCATCTCTTTGCACTTTTATAAATACTCCCCCTTCGGCCACGTAAGAAGGTATGTCTCCTAAAGTTTCTTGTGATTGGTCTAAATTATATCGAATAGTAGCGCTATAGATACCAGACTGAGGAACGTATGTATAATTAACAGATTCAGCGGGGTCACCATATCCAAATAAAGAAGCTGTGTTTATTGTACCAACAACACGCTTGGGTTCTTTATGTATTACGATAGTTCTTTTAAAGGTATCGAAAATATCTCCAAAAATACCAGTTAAATTATTCTTTTCAGTATCTGATATTAAACTCGCCATCAGGTAACCTTATAACTGTAGACTTCTGTTCTGACAAATTGACTATCTCCCTGATGAACACCTTTGACAGTATCATCTCCAACCACCTGCCTAGGTCTAATTTGATTAGCTTTATAGTCTCGAATCAGGTCTTTCATTTCGCTATACTCTTGCTTCTTTAGACCGCTAAGAGATTTGATGACTTCGTTTTTATTAATTTTTCTAACAGATGAGCCTTGGTCTGTAACCTGAACAATAGTGTCTGAGCTAGCATTTGCTATATTAGTTCTAATTGATCTATCATAAAAATAAATCAAAAACATCTTTTTTAAAATAGCTGCCTCATCTATTGTAATTTCTGACTCAACTAATACATTATCGTTTTTGGTATCTGTATTCTGTACTATCTCTAAAGTCGAAGACTTTATTTCAAAGAAAGTATTGATATGGCTATTTAATCTGCCGATATTAGCGCGAACCCAATAAGATATAGAAGCTATTGAATAATTGGAATCTTCGGCTATTTCCCTAAAAAGTTCATCTGCTATGTCTACAACCTTCATCGTAAAGTGAATTACACTAAAAACTAAGAAAGTTAGCCATAAACCTTAGCAATCAGTACAGTGTTTTGACATCATGTTTTGCTGCTCTATGTTTTCAGGAGGTGAATAATCCTTAACGTTTGAAGTCTTTTGAATAGACTTTATAACTTTTTCGATATCAAATATATTTTCACCCTCTGGGAAAGGGCACATATGAGCCTGCCCAACAATATCGTCTTCTGTTAAGTAGTAATCTGCCATATGCGTTTTATTAGGTTTATAAGACGAAACTATATTATCATGAAAATCATAGCCAAGCTGAGTTATTTTATCAACAGGCCATAATACAGTACTCTGTTTGTTAAAAGCCTTTGCGGCGTGCTGAGCAAGACTATCTATTAGCAGTCTAGCATGAGAGTGGTATATAGCAGAAAGAATATGTCTTATATTAGGTGAATGCATAAACTCAACATTCGGTATAGCTGGTTGATTTTCGTTCTTAATATGTAAAATTTTAAAATCTTTTTCTAATGTCCTACAAGCTTCTTCCGCAAGGTGAAATGGCATATCTCTGACCCAAGAGTATCCTTGGTCGGAACCTCCATTTGTTTGAATTACTAAAATAGGCTTATCGTAACCTGCTAAAGCCCCATAAGCTTCGGATTTTTCCTGTTCGGTTAGATAGATACTTGGTTCCTCTTCATTGAAAGGAATATCATTTTGTAAACACCAAGCCTCTATGCAATGAATTTTTTTATTTATGTAGTCTTGATGTAAATATGGGTCCGACTTAAATACTATAGTATCTTTGTCTTTTATGAAGTCTTCGTAGAAATAGGGCGTTTGCCCCATCATGTAAATTCTGTAGACATTTGGATTATTTAACCATAAACCAGAATGAGGGCTAACTACTATTATTTCTCTATCTGGGTATTTCTTTTTAATGGCCTTGACAACTGCCGTAGCCATTATATTTTTCCCTATTCCCCCTTCTATATGAAATACTATATACTTTTTCACACTAAATATCTGTACCGCCAGCTAGCTCTCCTGTTTTGAGAAATCCGTAAGCTGCCTCCACTAAGGAATCTTTTCCGCTCACCGTAGTCATTAAAGAAATAGGAGCCCTAACTGATTGACACTCTGTAGAATGTCCAGAAATAGAATATCTTTCTCCAGAATTTAAGAAAACTTCATATTCTATATCACACTCATATTCATTTCTATAGTTGTTGAGGTCATCGTCGCTTACTCCAGTTGGCAAAGGCTGAGTCTCGTATCTTAATTCAACCTTGTTGACCCTGTAGTAACAGCCAGTTATTGTCGTATCGTACTGATCTAAGTATTTATCTCTTTGGATTGCCATGTTAGTCCTTTTAGTTATAGTTATTTTATTAAAAAAACAAAATTTTTAGTTTTGTTTACAGTAAGTCTCTACACCTTCCCACTCTTTAACAGCCTCATCTTTTCTCGTTCCTATTAATAGAACATTATATTGGCCGTCTTTATTGGAGCATATTATTAAATTCTCTTGTTTTTCGTCAACTTCAGCAAAAGCATCTCCAAAGTGCCCAACTGGCTTGACCCAAGACATATCATTTTTATTTAAATATTTGTAATAACTTGGTAAAGGCAAAGAGCATCTACAATTAGAAATATCTACTGTCCACCTGTAAACATTATCGCCCTCTGTTGGGCTTTCTACGAAAGAATGAAAGAGCCATTTATTTTTCTTAGCCGGTTCGGGGTGTACTATTCTGAAAGAACCAGAGGTCTTTCTAAAACATCCACATACACAAGCGCTAGATGTGCTTGAGTTACCTATCACAGTTGTACCACTGCAGCAGCCTGTAGCTCCATACCCAATTACTAACTCATCATCAACATTGGTTGTAGTACCTGCTCCTGACTTAGTATTAGCTCCTATATAAGTATTACGTTGGCCATAACAAGTCTTATCACTGCTAGCCGAGTTATGCTCACCTGCTCCATAACCTATAAAAGTATTTGAGCAACCTGAGGTTGCATGTTTACCAGCCTTAGCCCCAAGTGCAACGCCCCACTTTATTCCTCCTCCAGCACAAAAAGCTTCATAACCTACAGCAACCCCATCGTATTTGTAATAATTATTTCCAGCCATAGCAAAAGCTCCTACTGCTACTGAGCAGTGATTACTGCAGGCATAACAACTAGCTTTGTACCCTATCGCTACCATATAATTAGCATATCCAGTATTTACAGCACCAGTATATGCACCTATCAAAATAGTGCCATTACTATAGTAATAAAGCCCTGCGCAATTCCCAATCGTAACTCTACAGCGACATTTGTAAGTGTGGTGTTGAGCGCAATTTCCAATTGCTGTATCCCCATAACTACACCTCATACATTTCATAGCTTTGTAACCTATAGCGACATGACAGCAAGCGTAGTAAGAGTAAGTATATGTCTCATCCACATTACTAGCAGCAAATGCTCCAATGGCTACGTTATGTTTAGAGCAACAGATCCTACACCCATTTAAACCTGCTCCGAAACCAATAACAGTCCAATCACAAGTATGGCAGCAGTTACATCTATGAGCACGAGCACCAACAACAGTAATCATATAAGGACATGCGTAACCCGCAGCCCCTTTACACGCCGAACCACCGCCCACAACAGTTCCGCATCGTAGAGTATTAGATGTTCCCCCGCTGCAATGACCTAAAGCAGTACCACAAACATAAGAACTTGTTGTTATTTGATAACCTATACTAGAGCTGTTTCCGTTCTGACCAGACGAACCGGAGGTTCCAGAAGTACCAGAGTTGCCGCTGTTGCCGCTGTTGCCATTATTTCCATTATTTCCAGATGAACCAGAACTTCCAGTATTTCCTGAGTTCCCTGAGTTTCCAGAATTACCAGATGTTCCTGAGTTACCAGAGTTACCTGAAGTACCAGAGTTACCGGAGTTTCCAGAAGAACCACTAGAGCCACTAGAGCCGGAAGTACCTGAAGTTCCGCTATTGCCAGAGTTACCTGAGTTTCCAGTGTTTCCGCTACCTCCTGAATTACCAGAGTTTCCAGAGTTACCTGAGTTGCCTGAGGTACCAGAGTTGCCAGAGTTACCTGAACTACCAGATGAACCATTAGATCCAGAACTTCCTGAAGTACCAGAGGTGCCACTGTTTCCACTATTTCCTGAGTTACCAGAGTTCCCTGAGTTGCCAGAATTTCCAGACGTACCTGAATTACCAGAATTACCTGAAGTACCAGAGTTACCGGAGTTTCCAGAAGAACCACTAGTACCAGAAGTTCCACTATTACCACTATTACCACTATTCCCAGAATTACCAGAGCTACCACTAGAACCAGACGAGCCACTTGCACTATCTGTGGTAAGGTGAATTAGACCTTTGTCTTTTGTGGTTTCATCTATAACAAGATAATTAGCATCAGTACTAGTGTCTAGCACTTTTACTGTCATCTTGCCATGAATTATTGGTGTCTTAATATCAGCCATCTATTACTACTCCTTTCCAGTTCTTAGTAGCTATAGGATCACACCTTGTGCCCATTAATAATATATTATAACATCCATCTGTTTCTGTTGTTATGTTTAAAGTATTTTTTTCTATATCTATTCTAGCGTATCCATTACCAAAATGATTATTAGGATATACCCAAGCCATATTGCATTTATTTAGATGTTTATAATAACTAGGTAGCTTCATCGAGTAACAACAATTTTTAACATCTACTTTGTATCTATATAAATTATCACCCTCATTTGGCGACTCAGCAAAAGAATGGCTGAGTTCCATATTCTTTTTAGCTGGATTAGGGTGTTTTATACTAAACGAACCGCTAGTTTTGCTTAGTGATCCACAAATATATTGACTAGTAGTACAAGAATTACCAATCCTAATCAAGCAGCTGGCGGCAGTCGCGTAAGCGCCAATACCAATACCATTGCAAATTCCTGAATTGCTGGCTCCAGTAGCAGCGTAACCAATAAAACCACTTTCATGAGATCGACACATAGTATAAACGGACCCACCTACTAAACCAGATGTTGAAGCGTAATATGCACCAGAATATCCTCCTACAGCCCAGTTAAGGGTAGAATAATAACTAGTGCATCTGCCCACCTGTGCTAATGCCTGAGAACCGATGCCTAAGTTACAACATCCCCTACACGCATAACAAGCGCTTCTAAAACCTATACTCATTGACCCTTTGTTGCAATAAGCATAACGACCCGCAGAGAAACCTATATAAGTTGAGCCTGTGTTATAACAAGTAGGGCTCTGATAAGCAGCATCTCCTATTGCGGTAACACATCTAACGCAACCTTTCGCAGCGCCTGCTCTAACCCCTATAAAAAGACTATCGCAAGCAACGCACATTTGGCAGAACGAGAACATTCCTATTCCTATATTTTTCATATTAGCCCAATGAGTACAGTTACCTGCATATGCACCGATTATAGTGCTACACCTTGAGTTGTTTGTTCGCCTAGACCCTGCGTTCTTGCCAATTATAACCTCTCTAACAAAACTACTTGAACTATTTCCACAACTAGAACAACAACTATTAGCACTTCCAGTACAGGTCCCTAGCCAAACGTTCATCGAATTGTAACAACATGAGTACGTAAAACATCCCGCTTTGAATCCTATAGCAATATTGCATCTAAAGCAATGGCAGCTTTTATTCATAGCGTACGCACCAACAACAATATTACCACAATGAAGGCCGTTCCCGCTATAATATGGTCCCGCACAAGCGCCAATATAAATACTCTGTATATTGTAACTCCTATAAGTCGAGCTGCCTCCTCCAGCATTTATACCAAAAAATACGCTGTTGTTTCTGCAACTCCCACAATTTCCAAAAGCAGTATCGTTACCGGAGTTTCCAGAAGCACCACTAGAGCCAGAACTTCCTGAACTTCCTGAGTTTCCAGAGTTACCTGAATTACCAGAGTTTCCAGAGTTACCTGAGTTGCCTGAGGTACCGGAGTTGCCAGAATTACCTGAACTACCAGATGAGCCGGAAGACCCAGAACTTCCTGAAGTACCAGAGGTGCCACTATTCCCGCTATTTCCTGAGTTACCAGAGTTCCCTGAGTTACCTGAATTTCCAGACGTACCTGAGTTACCAGAGTTACCTGAAGTGCCAGAGTTACCAGAGTTTCCAGAAGAACCACTAGAGCCACTAGAGCCAGAAGTACCTGAAGTTCCGCTATTGCCAGAGTTACCTGAGTTTCCAGTGTTTCCGCTATTGCCAGAGTTACCTGAGTTTCCAGATGTTCCTGAGTTGCCCGAAGTACCAGAGTTGCCAGAGTTACCTGAACTACCAGATGAGCCATTAGATCCAGAACTTCCTGAAGTACCAGAGGTGCCACTGTTTCCACTATTTCCTGAGTTACCAGAGTTCCCTGAGTTGCCAGAAGAACCAGAAGATCCGGAGCTTCCAGAAGATCCACTTGACCCTGCTGAGCCAGTTCTTTTAAACACTTCTCCAGTTGTTCCATTAAGAACTAGGTAGTCGGTTAACGATGCATCTTCGTCAACAACTTTAACAGTTATCGGTCCGTAAGAAGTTGTGGATTTTAAGTCAGCCATTATTTATACCCATAAAAACAACCTTTAGCGCATCTCTTTATATCAAAATCGCTCATGTCTCTTTCTAAATCAAAACCAAGTCTTTTTACATCATCATCACATCTTGTACCTATTGCTAAGATATTAAATTTTCCATCTTTATTTGAGCATATATTTAGGTAATGCCCATCTTCACTTACACTACCATAAGCCCTGCCAAAGTGTCCGACAGGGGAAATCTTTACAGTAGTATTCTTATTTAAATATTTAAAATAATTTGGTAGTTCTAATTTGTAGTTACAATCTTTTGTATTAATTGACCATCTATACATATTATCTCCAGCAGTAGGAGACTCAATAAAAGAATGGTTTAATTTTTTTGTTTTATTTAATTTTGGATCTGGATGCCTAATAGTAAAAGACCCTGAGCTTTTGATTACGCACCCATGAAAACATACCCCTTGAGTATGCACAGAACAGTTACCCAATAAAGTATAATTACTTGAAGTTACGTGAACTTTGTTTCCAATACCTATTGAATTATCAGTTCCATTGCATATACATGTGCAGTTGCCAAGAAGAGTATTGCACTCTCCCTCAACCCATTGTTGTCCAGAATGAGAACAAAAACCTGCGTAGTAAGCTCCGATTGCAACATTGTACCTAGTCTGTAGCGTAGCTTGATTACAGCCATTAAGTGTTGCGCCTAGATATGGAGCACCTTTCAACCCTGTAACAACATTAAAACAAACGTTATTCCCTGAGCTCCATGCTCCCATAGCTTCTAGACCCACTGCGGTATTTGCGTTTCCGCCAAACATACAGAAGGCAGCGCACTCACCAACTATCGTATTTTCGCAAGCTGTCGCATTGCATCCTAAATAGTAACCGGCATTAAACCCAACCATTGTAGAATATCTACCTCTTCTCGCCGCATAAAAAGTATTATGGCCTACAGCTGTTACATTCGAACCTTCCGCTACATCAGTCATAACGCCTAACTGACCTGATCCGTGACCTATTAATACCGCATCATCTCCCATGTAACCACAAGCACCCGTTCCATAACCAAGAAAAACAGAACCATCGTTTCTTTTGGCGCATTTTCCTGATTCGTAACCTATCATAACAGCCCCTATTGAAGCTCTACAAATAGAACCAAAAGCATCTTCACAACCATGACCAGCTTTGTGACCTATATATACAGAGCAGCTCCCTGAGTTTGTTATGTTTCCCGGTGATATAGATTCATTTGAAACTCCTGCGCACACACCAATCGTAACATTATAACAAGTATCCATTCCATCGGTATTACTCTGGGCTGCAAACCCTAAAATAGTATTACCGTTCATATAGTTTCTACTGGTAGTGTTTGTATTATTTCCTACATTATAGCCAACACAATGACCAATGAGTGTATTATGCCAAAAACAGTTACAACAACAAGTATGAAGAGTTCCCCCGTTGGCAGGAGAGCCAACTGTTTGACTACAACAAGAACGATCAACTATTAAGCTCCCTGCTTCGGTATGCAATCTAGTGGTGGAGGCATCATCAGTCGAGTATAACATCAACCCATCATTTCCACTTGTTCCATCATTTCCGTTATTACCGTTATTACCATTGTTTCCACTTGAACCACTAGAACCAGAATTACCACTAGAACCACTAGAGCCACTAGAACCAGAAGTACCTGAAGTTCCGCTATTGCCAGAGTTACCTGAGTTTCCAGTGTTTCCGCTAGCCCCTGAGCTTCCTGTGTTTCCAGATGTTCCTGAGTTACCTGAAGTGCCAGAGTTACCAGAGTTACCTGAACTACCAGATGAACCATTAGATCCAGAACTTCCTGAAGTACCAGAGCTGCCACTGTTCCCACTATTTCCTGAGTTACCAGAGTTCCCTGAGTTACCTGAATTTCCAGACGTACCTGAGTTACCAGAGTTACCTGAAGTGCCAGAGTTACCAGAGTTTCCAGAAGAACCACTAGAGCCACTAGAGCCAGAAGTACCTGAAGTTCCGCTATTGCCAGAGTTACCTGAGTTTCCAGTGTTTCCGCTATTGCCAGAGTTACCTGTGTTTCCAGATGTTCCTGAGTTGCCAGAATTTCCAGAAGAACCACTAGAACCAGAACTACCACTATTACCAGAACTACCAGAAGAACCGCTACTCCCGCGGCTCCGTTTATGCCACTCCCCGCTAGAATCTACAACAATATAGGTATCCAAGCTATTATCGGTGTCTGTACCTCTTATAGCTAATTTCCCATATACTGTTGTTGACTTGAGTTGTGCCATTTTCCTACATAAATATTACACTATTTCCCAAATCTATTTCTTTCTGAATTAAAATTTTGCATTACTTCTGCATCAGAAAGGTTTCTATTGTAGTATTTAAATATACCATAAGAGCCTTTGTAGACATTGTTGCCAGTGGAATATGTGCCAAGAGCATAACCATCAGTACCCCTTCCGTGCCCACTGTCATGAAAGTCAATAGTGCTTGAACCTACATGAACACCATTTTTATAAGACTTATATAGGTTAGAAGAGCTGCTATGAGTATTGTAGTAATTATGTACTATTTGCGTCCAATCTCCATTCACTGTAGAAGCGCTATTACCACCGGGGTAATCACCCCCCGGACTACTCGGAAAATAGTGACCAGTTCCCATTCCTGAGCCGTGCTGGTATATTAGTGGTCCAAAATTCCTGCCTCCGGTGTATATACCATAAGAAGAATTTTGGTCAGTTCCATTATGATAAACCCATAACTCTATGGTAAAACTAGTGTCTCCTCCATCTAGACTAGTATTATTTATCCAGTCGTCGCTTCCGTCAAGAGTAATACCTTTAGTGGGGTGCGCCGCAAGAGGTATAGTATGAGTTGGTCCATTAGTAAGAGTACCGTGATTGCCATTTCCACTTAAATCATACCATGTAGTATCATTTTTATAAAACCTAACATTATCAATATAAACATTCTTACCAGATGTATTGTTTCTAATGTACATTCTTATTTCACCAGTTGATGTACAATTAACAGTTTCTACTCTTGTTTGTCTATATGTTTGAGCTGTTAATGCAGCATTGTATTCATTATCCATTATGCCATCATTATCTACAACAAAAGAGGAAGAGCTACTATCAGACCAATAATCAAATACTAAAGTATGATTTCCTGTTGCAGTAGTAGTCGCTATAAAACGACCTATCCAGCCAACACTAGTACCTAAAAGTAAAACACCATCAGCACCTATAGTTTTATAATGAGCTTGACTGCTACCGTAGTCATTCCAGTCGCCAAACATAGTCTTTGTTCCCGGATAACTTGCCCAGTCATCTGCATCAAGCCAAACTTTTAAACCATCTGTCACAGGAACGCCTTCTGATATATAGCTTTTACTATAATGAGTAGTAGACTCTGAATGGTTAGATGGATTTACCATAAACCTTCCGTCTCTACCTATTGCTGCTACTTTACCCATAATTAATAAGTTATACTATTATTAGTTTTATTCCAGTTACTTCCTATTGTGCTATCGCTTAGCCATCTATACCTGCTTTCCCAGAAATAATTATAGTTGTGATATATTTCGTCATCTGATAAAACTTCGTTTGTATACATGTGAAACGGACCAACTTGCCCATTGATACTATGCTGAACGGCGCTGTTATAATAAGCACCGCCAACTTGAAGGCTAGTATAAGAGCTATCGCTTGCACCGGCCTGTGTAGTACTAGCTTCTAGTCTACCGTCAAAATAAAGTCTTTTAGATGTTTTCTCCCAAACACAAGTTATATAATGCCACACTCCATCGTTAATAGCTGAAGTCGAAGTTAGTGTAAAACTACCTCCACTGCCAGCACTATATGATCCGTTATCCCACCCTCTAAAGCGAATAACGTCATCACTGCCGCTACCATCAACTATGTCAGAATATATTCTAGCAGAAAGACCAGCGGTGCCCCTATTGCTATCAGTAAACCAATATTCCCCATGGTTATTTTGGCCGCTCGCTATCTTCAACCAGCATCCAAATGTCACATAATCAGTCCAACTAGGAGTTGTTCTATAAAGATTATCTCCTGAGCCATCGTGTTTAGAGGTACCGAAGCCCATATACGGATTGCCTTCAATATTCATATGATTACTGTTCCCAGACAAGTCATTTAAAGTCCCTCCCGCGGCTTTAATTCCTGCTCCAGATGAAGTAGTTATGCCTCCTCTTGTTGTTGCGTCTTCTGGATCTATTTCTAATTTTAAATTACTGCTCTTGTATATGCTTTTGCCATAACTAAATTCTCCTCCGAGACCCGGCATGACTATCTCGTTCAAATCGTTTGTTAGTAAAGCTCCTTCTTTAGTGAGTCTAGTCCCTTGTTGCCCAAATGTATCATTAAATGTCTGAGCATAACTTTGGTAGTTTCCGGGTGAACTTTGGCCCGGATCAGTTATGTTAATAAGTCTCCAGTTGTCAAAATATAATGCGCTGTTATTGTCCTGACCGTAGTTCATTAAATTCATTGTTTGTATATACTTAGTACCCGGTCTGAAAGCACAACTAGAGCTTCTTACTCCATATTGGTTTGTATTTAAAATATTACTTCTTCTTTCCCAGCTAGTTGAAACTGAAAGATTGCTAGCTAGACAATACATATAACTTCCTCCCGCTACGCCTCTGCAAACAGGTGTTCCTGCAGGTATGAAGCCTCCACTCCAAGTTGTGTCGCCGCTACCATCTGTATTCCCATTCGTAGAAAGTCTTAGTCTATTATTACCAGTATCTCTTTCGCTGTAATACATTGTCGGGTCACCGTAGCCTACTCTGGTATAATACCAAGGTCTAAAATATTTAGCATGGTTTGGAGGAAAGAATATCAAGTTTCTATAATAATATGCACCACTAGTAGCAGTAAAAACACTAGCATCAGTCACATAAGCATAAGTATCACCATCTTCTAAGTCTTGAGATAAAGTTGTATTGCTTTGCCCTCCGCAGTTCCTTAAGTCAATAAAATTGCCATCTGCGTCTCGAGGGTAGAAGCCGCAGTATAGTTTGCTTTGCGTGGCTCCGACTGACCTCATGTAGACTTCCATAAAGTATTTATGATAAGGGTTTACGCAAACGTATAAGAGGCCTATTCTAGTTCCAGTACCTTGATAAGCGAAATGAAAATCTCCCTCATACGGATCCGTTGTTATTATTCCGTAATCTGAACTACCAGAACCTAAAGAAAAACTACTACTGAGAGGTAAATTAAAGATAGCCTTAGAAGCATCTGCGTCGTTGGCCTCTAAAGTGCCCCACGCGCCATATAAGCTATTAGCGCCGCCGTATATATTCGCTGTAGCTTCGTGATTGTCATCAACAAACCACTTACGCCCGTCTCCGCTTATACCGGGTATCGACTCTGAAGTTGGCCTTTCGGACAACTTCGAAGAAGAAAAGCCTGACTGCATTATATTCATACGCTTAAATCAAGAAAATGAGAAAGTGTCTCATATGTTGGATTTTGGGTTTGTAACTCGTTTAGTTTCGAGTCAGAATAATCATAATACTCTTGGCTTCCATTGTCATCAAAAATTTGTATAGATTTAGAACCATCACTTACTTCTAAAACTATTATTATATTTTTTTCTTGACAACCTTCACAACTCATATTAT